>Ga0335078_10018705_pt1 | contig 10299 bp, 8 predicted proteins | sample Lox_Sample_32_FD_206711 | JGI IMG/M metagenome (GOLD analysis project Ga0335078, IMG submission 206711) | Soil microbial communities from Loxahatchee National Wildlife Refuge, Florida, United States - Lox_Sample_3.2 | ecosystem: Environmental > Terrestrial > Soil > Wetlands | place: USA: Florida...
GGGGTGATCGCTGCTGTTCAGCGTGAGTGCCGACGGTCTGCCGGGCGGGTCCGGGAGAGGCGGCCGCGGTGCCGGGTCCGGCGGTCCGGCGGCGTTCTGGGGCCGGTTCTGGGATTGTGGGATGGAATCCCTCATGTGACCCTCAGCAGCGGATGGAGGACCGGCGGTGACGGTTCATGTTTCGGTGACGGTGACGCAGGTGAACGAGGACGGGACCGAGGTCCCGGTGGACAGCGAGCTGGCGGCGGCGCTGGCCGGGCCGGCGGAGCAGTTCTCGCAGATGATCGCCTGGGCCGCGGGGGAAGCGGCCGGCGCGGATCACGGGGAGCGGGAGACCGTAATCGGCGAGGCCGGGCGGGAGCTGCAGCGCCGGCTGCTGGAGGCCACATTAACGATCGACTGCGCGCGCGAGGAGCGGGTCGTGCAGGTGACGAGCGTGGCCGGGATCCGGCATGGCAGCGTGGAGAAAGGACACGACCGGGGCCTGGCGAGCGTCTTCGGGCCGGTACGGGCGGTGCGGCTGGCCTACCGCAACCGCCGCGAGGCGAACCTGTACCCGGCCGATGCCCGGTGGATGCTGCCTGATGACCCGTACACGCTGGGAATGCGTGCCCTGGCCGCGTATCACCTGGCCGGCGGCGGCTACGGGCAGGCACAGCAGGTCATCGCGGACCGGACCGGGGTGCGGATCGGCCGGGCGCAACTGGCCGGCCTGGCCGCGGACCTGGCCGCCTGGACCGGTGACTTCTACGAGCAGCGTGCCAGCGATGCGGACACGGACCCGCCAGCCGACGACGTGATCATGATGCAGGCCGACGGCAAGGGCATCGCGATGCGCCCGGAGCACCGCAAGGGCGGCGGCACCGATCCGGCGCACCCGGGGATCAAGAAGATGGCTGAGGTCGTCGCGGTCGCGGACTTCACCCCCGCCGTCCGCGAGCCAGAGGACATCGCCGCGCCGCCCGCCCGCCGCAACGCGCACCCCGGCCCGAGGGCACGGGACAAATGGGTATCGGCCTCCATCACCGATGACATCCCCGCGATGATCGCGACGGCGTTCGATGAGGCCGACCGCCGGGACCCGCAGCGGGTCCGCCAGCGGGTCTTCCTCGTCGACGGGAACAGGCAGCAGATCACCGCCATCGGCGACCACGCGAGGGCCCGCGGCCTGAAAGTCCCGGTCCTGATCGACTACATCCACGTCAGCGGCTATCTCGGCAAGGCCGCCGCCGCGCTGCACCCCGGCGACCCGCAAGCGGCCGGCCAATGGGCCGACGGGCAGCTGCTCCGCGTCCTGCACGGCCGCGCCAAAGCCGTCGCCGCCACCCTGAAATCCGTCGCCGCCAAGACCCGTAACAGCCCCCGCACCCGCCACCTGGACCTCACCGACGTGGACAAGGCCGTCACCTACCTGGAGAACAACCAGGCGCACATGCGCTATGACAAGGCACTGGCCGCCGGCTGGCCGATCGCCACGGGCATGATCGAGGGTTCCTGCCGCTACGTAATCGAAGATCGTTTCGGAATTACCGGCGCGAGATGGTCTCCCGACGGCGCCGAGGACATCCTTAAACTCCGCGCCGTCGTCGTCAACGGCGACCTCCACGACTACATGAACTACTACAAGAAACGCTACCTGCAAGAACGCCACCTGACCCGCTACGACCCAGCCAGCATCCCCGACCTCGGCCTCGCCGCATGACCAAAAACACCCGAAACGACACGCCCCTTAAAGAGACGCACCCGGGCCAGGTCGGCTGCGACGGCAAGCGTCAGCTCATCCAGGTCTTTAGTATCCTGGTAAGAGGCTCGCACATCGGGATCGCGCCGCATATCATCGGCCAGGCTGTAGCTGAAAAATGGGTAGCACGCGGCACGGCTATTCCCGCCGATTATCCCGGCAGCGTAGAACAGGATCCTCAGGACCCCTCGAAATCTGGCGGATGCCTGGTCGATCTCCACCCATAGCTGGCTCAGGCGTCCGTATGCCGGTGATACCAGGCTGCCTTCAAGGAACGCGGACCCCAGAACACTCCCGGTCTCCTTATAGAAGTACTTGCGGAACGTGTCCGCCGTCGCGGACTGGCCGAGTTGATTACGAAATGCCTGGATCTGCGCACCTGATATCGCGACCACTGAATCCAGGGTAAGCTCATAAATCTGCTTGCTGTCGCGGAGCACCGTCTCCGTTAGCGTGCGGATCGCGGTTATGCTGGCGGCTCTGTTCTGCCCGCGATAGATCAGTACCGCCGGGAAGATGGCGACCAGAGCAATGATGCCGGTACCGGCGGTGGCGATCGAACCCACCGCCGTCCAATCGATCACGGCCAGTTTCAGGCGCACCCCCCCGTACTTGAGCCCAAGGCTACACAACCGAGCCGAGGAGTTCCCTGTTGCGCCGGAACTCGGGGCCGGGCTCGATTTCCAGCGCCCGGCCGAGGCAGTCAAGGGCGGTGCGGTTATCGCCGTGCGCGTGGGCGACGGCGGCCAGGTTCGCCCGGGCGCCGCCTCCATACGCCCGGCTCAAGGATTCCTATACGTGCGACATTATTGCGATATAAGCGCCCGGCGTGTACTCTAACGTTGGTCGCAGGAAGCCCTTGCCCTAACCCCCCCGGGGCAAGGGCTTCTGCGATCGCCTCTCGGGCCACCCGTCACGAAACGCCGCCGAGACGCCGGAAGAGCAGCGCCTCCGCGAGCACGGCGCGCTCGAACTCCGGCAGGAGCAGCCCCTCGTTCGGCCCGTGCGCGCGGGCGTCGGGATCCTCCACGCCGGTGACGAGGATGTCCGCGCCGGGGAACATGTCCTGGAACTCCGCGATGAACGGGATCGACCCGCCGCTGCCCATGTCGACCGGCGCGACCCCGTTCCACGCCTCGGCGAGGGCCGAACGCATCGCAGCGTACGCCGGCCCCCCGTCAGGCAGCACGGTCGGCTCGCCGGTGTCGACGAGCGTGGTGGTCAGCTCCGCGCCCCAGGGAACATGCTTGGCCAGGTGCTCCTGGAGGCACGCGGCCGCGTGGTCGCTGCTGTCGCCCGGCGCGAGCCGGATCGTCACGCGGGCGCGCGCGACAGGGACGAGGGTGTTGGAGGCGCCGGCCACCTTCGGCGCGTCGAACCCGGTGACCGTGATGGCGGGCCGGGTCCACAGCCGCTCGACGACGGAACCGGTGCCGATCCAGCCGGTCCCGGCGGCGGCGCCGGACTCGACGCGCAGCCGTTCCTCCGGGTAGTCCACGTCGGCGGCGGGCCCGCAGACGAGGCCCTCGACGGCCGGGCCGCCGTCCTGTGTCCAGAGCGTCGCAAGCAGCGTGGTGAGCGCCATGATGGCGTCAGGCACCAGGCCGCCCCACATGCCGGAGTGGACGGCGTGGGTGAGCGTGCGGACCTCGACGTCCATCCGGATCAGCCCGCGCAGGCTGGTGGTGAGCGCCGGGACGCCGACGTCCCAGTTTCCCGCGTCGGCGATGACGATGACGTCCGCGGCGAGCCGGTCGTGGTACAGCCGCAGCAGGTCGGGCAGGGTCCTGGAAGCGACCTCCTCCTCGCCCTCGATGAAGAAGCGCACGGTGACCGGCAGGTCGTCGCCCAGCGCGCGCAGCGCGCCGACGTGCAGCGCGATCCCCGCCTTGTCGTCGGCCGCGCCCCGGCCGTACAGCCGGTCGCCGCGGACGGCGGGCTCGAACGGCGGGCTGTCCCAGTCGGCCGGGTCGTTCTCCGGCTGGACGTCGTGGTGCGCGTACAGCAGGACGACCGGAGCGCCCTGCGGCCCCTTCCGCTCGCCGATCACGGCGGGCGGCGCACCGTCGCCTGCCCGCACGATCTCGGCCGCGACGCCCTCTGCTGCCAGCAGTTCGGCCGTCTTCAGCGCGGACCTTTCCACCTCGCCCAGCCGCTCCGGGTCGGCGCTGACCGACTGGATCCTGACCAGATCCTCAAGATCGCCGATCAAACCGGGCAGCAGCTCGCCAACACGCCTCTTCAGCTCTGTCATGGACGCAACTCTACGATCCGCCCTGCCGCCCGGCCGGGCGCAGGGCCGATACGACCTGCTGACGGCACCCGGCAACGGAAGGACAGCCCCTACCCGCCAAGCCCAGCGCCCGCCGCCGGGCCGTCGGCTCGGGCCCGGACCGTAGCACCACCGACCGTTCGGCATAATTTTTGAATTCTTTTCTACAGAACGGGCCGTGGTTTCCCTCCCGCGATCACCCAAGCGGTACCGGGCGGTTCCCGGAAAACCGTCATCCTCCAGAACGATGCATTAGGCGAAAGCGCTGATTACCGTCGGTACCGTGGCTAGGAACTCTACGGCTCAGGCCACCTCACGCGGACCTGCGCCTGCCGCGTTCGGACAGCGCCAGTGGCCCGTCGTTGCCGTGCTTGCCGCGTGCGCGGCGGCGATCGCGGGGGCCTCGTCGAGCGGACCGGGCCCGCACGCCCGCGGTCAGGCTCTTGCCCTCGGTCTTGTCATTGCGTTCGTGGCGGGCGCTCCGATCGCGGCCCTGCGGCGCTGGCCGATTCCGGTGCTCGCGGCGGCGACCGTCGCCGACGCGATGGCCGTCGCCGTGGCCGCGCGCTCCGCCCCGCTGCCGTTCGGCGTCATGCTCGGGCTCGCGTCCTACCTCGTCGCCTCGCGGCTCCCGAGACGGGTGTCGATCCCTGTCGTCGCGGCGAGCGCCGCGGCAATCGGCGTAGCGCTTGTATATGCGCTGCTCACCTCCAGGAGCGCCCAGGTCGCCGCCGAGGGCGTAGATAGCTTTCCGCCGCTCGTGGCGGCCTGGTTCATCGGCGACAGCGTCGCGGCGCGCAGGCGGTACATGCTCGGCCTGGCCGAGCAGGCCGAGCGGGAGCGCGCCGCGGAAACCGAACGCGCCCGCCAGCATGTCCGTGAGGAACGGGTACGCATCGCGCGCGAACTGCACGACGTCGTGGCCCATACCCTCGCGGTGATCACCGTCCAGGCCGGGGTCGGCAGGCGCCTGATGGACAGGCGGCCGGAGGAAGCGGGCGCCGCGCTGGAGTCCATCGAGGCCATCGGCCGGACCGCCCAGGAAGAACTGCAGGTCGTCCTCGGGCTGCTGCGCGACGAGGAGACCGGGACGGCCGCGCTGGCGCCGGCTCCCAGGCTCGTCGACATCAAGGAACTCGCCGAGACCGTGCGCGCCTCGGGTACCCCGGTCGACCTGCGGATGTCCGGGACTGATCGCCCGCTGTCGGCGGCGCTCGAGCTGTCGGTCTACCGTGTCGTCCAGGAGGCGCTCACCAACGTCGTCAAGCACGCGCCCGGCGCCCGCGCCGCGGTCCACCTTGCCGTCAGCGGCCGCGAGATCCGCATCGACGTCGTCGATGACGGCGGGGGAGCGCCGTCCCTCGCACCCGCGGGCTCGTCTCCGGCCGCGGGCTCGTCTCCGGCCGCGGGCTCGTCCCTGGGGGCGGGCTCGTCTCCGGCCGCGGGCTCGTCCCTGGCCGCGGGCTCGTCCCTGGCCGCGGGCACGGGACACGGGATCGTCGGGATGCGCGAGCGGATCGCCGCGTTCGGCGGCAGGCTCGTCGCCGAGCCGCTCGCCGGGCGCGGCTTCCGGGTCACCGCCCAGGTCCCGATAGAGGGCGCGATGTGACGACCAGGGTCCTGGTCGTCGACGATCAGGCGCTGCTGCGTACCGCGTTCTCGTCGCTGATCGACGCCGAGGACGACCTTGAGGTCGTCGGCGCGGCGGCCGACGGCCGGCAGGCGGTCGAACTGGCGGGCAGCATGGGGCCGGACGTCGTGGTGATGGACGTCCGGATGCCCGTGATGAACGGGATCGAGGCCACCAGGAGGATCACCGGCGGCATTGACGCGCCCAGGGTGCTCATCCTCACCACGTTCGACCTGGACGAGTACGTCTTCGAGGCGCTGCGCGCCGGCGCGAGCGGGTTCGCGCTAAAGAGCCGCCCGCTCGACGAACTGCTGGCCGCGATCCGCACCGTCGCCGCCGGCGAGGCGCTGCTGGCCCCGAGCGTGACGCGCCGGCTCATCGCGCACTTCACCGACGATGCCCGGGCGCCGAGGAAACTGCCCGACGGCCTGGCGGAACTCACCGAACGCGAGCGCGAGGTGCTCGCGCTTGTCGCCAGGGGACTGTCCAACGCCGAGCTCGCGCAGACGCTGCACGTGAGCATGCCCACGGTCAAGACGCACGTGAGCCGGATCCTCGCCAAGCTCGGCGTCAGGGACCGGATCCAGCTCGTCGTGATGGCCTACGAATCCGGCCTGGTCGAGGCGCCCTGACGGCGATTGCGCAGGCAGCATCATCCCCCGGAATGACGCTGAAGATGATTCGCTCGGCCGACGACAGCCGATCCCGGATCGCCGACGATTGCCAACTATGAATACCAGTGAATTGCTCTCCGGGCTCGCCGCCGACGTAGGGCATGCACCGGGTCAAAGGCTCGGGCCCGGTGTGCTCATCCTGGCAGTCCTGGTGCTCGTCGCGCTGGGCTGGGGCGGCATGCGCATCACTCAGCGCGTGCGCGACCGGCGCACGGTGAGCAAGCCCGAGCCACCATGGTCCGCGCCGGAGACTGCGGCCACCGGGGCGCCGCAGTCTCCGTCCAGCCGCACCCCCGCCTCTCCGCAGAGCCTCCCGAGCGTGCCGCCCGCGAAGGGCCCCTCGACCTCCCAGTCCCTGGCGGGCTTGCCGGGCTCCCAGTCCCTGGCGGGCTTGCCGGGTTCCCAGTCCCTGGCGGGCTTGCCGAGTTCCCAGCCCCCGAAAGGCGGCTGGGCGGTCGAGACCCACGGCCTGACCAAGCGGTTCGGCGTCACTGTCGCGGTCGACGGCGTGGAGTTGCTTGTCCCGCGCGGCTCCGCCTTCGGCTACCTCGGCCCGAACGGCGCAGGCAAGACCACCCTTATCCGCACCCTGCTCGGCCTGACCAAGGCCGACGGCGGAACGATGTCGCTGCTCGGCGTACAGGTCCCGGCCGAACGCAGCAGGGCGCTGGCCCGGGTCGGGGCGATCGTCGACGAGCCCCGCTTCCACCCCCACCTGACCGGCCAGGACAACCTGCGCCTGCTGGCCGCCGCCAGGGGCGGCGACGCCGAGCAGCGCATCGCCCCGTCGCTGGCCAGGGTCGGCCTTACCGATCGGGCCGGCGACAAGGTCGCCGCGTATTCGATGGGCATGCGCCAGCGTCTCGGGGTGGCCGCCTGCCTGCTCGGTGACCCGGAACTGCTGATCCTTGACGAGCCGATGAACGGCCTGGACCCGGCGGGCATGCACGAGATGCGCGCGATGATCACCAGCCTGGTCGGCGAGGGCCGCACCGTCATGCTGTCCTCGCACCTGCTCGACGAGGTGGAGCGCACCTGTGACGCGGTGGCGATCGTCGACCACGGCAGGGTGATCCGCCAGGGCCCCATCGACGAGCTGGTCCGCGGCGCGGGCGCCGCGGTCGTCCAGATCGACTGCGCCGAACCCGCCCGGGCGGCGCAGCTCATCGACCAGGCGGGCATCGCCGCGGGCACGGCCCTCGCCGAAAACGGCCTGACCGTCACCCTGCCCGCGGGAGCGTCGCGCGAACTCATCGCCGACATCAACCGCCGGCTGGTCCGAGCCGATATCGACGTGTACGGCCTGCACGAGGCCCGGGCGTCGCTTGAGGACTGGTTCTTGTCCGTGACGAGCCGACTGGGAGACCCATCGTGACCACCACGGAACCCTCGCTTTCCGAGGCCGGATCCGCGCCGGTTCCCGGCCATCGGCGGACGCCAAGGACCGGCGCCTGGCTGCCCACCTGGGACCTCATCACCACCAAGAACCTGGAGATCCGCAAGCGCCGCGGCCTGATGATCACCATGCTGGTGCTGATCGTGCTGCCGACGATCCTGTTCTACGGCCTGCGCCTGCTGTTCCACGCGATCGATCCGCACACCTACGCCCCGGCCGGCAACCCTGGCCTCTTCTCCCAGGTAACGAACATGACGGCGGAATTCGGCTTCATCGCCGCCGCCGCCCTGGGCGCTGCGGTCGGGACCACCGACCTATCCGACGGCATGTTCCGCCACCTGGTCATCACCGGCCGCTCGCGGCTGGCCCTCTACCTGGCCCGCATCCCGGCGGGCCTCGCCATCACCGTCCCGCTCGTCGCCCTGGTCTTCACGATGGGCTGCCTGGTCACGAGCTACGAGGGCATCCCGAACCCCACGTCCGTGAGCATGTACAACCTGACCATCCCGGCCAATCTCGACCAGATCGAACTTCAGACCTGGCTCCTGGACAACCCGCAGCAGATCCAGAACAGTTTCCTGCCCGGTGTGAACACCGGCCCGGGAACCACCACGGCGCAGATCCGCCCGGCCATCGACCGAAACATCGCCACGCTCTACGCCGACTACACCGCTTCTGAGCTGTCGGGGTCGAACCCGGCGGACAACGAGATGGTCAAGATCGGTCTCTGGCTCGAGCTCGAGATCGGGATCGGCTTCCTGGTCGGCCTGGGCTTCGGGTCGCTCACCGGCCAGCGAACAACCACGACCATCGTTCTGATAGCGCTGGAGATCATCGTCACCCCGCTCCTCGCGCGAACACAGCTCCCCTACTTCATCGACGGCCAGCGCCTGGTCGTCGGCATCGCCATGGACCAACTCCGCCCGGCGGCCCTAGCCCCCCCGGTAGGCACCGGTGGCCCGGGCGGCCCAGGCGGCCTCCTGTTCGGCGGCCGCGGGGCCCTGGGCATCCCAGCCATGCCAACCTGGGCCATGATCTCCGTAATAGTCGGCTGGATCGTCGGCTGGTCCGGAATCGGCGCCTGGCGCATGATCACCCGCGACGCCTGACCACAACCGAAACCTCCGCTGCCACCAGGCAGCGTCCACTACGAGTAGCAGCCGAGGGACTACAGCCTCTGTCGTCGCCCCGGCCACGGCAGAGGCTCCCCCGCCTTCGATCTCAGCGAGGCGTGGCACGCCATGTGAACCGGCCGCCGGGTGACATCGTGGTAGAAGTGGCGGCCGATTGTCCGGCCGTCGACGGTTCCGACGTCTCTTCTTGGGCTACTTTTGGTGATGTATCGAGTGCATCGTGTCCTGTCCTGCCCGACAAACCGGTCGTGAGGTTCGATGGCAGGCGACCGCCCGCATGACGGCACCGCGCCGCCGAACGACGACGGACCTCGTCGCAACGGCCACAGCGGCGGACCAGCCGAGACGCGCTCCCGGCAGGAGTATTACGTTCAGCTGCAGAGGACTCTTGTCAAACAGCAGTCCGCAACAGAACAGCGGGTTACAGCCGAGGAACAGGCGGCGGCGGAGAAGTGGGACCAGGACGTAATGGAGTCCTACGGGATGTGGCGTGCGTATCAGAGCAAGTTTCCGCAGGAAGAACGCCCGCCGACCGACACGCCCGACGGTCCGCCGGGTGCCTGGCACGGGGAGAAAAGGGGCTTCCTGAAGCCTGCTGACAACGCCCGAGTTGAAACAGAGTGTGATCGTATTGCTAAACGCGAAGAGGACAGGATCTCGCCGAGGATGCGCGCGGTCGAAGCCCAAGACCCCAACCGTGACCTGATCGGCTTCGAGCACCGCCTGAAAGGCCGTGACCGCATCAAAGAGAAGATCTACGGTACTATCAACGACTTCAGCCGCACACCTGAGCAGGCTGTTTCGCTCCTGCCTGACGCGGTCCGGTTCACGTTTCAGTATCGTGAGTCTCGCTACACTCAAGGCGTCTGGGCGGACATCGAGCGTCTTAGGGGGCAGGGCTTCAAGCTGGATAAGCTCAAGAACTTCTGGTCCGATGACCAATACAAAGGCATCAACAGCCAGTGGAGCGACCTCGATACCGGCCAGAAGTTCGAGGTTCAATTCCATACCCGCATCAGCTTCGAGGCTAAGCAACTCACGCATCCTGCCTACGAACGAATCCGGACGCGGAAGCTTGATGACCCGGCTCCGGCGGAGGATAACCAACGGTCGCACTCCGATAAGTTCGAGCAGATGGTATTGGAGGCCTTCCAGCAGAAGGTCACCGCCGACGTACCGGTTCCGGCCGGCGCCACCAGCATTCCCGACTACCCATAGAGGCCGCAGATGCCAGATAAAGTCACATATTACGCCGTCGTGGACGACCTGAGCAGCCGTGAGCAACCCGCCGGCGTGTTCCGGCGTACCTACAGCGAGGACGGCGGCCGGTCCGACGAAGCGTTCACCCGAAAGCTCATCTGGGAATTCAGCCCCGCCCTAATCGCCGCGGAGCGCGGTGACCTGCAAAACGAGTTCATCGAGATCACCGAGGCCGAGGCAGATCAGATTGTGG
>Ga0335078_10018706_pt1 | contig 10298 bp, 9 predicted proteins | sample Lox_Sample_32_FD_206711 | JGI IMG/M metagenome (GOLD analysis project Ga0335078, IMG submission 206711) | Soil microbial communities from Loxahatchee National Wildlife Refuge, Florida, United States - Lox_Sample_3.2 | ecosystem: Environmental > Terrestrial > Soil > Wetlands | place: USA: Florida...
ATTTCGCGATCATCGACAGCGAGCAACCGTGCTGCGACGGTCCCGATCAAGTCCGGCGCACCCTCAACTCCAGGCTGGTGCTTCACAAGCTGGATCACGGCGTCCCGATCCTTCGGTGCGATGTCCAGAAGAAAAATGTTGGGCATGCCGGGCGGGGCAGTACGATGCATCTGAGCGATAACGCCACGCTGCACCAGATACACCGTGAGCGTGAACATCACCCCAATGCCGAGTGCGACCAGCACAGTCTGCGCGTGATTGCCCGGCCGGTAAAGATTGGCGATTCCGTGGCGCAATGCAGTAGGCAGGTTGCGCCGGCCGAGCGCCCGTAATCCGCGCAGCAGCAGCCACGCGATGGCCGATAACGACGCGAGCCCACCGCCGATGGCGCCCGCGAAATACTCGCCCGTCTTCCACATATCGGCGCGCGTTCCCGCCGTGAACGACATCGCGATCCCCGCGAATCCGACTACGATGAAAATCCCAGCCGCGATGGACGCGCGTTCCTCGATCAGCCGCTTGCGCCAGTTGGGCTTTGTTTCAGACATTTCTCGGCGCAGAATCAAGCCGGGGCGGATCTTGCGGATTGCGAGCAGCGGTGGCAGGGTGAATAAAAGCGTCGCCAGCACGGCGATCCCGATACCTTGCACCGAAGTCAGCAGATCGAACTTCGCCGTGGGCAGCAATTCGAAATAGCGCGCCAGAAATTGCGGAAAGGCCATCTGCAACACGATCCCCAGCCCGACTCCGATCAGTCCGCCGATCAGTCCCAGCGCGACGGTCTGGATCAAGTAGATGCGGATCAAATGCGAAGAGCGCGCTCCCAGGCATTTCATGATCGCGATGGAATCCAGGCGCTGCTGGATGTGCGCGTGGATCGCGGTTGCGACGCCCAGCGCGCCGACGATCAGCGTGATCAGACTTACCAAACTCAAAAACATCGTGGCGCGATTCAAACTCTGCGTGATGATCGGGTGCGACTCTGTGTAATCGGCGATTAGCGCTTCGGGAAAAGCCTGGCGGAGACGCTGCCGTACTTGCGCGAGTCCGGGCGACCCGGGATCCAGCCGAAACAGAAAATGCTCCGCCGCGCGGCTGCCGGGAAGCATGAGACCGGTGCGGTCCAGCCCTTCGCGCGTCATCATCACGCGCGGTCCGACGTTCAGGCTGCCCACCATGCGGTCCGGCTCATACGCGACACGCCCAACGATGCGAAACGCCTTGCCGCCGAGCGACAGCGAATCGCCGATCTTGAGGCCCAGGCGAATCAGAATGTCATCCGAAACCGCGATAGTGTCCGCAGTGAGCGCGGTCCGCAATGGCGCGGGCGGATCGAGCCGGATCTCGCCGTAGAACGGATAGAATTTTGGATCCACCGCCTTGATCGAGACCAGCATGGGATGTGCATCCGGGCCACCCGACGATGCCATGGTCAGTGTCTCTGTGATCCACGTCCGCTCCACCTCCTGGTGCGAGAGCTCATCGAGCGCCGATTGCTGCTCCGGCGTCGGCAGATCGAACACGCGCACCGACAAATCGGCTGCCATCAACGTGCGCGCCTGATCGGACAGCATTTGATGAAACGCCCGGCTGAATCCGCGCACCCCCGTCAGCGACCCGATCCCAACCGCGACCGCCAGCACGACGAATAAGAACTTGAACGCCGACGACCTTGCCTCGCGCCATGCGATCTTCCACGCCGTGGACCAGGAGAAGGTCATGATTCGTCCTTTACGATCACGCCGTCGCGCAGAACAATGCGGCGGGCCGCGCGCGCGCTCAGCACCGGATCGTGCGTTACCAGCACCAGCGTGGTCCCTTCGCGCTGGTTCAACGAGATCAACAACTCGAGTATGTGCTGCCCATTCTGGCTGTCGAGATTTCCGGTGGGTTCGTCCGCGAGCAGGATCGGCGGGCGCACCATGAACGCCCGAGCCAGCGCCACGCGCTGCTGCTCGCCGCCAGAAAGCTGAACCGGATAATGATCGCGGCGTTCGAGCAGTCCGACGCTTTCGAGCAACTCTCGCGCTCGACCGCGACCGTTCGTACCGTTGATGCCACCGGTCAACTCGAACGGCAGCAGTACGTTTTCTTCGGCGGTCAACGTCGGCAGCAGATGATACGACTGAAACACGAACCCGATCTTGCGCCCCCGTAGCAGCGCCATCTGATCTTCGCCGAGGCCAGTAATGTCTTCGCCGTCCAGAACAATCTGGCCAGTGGTTGGATTATCGAGCCCTGCCAGCAATCCGAGTAGCGTGCTCTTGCCCGATCCCGACGGGCCCATGATGGCGACAAACTCGCCTGCTTCGATGACGAAGTCAATGCCGCGCAGGATATCAACCTTGTGGGTCGCGGTTTGGATGCTCTTGGTGAGGCCAGACACCCGAATGGCCGCCGTTCGGGTCGGAGAGTGTTCCAATTTTTTATTATGGCATTGGGTGTGAGTCGCCAATGCCAAAGGTCTCGAAAAAGAAACAGCCGGTGAGCGCAGAGCCCGCCGCTAAAAGCGAAGTTCGCATGCGCCTGATCCGCGACGATGACGTTCCCCCCAGTCACGAACTGGACGAAACATTTGTCTTCGGACTCCAGGACAGCAAACAGCAAATCATCGCCGGCGAACGCCAGCCTGACGGTAAGCTGGTCTTTGATTTTTCTCTCCAAGTGAAGCCCGGACCCGATCCCAAACGCCCAATTTTCACAGGACGCTTCGCTAGCGGCACCGTTGACGACCGGTTCGTCTATCTTTCCTGGCGATCGGTCCCCCGCAATGTTTACATCAACCGCGTGAAGGCTCGACTTTCCACTATTGACTGGAGCATGGTTCGCGCCGCGCAGAAAACCAACCTCCCGCTCACGGCGAATATGACCGGCTGGCGTCCGGGCGATCCGAGAAAACAGGTCGAATGGCGATTAGCGAAGAAGCACTGAAAGGCTGTCACGAGTGAAGAGTGAGATGCGCAGGATCGCTTTGTTAGCCGGGCTAGCGTCCGTGCTTATCGGTTGTGGCGGATCGAGGAAGCAGTCCGCCGAGACGCCTCCGGAACAGCAGAAACAAACGCCTTCCATTCTCGACAACCGCCCGGTGATCGTTGCGTTCGGCGACAGCCTCACGGCCGGTTTTGGCGCCGAGCCCGGCAACAGCTATCCCGATTTTCTGCAGAAGGATCTCGACGCCGCGGGGCTGAAATGGCGCGTGGTGAACGCCGGCGTCAGCGGCGACACCACCACCGACGGTGTAAATCGCCTGAGCGAAGTGATCGCCGACAGGCCCCGCATCGTGATCGTCGAGTTCGGCGGCAATGACGGGCTGCGTGGTTTGCCCATCGAGACCACGCGCACGAACCTCAGCCAGATCGTGGCAACCATCGCCAACTCCGGATCGAAAGTCGTCCTCGCGGGGATGACGCTGCCGCCCAACTACGGCCCGGACTACATTCACTCGTTCGAAGAGATTTATCTGGACCTCGCCAAACAGTACAACGCGATTCGCATCCCGTTCCTGCTCGAAGGCGTAGCCACCAAGCCGGAACTCATGCAGCGCGACCAGCTACATCCCACCGCCGAAGGCAACGCGATCGTGGCGCACACCGTCTTGCGCTACGTTCGCCCGCTGCTCCGGTAGAGGTCAGATCGAGACTCTGCGAGCGGCGAGCACCAGGTCCGGATCGTGCACTTCCAACGTCACTCCCGTCCCTAAACGATCGAACCGAATCTTCACCGCGCTCGCGCCCATCGGATGAAACACCAGGTCTCCGAGATGGATCAATCCTCTGCCCATCGTTCCGGTTCTCGTGAACGTGAGCTGTCCGCGATCCGCCGTGATGGCGATCTGCTGGGAAGGCGCGGCGCCGTAGACGTAGTTACCAGTGAGCGAGCTGAGGTCCTGCTCAGTCACGGGAACCGTTGCCGGAGCCCTCGCATCGCCGAGCGACTCGAGATACTTCAAGACTGGCACGGCCGCCCCTCCACCTGCCTCGGCATGCGCGAGCAAACTAATGCTGTGTGGTCCCGGAATGCGCTGTACTCCCGGATGCGCGGCGACGAAAGCCTTCACCGTTTCCAGGTGTCCCAGCATCGTGGCGGAATAGAGAGTTGGCCGGGCACCCATCTCGATCAGATACTCCGCGATCCCTCGATTGCCCACGTGCGACGCCGCGCCGAGCGCGTCCTCCCAATCGCCGAATCCCCAGTCCCACGCCGCCTTAGCCAGCGACGGCCGCGCATCAACCAATTCACGCACGCGCTTCAGGTTCCCGTGAGCTACCATCACCATCTCTTGCACCAAATCAGGGGGCTGCGTCGGGAAGGTTTCGGGCACGGCTTGCTCAGAAGCCGCTGCCTGTGTACGCACTGTCAAGGGCAGAACGAGTGGCGCTAGTTTACAAAAGCTACGGCGTAAGAACGAATTTTGCATGCGGTCACTATAGAGTGTATTCACGTGCCAACGCGATGAAGAAAAGATGAAGCGGCAAATGCTTCGGGGTTAATTACTTACTGGTACATGCAAGGCGCCACTCGGCCGGGGTTCTCGATCCAGATGCGACGTGAATTCGCTCACAACGCGCTTCGATATGTCGGATTCCCGGCGCAACGGATCGTCCATGCGAAAATCGGCCCGGGTCACCCAGATGTGAGCCTGTTCGGGCAGGCGAATCAAGTGAGCCAGCACCCGCACGTCTCCGGCGACGTTCCTCTGAACCTGCCCGATGATGACATAGTGCGCCCGCAACGCAGAACCGATCGCAACCAGGTCGCGGCCCTCGCGGGGCTTTCTCAGGATCGCCGCGTTCCCGATGACGTCGAACCGCCCGGCCCCCGCGGCAGTCAAATCGGCCACCACGGAATCCGTGAGCCCGTCCGCAAACTTGTCCAGATCCTGTTGTCCGCTTTCGTTGTCGAAACGAACGACGGCGATTGTAAATGGGACGCCAGCGGAGCTTCGCCCGGTCCAAGGATGGAAAGTGACCAGTGCCAGCGCAGCCACTCCTCCAAGAATCCAGAGCAATCGGGAAGCCGGACGCGCGGCTGACGGCCTCGGCTCCAGGACTGCGCACCCGGGCTGGGAAGCGTCGACCGCTGACACCGGTGCAATGAACTGGTAGCCTCGCTTCGGAAGCGTGCGAACGAAGAGCGGCGATTGGGCCGAATCCTGCAGCGCTGCGCGAATCTGTGCGATGCAATAGTTGAGGCCGCGGTCGAAATCGACGAACGTGTCGGCTCCCCAGACAGCCCGCTGCAGCTCTTCTCGCGTAACCACATCTCCGGCGTGGGCCAGCAGCATACGGAGCACTTGTGCCGGCTGCGCCTCCAGGCGGACCGGCTCACCCTCGCGCCGCAGTTCGCCTGAAGCGGACTCGAATTCGAAAAGTCCAAACCGGTACCGCTCCGCCATGTACGATCACATTCTAACCGGGCTCGATCACGAGTGCGCGTCTGAATGCACAGCAACAACCATCGCGTGAAGTAGATCCCTGGCTTGGTGATGGTCTGCGCCACTTCGAACGCCTTGCGCAACTCGTCCACGTTCAGTTGGACAGGCCCATCGTCCCGGCTGATACGTCACGCCGCACGGATAATCTTCGCCGGTTTAGTGCTACTTGCTCACCAGATACACGGCGACTTCAGAAAACAGATTCGGAAACCGCCGGACCTGGCGTGCGCCTTGCAGGTAAATCCGCTTTTCGATCTGCCAGTGCTCTCGATCCGCCAGCGCTTCGAAATCATGGATCGTCAGGAAATGAATGTTCGGCGAATTGTACCAGTCATGCGGGAACAGCTTCGTCTTTGGCGCACGGCCGGTGAACAGATGCGCCAGCCGCACCGTCCAATGCCCGAAGTTCGGAAACGCGACAATAGCCCGGCGGCCGACTCGCAGCATGTCGCGCAGCACTTGCAACGGCGCTTGCGACTCCTGCAGCGTCTGGCTAAGGATCACGTAGTCGAACGCCTGGGAGGGAAGGTCCGCCAGCGCCTCTTCGATATCGCCGTGATACACCGAAACGCCGCGCGCGATGGCCTGCTGTACCTTGGCGCCCTCGATCTCGACGCCGCGGGCGTCTACTTGTTTGTTTTCCGCGAGCCAGGCCAGTAGCTCGCCTTCGCCGCAACCCAGATCCAGAATCCGCGTGTTCGGTTCGACAATCTCGCTGATGATGGCGTAGTCGCTGCGGCCCAGCAGAGTGCGTACGAAAGATTGCGCCATTCTACGCGGCGGTCCGGTTCATCTGCGCGTGCTCTCCCGCAGCGTGCTGGCAAGAAATCCGCGAACCAACTCGCTTTGCTCGTCGGTCGTGACCAGGAACGCATCGTGGCCGTACGTGGAAGGCAGCTCGCAATAGGCGACATCGCAATTCCGGCCGCGCAATGCGCGCACTACCTCGAGCGATTGGTAGCTCGGATACAGCCAGTCCGACGTGAAGCTGATCACTAGAAACCGCGACTTCACCCCTTCGAACGCCGCGCTCAGCGAGCGCGACTCGCCCGTCAGATCGAAATAGTCCATCGCCTTGGTGATGTAAAGATACGAATTGGCGTCGAAGCGATCCACGAACTGCGTGCCGCGATAACGCAGATAGCTTTCCACTTCGAACTGATTCTGATCGCGCAGCCGCCGGCCGAATTTATGGCGCATGGATTCGTCGCTCATGTAGGTGATGTGCCCCACCATCCGCGCCACGGCCAGTCCGCGCGCCGGTGGCCGCTTGCCGTAGTAGTTGCCTTCGTTCCAATCGAGATCCGCCATGATCGCCTGGCGTCCCACTTCGTTAAACGCGATCTGCTGCGCGCTATGACGCGCGGTGCCGGCGATGGGAATTGCGGCGGCGACGCTGTCCGGATAAGCCACTGCCCATTGCAGCGCCTGCATGGCTCCCATGGAACCGCCCGCCACCGCCAACAGACGTGCGATGCCGAAATGATCCACCAGCATCTTCTGCAGCCGCACCATGTCGGGAATCGTCACCGGAGGAAACTTCATCGCGTACGGGCAGCCGGTCTCAGGATTGATGGACGCAGGTCCGGACGTCCCGCGGCAGCCGCTCAGAACGTTAGAACAAATCACGAAGTATTTGTCGGTATCGAATCCTTTGCCAGGACCGATCATGTTGTCCCACCAGCCGATGGCTCCGGTTTCCTGATCCGTGCCCGCCGCGTGCGCGTCGCCTGAGAACGCGTGCAGAATCAGGATGGCGTTGGTCTTGGCGGCATTCAACTCGCCGTAGGTTTCGTAAGCGATATCCACAGGCGCGAGAACCGCGCCGCAATCGAGAGGAAGCGAGTCAAAGCGGACAATCTGGGTCTCAGTGACCATCTTGGAACGGACTAAGCTTCTATTGTAACTTCGTCTTGTGAACTTGCCCCGGATTTCTCGCGTAGTTGTTGATGTAGCATGAGCCGAATTCATTGGGCGGCGTCGGTGCTGGCGGCCGGCATTCTGCTGTGCCTGGCGGGCGGAGCGGTCCTCGCGGAGGCGACCGTTCACGTCGCGCGCTTGCCTGTCACGGCACCGGATGGCGACCGTCCTCGAACCGTCGAGATCCACGGGCCCGATGGCGTTCATCTACGCGGATGGATGTTCGATCCACCGACGCCAACCGAGAGCTGTGTCCTGGTGCTGCACGGCATCGGCGGCACGCGGGAATATGGACTCGGGTTCGCACGTCTGCTCCTTGCCAACCGGTATAAAGCGCTTCTGCCGGACTTGCGCGCACACGGCGAGAGCGGCGGCAACCTGATCACTTATGGCGTGCTCGAAGCCGGCGATGTGCAGCGGTGGGTGGACTGGTTGATCGCGTCCGAGAAGTGCCAGCGCGTTTATGGATTGGGAGAATCGCTGGGTGCGGGGATCGTACTGCAGTCGCTCGCGGTTGAATGGAGATTCCGCGCCGTGGTGGCCGAGTGCCCGTACGCGAGCCTGGAGGAGATCGGGCGGGATCGCGTGGCGGAGCTGCTCCCGATTCCCGTAGCGCTCGGAAGAGATCTGGACATTCCGCTGATCGAGAGCGCGATGTTGTACGTGCGCCTTCGCTACGGTGTGGATGCTCGCGAGGCTTCGCCCGAGAGGGCCGTTCGCGGGACGCTGACTCCAGTGCTCCTGATTCATGGAACCGCCGATGAGAAAACGCCGGTGCGGCATTCGCGCGAGATCGCCGCGCAGAATCCGCGCATTGTGCTGTGGGAGGTTCAGGGTGCTGGTCACACCAACGCCTGGGCCACCGAACCGCGTGAGTTCCCTAAGCGCGTACTGGCGTGGTTCGCGGCTCATCCTTGAACGCCCAACCTTACGCGCTCTTCAGCTCTCTCTCCACCGCGCTGGCAAACACGTCGATGTCGCTCACGGTGCTGTAAATGTGCGGCGTGATCCGCAGCCCGTCGTACTCTTCGTGCGCAACGCGCGCCGTGATGATGTTGTATTTCGTGAAAAGCGCGTCGTGTATCTTCCCGGGATCGGTACCGTGAAACGCAAGGAATCCGATCCCCGCCGACATCGTTGGATCCGGACTGTGCAGGATCCGCACCTTGGAATTTTCAGCCAGCCGGTGCGCCCAGCGATCTCGCAGATAGCGCAGACGGGCGAGCTTGCGATCCACGCCGATGCTCTCGCTGAACACGAGAGCGTCACTGATCGCGTTGTGATTCGCGGCCGGATGCGTGCCGATCTCTTCGAACTTTCGGATGTCATCGTCCTGGCGCTTGTCGGCCGCCATCAGCGGCCAAGTGCTCGCGATGCGGGATTTCTTCACGTAGAGAAAACCGGTTCCAATCGGCGCGCAGGTCCACTTGTGCAGGCTCGTGCCGTAATAGTCGCAGCCCAGATCCGAAATCGAGAACGGGAAATGACTGAAGGCATGCGCGCCGTCCACGATCACGGGGATGTTACGCGCATGCGCCATTTCCGAGATTCGCTTGACCGGGAAAATCTGACCGGTGCGGTTGGTGATGTGGCAAACCAGAATCAGCTTGGTTCGCGGCGTTACCGCGCGCTCGAAGCGCTGGTAAAGATCATCCATGCTCGGCGGAGGCACCGGGAACGAGATGGTCCTCAAAACGATTCCTTCGCGCCGCTCCCGCTGGCGGAAGGTGGTGAGCATGCGCGGATAATCCTGATTGGTGGTGAGCACCTCGTCGCCAGGCTTCAGATCCATGCCGCACTGCGCGATTTCGAGCGACTCGCTGGCATTGCGCGTGATCGCCATCTCCTCGCGATCGCAGCCGGCGGCCGCGGCCAGTCGTCGCCGCACCATCTCGATCTGCTTCTCGAGATTGTCGATCATGGTGTGCCATGGCCCCATGTTGCTGAACTCGATCTCACGCCGCAACGCATCCTGCACGGGCCGCGGCGCGGGACTCACGTGGCCGTTGTTCAGATTGATCACATTGCGGTCGATCGTGAACGCGCTGCGGATCTCGGCCCAATAGTCCTCGTCGCGGGCCACATCCTCCGGTTTACGGCCGGTGAGGTACTCGCTGGCGGCTTGTGCTTTTTGGATCGCACTGTCCTGGAACGCGGCCAGCGCAACGGCGCCGGAGGTAATTTGGAAGAAATCGCGGCGATTCATAACGTTTCTCCTTTGCGGCGAAGTTTAGCACATCACAAGCGCGTTCAAACTCTTGTCCAGCACGCTGTACTATACGGTTCCGGTACTGTCGCCGACCGATCAACGGGTTGCCAGCAGCGCACGGTTCGCGGGATAATCGAGCATCCCTTCGCATGCCCGGCATGACCATTTTGCATTACGAGTTTCTCGAAAAAATCGGCGCGGGCGCCATGGGCGAGGTGTTCAAAGCGCACGATAATCGGCTCAACAGGCACGTAGCCATCAAAGCGCTGCCCTATGCGATGGCTTCTGATCCCGAGCGCCGCAGACGATTCACCCAGGAAGCACAGACCGCCTCGGCATTGAATCATCCGAACATCGTCACCATTCACGACGTCTTCCACGAGGGCGACACGCACTTTATCGTAATGGAATACGTCGCGGGACGCACGCTGCTCGAAACCATTCCACCTACCGGCATGCGCGTCAGCCAGATGCTCCTGTGCAGCGCGCAAATGGCATCCGCGCTGACCGCCGCGCACGACGCTGGCATCGTTCATCGCGACTTCAAGCCCGCCAACGTGATGATCGGCAACTCCGGCCTCGTAAAAGTCCTCGACTTCGGCCTCGCAAAGCTGCTCCAGCCCATTTGGATGACCAACGCCGCAAGCGCATCCGGTCACTCGGCCACGATTCAGATGGCGGTTCAGCCCACTTTGAGCGGTGCGCCGCAAACCGCCGAGGGTTCGATTCTCGGGA
>Ga0335078_10018707_pt1 | contig 10297 bp, 7 predicted proteins | sample Lox_Sample_32_FD_206711 | JGI IMG/M metagenome (GOLD analysis project Ga0335078, IMG submission 206711) | Soil microbial communities from Loxahatchee National Wildlife Refuge, Florida, United States - Lox_Sample_3.2 | ecosystem: Environmental > Terrestrial > Soil > Wetlands | place: USA: Florida...
ATCATCTACGAGGAGATCCGGGGGATCCTCGGGAAGGACCGCCCGTTCGAGGCGAAGCCGAAGCGGATCCTGCTCGCGGGGCTGTTCGGCCAGGGCAAGACGACGACCGCGGCGAAGCTCGCGCGCTACCTGCAGAAGAAGGGCGTGCGGGTCGCGCTGGTCGCAGCCGACGTGCACCGGCCCGCGGCCGTCGACCAGCTCGAACAGTTGTCGAAGAAGATCGGCGCCGACTTCTACGCCCACCGCGGCGAGACGCGCGCCGAGGTGATCGTCACCGAGGCGCTCGGCCGGTTCCCGCCGCACACCGCCGTCATCGTCGACACGGCCGGCCGGAGCGGGATCGACCCCGACCTGATTGAGGAGCTGAAGCGGGTCCGCGGGGTCCTGCAGCCCGACGAGACGTTCCTCGTCCTCGACGCCGCCATGGGCCAGACCGCCGGCCGGAGCGCCGAGGCGTTCCACAAGGCGGTCGGTCTCACGGGGGTGATCCTCACCAAGATCGACGGGTCGGCGAAAGGCGGGGGCGCGCTCTCCGCGGTCGCGGTCAGCGGGGCGCCGATCGTCTTCCTCGGTACCGGCGAGCACCTCGAGGAGCTCGAGCGGTTCGAGCCGACGCGGTTCGTCTCGCGCCTCCTGGGGATGGGAGACATCCAGACGCTCCTCGAGCGGTTCGAGGAGCTGTCGAACAAGGCCGCCGCCGAGGAGGCCGCGAAGCACCTTCTGGGCGGCCGGTTCTCGCTCCGCGACATGCGGACCCAGCTCGAATCGCTCGGCCAGATGGGCCCGGTCTCGAAGCTCGTCTCGATGTTCCCGATGTTCGGGACCGCGAAGCTCGACGATCAGCAGCTCGACGCCACCCAGACGCGGCTGCGACGCTACCGGGCGATCCTCGACTCCATGACCCCCGGGGAGCTGGACGACGCGAGCGTGATCAAGGCCGATCGGATCCACCGGATCGCGCGCGGCAGCGGCCAGAAGCCGCAGGAGGTCCGCGCGCTCCTGAAGCAGTACGAGACGACGCGGAAGGCCGCGCACGGGCTCGTCTCCAACCGGCGGCTCCGTCGCCAGCTCGAAAAGCAGTTCGCCGGCGGACCTCCGACCGCCTCCGAGTGAGCGCCCGGGCGGACGATGGGACCGGTCGACCTCGTGTCCGCGGTGGCGGGCGGGCTCCTCCTGTTCGTCGTGCCGGGCCTGACCGTCGCGCGAGCCCTGTTCCCCGAGTGGCGATTCCGCGGGCCGGACGGGCTGCGGCGCTCGCTCGAGACCGCGACGCTCGCCTTCGTCCTCAGCGTCGGGCTCACCGTCGTCGTCGGAACGGCGCTGCTCGGTCTGGCCCCCGGGGGGTTCGCCGCATCCTGGGGCGACCCGCTCCTGGAAGCCGCCCTGGCGGCGATCGCGCTGGTCGCGTTCGTCGCCGGGGTCGTTCGGGGGGCGTACTCCGAGCGCGTCCCCGTCCCCCCGCCGCCGGTCGAGCCCGGCAGCGAGCGGGCGTGGGAGCTCGGTCGGACGCTCGACGCGACGCGAGCGCGGGCCGCGGCGCTTCGCCGGGACGGCGCGGCGGCCGGCTCGGACGCCGACCGCCAGCTTCAGGAGCTCGCGGCGCGGTCCGACGCCGTCGCGCGCGCGCGGGAGGAGGAGTATGCCCGGTAGCGGTCGCAGCCACCCCCGAGAGGGGACTTGGAAGATGGTGCTCGTGATCCGGGGGGAGTTGCGCCTGACCGCAGGAAAGGCGGCGGTGCAGGCGGCGCACGCCGCGGTCATGCTGACCCGACGCGCCGAGTCGAAGGACGCGGGAGCGCTCGACGCGTGGCTCGCCGACGGTCAGATGAAGATCGCGCTCGAGGTCCCGACGCTCTCCGACCTGGAAGCGCTCGAGCGCCGGGCGCGGGCCGACGGGATCCCGGCCGTCTGGGTCGAGGACGCCGGGCACACCGAGGTAGCGCCCGGCACCCGGACCTGCCTCGGCCTGGGGCCGGCGCGGGCCGCGGCGCTCGATCGGATCACGGGCGACCTGCCGCTCCTGTAGTCGGAGAGGTCGCGGGGCGGCTCCCGCCCGCGGATCGAGAAATGTAGAAGGAAGGAAGGGGTTCGCCTCCGTTCGGAGGCGGGCGGGTCGGCGGTCGGACCCTCAGCTCTTCGCCTCCGGTTCCGAGTCGATCGCGCTCTCGTCGGTCGACGTCTCCGACGGCTTCGCGTCCTCCGACCACCCCTTCGGCGGCGGGGAGGCCGGCGGACGGCGGAACGCCGCGTACGCCGCCAGCCCGAAGCCGACGACCGCGAGGACGGCGAGTCCGGCGATCAGCTCGTACGCGAGCTTCGATAGGTAGGTCGAGCTGGGGGTGGATTTCGTCGACGAGAACGGCACGTACGAGTTCGTCGCACCGCTCACAACGACGTGCTGCGACGGGCTCGCGGGCTGGTAACCGCTCGGTCCTCGGAAGGTCGCCGTGTAGCTCCCCGCGACCTCCTGGAAGACGAGCGACGTGCCCGTAGTCGATTGCGTGAAGTCGCCCGCGTTCACTGTGGAGAGCGTCACCGACCAGCTGGATCCCGCCGGGAGACCGGCCGTGGTGAACGTGAGGGCGTACACCGGCTTCAGGGTGCTGGAGTACGCGACGTCTACCGTCTGGGGCGAGGCGACGACCTTGACCGTCCCCGACGCGCCGCCCCCATATCCGGGGATGACGACAGGCTGGTAGGAGTACGTCCCGGCCGGCAGAGTGAACACGAGCGAGGTCGTCGCGGAGCTGACCGTTCCGACGGTCGGAATGATCACCGACCAGGTCGTGTTCGAGATCAGGCCGCTCTCCGCGAAGGTCGTCGCATACGTCGTCCCCGCGAACGCAGAGAACGTGACGTCCTGGGTCGTGGGCCCGGTGACCGACAACGTCCCGTTCGCGGGGGTGACCCCGTAGCCCGTGACGAACGACGTCGAGTAGTTGTAGGTCCCGTTCGCGATCCCGCTGAAGGCGATCGTCGAGGTCGTCGACGACTCTGTGGACGGACCGAAAGTCACCGACCACGGAGTGCCCGAGGTGAGTCCGGTCTCGGAGAACGAGACGGTCGAGGTGTACGCATACCGGACCTGGAACCAGACCTGGGTGGCGCCGCCCCCGATCATCGGGTTGGAGTTCACCGAGCTCAGCTGGATCCATGGAGCGGCGGACAGGACCGTGTTCGTCTGGCCGTTCCAGACGTACATCGACAGGGCGTTGGTGATCTGCTCGACCAGGTTGTAGTAGAGGATTCGCACGGTGCCATTCGGGAGACCCGCCGCGAGGGACAGGAAGCCGAGCGCGACCGCGTAAGCGACCCCCTGACAGGTCGAGTTGAGCGACCCGTTCAGATTCTGTGCCGCGTGCGCCCAGTAGACCAGGTTCGCCAGGTTCGTCACGTTGTGGCCGCACGTGGTATTGTTCGCGGCCCAGCCGTCCGGGTTGATACCGAGCTGCTGGGAGAACGCGGTCGACGCGGTGTACGTCGCGTCCGGAGTGAGCAGCGGCGTCGTGTAGTCGGTCGGGTCGGGGTAGTCCGGGGCCCACCCGGTGCCGGTCTCGGAGACGAGCGGACTGTTGTAGGCGGAGGTATACGCCACGTTCAGGAACTGGTCGAACGTGATGTCGAACGACGCGCCGCCGAACGGCTGGAGCGCCCCGCCGCTGAGCGTCTTGATCTCCGTGATCCAGTCCGCGATCGCCTGATCGTCGGCCGGGTCGCCCTGGAGACCCGCGATCGCCCACGTGCACGGGGAGCCGGAACTGCAGCTGGCGAGCTCGGGGTCGTAGTACTGCGAGCTCGGGTTGTTGATCTGGGCCCACCACCAGGCCGCCCCGCCGACGTCCGACGGATTCGTGTCCGGGTCGCCGATTGGGAACGAGACGTTCGCAGGGTAGTAGCTCCCCATCCCGATCGGGATCGCGCCGCCCGCGTTGAACTCGTACTGGATCCCGTCGACCGTCCGGATCGTGTTCTCGATCGTCGTGTACGGGTACGCGTGGACGTAGAACTCCCGGAGCCCCAGGTTCGTGAAGAAGTCCGTCGGGATGTGCTGGAGCGGCTCGGACGGGAACTGAGTGGCGTACTCGGACGGGCTCCACGAGAGGTCGATGGGCGTAAACGCGTCGCTGATCGTGGCCGCCGTAGTGTAGTGCAGATCGCCCGCGGCCGCCAGCTGGAGGAGCGTCGTCGTGTGGACCGACTCGATGCCGGCGAAGTCGGCCGCGCCGGCTCGGTACTGGCTGACGCCGAAGGAGTCGTCCGGCTCCCAGTAGACGTTCACATTGTGGATGAAGGCCGACGGCGCCGGGTCACAGTAGCCCGTGTAGGTCGCGAGCGATCCCGCGCCACTGCAACCGGACGGCTGCAAGTAGGCCGGGTTCTCCCGGAGCTCGTAGCCGATCCCCTGGACGACCCCCGCGTAGTACGGGCCGGATCCGACCATTGACCACCGGACGCCCGGCTGGACCTGCGGCGTATTCCCCGCGAGGAGCTCGAGCGTATCCCAGGAAGTGGGGCTAAGTCCCGTGACGTACGTCGACCAAGCGGTATCGTTCGTGGTGTTACCGCCGTCCGGCAGCATGCACGGGCCGTCCCCGTTCGCGGCGTGGGAGCCGGCCCAACCGGTGATCCCCGCGTTCTGGGCGGTGAACCAGCCGCACGGGACAACGCTCGCCCCGAGGTTGTCCGCGACCAGCTGCAGGAAGAACGGCCAGTCGGACCCGGAGCCGTTCGCGATGAAGGTGACGCAGCCGTGGCCCTGGCCCAGCGCCTTCGCCGGGCAGTAGGCGGAGTCGTTGATCAGCATCGAGTCGAGGATCGACGCGGGACTGTTGTTGAACGGTGAGTGCCAACCGCTGTCCCAGGCCCCGTTCCCGTACTGGAGGAGCGACTGGGCCATGATCCAGCCGGGGTTCTTGCCCGCGAACGGAAGGTCGGCGAAGGCGAGCGTTCGGGCGAGGGAGAACATCACGTCCGACGGATAGACGCCCCACGACTTTTTCGTCGCATTGTCGTAGAAGTGCGCCGCGGGGTCGATGACGAACGTCCAGTACACCGGGGCGGGCGTCCCGTGCACGTAGCCGGTGAGATTGCTGCCGTAGTCCATCGTGCACTGGATGGTGCCCGGCACGCACGTCGCCAGGGTGGGCACGAACGTCGAGGTCGAGCTCCCGTTGTAGTTGATCAGTGTCTGATAGACATTGAGGATCGGCTCGTAGCTGACGGTGTCGTACGCGATCGCCGGGTCCATCGAATTCGCCCCGGCGGCTGCAACCTCGTAGACGTTCAGCGTTCCCTTCACGTGCGAGCCCGCGGGGGTGGCCGCAAAGGAGACCGGGTGATCCACGGTGGGCACGGGCGCCGCAGGGGCGGCGGCCGGCGCGAGGGAGGACGAGGGGGTTCCGACGTTCAAGGCGGCCGGGACGAACCCGAGCACCATCGAGGCGACCATGACCGTGGCGACACCGACGACCAAGCCTGTTCCAATGTACGACTTCATGTCCGACGTGTTCTCCGGGACCGTTCCGTCCACTGGAAAAATAGCCCGAGAACACGGTAAATACCTTTCTTTTCGAGGGGCAGCCGTAGAGTCACTATCGTCGCAGCCCCCCGACGCTCCCGAACCGCCGGCCCCCGGCGCGATCCGGCGGAGGGGCGTCCGACCGGTTTCCGAGGCCCCCGGGAGGGCGTTTCCCCGTTTCCGGACGATGCATACGGGGGGCCAGAGGTTATCCGCCTTTCCGCTGTTCTGCAGCCTCGATTCCGGCGGGCCGCCTCGCCTGTCGGTCCGGGGGGACGGCGCTCGAGATGCTCGTGCGGTCAGCGTGTCGAGCCCGGTGGCACCTATATCCGGGACCGCGCGGTGTACCGTTCGGGAGGGCACCCGGGGGGGCCGGTCCGCGATGGTAGGCGAGCCGCCGGTCGTGATCGCGGCGCGCAACGTGCGCAAGTACTTCCCGATCCGTGGGGGCCTGCTCTCCAGCCATATCGGCGATGTTCGCGCGGTCGACGGCGTCAGCTTCGACGTGCACGAAGGGGAGACAGTCGGCCTCGTGGGGGAATCCGGGTGCGGCAAGACGACCGTCGGTCGGCTCCTCCTTCGCCTGGTCGACGCCTCCTCCGGACATACGTTCTATCGCCCGCCCCCCGAAGTGATGGATCGGCTCGACTCCCTCTACTCGAGCCTAGAGCCGTACGCCCATGTCGCCGAGAACGGCGGACAGTACCCCCCGGAGGCGACGGCCGCGCTGCACGCCCTCGACGAGATCGCGCGCCAGTACTCCCTGTACCGGAAGAACCCGCACGCGATGCGCGAACTCCGCGGGAAGCTCCAGATCGTCTTCCAGGACCCGTTCAGTTCGCTGAGCCCCCGGATGCTCGTACGGGACATCATCGCGGAACCGCTCGAGATCCACGGCGCGGGCACTCGGCCCGAACGGCGGGCCCGGGTCAGCGAGCTGCTGCGGGACGTCGGCCTGAACCCCGAGCACGAGTGGCGCTTCCCGCACGAGTTCTCCGGCGGTCAGCGGCAGCGTATCGGGATTGCCCGGGCCCTCGCGCTCCGGCCCGAGTTCATCGTGCTTGACGAGCCCACGAGCGCGCTCGACGTGTCGGTGCAGGCCCAGATTCTGAACATCCTGCGGCGATTGCAAGCCGAGCAGCGGCTCTCCTACCTGTTCATCTCGCACCACCTGTCGGTCGTCCGGGCGATGAGCCAGCGCGTGGTGGTGATGTACCTCGGAAAGGTCGTCGAGCGGGCCGGCACCGACCAGCTGTTCTCCCGACCGCTCCACCCGTACACCCAGGCGCTGCTGTCCGCGATCCCGATCCCCGACCCCGATCTGAAACGTGAGCGGATCGTGCTGCAGGGGGACGTGCCGAGCCCGGCCGCTCCGCCGCCCGGGTGCCGATTCCATACCCGGTGTCCCGCGGTGATGCCGGTCTGCTCCAAGGTAGAGCCCCCGCTGCTCGAGACCCGACCCGGTCACTTCGTCGCCTGCCACCTCTACCCCCAGGGCCGCCCCGAGGGCGAGCCCCTGCCGAGCACCAACCCCCCGCTGGCCCTCCCGTCGCTGGGCCGTCCGCTCGCCTCCTGAGGGGGAGGAGGTTCGGACGTGGGGAATGCTCCCGACACGATTTCCCGCGCCGGTTGGACCCCCGAATCGGAGGAGCTGCGCCCCGACGAGGAGGCGGCGCTCGAGGAGCAGGTCCGCCGGGTTCAGGAGGAGAAGCGGCTCGCCCTGTCCGACCCGGGACTGACGTGGCGGGAGTGGTTCCTGTTCCGCGGCGCGAAGTGGTACCTGGGGCTCGGCTACCTGATCGTCCTCTCTTGGGAGACCCTCTACCTGTTCCCACCGCCCGATCTCCCTGGCTTCGTCGTCGTCCCACCCTACGTCGTCGTCCCCCTGATCCTACTGACCCTCTACGGCTTCGTCGTCCTCTGGCAGTACCTGTGGTACCGGCCGGTCGGGCCCGTGGGCTCCCGCTCGACTCGTGCTCCGACGACGAGGAGCTGGCTGCGACCGTTCGCTGTCGGCCGGTGGACGCCCGAGATGGACGACATCCGGGCCGGTCGACGGCCGCTCGCCGCGTCGGAGGTGCCCGACGCGAAAGAGTTCCTGTAGGGTCGGGCCTGCGCCGCCCGACCCCTAAATACGCGGGGGCGTTCGCGCCCCCGTGGCGCCCCGGCCGTCCCTTCGTCTCGCCCCGTCGCTGCTCAGCGCGGACTTCGCCGACCTAGCCGCGGCGATTCGGGCGACGGAGCGCGGGGGGGCGGACGCCCTCCACCTCGACGTGATGGACGGGCACTTCGTCCCGAACATCTCCTTCGGACCGGCGCTCGTCGCAGCCGTGCGCGCCCGCACGAAGCTGCCGCTCGACGTCCACCTGATGATCGACGAGCCGCAGCGGTACGCCGAGGCGTTCCATCGAGCGGGGGGCGACACGCTCGTCTTCCACGTCGAGGCGCGCGGCGACCCGGGCGAGACCGCGCGGACGATCCGCGCGCTCGGCAGCCGGGCGGGGGCCGCGATCCGGCCGGACACTCCGTTCGACCGGGTCGCGCCGTTCGTGGACGGGATCGATCAGATCCTCGTCATGAGCGTCCACCCCGGATTCTCGGGGCAAAAGTTCATTCCGGAGGTGCTCCCGAAGGTCGAGGCCGCCCGCGCGGCCGTCGACCGGCTCGGGCGACCGATCGACGTGTCGGTCGACGGCGGCATCACCGCGGAGACCGCCGAGCCGGCCGCGGCGGCCGGCGCGTCGTTCTTCGTCTGCGGCAACTCGGTGTTCACGGGCGCGTCCGTCGAGGAGAACCTGCGACGGCTCCGCGCCGCGGTCGACGCGGGGGCCCGTCGTGCAGTACGCTGAGCTCGCCGCCGCCTACGAGCGTCTCGAGGCGACGACGAAGCGCCTCGAGATGCGGGCGATCCTCGCCGAGTTGTTCCGCCCGCTCACGTCCCCCCTGCTCGGGGAGGTCCTCTACCTCTCGCAGGGGGTCCTGCGGCCGGAGTACGAGGGGGTCGAACTGGGCGTCGCCGACTCCCTCGCCCGGCGCGCCGTGGCGCTCGCCACCGGCCTCGAGGAGGACGCCGTCGCGCGGCGGACCGAACGGACCGGGGACCTGGGGACGACCGCGCAGGAGCTGATCTCCGCCCAGCGAAAGCTCGCGGTCGCCGAGTCGCTCTCGGTCCGCGAGGTCTACTCCCAGCTCGAGTCGATCGCCCGGGCGAAAGGCGAAGGGTCGCAGGAAACGAAGGTCCGGACGCTCGTCGACCTGCTCGCCCGCGCCTCACCGTTGGAGGCGAAGTACCTCGTCCGGTTCGTGCTCGGCACCCTGCGGGTCGGCGTTCGGGAGATGACGATCCTCGACGCCCTGGCCACGGCGTTCGCCGACGGCTCGAAGGAGGCGCGGGCGCGCATCGAGGCCGCCTACAATCTCTCGAGCGACCTCGGGATCGTCGCCACGACCCTCGCCGCCGACGGAGTGGCCGGGCTCGCGAAGATCGGCCTGGAGGTCGGTCGCCCGATCCGGCCGATGCTCGCCGAGCGCGAGCCGACGCTCGAGAAGCTGCTCGAGCGGATGGGCGGCCGCGCCGCGGTCGAGTACAAGTACGACGGGCTCCGGGTGCAGGCGCACGTGACCCGCGACGGGACGGTCCGGCTGTTCTCGCGTCGCCTCGAGGAGACGAGCGCGCAGTTCCCCGAGCTCGTCGCCGAGCTGCCGAAGGCGATCCGGGACCGTCCGGCGATCGTCGAGGGCGAGTGCGTTCCGATCGATCCGGACACCGACGAGATCCAGCCGTTCCAGGAGGTGTCGCGCCGTCGGGGGCGCAAGTACGACCTCGACAGGGTCCAGCAGGAGATCCCGGTCTGCCTGTTCCTCTTCGACGTGCTGATGGCCGGCGGGGCGCCGGTGCTGGGGCTCGACTTTCCGGAACGCCGCCGCCGCCTGGAGGGGATCGTCCGGGCGACCGACCGGGTGCGGCTCGCGAGCCAGCGGATCGTCTCGACCCCCGACGAAGCGACCGCCTTCCTCGACGAGGCGATCTCCGGCGGCGCCGAAGGCCTGGTCGCGAAGTCGCTCAAGGAGGGGAGCGCGTACCGGGCCGGCGCGCGCGGCTACTGGTGGATCAAGTACAAGCGGGACTACACGGTCGGGCTCGTCGACTCGATCGACGGCGTCGTCGTCGGCGGGTTCTTCGGCCGCGGCCGGCGGGCCGGCCGGTTCGGCGCGTTCCTCCTCGCCGTCTACGACCCGGCCCGGGACCGGTTCCAGTCGTTCACGAAGGTCGGGAGCGGGTTCGACGACGCCCGTCTCGCCGAGATGCCGGAGCGATTGAAGCGATACGCGGTCGACGACCGGCCCGCGGCCGTCGAGACGGGGGTCGCGCCGGACCGGTGGTTCCGGCCGGGGGTCGTCCTCGAGGTGCGGGGCGCCGAGCTGACGCTGTCGCCCGTCCATCGCGCCGCCGAGGGGGCGGTGCGGGCGGGGGCGGGACTGGCGCTGAGGTTCCCGCGGTTCACCGGGCGGTTCCGCGACGACAAGTCGGCGAGCCAAGCGACGACGGCGGACGAGCTGCTGAAGATGTACCGGCTGCAGGTCCGCCAGGCGGCCCCGGACGCCGAGGGCAGCCGCGAGGCGTGAGACGGTCCGGCCCCCGACGATCGCCGTCCGGCCGACCGAGGGCGCCGGCGCGGAACCTCTCCGCCCAAAGGCATAAGAAGGGCGGCCCCCGTCGCGGCCGCCGGGAACGGGCCATGCTGGTCGAGATGACCGAGTTGATGGGACGCCAGATCT
>Ga0335078_10018708_pt1 | contig 10297 bp, 10 predicted proteins | sample Lox_Sample_32_FD_206711 | JGI IMG/M metagenome (GOLD analysis project Ga0335078, IMG submission 206711) | Soil microbial communities from Loxahatchee National Wildlife Refuge, Florida, United States - Lox_Sample_3.2 | ecosystem: Environmental > Terrestrial > Soil > Wetlands | place: USA...
GCATCGATCTGACCGTCGCCCGCATCGCCGCCCGCCTGCCGCACGGCAATATATACGTCAACCGCAACATGATCGGCGCCGTCGTCGGCACCCAGCCGTTCGGAGGGAGCCACCTGTCCGGCACCGGACCGAAGGCCGGGGGGCCCAATTATCTCCGCCGCTTGGCAGTTGAGCAGGTGGTCACGGTCAATACCGCAGCGGCGGGCGGCAATGCCGGCTTGTTGGCCCTGGACGACTAGAACCGGAACGCCGTCTGAAACCGCTGGCCCCTCATCGAATTAACACAATCGCGACAAGATCGCGGTATTCTGATGAACCATGACTGATTCGGTTACCAGACTCTATCAGGCTGCGCTGGCCTGCCGGCATGACGATCCGTCGACCTCCCGGACGGCACGGCTGTTGCGCTCGGGCCGCAGCAAAATGGCCAAAAAGCTTGCGGAGGAAGCGGTCGAGGTCGTGATCGACGCCATGCATGGCGACCGCGACGCCGTGGTCAAGGAAAGCGCCGACTTGATTTATAACCTGGTGGTGCTCTGGGTCGCCTCCGGCATTCGTCCCGAGGACGTCTGGAAGGAGATGGACCGGCGCGAGCGGCTGCTCGGCATTGCCGAGAAGGTCCCCAAGAAGCTGCATGAGGACTTCCCGCGTCGTAAGATCGTCGTGCTCGAAGGCCGCCGCGTCCGCAAGCGGCGCTGATCCGTCCCCGAGATTGTTCGAAATTTATCCGAGCCAATCCGAATTCTCCGATGATTGACCAGCTCATCTCGGCGGTCGCGTCTTGGATCGTCGAGGTGATCTCGGCGGCGGGCTATCTCGGCGTCGTCGTGCTCATGGCGATCGAGTCGGCCTGCATCCCTTTGCCCTCGGAAGTGATCATGCCGTTCGCCGGCTATCTGGTGTCGACCGGACGCTTCAGTCTGATCGGCGCCGCCACCATGGGCGCGCTCGGTTGCAATGTCGGCTCGACGGTCGCTTACTACGTGGCGGCCACCGGCGGGCGCGCGGCGTTCGAACGCTGGGGCGCCTACGTGTTGGTGCGATCTCACGAGATCGCCTGGGCCGAGCGCTTTTTCGCCCGTTACGGCGCAATCACGGTCTTTCTCGGCAGGCTGTTGCCGGTGGTGCGCACCTTCATCGCCTTTCCCGCCGGACTGGCGCGCATGCCGATGCTGAAATTCCAGATTTACACGTTCCTCGGCTCCTGGCCGTGGTGCTTCGGCCTCGCCTATATCGGCTATATGCTGGGGGCGCGCTGGAACAGCGACCCGACCTTTCGCAAGTTTTTCCACGACTTCGACGGCGTCGCGGCAGCTCTCCTGCTGGCCGGCGCGGCCTGCTTCGTGTGGGCCAGATGGCGCGGCCCCAAGGATGCCGCGCCATGACCAGGCGCGACGGCGGCGGGGCTCGACCCTTGTTACCTTTGTGATTGGTGTTGCCGCCGCGACGCGGGTATCTTTGAGACCGCATTGGCGCCTAATTTGGCGGCCAGATATAGCGGCCCGGGCCAACGGTCCGTACCCGATGGGCCGCGCGGGGCGGGCGCCAATTGGCCATCACGGAGTGGCCGTGAAGCGATGCTGTTCAAGATCGTCGAAGGCCGGACCCGGCGCCGCAGCGTCGGTCATCGGCTGGCTTGCCGCGGGGATCCTGTCGGCAGCCATGGCGGCGCCGTCGCTGGCGCAAACAAATCCCCCGCCGCTTCCCGGCGCAGCGGGCGTCCAAGCGGCCCCGAATGCCGCGGTGCCGCCGTCGCCGGTATCGCCACCGGCGGCTACCCCGCCGACCGCCGTGACGCTGCCGCCGCAACCGCCGCCGCCTTCGCTTCCCGGCGCCGCGCCGGAGCAGCGCGGCTTTCTCAACGGCTTCGGCGCCTGGTGGGACAAATCCGTCGCCGACTGGAAAGCCAAGATGAAGGAGCAGCAAGCCAAGCTTGACGCGATGAACAAGCAGTCGGCCGATGCCGCCAAGGATGCCGCGACCGCAACGCAGCAGGCGCTCAAGAGCGCGGCCGACGCCATGATGCCGTCGCACGTGATCGACATCCACCAGACCTGCCCGGTGGCGGGAAACGGCGCCGCCGATTGCGCAACGGCGGCAACCACTGTCTGCAAATCAAAGGGCTATAGCAACGGCCAGCCGCTCGACGTGCGCACCGCGGAGAAATGCTCTGACTCGCTGTGGGTCTCGGGCCAGACTCCGACCGCCGCGGATTGTCCGGTCGAAACGACGTTATTGCGCGCCGCCTGCCGGTAAATGCTCAAATCGAGCGCATGCCGATTCCATTAAATCGGATACGCGCGTTCTACCCCCGCAAATGTGCTAAGTGTCCTCGGCCCGCTCGCCTCAAGCGCGCTTGTTCGCGTGCAACCGGGAATGGCGGCGGCAGCGTAAGGGGGAGCTTAGCCGTCATGATGTCCGATGCCGATCGCAGCAAAGCCGCCGACATTCTGATGAAGGCGGAAAAGGAGCGCAAACAGGCCGTTCAGCTGACCAAGACCTGGCCGGACATCACCATGGAAGACGCTTATGCGATCTCGACCGAGGTGGCCAATCGCAAGATCGCAGCCGGCGCCAAATTGATCGGCCACAAGGTCGGCCTGACCTCGAAGGCGATGCAGCGCTCCTCGCAGATCGACGAGCCGGATTACGGTCACCTGCTCGACAACATGATGATCGCCGACGGGGCGCGCATTGCGCACGAGAATTTTTGCCTGCCGCGGGTCGAGGTCGAGCTCGCTTTCGTGCTGGGCAAGCCGCTGCGCGGTCCCGGCGTCGGTTTGACCGACGTGCTGCGCGCCACCGAATACGTCGTGCCGGCGATCGAGATCGTCGATGCGCGCCTGCAGGATCCGCGCAAGATCTTCGACACCGTGTCCGACAACGGCGCCGCCGCCGGCATCGTGGTCGGCGGCCGCCCGGTCGGGCCGCTCGAGGTCGACCTGCGTTGGGTCGGCGGCATCATGTATCGCAATTCCGAGATCGAGGAGACCGGCGTCGCCGCCGGCGTGCTCGGCCATCCGGCGCTCGGCGTCGCCTGGCTCGCCAACAAGCTCGGCCAGCACGGCGTGGCGCTGGAAGTCGGCCATCTGGTGCTCGCCGGCTCGTTCACCCGCGTGGTGTTCGCGCGCAAGGGCGATACGCTGCATGCCGACTTCGGCGCGCTCGGCGGCATCGCCGTGCAATTCGTCTAGTAGTCAATAAGCAATCCGTTCTCGATAAAAAACATCACTGGGGGGAACTTATGAGCGCGAGCGAAACCGCCGCCGGCGGCAACGGCTCAATCGGCGACGTCGTCGCGAGGATCGAGCGTCTGCCGGTCTCGTGGTGGCATATCAAAACCCGGATCATCGTCGGCGTCGCGACCTTCTTCGATGCCTTCGATGCGCTGGCCATCGCCTTCGTGCTGCCGGTGCTGGTGCCGGCCTGGCACCTCAACGGCCCGCAAATCGGGCTCATGATCTCGGCCGGCTACCTCGGCCAGCTCGCGGGCGCCCTGTTTTTCGGCTGGCTCGCCGAACGGCAGGGACGCATTCGCGCGATGGTCTGGTCGATCCTGATTTTCGCCGTCATGAGTCTCGCCTGCGCCTTCACCTGGGATTATCACTCGCTGGTCGCGGCGCGCGTCGTCCAGGGTTTCGGGCTCGGCGGAGAAGTGCCGGTCGCCGCCGCCTATATCAGCGAGCTGGCGCGCGCCAAGGGCCGCGGCCGCTTCGTTCTGCTCTATGAGCTCGTGTTTCCGATCGGGCTGGTGGCCGCCGGCTTTTTGGGCGCATGGATCGTGCCGCGCTTCGGCTGGCAGTGGATGTTCGTCATCGGCGCGCTGCCCGCCTTCGTCGCCATGGCCTTGCAGCGGCTCATTCCCGAATCGCCGCGTTGGCTGGCGACGCGCGGACGCAATGCCGAGGCCGCGGCGGCGCTGGCGCGGATCGAACAGGAGACGGAAAAATCCACCGGCCAGCCGCTGCCAGAGCCGCAGCCGGTCGCCGTCACCGGCCCTCTGACGGCGTCGTGGTCCGATCTGTTCGGCTCGATCTATTTGCGGCGAACGCTCGTGGTCTGGGTCATCTGGTTCGCCACCTACTTCTTCAATTACGGCCTCGTGGTCTGGCTGCCGACGATCTATTCGACGGTGTTCAAGCTGCCGCTGCAGCAATCGCTGCAATACGGCTTGATCACGCAAGCGGTCGGGCTGTGCGGCGCCCTGATCTGCGCGCTGACCATCGACCATGTCGGCCGCCGGCCCTGGTTCACCTTCGCCTTTGCCGCCAATGCGATCGCGCTCGGCGCCTTGTTCGTTCTCGGTGTCGATTCGCCACAACGCGTCCTGCTCCTGGTGAGCTGCGGCTATTTCTTCGTCTCGGTGCTCTCAATCGGCGTCTATGTCTATACGCCGGAACTCTATCCGACCCGCGCCCGCGCCATTGCGGTAGGCACCGCCACCGCCTGGCTGCGGCTAGCTTCGATCCTGGGTCCGGCCATCGTCGGCTTCATTGTCGGCTCGGGTCTTGGCGCGGTGTTTTTGGTTTTCGCCACCGTGGGCGTGATAGGCGCGATCGTGACCGGGTTGTTCGCGATCGAAACCAAACGGCGCGTGCTTGAGGACATCTCGCCGTAAACGCTGCCTCCCGCGCTGCGGCGGAAGGATATAGAATGGGCGCCGGGGGCACTGCCCTTGCGGATCGATCGTGCGCGTTTTTGCCTTCGGGCCCTGCGGATGGCTGCGTTGGATTCTGGTCGCGGCGGCGGCGGCGCTGCCGGCGGCGGTTTTGCACGCCGCGCTTTCGCCGGAAGAGCCGGACGCGGGCGGGCCCGCCTCGCTTGCCGGCCGGCTCCTCATCGCCTCGCCGGACATGGGCGAGCCGTTCGATCACGCCGTCATTTTGATGGCGCAGCACAGCCGCGACGGCGCGCTCGGCATCGTTATCAATCACCCGCTCGCGACCCGATCCATCGCCACGATTCTGCAAGCGCTCGGGGGAGATGCGCACGACGTGAAGGGCAGCGTGCCGATCTTCTTCGGCGGCCCGGTCGGCATGACGAATGCCTTCGTCGTGCACAGCGCCGACTACCGGCACGACCGCAGCCTCGACATCGACGGCCGTGTCGCGTTGAGCGACGGTACCGGCGTCCTGCGCGACATCGGTCTCGGCAAGGGCCCGGCCAAAAGCCTGGTTGCGCTTGGCTATGCCGGCTGGGGACCCTCGCAGCTCGACTCTGAGATCGCGCGCGGCGCCTGGGTAAGCGTGCCGGAGACTCCGCAGCTCGTCTTCGACGACGATCGCGCAAAAGTATGGACCGACGCGATGGCGCTGCATAAAACCGATCGCTAGAGGCCCATGTCAAACTTTAGAGGCCCATGTCAAACTTTAGAGGCCCATGTCAGACTTTAAAGGCTCATGTCAGACTTCCACGGCGTATTTCCTTATCTCATCTCGCCCGTCGACGCGGCGGGCGGCATCAAATCGGACGTGCTCGGCCGCCTGATCGACGATTTGATCGGCGCCGGCGTGCACGGACTTACGCCGCTCGGCTCGACCGGCGAATTCGCCTATCTCGACGGCGCCCAGCGCAGCGAGGTGGTGCGGGCGACCATCGCGGCGGCGCGCGGGCGCGTTCCGGTCGTTGCCGGCGTCGCGGCGACCGCTACCGCCGACGCCGTGGATCAAGCGCGCCGCTACCAAAAGCTCGGGGCCGACGGCATCTTGGCTATACTGGAATCCTATTTCCCGCTCGGAGAGCCTCAGATCGAAGCCTATTTCCGCGCCATAGCCGACGCCGTCGATATTCCGGTCGTGCTCTATACCAATCCGCAATTCCAGCGCAGCGACTTGTCGCTCGACGTTATCGCCCGTCTCGCCGGGCATCCGCGCATCGGCTACATCAAGGATGCCTCGACCAATACCGGGCGGCTGTTGTCGATCGCCAATCGCTGCAGCGGGCTCAAGGTGTTTTCGGCGTCGGCGCACATTCCCGCCTGCGTGATGCTGATCGGCGGCGTCGGCTGGATGGCCGGACCGGCCTGCGTCGTTCCGCGGCAAAGCGTGGCGTTGTACGACCTGTGCCGGGGCGGACGCTGGGCGGAGGCCATGCAATTGCAGCGGCGCTTATGGCGCATCAACGAGATTTTCGCCCGTTTCAATCTCGCCGCCTGCATCAAGGCGGCGCTGCAGATTAAGGGTTATGACGTAGGCGACCCGGTGCCGCCGCAGCGCGCGCTCGCCGCGGCGGAGCGGGATATCGTCGCGGCGGCGCTGGCCGACCTCGACGACATCGCCATGGCCTAGCGCGGTGCCCGGACCGGCCGTCCGCCGTATTTGTTAATTTCTTCCAACCTATTCTTAACGCCTCGTTGCTAAATATGTCGCTTCAACCCCGAGGTCGTGTGTGGCACCGATCGGTTCGCAGTCCGCGCCGCATGTCGCGCTCGATTGGACCGTTTCGGCCATCGCCAGCGCACGGCGTGCCGTGCTCGCCGACCGCTTTGCCATCAATTCGTTTGCCGTCGAATGGCGCTGGCTTGCCGACCTGATCCCGATCGCGAGCGAGTGGCGGGAGCTGGCGGCCCGCGCGCTCGAGCCGAATATTTTTTACGATCCGGGCTTCGCGCTGGCGGCCGCCACCGTGTTCGGCAATGACGTCGGCGCCGTGCTGGTGTGGTCCGGGACGGCGCCGCGCCGGCTGCTCGGCTTTTTTCCCGCCCGCGTGACGGAGCGGCGCTATGGCTTGAGGCTGCCGATTCTGATCGGCTGGACGCACGCTTACGGCCCGCTCGGCACGCCGCTGGTCGACGGCGAGGCGGCCGAAGCGGTGATCGCGGCCTGGCTCGCGCATATCGCCGCCGACGCCACGCTGCCGGGCCTGGTGCTGTTGCCGCTCATCGCCGAGGACGAGCCGTTCGCCGCCGCACTGGGCGGGATTCTACAGCGCACGCAGATGGAGTGCGCCGATTTCGCCCTGCATCACCGCGCCTTGCTGGCGCCGCGCAACGGCCGTACGCAGTACCTGGAAAACGCGGTTTCCACCCACCGCCATCGCGAGCTGCGCCGGACCGGCCGGCGGCTGTCCGACGCCGGCGCCTTGTTGTTCACGGCCGCCTCGGAGCCGGCGGCGGTGGCGGCGGCGGCCGAAGATTTCTTCACGCTTGAAGCGCGCGGCTGGAAGGGCGAGGCCGGCACCGCGGCGGCATATCATAAAGATGTGATCGGCTTCATCCGCATGGCGTTGCCGGCGCTTGCCGCCGAAGGCAAAGTCACGATCAATCGCCTGTTGCTCGACGGCCGACCGATCGCCGCCGCCATCACGCTGTTTTCCGGCGAGGTCGCCTGGTACTGGAAGACCGCCTATGACGAAAGCTTCTCCCGCTTCGCGCCGGGCGTTCTGCTTAGCGCCGCATTGACCGAGGAGCTGGCCGACAACGCCGCCATCGCGCGCACCGATTCCTGCGCCGCCCCCGGCAATAACATGCTGGACCACATCTGGAGCGAGCGTCTGACCTTGTGCAATCGCCTGATCGCGGTGCGGCCCGAGGCACCGTTTGCGCGCGCCTGCCGGCTCGAGACGTTGCGCGGGGCGATTTTCGCGGCGGCCAGATCCATTCGCAAACATTTGCACGACTGACGCGACGCGCGTTGACTTTCGTCCGTGCTTGCCGCGTAGCTTGGTGCCGAAACGGGAAGCCTCAGGATGACCGGGCCGATCACAATCCGCATGGGCGGCTACGGGCCGCCGACCACGTCGTTTTCGAAAAGCCTCAAGCTGATCGGCGATGCGCTGTCGGCTCGCTTCGGCGACCGCATCGATGTGAAGTATGTCTGGAACATCATGGATTTCGGCTACCGCGCCGAGGACATTTTATGGCTGGTCGAAGACGGCGTGCTGACGCTCGGCTACCAGTCGTCGAGCTATCTCACCGATCGCGTCGGCGAGCTCGGTTTTGTCGACCTGCCGTTTTTATTCCACAGCCGGGCGCAGGCCCGCGCCGCGATGGACGGCGCGCTGGGACGCTACCTCGCCGCCAAGATCGAAGAGCGCGTCAACTATCGCATCCTCGGCTGGTTCGAGAACGGTTTCCGCCATATCTCCAACCGGCTGCGGCCGGTGCATGTGCCCGCCGATCTTGCCGGCATGCGCATCCGCGTGCTGCCGAGCGAGGTGCAGGCCAGGACCTTCGCGCTCCTTGGCGCGATTCCGGTGCGCTGCGATCTGACCGAGGCCATCGCCGGCATCAAGGCCGGCACGCTCGACGCTCAGGAGAATCCGTTTGCCAATACGGTGACCTACGGTGTGCATCAATTTCACCGCTTTCACACCGTCACCAACCATTTCTATATATCGCGGCCGATCTTTCTTCACCGGCCGTCGTTCGACGCTTGGCCGCCGGAATTGCAAAACGCCATGCGTGAGGCGGTGACGCAAGCGGTTGCCTTCCAGCGCGATCTTGCCATCGCGGAAGACCGCGAATCCCGCGCCGCGATCGAAGCGGCCGGGTGCGAAATCGTCGAACTGACCGCCGCGGAGCATGCCCAATTCGTCGCCGCTGTGGCGCCGCTGCTCGACGAGGCGCGCGGCACTTATGGGCAAAAAACGTTCGGCATGATCTGACACTCGCCTGCGCCGTCGGATGACCGGCGCCAAGATCGGCTAAGCCGAACCCAGTCAGCCGCGCCGCCCGTCCGGTGCCGCCAAGATCAATGCCCAATAGACCTTGAATTTCGATTTCGGCGTGTAGACCGCGGCGATGCCCATGCGCGCCACGTTCGGATTGAGCATGTTGGCGCGGTGCGGCGGCGAATCGCGCCAGCCGGAAAACGCCTCGGCGAGCGTATGGTAGCCGGCGGCGATGTTCTCCACCGCGACGGCGGCATCGAAGCCGGACTTGCGGATGCGCTCGGCAAACGGGTGCGCAGCATCGTGATCGAGCCGGTCGCGGGCCGCCATGGCTTGCGCCTGTTCGCCGGCGAGCCGCATCAGCTCCGGATCGATCGTCACCGCCGACAGTCCGTTATTGCTGCGATAGCCCGAGATCATCGAGGCCGCTGCATTGACGTCGAGAGTCGCGCCGGGCTGGGCGAGATCGATGTAAAAGCTCGGTTGGCCCGAGGGCGGCGGATTGTTGGTGCAGCCGGCCAAGCCTAAGCCAACGACGACAAATCCGCACAGCGCGAGCGCGGCAAACGGCCGAACCATTCGAGAAATCCCCAGCGAGGCCGCGATAGTGCGGCGAAAAAAGTGTCGGAAGCGTGAAAGCGACGCGCCAGCCGGCTCCTCGGTGTGTGCGGGTGCTGGCACCATCGCCGCGCCTTCATTAGGATCGAAGGCAATGAACAAGCAAGCACCAGCCGCCGACTATTCCGTTCTGGTCGAAAAGGACGTCGAGGTGCCGATGCGCGACGGCGCCCGGCTCAAAGCCGACGTGTTCCGGCCGGACGCCGCCGGCAAGTTCCCCGCCATCCTCAATCTCGGCCCTTACCAGAAGGACAAGCTCTGGATCGTGCCGGACACGCTCGCCGAGCCGGGTAACGCGTGGATGAATTGGGAGACGATCAATCCGCAATGGTGGGTGCCGCGCGGTTACGCCGCCGTGCGGATCGACGGCCGCGGCAGCGGCAAGTCCCCGGGCCAATGCGAGCCGTGGTCGCTTGCCGAAGCGATAGACTTCTACGACGCCATCGAATGGGCGGCGGCGCAGCCGTGGTGCAACGGCAAAGTCGGGCTAAACGGCATTTCCTATTACGCGATCAACCAATGGTTCGTCGCCAATCTTGAGCCGCCGTCGCTGAAGGCGATTGTTCCGTGGGAAGGCTTCGCCGATCTTTATCGCGATGCGCTCTATCACGGCGGCATCCTGAGCCTGTTCATGACCAACTGGTACACGGCGCATCTGCTCCACCATGTACTCGGCCGCGCCTCGCAGCAGCTGCCGGACGCCTGGCAGATCAACACCCTGTATTTTTGGCTGCATAACAATCTCGATAGCGGCGCCTTTCGCGGCTCGCAGGCGCAGTGGGACAAGATCAAAGTGCCCATGCTAACGGTCGGCAACTGGTCCGGCATGGGCCTGCACTTGCGCGGCAACACCGAAGCGTTCATGCGCGCCGCCGCGCCGCACAAGAAAATGCGCATTCATCTCGGCTCGCACGTGCATCCCTTCTACACCGAGGATGGCCGGCGCGATCAGCTGCGTTTCTTCGATTATTGGCTCAAAGGCATCGACAATGGCGTGATGGACGAGCCGCCGATCAAGCTTGCGATCCGCACGGGTGGCGACGCATTCGATTGGCGCAGCGAGCACGAA
>Ga0335078_10018710_pt1 | contig 10297 bp, 7 predicted proteins | sample Lox_Sample_32_FD_206711 | JGI IMG/M metagenome (GOLD analysis project Ga0335078, IMG submission 206711) | Soil microbial communities from Loxahatchee National Wildlife Refuge, Florida, United States - Lox_Sample_3.2 | ecosystem: Environmental > Terrestrial > Soil > Wetlands | place: USA: Florida...
AGATCGGCACCGGCATCACCTACGACAGCGGCGATTTCATGCACGTGATGGACGAATGCCTCACGCTTGCCGACTGGAATGGTTTCGCCAAACGCGCCGCCGAATCGAAGAAGAACGGCAAGCTGCGCGGCCGCGGCATCGGCTATTTCCTCGAAGAAGCGGCCGTGTTCAACGACCGCATGGTGCTGCGCTTCGACCCGAGCGGCATGCTGACGATCCTCGCCGGAACGCATTCGCACGGCCAGGGCCATGCCACCGTCTATGCGCAAATGGTCACCGAATGGCTCGGCGTGCCGTTCGAGAATGTCCGCTTCGTGCAGGGCGACACCGATGCGGTGCCGATCGGCCGCGGCTCTTACGGCTCGCGCAGCATGCATGTCGGCGGCAACGCGCTCAAACGCGCCTCCGACAATATCGTGGAAAAAGCCAAGCCGATGGCGGCGATGATGCTGGAAGCCGCCGCCGGCGACATCGAATTCAAGGACGGTTCGTTCCGCATCGTCGGCACCGACCGCGCGCTCAAACTCACCGATGTCGCCAAAGCGTTCTATCGTCCGGCGATGCTGCCGCCGCAATTCGACGTCGGGCTCGAAGCCTCCGGCACCTTCGCCGCCGAGCCGCCGAATTATCCGAACGGCTGCCATCTCTGCGAAGTCGAGATCGATCCGGAAACCGGCGCGGTGGAACTCGTGCGCTACGCCGCGGTCGATGACGTCGGCAAGATCATGAACAAGCTTCTCTGCGAGGGGCAGATTCACGGCGGCGTCGCGCAAGGCGTCGGCCAGGCGCTGATGGAAGCGATCGTGTTCGACGGCGCCGGCCAGCTCATCACCGGCAGCTTCCAGGATTACGCCATGCCGCGCGCCGAGGATTTTCCTGACCTTGTTTCGGAACTGACCGAAGTGCCGGCGCGAACCAATCCGCTCGGCGTCAAAGGCGCGGGCGAAGCCGGCGCCACCGGCGCGCCGCCCGCGGTGATCGGCGCTATCCTCGATGCGTTAAAACCGCTCGGCATCGAGCATATCGACATGCCGGCGACGCCGAGCCGCGTCTGGGCGGCGATCAAAACTGCATCCTCCCCCGCGAAAGCGGGGGAGGGGGACCACGCGTAGCGTGGTGGAAGGGGCGTCTGAGAATCAAATCATGAGAGCGCCGAAGAGAGTTATCGGTAACGCACAACAACTCAGACGCCGTTTGTCCGTACCAGAGGCGCGATTATGGAAACGGCTGCGTATGCGCACAGCGGGAGAACCGGTATTTCGGCGGCAGCATCCCGTGGGGCCTTATGTTCTCGATTTCTATTGTGCGAAAGCACGACTGGCAGTCGAGATCGACGGCGTGAGCCATGATATGGGGGACGGACCGCAACGCGATATGCGCCGTGACGCTTGGTTGCAAAAACGCGGCATCAGTGTGGTTCGCATTCCGGCGAGTGAATTGCCGCGGGACATCGATATCGCGGCCGATGCAATAATACGAATGGCAACGGAGCAGCCATGAGTTCAACGCCCCCTCCACCGCCCTCCGGGCGGTCCCCCTCCCCCGCTATCGCGGGGGCGGAAAGCACCGCACCGATTCAATTCACCGACGGCAAGGCCTACGAAACTTTCATGGGCCGATGGAGCCGGATCGCCGGGCGGAAATTCCTGTCCTGGGTCAATCCGCCGAAGGGCCTGCGCTGGGTCGACGTCGGCTGCGGCAACGGCGCTTTCACCGAAGAGCTCGTTGCGCAGGCCGCGCCCGCGTCGGTGACGGGAGTCGATCCGTCCGAAGGGCAGATTTCCTTTGCCCGTTCCCGATTCACCGCCAACAATATCGAATTCCGTATCGGCGATGCCTGCGCCCTGCCCTTCGCCGACAATAGTTTCGACGCCGCGTCCATGGCGCTGGTCATCGTCTTCGTGTCCGATCCGCAGAAGGCGGCCTCCGAACTGGCGCGCGTGGTCAAGCCGGGCGGCATTGCTGCTACCTATATGTGGGACATGACGGGCGGCGGCTTTCCGCACTCGCCGTTGTCGAAGGCTTTACAGTCGCTCGATCTGCCGATGCCGTCGCGGCCGAATCCGCAAGCCGGGTCCCACGATGCCTTGCTGGCGTACTGGAAGAACGCGGGCTTTACCGACATTGCGACCGACGTGATCCGGATCGATACGGTCTATGCCGATGCCGAGGATTATTGGCAGTCCGCCACCATCGCAAGCGGTCCGGCGGCCAACGCCATGAGCAAACTCACGCCGGCCGACAAGGAACGGCTCAAAGCGCGGCTGCGCGAAATCCTCCCGGCCGCCGCGGACGGAAAGATTGTCTACCAAGCCTTCGCCAATGCCGTGAAGGGCCGCGCGCCGTCCTGAAGATCCGCCGATGAACGAAGCGCCGAACCTGTTCCGCGACGGTCAGGCCTATGAACGGATGATGGGCCGCTGGAGCCATCGGGTCGGCGAAAAATTTCTCGACTGGCTCGACGCGCCGAAGCGCTTGCGCTGGATCGACGTCGGCTGCGGCAACGGCGCCTTTACCGAAGTGCTGATGGCGCGCGTCGCGCCCACGGCAGTGACCGGCATCGATCCGTCCGAGCACCAGATCGATTTCGCGCGCGAGCGCGACAGCGTGAAAAAGGCACGGTTCGAAGTCGCCAACGCGCAAAAACTGCCGTTCCGCAACAATAGCTTCGACGCCGCGGCGATGGCGCTCGTGATCAGTTTTTTGAACGATCCGCTCAAAGCCGCACAGGAAATGGCGCGCGTGGTCAAGCGCGGCGGCCCGGTTGCGGCTTATATGTGGGATATTCCGGGCGGCGGCCTGCCGGTCAATCCGGTCTATGCCGGCTTGCAGGCGCTCGGCCACGGCGATTTGCGTCCGGCCGGCGCGCCGCATTCCAATCGCGATACGATGCAAAAAATCTGGGAGGACGCTGGGCTGACCGCGGTCGACACTGCCGTGATCCGCATCGAGGTCGCCTATGAGGACTTCGACGATTTCTGGCAGTCGTGCAACGTGCCGGTCGGACCGTCCGGCCATGCCATCGCCAATCTGTCGCCGCCAAAGCGCGAAGAGCTGAAAGAACACTTGCGCGGCATTCTGCCGGCCGCGCCCGATGGCCGCATCGTCTATGAGGCCTTCGCCAATGCCGTAAAGGGCCGCGTAGCGTAGTTAGCGCATGCGCTCCGGCATAATCGCCTGACGGCCGAGTTGCTGCCACGCCGCCGGCGCGCCGGCTTTTTTCGCGGCTTCCGCGGGCGGCAGTGAAACGTCCCAGCGCATGGCGATGAAACGCTGGCCGTTGACGCCGTCGGACGCGTTCGAGCACAACCAGACGAGCGGCTTGATCATCACATCGGTCGAGATGAGCTGCGAACGGTCCGGCGCCATCAGCTCCGGCACAAGCCGCGTATCCACGGCGCCACCCGGCACCAGCACGTTGGCGGTGACACCTGTGCCTTCGAGCTCCGCCGCAAGCGCAGTCAGCATCGCTTCGTTCGCGGCTTTGGAACCGCCGTAGGGCTGCATCACGGTGCGCCACATCGTGTCGAGGCTCGTGGTGACGTTGACGATGCGGCCCCAGCGCTGCGCCAGCATCGCTGGCAGCACCGCGCGCGTCATCAGAAACGCGGCGGTGACGTTGACTTCGATGACGCGGCGGAATTCCTCCGGCGTCGTCTCCCATAATTTACCGACCGGCTTGCCGTCGCCGCGAATGAGCTCGGTATTGGTGCCGGCATTGTTGACGAGGATATCGACGCGGCCGAATTTCTCGGCGACGCCGCGCGCGATTTTCGGACCGCTGTCGTCCCAGGTGACATCGGCCGCGATGCTGAGAAAGCGCTCGCCGACACCGCGATCCTCCGCAACATCTTGCACTTCTTCGAGCGCGGCCGCGTCGATTTCGATGCCGGCCACCCGCGCGCCCGCGTCCAGAAGTCCGAGCGCCATGGAGCGGCCGAGGCCGCGCCCGGCGCCGGTTACGATGGCGACTTTCCCGTCAAGAATTCCGGCCATGGCAATTCATCCGATGGTTATGCCGTCACCCCACCAAACAAGCGTGACAACCTACCCATTATAGATGACAGCGGATGAACGCACCGGCCTTGGCGAGCGCAAGCCGCCCAGCTTCGAGACGCGCGTTCCACATCGGCCACGCATGAATCATATGCGGCCAGATTTCGAGGGTCACCGCGACCTCGGCCGCGCCGGCGGCGGCGGCAAAGCGCGTCGCATCCGCGAGCAACGTTTCATCCGATCCGACTTGAATGAGCGTTGGCGGGAATCCGTCGAGGTTTGAATAAAGCGGCGAGATGCGCGGATCCTTGCGGTCGATCGCTGCCGGAACGTAAGCGGCGGCGAGCTCTTCCAGATAGGCTTTGTGAATGAGCGGATCGACGGCGTCTTTGCTCGTAAGCGTCGATCCCGACATGGTGAGATCGGTCCACGGCGACATCAGCCAGGCGCAGCCGGGTTGCTCTTCGCCCGCTTCGCGCAAGCGGTTGATCAGCGCGATGGTAAGTCCGCCGCCGGCACTGTCGCCGCCCACCGCAATATGCGCCGCCGCGATGCCTTGCTTACGCAGGAACCGCCACGCGGTGAGTGCATCTTCGTAGGCAGCCGGAAACGGATGTTCGGGTGCCAGCCGATAAGCCACCGCGAGCGTGCGGATTGCCGCGGCGCGCCCGGCTTCGGTAACGAGCCGGCGATGGCTCACGATCGAACCCGAGCAATAGCCGCCGCCATGAAAGAACAACAAAACGCGCGACGGACCGCCGCCGGGCGCGAGCGACCATTCCGCCGGCACGCCATCCGCGTCGGCTTTTGTCAGTTCGACGTCGCTGGCGGGCGGCCACGCCGCGCCGACCTCCTCGATCCGCGCCCGCCGCGCCGCCCAGCCGACCGGACGAGGCTTACTGCCAAGGAGCACGCGGATGGCATCGATCTCGCGTTGATTCATGACCGTTTCCGGTTTCGCCGCGCCGATTTCCCTTGATTATACAAGCCTGTCGGCGCCAGCGAAGGAGGCCCGAACCGGTTGCGCGGGAAAGGCCACGCGCCTATATTCCGGCCACTTTCAGTCATCCTTGATGACGTTGAGTGGCTTCGCCCGGACGGGCGGGCGGAGCACAGAGGAGATTTACCGATGGCGACCGCGCCGCTGATGCCCAAAGCGACAGCCGTATGGCTGGTCGAGAACACTTCGCTGTCGTTCGACCAGATCGCGCAGCTTTGCAACCTGCATCCGCTCGAAGTGAAGGCGATCGCCGACGGCGACGCCGCGCAAGGCATCAAGGGACTCGATCCGATCCTCACCGGGCAGTTGACGCGCGAGGAAATCGCCAAGGCCGAGGCTGATCCGGAATACAAACTGCACATCGCCGATCCGAAAGTGCGGCTGCCGGAGGCCAAGCCGAAAAAGGGCCCGCGCTATACGCCAGTGTCGCGCCGCCAGGATCGCCCAAATGCGATTCTTTGGCTCGTGCGCAATCATCCGGAACTCAAAGACAGCCAGATCATGCGGCTCGTCGGCACCACCAAATCGACCATCGCCGCGATCCGCGACCGCACGCACTGGAATTCGGCGAACCTCACGCCGCTCGATCCGGTAACGCTCGGGCTCACTTCGCAGATCGATCTCGACCTCGAAGTGCGAAGGGCGGCCAAGGAAAAGCCGGTGCCGATCGAGCAGCAGGGCGCGACGCTTCTGCCCGCCGCCGTCACCACGGCGCCGAAGGAAGAGCCGGAGTCTGCGCCCGCCGAGGCCGAAGGAAAGAAGCCAGCCGACGACCTCGACGTCAGTGCGGTGTTCGCCAAGCTCAAGCAGCTCGGCGGGAAGAACGAGTAGCCCCTTCCGTCATCCCCTATCGTTCCGCAGAACAAGGCACGCGCCGCCGGCAGCCGTGAGCTTGTCGCAGAATTTCTCCAGATAACTGCGGTCGTCGTCGGCGATGCGGATGATGTAACGCGTCGCCATGCCCCTGCCCGGTAGTCGCGCCTCAAGCACGATCGGCTCGCGGTCGCCAATCACGCTCGCATATTGCTTTTGCAGCGAGCGGTAGATCGCCCAGGCTTTGCTCTCCGACCAGCTTGCGGCGAGCTGCATGCCCCACTTCGGCACGTAAGCCGCGATGCGGTGCTGCTCCGCTTTCGGCGCCAGGATCAGATTGGCGAGCCGCGTGCACGGCACGCCTTGCGGGATCGTGGTCTCCGACGTCTGCGGCGGCTTCGCCGAGGCCCATTCGTCGGCGGTCCAGCCGGTGATAATGGCAACGTAATTGCGCGTCTCGGTCGGCAGCCCGCGCGTGCCGGCAAGAAACGCGTTCACCCGGCTTGGTCCCGCATTATAAGCCGCCGCGGCAAGCCCGAGATTGCCGAACTGCGCTTTCAGATCGTGCAGATAGCTCGCGGAATTCTTCAGCGCTTCGATCGGATCGAATGGATCGGCAAGCCCACGATCGCCCGCCGTCGCCGGCATGAATTGCGCGATGCCCTGCGCGCCCTTCTTGCTCACCGCGAGCGCGTTGAACCGGCTTTCTTGCCAGATCACGCGGGCGAAAAACTCGACCGGCAATTCGTTCTCCGCCGCGTCCTGTTCGACCGCGCGGCAAATGTCGTCAGGAGTTGGTGGATGCGGCGCGGGTGTTTCGACCGGAGCTGGCTGCGACTGTAGCGCAGGAGGTTGCGCATGAGCGCGAATGCCAAAGAATAGAAATATTACGATTAGCAAGCCGGCAAAGCGCATCACACTGCCGTTGCCACTGCTACGCCCCTACGCCCTTTCCCTTCAGCGCGCTGCCGATCTCATCGAGGATCGCCGGATCGTCGATGGTCGCCGGCATTTGCCAGGCGTCACCGTCGGCGATCTTCTTCATCGTGCCGCGCAAGATCTTGCCGGAGCGCGTTTTCGGCAGCCTTGCCACGGTGACCGCGAGCTTGAACGCCGCCACCGGCCCGATCTTGTCGCGGATGAGCGCGACACATTCCTTCTCGATCTCGAGCGGCGAACGGCTGACGCCGGATTTGAGCACGACAAAGCCGCACGGCACTTCGCCCTTGAGCTCGTCTTTGATACCGAGCACGGCGCATTCGGCGACGTCGGGATGCGAGGCAAGCACTTCCTCCATGCCGCCGGTCGAAAGCCGATGCCCGGCGACATTGATAATGTCGTCGGTGCGGCCCATCACAAAGATGTAGCCGTCCTCGTCCTTGAAACCGGCGTCGGCGGTTTTGTAGGCGCCGGGAAATTCGTCGAGATAGCTTTCGCGCATGCGCGCGTCGGCCTGCCACAGCGTTGGCAGCGCGCCGGGCGGCAGCGGCAGCTTGATCACGATCGAGCCCATTTTGTTGGGCGCGACTTCGTGGTTGCCCTCGTCGACAACGCGCACGTCGTAGCCTGGCATCGCCACCGTCGGCGAGCCGTGCTTGATCGGCAGCATACCCAAACCCACCGGATTGCCGGCGATGCACCAGCCGGTTTCGGTCTGCCACCAGTGATCGATCACCGGTTTTTTCAGAAGATGCTCCGCCCATTCCAGCGTCGGCGGATCGGCACGCTCGCCGGCAAGAAACAGCGTGCGGAATTTCGACAGATCGTGCTGCGCGAACAGCTTGCCCTGCGGATCTTCTTTCTTGATGGCGCGGAACGCGGTCGGCGCGGTGAAGAGGGCGACCGCGCCGTGCTCGGAAATCACGCGCCAGAACGCGCCGGCATCCGGCGTGCCGACCGGCTTGCCCTCGTAGAGGATCGAGGTCGCGCCGTGAATGAGCGGCGCATAGACGATGTAGGAGTGGCCGACGACCCAGCCGATATCGGATGCCGTCCACCACACTTCGCCGGGCTCGATGCCATAAAGATTTTTCATCGACCATTTCAGCGCGACCATGTGGCCGCCATTGTCGCGCACCACGCCTTTCGGGCGGCCGGTCGTGCCCGACGTATAGAGAATGTAGAGCGGATCGGTGGTGGCGACGGGCACGCAGTCCCAGGCATTGCGCGCGTGCACGAGCGCGTAATCGCGCATCGTCTTCCAGTCGCGGTCGCGGCCGTCGATCAATTTCGCTTGCGCCTGTGGCCGCTGCAAAATCAGGCATGCGTCCGGCTTGTGTTTCGCCAGCGCGATCGCTTCATCGAGCAACGGTTTGTAGGCGACGATGCGGCCGGGCTCGATCCCGCAGCTCGCCGAGAGAATGACTTTCGGCGTCGCGTCGTCGATGCGCGTCGCGAGTTCGCGCGCGGCAAAACCGCCGAACACCACCGAATGCACGGCGCCGATGCGCGCGCAGGCGAGCATGGCAATGACCGCCTCCGGCACCATCGGCATGTAAATAATGACGCGGTCGCCCTTGCCGACGCCAAGATCGCGCAGCATGCCGCCGAGCACCTGCGTCTCGGTCAGAAGCCGGTGATAGGTGATGCTGCGCTTTTCGCCGGTGAGCGGTGAATCGTAGATGATCGCGGTCTGCTCGCCGCGCCCGGCATCGACATGGCGGTCGACTGCGTTGAAGCAAGTGTTGCAGACGCCGCCCACGAACCAGCGGCCGTAGATGCCGGCTTTGGGATCGAACACCGTTTTCGGTTTTTCGATCCAGGTAATGTCTTCGGCCGCCTCGCCCCAAAAGCCCTGCGGGTCGCGCTGCCAGCGCGCATAAACCTCGTGATAACGGCTCGTCCGGGCATCCATGGCGGCGTCTCCCCGAAGCATTGTCCTCCCCGCTGCCGGGTTTGCAAGTGTGCCGCCGCGACGTACGCTGGCGCCGGGACCACAAATGGCGACGGCTTACGATACCGATCTTGATCGCAACGCGGCGAATTTCCAGCCGCTCACGCCGCTTTCATTTCTCGCGCGCGCTGCCGAAGTCTATCCGGACCGGATCGCGATCGTGCACGGTGCGCGATCGTGGACCTATACGGAGTTTTACGCGCGGGCGCGGCGGCTCGCTTCGGCGCTCGTCAGACGCGGCATCAAGCGCGGCGATACGGTGTCGGCCGTGCTGCCCAATGTGCCGGCGATGCTCGAAGCGCATTACGGCGTCGCCATGGCCGGCGCTGTGCTCAACACCATCAACACCCGGCTCGACGCCGCGATCATCGGGTTCACGCTCGACCACGGCGAAGCCAAAGTGTTGATCGCCGACCGAGAGTTTTCCAAGACGGTCAAGGATGCGCTGGCGCGCTGCAAAGCGCGGCCGCTCGTGATCGATCACGACGATCCGGAATATGCCGGTCCCGGCGAGCGGCTTGGCAATCTCGAATACGAGGATTTTCTGCGCGACGGCGATCCCGATTTCACCTGGGCGATGCCAGGTGACGAATGGGACGCGATCGCCCTTAATTACACCTCGGGCACCACCGGCGATCCCAAGGGCGTCGTCTACCATCACCGCGGCGCTTATTTGCTCGCACTCGCCAACGTCATCACCTGCGGCATGGGCAAGCATCCGGTTTATCTGTGGACGCTGCCGATGTTTCACTGCAACGGCTGGTGCTTTCCGTGGACCCTCTCGGTCGTCGCCGGCACGCATGTCTGCCTGCGCGCGGTTCGCGCCGCGCCGATCTTCAACGCCATCGCGCGCTACAAGGTGACGCATCTGTGCGGCGCGCCGATCGTGATGTCGACGCTGCTCAACGCGCCGGACGCCGAGAAAAAGCCGCTGCCGCATGGCGTCGAATTCGTCACCGCCGCGGCGCCGCCGCCGGAAGCCGTGCTCGCGGCGATGAAAGCGGCGGGCTTTAACGTCACGCATGTTTATGGGCTGACCGAAGTGTACGGTCCCGCTTGCGTCAACGACTGGCATGACGAATGGGACAAATTGCCGGCGTCCGAACAGGCGGCGAAGAAAGCGCGCCAGGGCGTGCGTTATCCGGTGCTCGAAGGCCTCGACGTGCTCGATCCGGAAACCATGGAGCCGGTGCCGCGCGACGGAGAGACACTTGGCGAAGTGATGTTCCGCGGCAACGTCGTGATGAAGGGCTATCTGAAAAACAAAACGGCCACGCAAGCCGCCTTCGCCGACGGCTGGTTTCATTCCGGCGATCTCGGCGTCATCCATCCCGACGGCTACATCCAGCTTAAGGACCGCTCCAAAGACATCATTATTTCCGGCGGCGAGAACATTTCCTCGATCGAGGTCGAGGACGCGCTCTACAAGCACCCGGCGGTGCAGGTGGTGGCGGTGGTGGCCAAGCCCGACGACAAATGGGGCGAGACGCCGTGCGCTTTCGTTGAACTGAAATCAGGTGCGAGCGCGAGCGCCGAAGAGCTGATGGCATGGTGCCGCGAGCACCTCGCTTCCTACAAATGCCCGCGCACCATCG
>Ga0335078_10018711_pt1 | contig 10296 bp, 7 predicted proteins | sample Lox_Sample_32_FD_206711 | JGI IMG/M metagenome (GOLD analysis project Ga0335078, IMG submission 206711) | Soil microbial communities from Loxahatchee National Wildlife Refuge, Florida, United States - Lox_Sample_3.2 | ecosystem: Environmental > Terrestrial > Soil > Wetlands | place: USA: Florida...
ACCGTCCGCCTTCCGGCTCAACTTGCGCCTTATGAGGTAGTGGATGTTTATCCCAAGGTGACCGGCTTTGTGAAATGGATCAAAGTCGACCGAGGTTCGCGGGTGAGGGAGGGGGAGCAGATCGCGCGACTGGAGGCGCCGGAACTGGTAGCCCAGCGGGCGGAAGCGGAATCGAAGTTCCAGGGCGCCGAATCGCAGCTTGCCGCGGCGCAGGCGAAACTGGCAGCGGACCAGGCCACTTACGGGCGGATGAGCGCGGCGGCAAAGACTCCCGGGGTAGTGGCCATGAACGATCTCGACGTGGCGCAAAAGACCGCCCAATCGGACCAGGCCAATGTGGCCGGGCTCGAAAACAGCGCCAAGGCGGCCCAGGACGCATTGCGAGCGGTATCGCAGCTTGAGGCGTATCTCAGCCTGACGGCCCCGTTCGACGGGCAAGTGACCACCCGTTACGTTCACCCCGGAGCTCTGGTCGGTCCCGCCGGCGGTCCCGGCGCCACGACGCCCATCGTTCAAATTCAAACCATCAGCCGGCAGCGACTGGTAGTTCCTGTTCCGGAGTACGACGTGGCTGGCATTCCTGAAGGGACGGAAGTGAATTTCACCGTGCCGTCGTTTCCCGGAAGGTCCTTCCACGCACCTATTGCCAGGATTTCCGGCGCGGTGGACGTAAAAACTCGCACCATGCCGGTGGAATTGGACGTGAGAGACCCTCAGGCGCTGCTCGATCCCGGCACGTTCTGTGAGGTTTCCTGGCCGGTGCGTCGCGCTTATCCGACCCTGTTCGTTCCGGCTTCGGCCGTAGCCAACGATCTCGAGCGGACGTTTGTGATTCGCGTTCGCAACGATCAAACGGAGTGGGTGGACGTGAAGACGGGATCTTCCTCCGGCAGCCTGATTGAGGTCTTCGGGGATCTGGCAGCGGGCGACGAGGTGGCCGTGCGAGGCACGGACCAACTACGCGCGGGTACGAAGGTAAGGCCTCGGCCGGTAGCACCATCTTAGCTTGCCGCTGGGCTAGACTAGCAGCCTGAGCGGAGGGCCTTGCTGTGGCAAATCGCCTCAAGCGAGCGCGCAAAGGAGCTTCCAGCGGCCGTTCCAGAACGCGTGGCTTCGGAAGGAAACAGTCGGGGAAAGCTGTCTGATTGACTGCGGCCTCTAAGACTTTCAGAAACTCGACATTCCTCCCCAAAGCGTAGTATACTGTCCGGGTAGTATGGCTGAAGTATATATGGCCTGAGTGATCCGCGATGAGCAAGAGCGTGCTGGTGGTTGATGAGAATGCTTCCTGGCGCGACCTGTGTCTCGAAATCGTGAAGGCGCTGCGCCTCGAAACCCACCTGGCGGATTCCGGATCCGGCGCCCTGGATATACTCGAGCGCTACCCGGTCGATATCGTGCTGGCGGACGTACGGGCTCCCGGACTAAGTGGGATCGAGCTGCTGAAGACCATCAAGCAGAATTACCCGGAAACCGACGTGGTGATGATGGCGGACTCGGGCACGATTCCCGAGGCACTGGATGCAATCCGCGCCGGTGCTTACGACTATATTTCCAACATCAGTAAACCGTTCAAAGCCGACGACCTGCGGCACTTGTTCCAGCGCTTGCTGGAGAAGCGCGACCTGGCGGCGGAGAATCGTTTCCTGCGCGACCAGCTCACCGCGCGCCAGGGTTTTGGGAGCATCGTGGGTACGTCCGAAGCGATGCAGAAGATCTACCGGCTTATCTTCAAGGTAGCGCGCAAGCGCCAACCGGTGCTGATCCTGGGGGAGAGCGGCACGGGCAAGGAATTGGTGGCGCGCGCCATCCACGAGTTCAGCCCGTGGCAGGCGGAGCCGTTCGTTCCCGTCGATTGCGGAGCGCTGCCTCCTACGCTGATCGAGAGCGAATTGTTTGGCCACGTGAAGGGAGCCTTCACCGGCGCGCACCAGAACCGCGTCGGTTTGCTGGCGTCGGCGGGACGAGGCACCGTGTTTCTGGACGAGATCGGCGAAATACCGCTGGAAGTCCAGGTGAAGCTGCTGCGCGCGCTGCAAGAGCGCGAGGTCAAGGCGATTGGCAGTAATGTGTCAACCGGGCTTGAGGCTCGCATACTAGCCGCTACCAACCGCGACCTGGAAGCTGATGTCCGTAAGGGCGCGTTCCGCCAGGACCTCTTCTACCGTCTCAACGTGGTTTCGGTGCGGGTGCCGCCGCTGCGCGAGCGCAAGAGCGACATTCCCGCCCTGGTGCGCACCTTTATCGAGCGCTACGGCGAAGACGGAGGGATCACCGGCATCTCCCATGAGGCGTTGACTTGCCTGAAAGGCTACCATTGGCCGGGCAATGTGCGGGAGCTGGAGAATTGCATTCAGCACGCCATCGCGCTGGGATCAGGATCGCTGATTCAGGTGCGAGACATTCCGGGGCGCATCGCTGATCCCGAGCGCCAGGCCCAAACCGCGCCCAGCGAACCCGCCCGCCAGCGCCGCGAAGTGACACCCCTCGAAAACCTCGAGCGACAGGCGATCGTCAACGCGCTGGCGGAAACCGGCGGCGATCGGATTCGCGCCGCTAAACTGCTGGGGATCGGCAAAACCACCATTTATCGCAAATTGAAGGAGTACCGCATCGGATTAGAGGTAACGAGCGGCTAGGGTGCTCTAACGTCTGTTATTCTAACAGTAGCCCTCAGATCTTCGACTGTTCCCATGTCCACCATCGCCCTCGATGCCACTTATACGGTCGATCCCCAGCCCTCGGGTGTAGCAACGTATTCCCGGCGACTCATCGAGTCGCTCCTCGAACTCGACGCGCCGCACCGGTTCCTGGTCTGCTACCGGCTTTCACGGTTCAAGCGGCGCGGGCTCGTGATGCGGCCGCGCGCCTCCCGCGACAAGATCTCCATACGCTGGTTTCAGGAGGGGCTCACCTTCTGGCTACCGTGGGAAGCCGAGTTATTCCACAGCCTGGCGCAGCGCCCGCCGGCCTTTCGCTTTCGCAGGGAAGTGGTGACCATCATCGACCTGTTCCCGATCACGGGGCGCGATTACTCCACGCCCGATTTCCAGCGCAAGTTCTCAGCGCTACTGCTGGAAGCGGCGGAGCGAGCGACGCTGGTGACGACGCCCTCGCGGTTCACCGCCGATCAGTTGCTCAAACACTCGAGCGTGCCGGCGGAAAAAGTGCGGCTGGTGCCTTTCGGTGTCGACGCACCGGAACAACGCGTGGGCAACGAGGAGCGAGCGCGGGAGCGCGAGAGCTTGGTGGGCAAAGGCAACGAAATGCTGCTTAGTATCGGTGCCATCCAGACTCGTAAGAACACGCTGAACGCCTTACGCGCGCTGGAACTGCTGCCCGCGCGCTACCACCTGGTGCTGGCCGGCGCGGACGGCTACGGGGCGGAGGCGGTTCACGAGTTCATCCGCAGGCAGCGGCTCGAGTCTCGCGTCACGCGCCTGGGGTACGTCACGGCGGCGCGGATTCGCCAGCTTTACCAGGCCGCCGGCCTCTTTTTGTTTCCTTCGCTGGAAGAAGGTTTCGGCCTGCCGGTGCTCGAAGCCATGTCCTACGGCCTGCCGGTGGTGACGTCGGGGAGCTCGTCGTTGCCGGAGGTCGGCGGCGACGCCGCGCTCTACGTCGATCCGCACGATCCGCACGACATCGCCGCGAAGGTCGAACGGGCCTGCGACGATGCGCAGACGCGACGCGTCATGGTCGAGCGGGGCTTGGCGCGCGCCCGTGAGTTCACTTGGGCGCGATGCGCGGAACAAACGTTGAAGGTCTACGAAGAGGCGCTGGGCCGGGGAGGTGCGTGATGAGAACCGGTACCAAGCGGGGGTTCCAACCACAGAGTGCGCAGGTTGTGAAAAAGAGTCACGGATAGAACATATTTGGTTTTCGACTGTTTTCGATCTTCAATCTTCGACCTTTGGACGCTTCAGGCCACCCTGTCTTGCGGATTTGCCATCCAACCCTTGTCCCAGGCAAGTCCTGCCGCGGGGACGGCGGTTAAGGTGGTCCGTAAGGAGTGAGTTAGACTATGAAAATCGCTTGGCTAGTAATGTGCACGCTGGTTTTGGGTCCAACGATGTTGCGGGCGAAAGAGGGGGCGAAGGCGGCGAATTTTTCCGGTGAGTGGGCGCTGGATTTCGACCAGACCAAGAACCCTCCGGCGGGGCTCCAGGCCTACAACATGGTGGTGAACCAGGATCAACAGCAATTAAAGGTACAGACGACGCTTAAGGGAGATTTGAAGGCTTCCCAAGATGCTTCCGGTTCCGGTTCGGGATACCCGGGCTCGCGTAGAAGGGGCGGCATGGGAGGAGGCATCGGCGGTATCGGAATGGGAATGCCGCGCGGCGGTATAGGAATGCCAGGTAGCGGAGGCGGAATACCGAACGACGGCGGAATGCCGGGGGGCAGCGGCGGCGGAGGCGGAAAGGGGGGAGGCGGAGGGCCTCACCCGAGTTCGTCGCGGGGCAGCGTTGCGGCCTACAAGCTTTATCCCTCCAGTGCGGTTTACAACCTGGACGGCAGCGAATCGACAGCACAGCTTGGCGACGCGGATCAGACCTCGGCGACGGCGAAGACCGAGTTTTCCAAGAGTGGCGAGATGAAGGTCTTGCTGGCCGGCGATGAGAACCCTGAGGGTAAAGGCGGCAAAGTCCAGATCAAAGAACAGTGGAAACTCTCCTCCGATGGGCAGATCTTGACCATCGAGCGAAACTTGAAAGCGCCGGAAGGCTCAGGCACCGTGCGGCTGGTCTTCTCGAAGAGCAAGTGATCGAGAACAGCCGAGGGTTGAGAAGTGGATCGGTCAGTCTTGAGTTTTGACGTTTGACTGTCCCCGTCGATGGGGTGAAGATGTGTGCAAAGGGGGAGTCGCATGGCGCGTGCAGACCCGTTCAGTCGGCGACGATTCCTGGCGAGCTGCGGGGCAATCGCTAGTGCCGCGCTGTCTCAGCACGCCGCGCTGGCCGGGCCCACGAACCGGGGTGTGCGCTTTGGGGTTCGCAGCCCCCTGCCCGACGTCACGCTGCGTGAGCGGGCGCTTCTCGTGAAACGCCTCGGCTACGACGGCATCGAGCTGGGCAACGAGTGGTCAGACCACACGCTCGAAGCCCTCCAAGAGCAGCTCGCTGGCATCGATATCGCCGTCAGCGCTATGGTCGGTTCAATCAAGCTCCTGGACACTGACGCACAGGTTCGCGCCCAAGCCATTGAGCTCGACCGAAAGCGCCTGGAAGTGGCCCAGGCGCTGGGGGCCAGTGCTTTGATCGAGGTTCCGACTTTTGGGCCCAATCGGTTTCAAGACCTCTCGCCCATCATGACGCCCCGCGAGATTGAGGACCGCCTCCTGGTGGCCGGGCTCAAACAGTTGATCCCCGATGTGCAGCGTACCGGCGTGAAGCTGATGATTGAGCCCTGCAATCGCAAAGAGACTCACTACATCTACCAACAGAGCCAGGCGGCGGAGATCATCGAGGCCGTGAACGCGCCGGGCTTCGTGCTACTCAGCGATTTCTACCACATGCAACTGGAGGAGAAAGATATCGGGGAGACGCTGTCCCGCTACGGAAAATACACGGCCTATGTTCACCTGGCCGACGGCGCCGCCCGCACGGAGCCGGGCTCACTGCCTTTCGATTATCGCCCGGGCTTCCGCGCCCTGAAGAAGTGGGGCTTCTCGGGCTGGCTTACGGTTGAGTCCAAGGCGACGGACGCTCCGGAAGCGGCGCTCGGTCGTGCGTTGCCATACCTGAAGCAGCAATGGAGCGAAGCTTGAAGGCGTTGAGGGGCGCAAGGACCGGGGATCCCTGAGGATTGGTGCGGGGCAAGACGGTTCATCCATGCGCAGCGCCCGCACCTTGCCACTGGCCACAAACGCCCGCCGGCTCAACTGCCGGAAGAGTCGCGCCGCTTAACGCCAATGCCTCTGCTAGGTGGACGGTACGAGCAGTTCTGCCCGAACGTTTTTCAAAACGTACGCCGCGCGCTCCACGCCGACTTCGCCAGGCAGATACGGGTCTTCATTCTCGATGCTCAAGATCCCCTGGTAATCGACGTCCATGTAAGCTTTGACGATTTCTTTCCAAAGGCCGGCGCTGTGCCCGTAACCTACGGCGCGAAACGTCTCTGATGCTTCGGGCAATTCTTCTTTGCTGGAGCCAAAATTCAGCACTCCGTATTTGGCGGTGTTTTCCTTGAACGTCAGCGTGTCTTTCATGTGAGCGTGAAATAGCGCGCCTTGCTTGCCTAGAAGATGGATCACCGCAATAGGGTCGCAGCCTTGCCAAAACAAGTGACTCAAGTCGCAATTGGCGCCGACCTCTTCGCCCACCGCGTCGCGAAGCTTGAGAAGCGTCCGTGGATTGTAGACCACAAAATTGGGGTGCATCTCGAGCGCGTATTTCTTATGGCCATGCTCCCGAGCGAACTTCGCCGCCTCTTTCCAGTAGGGGATCACCTTTTCGGTCCATTGCCATTGGAGAAGCCGGCTGAAGTCCGGCGGCCATCCATAAGTGGCCCAATTGGGGGTCTTATCTTCCGGAGAACCACCCGGGCAACCCGAGAATCCCACCACCACCGGGACATCGAATCGCTCTGCCAGAAGCACCGCCACGCGCAGAGCCTCGGCATCTCGCTGGGCCTGAGCAGGATCCGGGTGGACGGGATTTCCGTGGGCGCTGAACGCACCAATTCGAATGTTGCGGTCGTCGAACTTCTTCTTCCACGCACGAGCCGCCACGGGGTCTTCCAGCAACTGCCCGGACGGGCAGTGCCCCGTTCCCGCATAGCCTCCCGCGAAGATTTCCACGGCTTCAAGTCCCAGCGCGGTCATCTTATCCAGCATGGCGTCGAGAGAAAGATGTCCATAGACGGGATCGAAGACGCCGATGGGGATCTGGCGCGTTGCCCCGGGCGCCGGATTGGCCGGAGCGGTCGCACGCGGAGATTCGGTCGCCACGAGCGCGGCGCTTCGTGCTGCGACTGGTGCCGCGGCGAGCAAGCCACCCGTGCGCCTGATAAAACTCCTGCGGCTCACGGGAGTCGAAACGGACTTCTTAGCCATGAAAGAATCCTCCTGAGTCGATTAGAACCGGTAAGTATACCTTGCATTTTACGGGGACACGTAGCAGCGAGTGGGCTCCAGGGGTGGCCGTCGTGGCCGTTGCGGCCGTTGCTGAACAATGGATCGTGGCAGGAACTTCGCGATAGAATCTAACGCTTGGAAAGGAGACGCCGTGGTGCGGAACAAGGTGCGGTGGGGCGTTCTGGGTGCCGCCCAGATCGCGGTTCAACAGGTGATACCGGCCATGCAGCAGGGGGAGTGGAGCGAGATTTCGGCGATCGCCTCGCGTGACCGGCACAAAGCCGAAGCCGCGGCTGGCGCGCTCGGCATCGCCAAGGCCTATGGATCGTATGAAGAACTCTTGCGGGATCCGGAGATTGAGGCGGTCTACAACCCGCTCCCCAACCAACTTCATGTCCCGTGGACCCTCAAGGCGATAGAAGCGGGCAAGCATGTTCTTTGCGAAAAACCTCTGAGCCTGACTGCGGAGGAGGCCAGGGTCCTCTTGCCGGCACGGGACCGCGCCGGCGTCAAAGTCGGCGAAGCCTTCATGGTCCGCACGCACCCACAGTGGCTGCGGACTCGGGAGATCATCGACACTGGCCAGATCGGTACGCTACGCTCGATTGTTGGTTTCTTCAGCTACTTCAACCGCGACCCCGCCAATATCCGCAACGTCTTCGAGTGGGGTGGTGGAGGGTTAATGGACATCGGTTGCTACCCGATCACGACCTCGCGTTTCGTTTTTCGCCAAGAACCCTCGCGGGTGATGGGTCTCGTCGAACGTGATCCCGAGATGAAGATCGACCGGCTGACCTCAGCGATCCTCGATTTCCCGTCGGGACAGGCCATCTTCACCTGCAGTACCCAACTCGTGCCCTATCAGCGAATGCAGTTTCTAGGGACCGAAGGGCGGATCGAGGTTGAGATCCCATTTAACGCCCCCAACGACCGGCCTTGCCGGATCTTCGTTGATATCGGAGGCGACCTCTTCGGAGGGGGCCTCAGAACGGAAGAGTTCCCAACCTGCGACCAGTATACGATTCAAGGCGACGTGTTCTCGAGGGCGATTCGCGAAGGAGGCGAGGTTCCGGTTCCACTCGAAGATGCAATCAAGAACATGTCCGTAATCGATGCCGTCTTCCGGTCAGCCGAATCCGGCAAGTGGGAAAGCCCGTAGGCCGGCCGGACTGCGGGTGCAATGTCGGATTCGATGGACCAATCAAGTCAAATCAGGCACGAGGGAGGATCACTCTCCTTTCGTTTATGCGTTGCCTCGCTCCACGTTGCAACTCGAGCCGAGCAATGCCGGGTGACGCTGGCACTCTTGACGTTCCTGCTTGGCGCTTCCTGTGTTGGCGCGAGCGCCGCCGGGGGAAGGTCCGGGACCGACGCCTGGCAACCTGCATCGCGTTACCTTAAACAGCATCCTGCCCGGTACAGGCGAATCTCCCGCACCTCGTTCTATCTCACTATGCGTGATGGGGTGAAGATCGCCGTCGACCTGAGTCTCCCGGGAGAACTGAAGGCGGGAGAGAGCATTCCGACCATCATCCGCCAGACGCGTTACTACCGATCGTTCGACTTGGGCCGGTTGCTCCGCTTCTTTACCCGGAACTGGCCGAGTGCGCAGAAAGTATTCGTGGCACGCGGGTACGCCTGGATGGATGTGGACGTGCGTGGAACGGGTGCGTCGTTTGGGCGGTGGCCCTACCCCTGGTCGCCCGATGAAATCCGGGATGGTGCGGAGGTGGTGGACTGGATCGTCCGCCAGCCGTGGTCGAACGGAAAGGTGGGGGCGATGGGAATGTCCTATGACGGCGACTCCGCCGAGTTCCTGCTCGTCAACCGTCCACCGGCGGTCAAAGCCGTCTCGGCCGCATTCAGCTTCTTCGACGCGTACACGGACATTGCATATCCGGGAGGAATTCAACTGAATTCGTTTATTACCGTGTGGCAAGATCTTGATCGGGCCTTGGACACTGACTACCTCCCAAGTATCAGGGCCTGGATGCCGAGGATCGCGCGGTCTTCCTATCGTGGAGTGCGCCCGGTCGACAATGACGTCGATCGATCGATGCTTGCCCAAGCCATTCGGGAACATGACTACAACCTCAACGTCGCCGCCATGGCACGCGAGATCACTTATCGCGACGACGCGCCGCGGCCTCCTGGCGTATCGATTGATGCCTTCAGTCCGTTCGTCCACGCTTCGGAGATCGGCGCTTCGGGGGCTGCCGTGTATTTGGTGGACGGATGGTTTGACGCCGCATTCCAGAACGCAGCCATCAACTGCTATCTCACGTTGAAGAACCCGGTGAGGCTGGTGCTTGGGCCGTGGAACCACGGTGGATGGAACGACGCCAGCCCCTTCAGTGGTTCCTGGCGCTCCGGCTTCGACCTTAACGCGGAGCTGCTGCGGTTCTTCGACTACCAGTTTCGCGGCGTAGACGATGGGCTCTCCAGCGAGCCGCCTGTTCTCTACTTCACCATGGGTGAGGAGAAGTGGAAGACTGCGGCTCGATGGCCTCCTTCCGGAACTCGCAGCGTCAGCTTGTACCTGGATCAGGGTCATCGTCTCAGCCTGAAGAAGCCGACGGCCGCCGACGCCAGCGACCGCTACCTCGTGGACCTGACTCACGGCACCGGCCAGACTTCGCGGTGGGATCTCGGCGCTCAGGTGATCTACCCGGACCGGCGGAGAGCCGACGAGAAGTTGCTCTGCTACACCTCCGCGCCCCTGGAGGTCGACACCGAAGTGACCGGGCATCCTGCGGTGACTCTCTTCGTCAGCTCCACGGCTGCCGATGCCGAGTTCTTCAGCTACCTCGAAGACGTTGATCCGCGAGGGCGGGTAACGTATGTAACCGAGGGCGAACTGCGAGCCATCGACCGAAGGCTGGGCGATGAACCGCCTGGGTATCGTCAACTCGGGGCCTGGCACTCGTTCCGCCGCCAGGATTCGATGCCGCTCGTCCCGGGCGAAATAGCCGAACTCCAGTTCGCAATCCTGCCTACATCCTATCTGTTTAAGCGGGGACACTCCATACGGCTGGCATTGGCCGGAGCTGACAAAGACCACTTCGCTCTGCCGCCCGGTCCGCCGCCCGCCTTGCGCTTCTATCGAGATAGTTCTCATGCGTCTCAGGTCGATTTGCCGGTCATGGTGCATTGAGCAAGCCCGTTGCGCCCCTAAACCGGACTTCTCACCACGTTTGAACACCGGGAAGGGCGGGGCT
>Ga0335078_10018712_pt1 | contig 10296 bp, 4 predicted proteins | sample Lox_Sample_32_FD_206711 | JGI IMG/M metagenome (GOLD analysis project Ga0335078, IMG submission 206711) | Soil microbial communities from Loxahatchee National Wildlife Refuge, Florida, United States - Lox_Sample_3.2 | ecosystem: Environmental > Terrestrial > Soil > Wetlands | place: USA: Florida...
TCGCCGCGTCGCGGCCCATTTGCGACGCGGGCTGGCTCCCCATGGAGCGCCAGGTGGGCAGCTCCGGGCAGACCGTGGCGCCGAAGCTGTATATGGCCGTCGGCATCTCCGGAGCCATTCAGCACCTGGTGGGAATGAAGGGCGCGCGCACGGTGGTCGCCATCAACAAAGACGCCGATGCGCCGATCTTCGAGATCGCCGACTACGGCATTGTCGGCGACCTGTTCCAGGTAGTGCCCGCGCTGATCGACGCTCTCAAAAAATGACCGGCGGTCGCACCGGCTGTCAGCCGGACACGGGTGCCATCATCACGCGTGCTCTTGGGCCGCTTGAGGGGCGCTGCCGCCGCGGGCGGCGAATTCGGCGCCGGCCAATACGACCAGCGACGCGACGAAGCTGCCCAGCACAATCGTCACCGTGTACTGAAACATGTGATATTCGCTGGCCAGTTTGTCCATCAACAGCGGGCGGATGAGGATATTCACGTATTTGAGCATTTCGAGCGCGAGACCCACCCAAATAGCGGCCGGCATCACTTCCACCGGATCCACCTTGCGGTTCGGCAGCAGCCAGTAAATCAGGAACAGCATGAAGATGGTGGCCGGCACGGCGGCGACCTTGAACAGCAGGAGGGTCAACCAGGCGGCCAGCGCGCCCTTGCCGGCCCACGTGGCGACCCACTCGCGGCCATACGCGGTGAAGGCCAGCGAGATCAGGACCAGCGTGCCGCACACGAACACCATGCCCAGGCTGATGAGCTGGTTCTTCCAGTAAGGGCGATTCCTGGTGACGCCCCAGGTGTGGTTGAGCGCCACTTCGAGCGGCTCGAAAATGCCGTTCGACGTCACCAGCAGGAGGAAAACGGACAGGACCGGCATGCGCGGCACCATCCATGGCAGGAGGTTCTGGGCCACCACGCTGCCCGAGTTGCCGGGAAAGGCGTCGCGGATGGCGATGTAGATGGCATCGACGGCGGCCGGCCAGTGCAGAACGTCGCGGCACAGCGAGATCATCACCATCATGAACGGGAAGAAGGCCAGCAGCACGCTGGCCGAAACCGCGAGCGCGTAGACGTGCGCCTCCGTCTCCATCAGGTAGCGGACGGTGGGGCGCCAGCGCGACCACCACGGCTCGAGCGGCGTGGTGCCGGCGCTGAACAGAGAGCGGTAGGGGATCAAACTTACAGGTTAGTACAGCGGCGCATCTCCGGCGCGGGCGCGCGGCGGGCGCGTTACCCCATCACCTCGCGGACCTTGGCCGCCAGCTGGGACGGCGTGAACGGCTTCTCCAGGTAATTGACGGCGCCGTCCATCACGCCGTGCCGGAGAATCACCTCGTTGGGGTAGCCGGACATGAACAGCACCTTGATGGCCGGCCAGCGGGCGTGCAGTTCCTCGGCCAGCGCCTTGCCGGACATGCCGGGCATGACGACATCGGTGACCACGAGCTGGCAGCCGCCGGGGAGGGATTCGGCGATGCGCAGCGCCTCCTCGCCATTGGCGGCTTCGAGGACGTGGTATCCGCAGGCGCGGAGCGCCAGGCAGGCAAAGCCGCGCACGGCGTCCTGGTCTTCCACCACCAGCACGGTGACGCCGCCCTGATTGTGCGGCTCCTCCAGCGCGGAGGCGGGAACGGGTTCCACGGGCCCCTTGGCGCAGGGCAGGAGGATTTCGAAGGTGCATCCCTTGCCCGGCTCGCTGTGCACGCGGATGGAGCCGCCGCCCTGGCTGACGATGCCATAGACGGTGGCGAGTCCGAGACCGGTTCCGTGGCCGCTGGGCTTGGTGGTGAAGAACGGCTCGAAGAGGTGCCGCATGGCTTCGTCATCCAGGCCGGCGCCGGTGTCGGCCACGGTCAACCTCACATAGCAGCCGGGTTGGCAATCCGGCGGCGCGTTCAGGCCGTCGAAGCGGGCGTTGGCGGTGGCCAGGATCAGCTTGCCGCCGCCCGGCATGGCGTCGCGCGCGTTCACCGCCAGGTTGAGCAGCACCTGGTTCATCTGGCCGGGATCGGCCTCGACCGGTTCAAGCGCCGGGTCAAGGCTGGTTTCGAGCAGGATGTCCTCGCCGATGAGGCGCTGCAGCATGCTCTCGTCCCCGGAAATCAGGGCGTTCAGGTCGATCGGGCGGGGGCGGCCGATCTGGCGCCGGCCGAAGGCGAGCAACTGCCTGGTGAGCGCGGCCGCGCGTTCGCCCGCCTCGCGAATCTCTCGAATTGCGTGCAGCCGCGAATCGTCCTCCGGAAAATCCTTGATCAGCATTTCGCTGTAGCCGTTGATGACGGTCAGCAGGTTGTTGAAGTCGTGGGCCACGCCGCCGGCCAGGCGGCCGAGCGATTCCAGCTTCTGCGAGTGCTCCAGTTGCTGGCGAAGTTTCTCGTGTTCCGCCTGGTCGCGCTTTTGCGCCGTGATGTCGATCAGCATCACGAACGCGCCCTTGAACCCGCCCGCCTCGTCGACGATCGGCGTATTGGAGGCCAGCGTGAACAGTTCGGCGCCGTCGCGGCGGCGGAGGCGCTTCTCGGCGACGCTCGATTCGCCGCGCCGCAGGCTGGCCACGCGCTCTTCGTAGAACGGGATGTCCTCCGGGAAGATGAAGGAGAGCAGGCTCTGGCCGATCATTTCCTCCGGCCGGTAGCCGAGCATTTCGGCAAAGCGGCGGTTGACAAAGTTGGTGACCCCGTTTTCGTCCACCGACCAGATGCCTTCGTTGGTGGTGTCGACGATGCGCCGGTAGCGGGCTTCGCTATCCCGCAGCGCCGCTTCCGCCCGCACGCGCTCGGTGATGTAGTTCGACGTGGCCAGCACGTACTCCTGGCCTTGCATCTCGATGACGCAGGCCGAAACCAGGGCATGAGTTGCGCCGCCGTCCGGTCTCCGGAACGTGGCCTCATACAGCTGAAGGGACCCGCCCGCCCGGTTGAGCGCCTCACTGAACTCCTCATATTGCCGGTGGTCCACCAGGCCGAGATCCAGCGCGGTCTTGCCGATGATCGCGGAATGAGGCATCTGGACACGCTTGCAGAAATGCTCATTGACGTCGACGAAATGGCCGGCCCGGTCGGTCAGAGCGACCGAGAACGGGCTTTGCTCGAACAGCGTGCGGTAAGCGGTTTCGCTCGCGCGCAGCGCATCCTCGGCTTCGCGGCGGCGGGCCAGCTCACGCCGCGCGGTGCCGAGCGCCGTAACCAGGCTGCCGAGAACGTAATCGAGCGGGGCGGCGGTGAAGGCGCACACGCCGAGCACGAGGCACCACGCCACGACCGGAGGCGTTGGAAAAACGTATGGCTCGTGGTAGCCCAACGCCGTGAGGACCACGTAGGCGAGGTCCGCGGCCAGCGCCGGAAGCAATGACGCCAGCGCGCCGCGGCGCCCCAGCAGCAGCGCTCCCTGTTGGATGGCGACGATCTGCATGAGGCAGCCGGGATGCCGGATGCCGCCGGAAAGGAAGACGTAAACGGCCCCCAGCGTGGTTCCGCTGAGCACCAGTGTCCACGCCCCGGCCCGGAAGCGGCCCTTGCGGCGCAGCCACTCGGGAATCAGCAACAGCATGACAGCGCCGATAACGCCGAGAATCAGGGCGCCCCGCTTGTTAACGAACAGAAACGGCTCCCCGACACCGAAGTACAGCACCCAGACCACTGCCATCACCTGCATGAGCCGGCGCAGGAGAGACGCCGTAATCGCCAGTTCGGGATCCTCGCGCCCGATCGGGTTCGCGCTGCTATCGAACACCCCTGCTTTAGGGTCCGGCATGGTGAACCTGGCGTTCAGCAGGGCCGCCGCAATCGGCCTTTCTGAAGACTTAACAAGGTTATATACCGGATTGGAGCGAGTAACAAGTGTTATTCTCGGCGATTTCGGCCCGGCCGTCCCGGGGCGGCGGCGCACAACCTGCGGGGGCCGCGCGCTTGTGCCGCGGCCTGTCCCTATATTTAATGATTAGGTATGGACTTCAACCGCTTTACCGAAAAGCTGCAACAGGCGGTGCGGGCGGCGGAAAGCCTCGCCAGCCGGCACGGCCATCAACAGATCGACGTGGAGCATCTGCTGGCCGCGTTGCTCGAGCAGCCCGGCGGCCTGGCGCCCTCGGTGCTCGAGAAGGCGGATGTCAACCTGGGGACGCTCCGCCAGCGCCTGGAAGCGGAACTCGACCGCATGCCTAAAGTGTCCGGGACAGCCACCGAGCCCGGCCACGTCTACGTCACGCACCGGCTGAACTCGTTGCTCGAGCGCGCCGAGGAGGAAGCGCGCCAGTTGAAGGACGAGTACATCTCGGTGGAGCACACGATGCTGGCGGCGCTCGAAGACCGGGGCGCGGCGGGCCGCGTGTTGAAGGAAGCGGGCCTCACGCGCGAGCGGCTGATGCAGGCGCTGCGCGAAGTGCGGGGCAGCCAGCGCGTCACGTCGCCGAATCCGGAGGCCACCTACGAAGCGCTGGAGCGCTACGGTCGCGACCTGACCCGGCTGGCCTCGCAGGGGAAACTCGATCCGGTAATCGGGCGCGACGAAGAAATCCGGCGCGTGATCCAGGTGCTGAGCCGCCGCACCAAGAACAACCCGGTGCTGATCGGCGAGCCCGGCGTGGGCAAGACAGCCATCGTGGAAGGGCTGGCGCTGCGCATCGTCCGCGGCGACGTGCCGGAAGGGCTGAAGGGCAGGCGCATCGTGGCGCTCGACATGGGCGCGCTGATCGCCGGCGCCAAGTATCGCGGCGAATTCGAAGAACGGCTCAAGGCGGTGCTGAAGGAAGTCGGGGAAGCGTCGGGCGAGATTGTGCTGTTCATCGACGAGTTGCACACGGTGGTGGGAGCGGGGAAGACGGAAGGCTCGATGGACGCCGGCAACCTGCTCAAGCCGATGCTGGCGCGCGGCGAGCTGCACTGCATCGGCGCCACCACGCTCGACGAATACCGGCAGCACATCGAAAAGGACGCCGCGCTCGAGCGCCGCTTCCAGCCGGTGATCGTGGACCAGCCGTCCGTCGAGGACACCATTTCCATTCTGCGCGGCTTGAAGGAGCGCTACGAGGTGCACCACGGCGTGCGTATCAAAGACGGCGCGCTGGTGGCGGCCGCCGTGCTTTCCAACCGCTACATCACGGGCCGTTTTCTGCCGGACAAGGCGATCGACCTGGTGGACGAAGCCGCGGCGCGCCTGCGCACCGAGATCGATTCCATGCCGGCCGAGCTCGATGAAACGCGGCGCCGCATCATGCAGCTGGAAATCGAGCGGGAAGCGCTGCGCAAGGAGACCGACAAAGCATCGCAGGAGCGGCTGGGGCGCCTCGAAAAGGAGCTGGCCGACCTGAAAGCGGAGTCAGATGCGCTGGCCGCGCGCTGGCAGAGCGAAAAGGGCGCCGTCGAGCGGCTGCGCGAATTGCGCGGGCGGGTCGAGGAGACCAAGCTCGAAATCGAGCGGGCGGAACGGCAATACGATCTCAACCGCGCCGCCGAATTGAAATACGGCACGCTGGCCGCGCTGGAACGGCAGTTGAACGAGGCCTCCGCCAAATTCGCCGAGCCCGCGGGACCGTCGCGGCTGATCAAAGAGGAGGTGGACGAGGAGGACATCGCGGAAGTGGTCAGCCGCTGGACGGGAGTGCCGGTGACCAGGCTGCTGGCGGGCGAAATGGAAAAGCTGCTGCGCCTCGAAGAGGAACTGCACCGCCGCGTGATCGGCCAGGACGAAGCCGTCACCGCGGTGGCGGAAGCCGTGATTCGCGCCCGTTCCGGCCTGAAGGATCCGGCGCGTCCCATCGGCAGCTTCATATTTCTCGGTCCCACCGGCGTCGGCAAAACGGAGCTGGCGCGCGCCCTGGCGGAGTTCCTCTTCGACGATGAGCGCGCCATGGTGCGCATCGACATGTCGGAATACCAGGAGAAGCACACGGTGGCGCGGCTGGTCGGAGCGCCGCCCGGATACGTGGGCTACGAGGAAGGCGGCCAGTTGACCGAAGCCGTGCGCCGCCGGCCTTTCGCGGTCGTGTTGTTCGACGAAATCGAGAAGGCCCACCACGACGTGTTCAACGTGATGCTGCAGATTCTGGACGACGGGCGGCTCACCGATGGCCAGGGCCGCACGGTGGACTTCAAAAACACCATCGTCATCATGACCTCGAACATCGGCAGCCAGCGTATTCTCGACCATCGCGGCAGCTTCGCCGGTGCGGCCTACGAGCGCATGAAGGAAACCGTGCTCGAAGAAATGCGCGCGCATTTCCGCCCCGAGTTTCTGAACCGCGTGGATGAGATTATCGTGTTCCACGCGTTGGCGGAGGAGCATCTCAAGCAGATCGTCGACATTCAGCTCGGCCGTCTGCGTGCGCGGCTGGCGGAGCGGCAGATCAGGATCGAGTTGACCGACCGCGCGCGCGCCAACCTGGCGCGGACGGGTTACGACCCGGCGTATGGCGCGCGTCCTTTGAAGCGGGCCATCCAGAAGAAGCTCGAAACGCCGCTGGGACGCCTGCTGGTGGGAGGCAAGATTCTCGACGGCCAGACCATCCAGGTGGATGCCGCGAGCGACACAGGCGGCCTCAGCTTCCAGCCGGCCGCGCTGCGGACTTCCGCCTAGGATGGCGGGCGGGGCCGCCGGAGCAGCGTAAGTACGCTGCCGCACAGGGTTTATGGGCTGGCCCGAGAGGCGGGGACGGGCCATGTAGGGTTTCGCCCTCCGGAAATCCGGTTACCGCCTGGCAGGGCTACAGATCTGTTACGCGGCGACCGATAAAATATTGAGACCATTCGGTGTGAAACTCTTGACGGCGAGGGGGATTACGTGGTTAAATCAGGCGACACTTTGTACAAGACCCGACCGAATCGCGCAAGCGGGCCGTTTCGTGTTGATGGGAAAGAATTTCTCTTGACACTGGCCGGACAATCAGTTACTAATGGAGTTTACCGCGTCCAGTGTCGTTGTGCAATTTTTCGTTTGTGCCTGGTGAGTACGCAATCGGTTTAAAACAAAAGACGTACCACTCGGAAAAGGTTCAACAAAGGCCCGAGGGTCAGCTTGGTGACCTCCGGAAATCGAATCTCCGCCCGACACGGAGAAGTCCCAGGGTTGTGTGAACGGTTTGGAAGCTTGGAGTCAAGAGGCTCAGGTTGGAAGAGCACTTCGACCGATTCAACATTTTGTAAATTTACAAGGAGAAGGAAATGGCAGATTTTCGCAAATGGATTCTTGCGTTGACTGTGCTGGCCCTGGTCTTCACTGGGGTAGCCAGCGCGCAGGGCGGCGTCACCGGCGAGACAAACCTGGTTTGCCAAGCCGGCACTGGCGTGCCTCCACAAATACGGACGGAAGGTTACACCGAGCTGGTTGGTGATATCTATCTCAACTGCACCGGCGGCGCCCTTCCGACGAGTCTCACGGCGCCGATTCCGCAGGCTAATATCGTGGTCAACCTTCAGGGGACCATCACGAGCCGGCTGCTCGGCAGCGGTTCTGAAGCTCTGTTGCTGATCGACGAACCGGGCGCCACTGGGCTGGGCGGTGTTGGACCGGCCCTTCCGCAGAACCGGTGCACCACCCCGCTTACCGGGTGCCAGGCATACGTGGGAACGGTGACTGACGCCGGAGGCACGAGCACATATGCAACCACCACTCCGGCCGGCAATACCCCGGCTCCGAACGTGTTCCAGGGCGTTACGAATGGCAGCCAGGTGACATTCTTTGGCGTGCCGATTCTGGCGCCGGTCAGCTCCGGTATTTCGCGCATTTTCCGCATCACGAACCTGCGGGTAAATGCCAACGGAATCACCGGTGGCGGATCGGGCTTCCAGAGCGTTCTGGCTCAGATCTCCGTCAACAACGTTCCCGTACAGGTGAACAACCCGACCGTGACGGTGGGCTACATCCAGCAGAGCTTCGCTGGCACCTTCCGCGACGGTACGAACAGCAAGACCATCTCGACGGATAACGAGTTCCAGTGCCAACCGCAAACCGACAAGGCGGTCGCAGTCTTGCGATTTAGCGAGCTGTTCGGTACTGCGTTCAAGACACGCGTCAACGGGACTAGCTATACGGTTGCCCCGACTACCGTTAGCGCCACGGCGACCCAGAACGTTCCGGGCGCGATCTACAACTCAGAATCCGGGTTCATCAGCACCTTCAACGGCAACCCGCTTACAGCCACGCCGGTTTCCGGCGGCGCTACCTACACCGCTGGCCTGGCGGATTACGGCACTCGCCTGAAGGCTGTGTTCAGCAATATCCCGAGCGGCGTGAGCGTCTACGTCTCGGCGGTCAACCTGAACGACGGCTTGGCCCTGACTAATGGCTCTCCCGAGCCGACGGGTACGCAGGCAGCCGTTACCGCTTCTCCGGAACTGGCTGTCATGGTGACCTCCGAAGCTGGAATCGACAACCCGATTCCGGTGCAGACAGCGACGGGTAGCTATACTCCGGTGGGTACCGGCACTGCCGGACAGGCTGCCGTGCCTCAGTGGCTGCTGCCTGTTTCTTCCACTGGAACGTCGCAGGCGGTTTGGGAAGTCGTCCAGACCCTTCCGAACACGATCGAAAACTACGATTTCGGCGTGTACATCACGTTCCCGAACAACATCCTGCCCACGCAGGGCATCAGCGCGACTCTGAGCTACGCTCCGACGCCGACCGCGCCGTTCTCGGCCGCGGCCGCCGGTGTTGCTTCGAGCACCCTGACGATTCCGCGGTTTGCGGTCGCTGCCGCTTCCAGCGGGACACCGTTCCTGAACATCAACCTCTGCAACACGGCGTTGCTGTTCCCGTACATCACAACCGCGTTCCTGGTTCCTGGCCAATCCGGCTTCGATACGGGTATTTCGATTGCGAATACCACGTCCGATCCGTTTGGCACGGTCAACCAGGCGGGCACCTGCCAGCTGTACTGGTATGGTGGCCCTCCCGGAGCGACGACTGCGGTTAGCGCCGAACCCACCCCCACCACTCTCGGTGCGGGCGGCGTTGGCAGCAGCACCCCGATCCTGACCGGTACCACCGCTCTTACGTTGGCATCGCAGAACGTACCCGCCAACTGGTCCGGCTACATGATCGCGCTCTGCAACTTCCAGTTCGCCCATGGCTATGCGTCCGTCACCGATGTCGGCGTCCGCAACATCATGGCGAGCTACCTGGCACTGGTAATCAACACGCCGAACAGCGCAGCGCGCTCGACCAATGGCGCTCTGTTTACGCTGCCTGAGGCGCTGAACAACTAGTTCATCGGTTGTTTGTTTAACCAAGAGGGGAGCTTCGGCTCCCCTCTTTTTTTGTCTTCGAGCCCGTTTCACCGCGCCGTCTTCACACAATTTCCGGCAGCCGGAGTCTCGTGTCATGCGTCTAATCCAGTGTTGAACTATGATTGGAATTGCGGGGGGACAGAGTCGACATGACGATTAAGCGGCGCGCGCGGCTTGTGTCGGCCGGTTTGATTCTGGCGTGCGCACTGGCGGGCGGTCTTTATGCACCGCTCGTCTCGGCGGCTGCGACCGAGGCCGCCGGCAGCCAGAGCGTGGGCCGCGTGGCGCGGATCTACGAACTGGTGGAGGACAATTTCGCGACGCCCCTCGATCCGGACCAGGCCATCTACCGGGGCATGATTCCGGGCATGCTGCGCACGCTCGATCCGCACTCCACGTTCTTCGATCCGAAGGATTACCAGGCGCTGCGCGAAGAACAGACCGAGCACTATAGCGGCGTCGGCATGACGGTGGGCCAGCGCGGCGACCAGACGGTGGTGATCGCGCCCTTTCCCGGCTCACCTGCATACCGCGCCGGCCTGCGGCCCGGCGATGCCATTGTGGCCGTCAACGGCCAGTCGGTCGGCGGCATGAACACGACCGAAGTGGTCGACCTGCTGAAGGGCCCGCGCAACACGAAGGTCTCGGTGACGGTGGAGCGCGAGGAAGCGAGCGGCGTCAACGGGCGCCTGAGCTTCAACCTGACACGCGAGGATATCACGCGCAAGACCGTGCATGACGCCTTCTGGCTGCGGCCCGGCATCGCCTACCTGCACATCCTGAGCTTCGGCGACTACACCGGGCGCGAAGTGGAACAGAACCTGAAGCGCCTGGGCGAGGACCGCATCGAGGGCCTGATTCTGGACCTGCGGGACAATCCGGGCGGCTTGCTCAGCCAGGCGGTGGACGTGGCGGGACACTTCCTCGAGAAGGGGCAGAGCATCGTCTCGCAGCGCGGCCGGGCCTCGCGCGAGCGCGTTTACACGGCCGATCACATTGGCCAGGCCCCGCGTTATCCGATCGTCGTGCTGGTGAACCACTATTCCGCATCGGCTGCGGAGATTGTCTCGGGCG
>Ga0335078_10018713_pt1 | contig 10296 bp, 9 predicted proteins | sample Lox_Sample_32_FD_206711 | JGI IMG/M metagenome (GOLD analysis project Ga0335078, IMG submission 206711) | Soil microbial communities from Loxahatchee National Wildlife Refuge, Florida, United States - Lox_Sample_3.2 | ecosystem: Environmental > Terrestrial > Soil > Wetlands | place: USA: Florida...
AGTTGACGTTGGTGACCGTCATGAGTGTCGGGCGCGCGGCGAGGTCCTCGATGCTGCAGCGGTGCTCGATGGCCGAGAGCGCGATGGCATCGCTCGCCTGCACGCCGCCGATGCCGCGGGCTGCCCAGACGGTGTCGGCGCATTCGATGTGCGCCTGGTAGGTGGCGAGGTGGCGCGTCGCGACCGGCACGTCGACCGGCTCGACCACGATCCCGCCCTGCCAGTGCAGCACGCCGAGCGTGTGGGTGAGCCTGAGGATGTTGCGAAACGCCTCGAGGTCTCCGTAACGGCGCCCGCCCTCGGCGTCGCGGATGTTGGGCGCCCCGGTGACCGGACCGAAATTGACTACGTTGCCGCCGACCGCGAGATGGCGCGCGGGATTGCGGGCATGCAGGACGAAGCGCTGCGGCGCGAGCTGCAATTGCGCCTCGACGATGTCGCGCCCGAGGCGGACCATCTGCGTCGCCTCATCGACCGCCGCTCCGGCGGCGGCGTACACGGCGCGCGCCGCGCTGCTGCGGATCTCGAGCCCGGCTTCTTCGAGCACGCGGAACGCGGATTCGAGGATCCGCTCGACCTGCTCGGCGGTGAGGATTTCCAGCGGCGGGAAATGATTCTCGAGGCGCGGGAGCGGCGTAAGCGTCGGCTCCGCGGACCGGGCGGCACGGGTGCGCCCGCGGCGGCGTGAGGATGCAGGTGCTTCTGACACAATATAAATATATATATATATCAGTGCATTACATCGTATATCTCATGTAACGCAGCATGCCGCGTTCCAGGGCGCTTGCGGCTCAATGGCTCGCGGGCGCGGCGGGCGTCGCCGGCGCCGCAGCGGCCGGCGGCGGTGGCAGCGGGCCCTCGGGGGGCGGGCCCGGGCCATGCTCGGGTCCTTCCATCCACTGACGGTGCAGGCGGTCGTGCATGTCCCACATGCCGGCATGCATGCGATGCATGTGCCCGGCGGCGAACATGCCGCCGAGGGCAACGAGGGCAGCGAGCACGAAAGCCCAGATGCCGAGGTAGCGACCGAAGGTGCGCATCGCCCCCTCGGAGCGGCCGGAGAGGAACAGCGCGACGTAGCCGGCGACGGTGAGCCCGGTGGCCGGAATCAGCGCTACGAGAAAGATCATGAGGTCACCTCAGGGCGGGAAGCCTGCGGCGATCTTACCTCAGGCGGCCGGCGGCTCGTGCTCGCGGTGGTAGCGGTGGATCGCCCACAGATAGCTCTCCATCAGCGAGTCCTTGCCGAGGTCCACCAGTACATCGCTGCGCCGCCGCGGCGTCACCGTGCGCCCGAGCTGCGCCTTGGCGCGCGCGAAGTGGCTGAGCTGATTGCGGTACTGCCACAGCAGCTCCCGGGTCGCCATTTTGTCCTGGTGCAGCTCCCACACGCCGAGCAGCACCGCCATGAAACCCATGGAGAAGGTCAGCACGTTCTTCACCGGGATCCCGAGGCCCATATCGATGCGGTGCAGCTCATCGCCGAAGGCGAACAGCATCGAGATGATCAGCAGGATCGCGACGAACAGGAAATGCCGCATGTGCTTCACCCGGCGGCTGGCTCTCTCCAGGCGCGCCACCTTGCGCGTGAAATAGCGGAACTGGCCCTCGATCCACGCCTGCTCGACGCACTGCATCTCGAGCCGGCGGTCGGGATCGGCGCGATCGTCGGCCGCTTCGATCCCCTTGATCACGAAGCCGATCCAGCCGAAACCGCGGAAGCGCTCGATGCCCGATAGCGCCAGCACCTCACCCGCGTCCATGCGCTGATCGGCGCCCGCGAGGCGCAGGTAGAATCGCGCCCGGAGCGTCTCGGCAAGCGCCCGGTAGGTGAGGTGTTTGCCGAACCAGCGCCTGCCCTGCAGCACGTAGTAGACGCCGAGGCTGGTAAGCAACGTCAGCAGATACGCGAGCAACAGCGCCCGCGAGTCGGTGAGCTTCTCGTAGATGAGGTAGGCGACGCCCATCGCGAATGCCATGAACGCGAACAGGTCGAACAGCCGGTCGGAGCGGCGCTGGTAGTACACCGCGAGCGCGTCCGCCTTGCCGTACTGCGTGTCGATGTCCTGCAGCATGGCATTCGGCGGCAGGGTCACGCCTCCGGGGAGTGAGGCCATGAGCGACTCGGGCGCGGCGAGCCTGGCGGTGGCGGTGAGCCGCTGGTATTCGAGGTTGTAGCTGTTGAGCTCGGCGAGTTGGCGCTTCAGGTGCGAGGGCATGGTGCGCTGGATCTGCAGTACGTTTTCGCCCGCGCCGAGCAGGTAACAGGGCCAGCGCACCGGCGGTCCGCCGGTGGCGCCCGAGCGCAGCGCCGGCGTCCAGTAGACGAGCCGCGGGGAGATTTCCGCCTCCGGATCGATCTCGGTGTCCACCTGCAGGAACTCGACCGTATCGTCCTCGCGGTTGTCGTCGGTACGCACCCCGAGATAGCGCAGCACCGTATCCGCGGTGCCGCCCGGGAGGTGCGAGCCGCGTCCGTCCCACAGGGCGAGCAGCAGGCTGCTGCGCCGGATCAGCGTATCGGCGAGATTCGCGTACATGGCATCGCGCTGCTCGCGCGAGTGCGGCCCGGGACCTGCGGCCGCGGCCATATCCGCCGACAGCTCGACACAGCGCACGTGCGGCCGGCGCAGCAGCTCTTTCAGGCGCTCGAGTGTCGCCGGATCGAAATCGGCGGCGTAGTGCTCGAGCGGCATCGGCAGCACCGCATCCACCGGCACGCCGAGGTCGAGCGCGGTCTGCGCGACCAGCAGGTCCGCACCCTCCGCCATGCCGACGATGAGCCGCACCTCGGTCGCGCCCAGATGCATCTTCAGCTGCTGCACGAAGTCGGTGACCGCCTCGCGCAGCCGCGGAGTCTCGTCCGGATCGAGGTCCCGGTGTCCCGAGACCCCCACCATGAACGGGGAGTTTCCGATCGGATTGTCGTCCTGCACGCGCGGCATTGTGCGGCCCGTGCCGGCCCGGCTACAACCGGCAGCGCCAGCCGCTCGGGAAGTTGCGCCCGGTGGGCGCGATCCACTACTTTGATCCACCGCACTCGGGGGGTGGTGAGCGGATGAGTCTCCTGGTTCGCATCAATCTCGCGCTGATCGTGGTATTCGCGGTCGGCGCGACCGTCACCGGCATCGTCTGCCGCGCCGCGCTCGAGGCCAACGCCGAGCGCGAGATCGGCACCGAGGCGGGCCTGATGATGGACGGCGCGCTGGCGGTGCGCGACTACACCGCGCAGCAGATCGCACCGCTCCTCGCCGCGCAGATGCAGAGCGTATTCCTGCCGCAGAGTGTGCCCGCCTACGCGGCCACCGAGAACTTCCTGCGCGTGCACGAGAATCGCCGCGAGTACTCCTACCACGAGGCGACCCTCAACCCCACCAACCCGCGCGACCGGGCCACCGACTGGGAGACCGACATCATCCAGCGCTTCCGCGACGAGCCCGGCATGCACGAGTTCACCGGCGAGCGCGACACTCCCATGGGACGCTCGCTGTACCTGGCGCGGCCGATCCGCGCGCAGGCGGAGTGCCTGGTGTGCCACAGCACCGCGGTGGCGGCGCCGGCCCCCATGATCGCCCGTTACGGCAGCAGCAACGGCTTCGGCTGGCAGGCGGGCGATGTCATCGGCGCACAGATCGTCTCGGTGCCGATCGCGGCCGCGGAGGCGGCCTCCGGCCGCGCTTTCCGCACCTTCCTGCTGGCGCTCGGCGTCGTGTTCGTCGCGCTCCTCGGCGTGGTGAACCTCGTCATGTATGCGCTGGTGGTGCGGCCGGTGCGGCGTATGGCGCACATCGCCGATCAGCTGAGCGTCGGCGACACCAGCGCAGGGGAGTTCCCCGCGACCGGTGGCGAGGAGATCGCCGCTCTCGGGCGTGCCTTCAACCGCATGCGCAAGAGCCTCGACAAGGCGCTGAAGCTCCTGGAGACCTGAGTGACCGCGCGGCCGGTATTCGTCAGCTATTCGCAGGCGGACCACGAGCCGGCCCACGGCATCGTGTCGCGACTCGAGTCCTCCGGCGTGGGGTGCTGGATCGCGCCACGCGATGTGACACCGGCGGCCGACTGGGCCGAGGAGATCGTCGCGGCGATCGCTGCGGCGCGTGTCATGGTGCTGGTGTTCTCCTCCAGCAGCAACGACTCGCCGCAGGTGCGGCGCGAGGTCGAGCGCGCCGTACACCGCCGGGTCACGGTGCTGCCGTTTCGCATCGAGAGCGTGCTGCCCTCGCGGAGCCTGGAGTATTTCCTGAGCAGCCAGCACTGGCTGGATGCCTTCCCGCCGCCCCTCGAGCCGCACTACACGCGCCTCGTCGAGTACCTGCAGCCACTGCTCAGGGCGCCGCCCGCGAGCGCCGTGACCGGCAGTTACGCGGCTCCCCCGGGAGCGGCGGTGAGCGGCACGGCGACCACCGGTACCGTGGCCTCGCTGTTCGATGCCGCGCAGCTGCACCGCCTCGAGAGCGAGCTCGCCGGCTACATCGGCCCGCTGGCCCGGCATCTGGTAAGGCGCGCCGCCGCAACCGCCAGCGGCGCCGAGGCGCTCATCGTGCAGCTCGGCGCCGAGATCGAGTCGGAGGTCGAGCGGCGGCGCTTCGTCACTGCCTGCCGGCAGTTCCTGCGCGGGCGGGACTGAAGCATGGCGGCGGCAGCGGCGGCGCGCGTCTCGCGCGCGGAGGTGACGGCCTTCCAGGCCGACGGCGCGGTGGTGCTGCGCGGGATCCTCACGCCCTCACAGGTCGAGCTGCTGCGCGCGGGTATCGATCACAACCTCGCGCAGCCGAGCCCGCGCGCCAAGGTGGCGAGCCGGCGCGACGATCCGGGCTTTTTTCTCGAGGACTTCTGCTGCTGGCAGGAGAACGACAGCTATCGCCGCGTCATCTTCGGGTCGGCGCTCGCCGAGGCGGGCGGCCGGCTCATGCAGAGCACGACCGCGCGGCTCTACCACGATCACATGCTGACCAAGGAGCCGGGCACGCGGCAGCGTACGCCCTGGCACCAGGACCAGCCGTACTACAACATCGAGGGGCGCCAGAACTGCAGCTTCTGGATTCCGGTTGACCCTGTCGCCCGTGAGGCGACGCTCGAGTTCGTCGCCGGCTCGCATCGCGGCCCGTGGCTCATGCCGCGATCCTTCATGGATCACGAGGCCAAGTGGTTCCCGGAGGGGGCCCTGGCCGATCTGCCGGACATCGAAGCCGACCGCAGCCGCCATCGCATCCTCGGCTGGGCGCTCGAGCCCGGCGATGCGGTGTGCTTCCACATGCTGACGCTGCATGCGGCGCCCGGAGTGAGCGGCGGTGCGCGCCGGCGGGTGTTCTCGCTGCGCCTCCTCGGCGATGACATCCGCCATGCGCCGCGGCACTGGAAGACCTCGCCGGAGTTCCCGGGGCTCACCGAGACGCTGCCCGCGGGTGCGCCGATGGAGCATGCGTTGTTTCCGCTGCTGTGGCGCGAGTGAGCGTCACTCGCGCTGATCAGCCGCCGCCCGCGCGCTCCTGTGCGGCGGTCGCGCAGATGCTCACGGGGACCTGAGGCGCGCTTGCGGCCCTAGTGCTTTGCGGCGGCCTCCGACTGCAGGCGAAATGCCTGCACGCGCTCGCGGATGTGCGGATGACTCGCGAGAAATCCCGGCTCGCTGCCATTGGCACCCTGGGCGTGCTGCAGGCGCTCGAGGAGGTCGGCGAGGTGTCCGGGGTCGATGTGCCGCGCCGTCATCCAGCGGAAGGCGAAGGCGTCGGCCTCGCGCTCGAAATCGCGGGAGTAGCCGGCGTTGATGAGGACCGAGGGTGCGGTCGCCGCGAGCGAGGTGATGCCGCTCGCATCGCCGAAGATCCCCGCCGCGAGCAGCGCGGTCGCCGAATTCTGCACCAGCATGCGCATGGCGTGACGGTTGACGAGATGCCCGACCTCATGCGCGAACACCCCGCGCAACTCATCGTCGTGGCGCACGAGCGCCTCGAGCTCGTCGGTGAGCACCACGATTCCCGAGGGGAGCGCGAAGGCATTGGCGTGCAGCTCGCCGCCGGCGCGGATCTCGAGACGGTAGTGGCCGCTGTCGGGAGAGGAGCCCGCGGCGACCTCGGCGAAGATCGCGCGCAGCTGCGCCTGACGGTCGGGGGCGAGTTTCGAGGGATGCAGGATGCCGCGATCCAGAACCTGCAGGCTGTCAGCGCCGAGCAGGGCGTCGACCTGCGGCGGAACCAGCCGCACGGCGCGTACCGCCAGCGCCGGGATGCCGTCGCGCACGAACAGCACCGACCCGATCAGCGTGGCGAGCACGGCGAGCGCGGCATAGCGCCAGCGGCTCTCCAGCCGGCGAATGGGCGCCTCGCGGGTCGAGACACCCGCCGCCTCGAGCGCCGCATCGAAGGCGGCGTTGTCGAGCACCTCGATGGAGGCGCCATCGGCAAGCTGCAGCAGGCGATGCGTCTCGCCGACCCGCTCGCCGATCACGAGCCCGCTGAAGGGGAGGCTGCGCGCCGCGGCGCTCGTCTGCACGCCGAGCTGCGCCAGATGACCGGCGCCTTCGACCGTGAGCAGCGCATCCCGCGCCCCCGAAGTCCTGCCGTCGTAGAGACGCGCCCGGATCACGCTGCGCGCCGCGCTAGAAGCCGAAGTCGACATCGAAGAAGGAGCTGATCTCCTCGCCGGCCGCGGCCGGAACCGGCGCCACCGCCGCGGCGACAAACTCATCGAGCGATCCGTGCACCTCGAGCTCCACGGCCTCGAGCCGGTAGCGCGCCAGACTGATCTGGGCCCAGGGGGTGTAGAAGCCCAGGGTGAAGAGGATGCAGACGATGTTCCTCAGGTAGATGAAGATCAGCTCGCCGGCGCTCATCTCGCAGCTGAGCCGGTGCGGTCCGAGCGAGGTATGCGAGAGCACCTCGTTGAGGTTGCGCGCATGCGGGTAGCCCTGGATGACCGCAAAGAACACCACGTACCAGGCGATGAACAGCGCCATCATCACGTACTTGAGGACGGTGGGCGATATCACATGCGCGCTGCCCAGTCCGCCGACGATCATGGTCGCCACCATGAGAGGTATGAAGAGAACGATCGACAGGCCGATCGCGCCGAACATGGTGCGATAGAAGGGCCAGATACCCGGATTGCACTCGAAGGGTGTCGCGCCGTAGCGGCTGCGTGTGAGGATGAAGCGATAGCGCTCGCGCGCTGCGCGCGGCATCAGCACGCCGAGAGTCACGAAGCCGAGGAACAGCCAGCCGAGGAGAATGCGGTAGGCGCCGGCGTAGTCGGGGGCGAAATCGAAGCGCAGGCCGCGCCAGGAAGTGACCCGCAGGGTGAACATCCGCGACTTCACCACCAGCCACGGCGTCGCGACCAGGATCACGGCCAGCATGGCGAACGTCGCGCGCAGCGAGGTGCGCGTGGCGGCGAAGTAGGCGCCGGCGAGCGCCGCTGCGATGATGCGTCCGCGGAGGATCTTGACGGGATCGGCGTGATAGCCGAAGGCGCTGCCTGCCAGCACGGTGCTGCTGTAGAAATAGCGGAGCTTGCGCACCTTGGCCCACGCTGAATAGATGCCGAGGGTTGCGATGGTGAGCGCCAGGTTGACGATCCAGATCCGGAAGTACTCCTCGGGTCTGGCCCGGAACTCCGGCCGGTAGAGTTTGAGGCCGGTCGAGGTCTCGGCCGCTGCGGCCGCGGCGGCGGCGCTCGCCTCGGCCGCACGTCGCCGCTCGAGCTCATCGAGCAGGTTCCGGTGGTTGCGCGGATAGCGGGCCGGGTCGATGCGGCGCAAAGCGTCCTCGAGCTGCTCCCGCGTATAGGCGCGATAGTCGATCTCGCCGTCCATTCCCATGGAAGGTGCCCCCTTTTTGTACAATTATCCGCGCAACCCGAAGCCTGGGTGGCGAAATTGGTAGACGCAAGGGACTTGAGTGTATTGAGCACCCGGCGCGGAAACGGCCGGTGTGAATGGGGTCAAAGTCGGTGGACCAGCAGCACGTCAGGGTGGCTGCAATACCGAGCTAAGCCCCGAAGGTCTCGGCGTGGAGACGCTCGGGGAAAGTGTAGAGACTTGACGGCCCCTGCCTAAGCCGCGCGCCCGAACCGGTGCGCGGGATGGCAAAGGTAAAGTCCAGACCACGAATGCATGGCCCGGTGCATGCAGCGGCGCAAGCCGAAGTGGTACGAAAATCCCTTGGGGGCAACCCCGTGCCGGTTCGAGTCCGGCCCCAGGCAGGTGACAGAACCACGGTGCGCTGGCGCTGTGAGAAGACACTGGAAAATGTGGCGCTAAGCACATGAATTTGCGAGACTCGCGCGCCAGATCAATGGCCTGGCTGCCGTGCGGAAGGCCCGCACGCGCCAGGCCGCGGTTTCGTGATAGTTAGAGGCTCGCTCCGAAGGAGCTGATTGGAAGAAATGCCGCACGAGAGCCTCGAAGCCGAGAATCTGCACCTGTGGCGTGGCGAGCAGCACGTGCTGAACGGTGTCGGCTTTGCGCTGCCGCGCGGGACGTGCCTGCACGTCGCGGGCGCCAATGGCTCGGGCAAGACCACGCTGCTGCGCACCGTGTGCGGGCTGCTCTATGCCGAGTCGGGCCGCGTCCTCTGGGACGGGCAGGATGTGCAGGCGGATCTCGCGGCGTTCCACTCGCGGCTCATCTATATCGGCCACGAGCCGCCCCTCAAGCCCGACCTGAGCGCGCTGGAGAACCTCTCCTACTGGGTCGGGGTACGGCGGCGGGTCGGACGTGCGCTGCTCGGAGCCGCTCTCGAGCGCGTCGGTGCGATCGCCTGCGCCGACCGGCCGGTGCGCACCCTGTCGGCCGGGCAGAAGCGGCGCGTCGCACTCGCCGCACTGTCGCTGCTGGCGGCGCCCCTGTGGCTGCTCGATGAGCCGACGACCAACCTGGACAGCGAAGGCCAGGGGCTCGTCGGCACGCTGATCGAGGAGCAGCTCGCGCGCGGCGGGCTGGTGCTGGCGGCCACCCATCAGGAGCTGCCGGTGGCGCGCGAGCGCCTGCGCCGGCTGGAGCTCGCCGCATGAGCTCGCACGCCGCGACGATCGCAGCCGCGGGGCACATCGCGCCCGGGACCGCCGGGGCCGCCGACGCCGGTCGCCTGGTGCTGCTGCGCGATCTCAAGCTGGCCTTCCGCAGGCCCGGGCAGCTCATCCAGCCGCTCGCCTTCTTCGCCATCGTCACGACGCTGTTTCCGCTCGCGGTGTCACCGGAGCTGTCGCGGCTGCGGGCCGTGGCGCCGGGGGTGCTGTGGGTCGCCGCGCTCCTCGCTTCGCTCCTCGCGCTCGAGTCGCTGTTCCGTGACGACGCCTACGACGGCACGCTCGAGCAATACGCGCTCTCCGGACAGCCGCTCACCTGGCTGGTTTTTGCCAAGACCGCCACCCACTGGCTGCTGACCGGACTGCCGCTCGCGCTGCTCGCGCCGCTCGCGGCGCTCTCGCTCGGCGCGCCGCCGCAGTCGCTCGGCGCCATCGTGATTTGCGTCGGCGTCGGCACTGTGGCGCTCAGTCTCATCGGCTCGGTGGGTGCGGCGCTGACCCTCGGGATCCGCAGGAGCGGCGTGCTGCTCGCGCTCCTCACGCTGCCGCTGTCGCTGCCGGTGTTGATTTTCGGCGCGCGTGCCACCGAGCTCGCGATGCGCGGGGAGTCCTTCGTGGCGCCGCTCGAGCTTCTCGGCGCGCTCGCCGTGCTCGGGGTCACGCTGGCGCCGCTCGCCGCCGCCGCCGGTGTGCGCATCAGCCTGGAGTGAGAGGAGCACCGTGAACTGGAGGTGGTTTCATCGGCTGGGGTCGCCCCCCTATGTCTACGCGCTCGCCAGGCGGCTGACGCCGTGGTTCGGCTGGCTCTCGGGCCTCTCGATGCTCGCCGGACTCTACGGAGCGCTGCTGGTCGCGCCCGCGGATTACCAGCAGGGCGAGGGCTTTCGCATCATCTACGTCCACGCCCCGACCGCCTGGATGTCGCTCATGGTCTACACGACCATGGCGGCCGCCGCCGCCGTCGGGCTCATCTGGCGCATGAAGGTGGCGCACGCGGTCGCCGCGAGCTGTGCGCCGGTGGGCGCCTCGTTCACCTTCGCGGCACTGGCGACCGGCTCACTCTACGGCGCTCCCATGTGGGGCACCTGGTGGCAATGGGACCCGAGGCTCACCTCCGAGCTCATCCTGCTGTTCCTGTATCTCGGCTACATGGGCTTGCGGGGCAGCATCGACGATCCGCAGCGCGCCGACCGCGCGAGCGCCGTGCTGGCGGTGGTCGGCGTCGTGAACGTGCCGATCATTCACTATTCGGTGACCTGGTGGAACTCGCTC
>Ga0335078_10018714_pt1 | contig 10296 bp, 10 predicted proteins | sample Lox_Sample_32_FD_206711 | JGI IMG/M metagenome (GOLD analysis project Ga0335078, IMG submission 206711) | Soil microbial communities from Loxahatchee National Wildlife Refuge, Florida, United States - Lox_Sample_3.2 | ecosystem: Environmental > Terrestrial > Soil > Wetlands | place: USA...
CGAACCTCTGTTCCAACGCTCAGGCCCGAGGACTACGGGCGCCAGCGATGAAGATGCGCGGATCGGCCGGGAGCCGCGCCTTCGTTGACTAAACATAGTAACAGAGCTTGTGGTCGAAAATCCCCGCTACGGCGCCACTTAAAAACACGGCGCCCTGGGGTCCAGAAAACACGGCGCCCTGGGGTCCAGCATGGACATGCGTCCGGCGGCTTACCCGCGGCGCGTGAAGACCTGCATCCCGCTTGAGGCGCGCCTGGTCCCCTGGAAGGCTGAACGCCGTCCTTGATTTTGCCCGCGCTTCGATGTAGGTTTGAATGGAGAGCGGTGGAGTCCGCATAAACGCCGTCCGTGACGGCCAATGACTCCTGCAGTGGTTCACCTGTGGGAGTTCGTCTCATCCTCCCGCAGCAGGCCACCCACACAGATTGAGGTACGGATAGCCAACCGCGAACCTGTGCGGACTTAGAGGCGTGATGGATGTATGACGCGAAAGGAGACTGGTACGGTTGGACAAATATCTGGTAGTGCTGGCGGGCGCCGGCCTCGGCGGCCTGGCCCGCTATGTGGCCGGCACCTGGATCATGGCGAAGTATGGCGGACGCTTTCCGCTTGGCACGTTCGTCATCAATATCACGGGCGCATTTTTCATTGGCGTCCTGATGACGCTCCTGACCGAGCGCTTCCACCCGCATCCCCATTGGCGGTTGTTTCTGGTCGTGGGGATTCTGGGCGGCTACACCACGTTCTCGAGCTTCGAATACGAGACCTACCAGGCCGTCAACGACGGCGAGCACTGGCTGGGCCTGCTGTATTTGGGGGGCAGCGTGATGCTCGGCTATCTCGGCGTATGGCTGGGTGCGGTTTTGGCGGGAGGGCAGTAGGGGCATGCTGACTAAAGGTCCCGCTAAGAAAGTCACTATCTTCATCAACGAAGATACCCAGCATCACATGATGGCGCTGCACGATTCCATCATGACTTACCTCATGCACAAGCGAGTTTCCGGCGCCACGGCCACCCGCGCTTACTCCGGCTTCGGCTCGCACCAAGTGATGCACACGCCGAAGGTGGAAGTACTGGCGCAGCACTTGCCGATCCGCATCGAATTCATCGAGACGCCGGAGAAGGTCGAGGAGATCCTGCCCACGTTGTATGAGATGGTGAGCGACGGGCTGATCGAGGTGCAAGACACCACGGTAGTGAAATTCGCGCACAAATCCGCCAAGCCGGAGCCCAAGCTGCCGCACGAACACAAACAGGGGCCCGCCACGCTGCTGCGCGTATACCTGGGCGAGGCCGATAAGTGGCACGGCGAGCCGCTCTACGACGCCATCGTAAACAAGTTGCGCATGATGGACATCGCCGGCGCCACCGTCTATCGGGGCATCCTGGGATACGGCGCCAAGGGTCATGCGCACAAGCGCAGCGTGTTCCACCCCATGCGCGACCTGCCCATCATGCTTTCGGTGATTGATGCGCCCGAGAAGATCGCCGCCGCCGCGGAGGCGATCGAGGAGATGCTGGAAGACGGCCTGATTGTCACGTCCGATGTGGAGATGGTCAGGCTGGTGCGCGGCAAGTCCGCGATGGAGGCGCCCGATGCTGCCGGGACAACCCGCTAAGCTCCTGCGAATTCACATTGCCGAATCCGACCGCTACGGCGGGAAGCCCTTGTATGAAGCGATCGTCAATAAGTGCCGGGAACTGAAGATAGCCGGCGCGACAGTCTTTCGCGGTCTGGAAGGCTACGGCGAAACAGCCGAGATGCATAAGCATCGCCTTACCCGGCACGATCAGCCCATCCTCATTTCGATTGTCGACACGGCGGAAAATCTGGCCCGCCTGACGCCGGCGGTAGAGGAGATGATGGACACGGGCCTGATGGCGATGTCCGACGTACGGACGGTCCGCGTGCAGAAGAAAGCGGCCACGGCGAATGAAAAAGGCGGTTGATTCCTTACTGGAGATGGCCGCGGAACTCTGCGACCGTTACCAGATCGCGGACTTGCGGTACTTCCTGGATAGCTGCCGCGCATTCGCGCGTGCGGAGACCCTCAACATCGCAGTCTTCGGGCGCTTCAAGGCCGGCAAAAGCAGCTTCCTCAATCATCTCTTGGGGGCGCCATTACTGCCCGCCGGAGTGATTCCGGTTACTTCCGTCATCACCGGCATTGAGTTCGGCCCCCAGGAGAGAGCCGAAGTCCGCTTCCTGGACGGCCGCGCGGCGCCGATTTCGCTCGAGCAGATCCGGGACTACGTATCGGAGACCGCCAATCCCGGCAATACGAAGCAGGTTGCCTCGGTCCATCTCGAAGTGCCCGCCATGGAACGCTATCGCGGCATCTGTTTCGTCGACACGCCGGGGCTCGACAGCGTCTTCGAGCACAACACCGATGCCTCTACGGAATGGCTGCCCAACACGGGTCTGGCATTGGTCGCGGTGGGGGTCGATCCGCCGCTCTCCGCACACGATATCGAATTGATCCGCAACTTGAGCCGATTCACCCCGAACATCTCGGTCCTGCTGACTAAAGTCGACACGCTCGCAGCGGACGATCGCACCGAGGTCGAACGCTTCGTGCACGAACAACTGGGCCGATATTGGAACGGCTCGGTGCCGGTGTTTTCGTACTCTATCCGGCCCGGCTTCGAGTGTCTCCGCGAGCAACTCGACCAGCAGCTCCTCTCGCTCGCGGGCGCTGGCGCCAGCGAGGAACACGCCGCCATCTTGCGGCATAAGGCCGAGTCACTGCTGGCCGAATGCCGCGGCTATCTTAGTGTCGCACTGAAGGCGGCCGAATCGGCGGATTCCGAGCGTGAACGACTGCGCGAGCGGATCGTCGGGCAGAAGGAGTCTCTGGACGATACGCGCCTGACTCTGCGGCTCGTCGCGCGGCACGCCGCCGCGGGCGCGCGCACTACCTTCGAGGAGATTCTCAGGCAGGATGAAGAGCCTGTGCGCCAGCGGCTTCTCGATGGCTTGGAGCGGGAATTCCCCGCGTGGACCCGCAGCCTCAGTATCGCGATGGAGCGCTTCGACGAATGGTTGCGCGCCGGCGTGACCCGGGAGGTGGCCGCGCTCTCCCGGCATCGCCGCGGCGAGTTCCTGGAACCGGCCCGGCGCGCCAGCCGCCAGCTCTCTCAGTGTCTTCAGGATTTTCGGAACCGGCTGGCGAAGCAAACCCTGGAAGCCCTGGGCGTGCCTCTCCAGACCACTCAAGTAGAACTCGCGGCCCACGACCCGCGCTCACCCGATATCCGGGTGGGCCGGATTTTCGACCATAACTGGGAGTTGCTTTCCCTGGTAGTGCCCATGTCGCTGTTACAAGGCACGGTGAAGCGGCACTTCGAGCGCAGAGTGGCCGACGTGGTTTTCATGAACCTCTCCCGCCTGGCATCTCAGTGGGAGGAGGTCGTTGGCGCCGCGCTGCACGCGCTCGAGAAGGATTCGATCGAACGCCTCGACACTCTGGTCGCCACTATCGAGAAGCTGATCGCATCGGCCGGACAGGACGGGCCGCGAATCCGCCAGGATCTGGACCGGCTGCAGTGCCTGTTAGCGGAGACCGAAAAACCGGCGGGCTGTTGAGAGCGTCGCCTGCAACGGGACATGGGCCGTTGGGTACGGAGACGCGACCCGGAGACGCGACCCGGTTGAAGCGGGCCATTCGGTTTCGTATAATCGATTTGAGCGGTGGAGTCCGCACAACGCCGTAAAGCGGCCAATGACTCCTGTGGCGGGTAGCCGTAGGAGCTTTTGGTGAAGTTCCCTCCTGGAGCGCCCCAAATCGAACCAGAAGCACTGCGCACCGATCCTTTCCGGAAAGCGGAGATCGGTTGCCGGGAGATGACGAGTCGCATGGGATCCGAATTGCCCGTAGTTGGTTTGTTGCGTGAGCGGCAGGCCCTGTTGAACGCCATCCAGCTTCGGGAATCTCTCCTTCTGCTTGGTCCCGCGGGCAGCGGAAAAACGGCTCTTGTGAGATCCGCGCTGGAGTCCGAATTGCGCGGCGAGCCTTTGGTTCATATTTCCCGCTTCCGGACGCTTCACGATCTCCTGGTAATGATTGCCCGGGGGTTGCTCCAATCCGGACACAAATCCTTCCGGCGTTCGGTCAAGGTAGGTCCTGCCGCGTGGGAGCCATGGCTGGCCGGCCAGACCAGTGTCCATTTGAAAGGGCTATTGTGGAACGCGATGGAACAGCAACCCACCACCATCGTCCTGGAAGGCGTAAGCCGGGCTGGTCACCAGACCTACCGCTTCCTCCAACGGCTTTACTTTGCTCCGGGGATGACCATAGTCGCAACGGCGCGGGATCACCTGCACCTTGGTGAATTGGGCCGTCTGTTCTGGGATCCCAGGAGGACGTGTCACATCCAGCCTCTATCGGATGCGGAATCTCTGCGGCTGTTTGAGGCCGCCGTAGATCATTTTGGAATCCGTGACCTGAACCTGGACGACTTTCGTAAAAGGGCCCTGGACTCCGCCAAGGGAAATCCTGGCCAAATTGTCGAGATGTGCCGGTTCGCTGCCAACCCGATGTATGTGAGCGGCGGCCATCACGTCAAATTTGCGCCCCTACGGATTGATGTCATGATGAGGCTCCTGTGACTCGCCAATTACCGGAAGCAGACGCCGCACGGACAAACCACTCAGGGATTCATAGCGGCAACTCCCTGCCTTTTTACCAGCATCCTATTCGACCAACCCGACGCCGGCCCAGATATCGGCTGGCGGGAGGCGCCGTCACACACGTCTGGCCCGCGACCCGGCGCTCACAGACTTACACTCGCGCGGCTTGCTGGCCTTCCGCGAATATCTGACGAGCTACACCGGGTCCGATGATTTCGTTTCGCTTGGCGCTGAAGCGCAGAAGCTCAGGTCGGATCTCTCCGCGATCAGGTATTGTCTCCAATATCGAGGGCAGCCGGATCAAGGTAGACCCATATGACTCGGAGCCCGATTACGGTGCAGATATGTTGCAGACGTTTGAGAAGTTCAAGCAAGGAAAGGTGACGGAGTACCGGTTCGATTTTCCCTCCGCGCCGGACATGAACCATGTTGAAGAGGCCGTACTGGACCTCGTTGCCCAGTTGTATCCCGGCATCTTCTCGACCCTCGGCAAGTATTGCGGCCGTCATAGCGGCTATCGCGATTGCATAATCGCCGCATTTGACCGGGAGGTACAGTTCTACGTCGCGTGTATCGAGCACATCGAGCGCCAGGTCATGCAACAGATCGTCCAGCGCGACATGCTCTGTGTGTCGGTGACCTTCCTCGACGAATTGGCGTCGCCCAGTGACAAGCTACGGTCCCAATAATTACTGTGCGCAACTGGCTGCCGTTGTGGCAAGCCACCGGGTGCTGTAGCGTTGCGTGACGCTGCCGTTGACCGACTGGAACCCCGCCAAGGTCGCCGTGCACGCGCCGGTTGAGCTGTTGAACGTGGGATTCTGCAGCTCCACCGAAAAGTAGCAGCCCGTGCCGGTGAGGGCGTTAGACGTGGCGCCCGTTCTGCGTCCAATTGGCCGTGTTGATGCTGGCCAAGGTGTCGGTGTAGTAGTACTGATAACCAGTGGACGAATCGCCGCCCAGATTGACGGTGGTGCCGCCATACCGTACATAGATGCTGTGGATCTGGTTGTCCTGGAGCGTCGCAGGCGTCGTTAGGGAGAATCCGTGGTAGCCGCCGCCCACCCAGGAGTCGGAGCCAGTGTTTTGGTTCGCAAGCACGGAGGTCAGGTAAACCGTGCCATCGTAGAAATCGACGTGGATCGGAGAAGTGGTGCCGTCCCAGGCCCACCCCACGATCGAGCCGTTTCTGGACCACATCGATAAGACCTATGGAACGGCACGGCGCGTGTCGGTAATGGACCGCGGCATTCCCACCGAAGCCGCCTTACAAGAGATGCGGGCGCCGGAGCGGAACATGTCCTAACCGGGCAGGGACACCCAAGGGCCGGATTCATAAGCACGAGAAGAAGTGGCTGGATCTGCCATGGCAGAAGGTGCGCGAGAGTGTGCGGGTGAAGCTGTATGAGCACGAAGGCGAATTGTATGTGTTGGCGCGCAGTGAGGCACGCCAGGCCAAAGAGATGGCCATCCGGCGCAAGCGGCTGGCGCGGCTGCTGCGCAAACTGCGGATGATGCGGCGCAGCCTGCCTCGCGGGATCAGTTGCCGCTACGCATCGGCGCCGCCAAGAAGGAGGCGGGCCGAGCCTTCGGTTTCGTCAAGATTCGAGTGCCGCCGGCGACTGAGCCAGTAACCTGGCAGACCTTCCATTTCCACGTAGACAAAAACAAACTGACTGAGGCACAGCAAGGCGACGGACATTACTTACTGCGCAGTAACCTGACGGCGGAAGCCAGATCGAGGCAGTATTTCGGTCGCTGAAAAGCGAGTTGGGCATTCGCTGGGCACCATTCAGATGATCGATATCTGGCTTGCGGTGGGCGGTGGTTGATCCTGCCGCGCTGCACGCAACCGGCCAAGGATCTGCAGATCTTGTTGGAACAGATTCACCTGAGTTTGCCCTCGCAGCCGCCGCCCCAAATCACGGCTTCCCTGCCGCCGCCGTCCCGCGATCGCGTCGCCGCTCAACCCTGCCTGTGGTGAAGACACTTTGACCGCCTCTGCTGATTCCATGGCGCTTGTCCCTTTCCTTCGCCCCAAATTGCGAAAGTCAGGTGAAAGCCGGAAAACAGATGGCAGACGCCCGCGGCCTGGCGCGCCGTGGTGCGTGGGTCGTCGATCGCCGATTGGCGCGTCTATGCGGACAACGAGCCCATCCGCCGGATCATGGCCTCTACCGCGCCCAGCTCAACCGCGCCGCCGGCGGAGCTACCGACCAATCCTGCCCGCGCCGCGCCTTGATCGCCGCGAAGTCCAGCCGCGCCAGCGCGTCCCTGTTTTCGGGCAGGGTCAGCTCCCACAGGGGGAAGAAGTCGCTGCCCACGTCGAGCCCCTCTTGGTATCCGCGCGGACCAAATACGATCTCGTGGCAGGCGTCCAGTCCCAACCTACAGAGCTCTTCTGCCATCTGCACAGGATTATCGATTTGAATCATTCGCGCGGCTCCCTCACATCTACGAGTACACACCCGGGACCGCGCGCATTCAAGCCGGGTGGAACAAATCGGACGAGTGGTCCGTTTCGGACTACCAGTCCTAGCCTTCGGCGCGGCTCAACGCCGCCTGCGCCCATTGCACCCACAACCGGCCGCCATACAGCAGCGCGCTGGCTTCCACGCCGATCCAATCGATGAGCGACAGCGGGGAGCGGGCCAACATGTGGCGCGCCAGGGTCAGGTCCATCCACAGGTGGGGCGCGGCGATATCGTGCAGGATGCCATCCAGCGTGAACAGCACCTTGCGGAACATCATCAGGCCCGATGGGAAGCGGATGCCCTCCAGCGCCAGCCGGTCCAGCAGGCGCATGGCGTCCATGCTGCTGGGCAGATGCGTGAGCGGCAACTGGCCGATGAACCGGTCGACGTGCTCGCGCATGAAGCCGCGGTGCGCCGGGCTAAGCCGCCGGCCCACTGCCAGCGCCTCGATTTCGCCGCAAATCCCGACTGGATCGCGCAAGCCCAGCATCACTGCCAGGATCGCCACATGCCGCCGCTCGTCGCGCGTGAGGCTTTCGGTAAGCGCCCAGTCGAGCAGCACCAGTTCCCCGGTGCGCTCGTCGTACAGCAGATTGCCTGCGTGCGGATCGGCGTGAAAGACGCTCTGTTCGCCGCGCGCGAACAAGGGCACCGCGATCAGCGCTTCGATCAACTGCTCGGCCGCGCGGCGCCGCGCGCTGCCGGATGCGTCCGCCAGCGCCGCCGTGACTTTCACCCCTTCTTCCTCGCTCAGCGCCGTGATGGTGGCGGTCGAAAGCGGCTCAATCAGCCGCGGCACGCGTACGCCGCGCACTCCCTGATAGATCCGCGCCGCCTGCACCAAGGTGGCCTGCTCGCGCACAAAGTCCACCTCGTGCTCCAGCAGGCGCCGCACTTCCATGATGGTTTCCGGCAGCGCGCGTCCGTATTCCGGATGCTTGTCCGCCAGGAAATGCGCCAGTTGCTGCAGCAGCTCCAGGTCTTCGGCGAAGCACGCCGACACATACGGCTTCAGCACCTTGAACACGCCCCGCTCGCGCTCTCCGTTGGCCGGATTCCGCCAGGTGAACCGCACCACCGCGCTGACGCTGGCCTCGGCCAGCATGCCGGGTTCGATATCCACCGCGTGGGTTACCAGCAGGCGCCCCAGTTGCTTGCGGATCAGCGCGCCGATCTCCTCCGCGCTCACGTCGTGGATGCCATTCTCCAATTCCGACAGTGCGTCGCGCAGCGACGGATCCAGGTGCCGGTTGCGCGCCAGCACTTGCCCGATCTTCTGCAGTCCCGGAACCTTCGCGATCAGGCGCAACAGGCGTGCCTCGGGCGTCGTCTCGGGCGGTAGTTCGATTTGCTCCACCAGCTTGGGAGCCAGCCGCGCTGCCGACAGGTGCGAGATCATGAACAGCATCGAGTCCCGCACCAATGGCCGCCACGCCGCATAGATCTCCGGCACCACCGCCTCGGCCGGCAAAAGGCGAATGACCCAACTCCCCAGCTCGTCCCGTAACATGCGGCCCGCCGGAGTCTGCAGCGCCGTCCTCACTGCCGCCGTGCGCGCGGCGGGAGAGGTGTGGCTGCCGAGAAAGGAAGTAAGCAACGACAGATTCATATTTCTACGTCCGTCTCATCCCCTATCTCCATGTTACGCCTGTGCTCGATTCGCACGTTGTGCCCTGTTCAGTCTAACGAAACAAGGTGAAAAGGTTTGCCGTGCCCCCATCGGGAAATCTCGAAATTATGGTCAGGGGTCAGAATTTTCCCCCCGCCAAGTTGCGCCGCGGCGTAGATCAGGCAGGCGTCCGCGAGATCGGCGGGCACGTTGCGGTACTTCCGCATGATGCGTGAGACTTCTTCTGCGGTTCGGGAGAGTTGAAACGGCAACTGGAAGATTCCTCGGGCGACATTCTCCAGGAGCGCGTCGACCGCGGCCGGCAGCCTGCTCAGCAAATAGCAGCTTTCCGCGACGACAGCCTCGCATGTCACCAATGGGCACTGCAATTCCTGAACGGCGGCCACGCAACGCTCGTGATACCGTTCGCTCCGGTCCAACAGGGCCACCACCACGCTGGCATCCAACAGAACGGGGCTCACCGCCCGAAGCCCTTCATGTGCCGATTCCAGCAAACGAATCCCCTCGCGCACAATCTTGGACGGGCTCCACCCCAAGCGGCCGGCCAGCCGCTCAAGAGCCTTTCGCGAGTCTGGGTCAAGGCGCGCTTGTATAGAACGCGTAATACCACGCCTCGATTGCCGAGTGCCTCGTCAGGTACAACGAGGTGCTCGCTCCTGTGACTTGGCGAAGAATTCGTCTACGGTGCTGGTCGTTAGCCTGACGGATTGGATCGCCCTATTCAATCCACCCGCCCCCGAGCACCAAATCCCCGTCGTAGAACACCGCCGCCTGACCAGGCGTCACGGCCCGCTGCGGCTCGTCAAACCGCACTTCCACGCGCGAACACTCGTCAATAGGATACACCGTGGCCGGCGCCGCCGCGTGCTTATTCCGGATCTTTACCGCCGCGCGCACCGGCGCAGGCAGCCCCGCAATCGAGACCCAGTTCACGTCGCGCGCGGTCAGACTGGCGCGCAGCAAGTCGGCATTACTCCCCACGGTCACGCGCTGCGACTGCGCGTCCGTCGCGATCACATACAGCGGCTCCCCGGTCGCGATGCCCAATCCCTTGCGCTGCCCGACCGTATAATGATGCACGCCGCCGTGCTCGCCCAGCGTGCGCCCGTCCGTGGTTACGATCTCGCCGTGCGCGCGCGTCTCGGGCATACCCTTGTCGCGCAAGTACGCGTCCATAAACGCGGCATAATCGCCGTTCGGCACAAAGCAGATCTCGAAGCTCTCTCCCTTATCCGCCACCGTCAGTTGCATGTCCCGCGCCAGCCGCCGCACCTCGGCCTTGCGCATCTCCCCTAGCGGAAACAAGCTCCGCGCAAGCTGCGCCTGTGTCAGTCCGAAAAGAAAGTAAGTCTGATCCTTGGTCTCATCCACGGCCCTGCGCAATTGATAGCGCCCGCCGGCCTCGTCGTAAGTAATGCGCGCATAGTGCCCGGTCGCGATCCGCACCGCGCCCACCGCATCCGCCATCTCCAGAAACTGATCGAACTTGATGAAGTTGTTGCACAGCGTGCACGGAATGGGAGTCCGCCCCGCCAGATACTCCGCGACGAACGGCTCGATC
>Ga0335078_10018716_pt1 | contig 10295 bp, 10 predicted proteins | sample Lox_Sample_32_FD_206711 | JGI IMG/M metagenome (GOLD analysis project Ga0335078, IMG submission 206711) | Soil microbial communities from Loxahatchee National Wildlife Refuge, Florida, United States - Lox_Sample_3.2 | ecosystem: Environmental > Terrestrial > Soil > Wetlands | place: USA...
TTGATTACCGCGCCGGCAATCTGGTCTCGGTGAAGAAAGCCGTCGACCATCTCGGCTTCGCTTGTGCGATCACCTCCGATCCCGCGGTGGTCGAGCGGGCGGAGAAAATCATAGTCCCCGGCGTGGGTCACTTCGCGGCGACGTCAGCGCTGGATGCCACCGGCCTTCGCGCGGCGATCACCGACGCAATCGCCCGCAGTGTGCCGTTCTTCGGCATCTGTGTTGGTCTGCAGTGGATGTTCGATTCGAGCGAAGAGGCGCCCGGCGTCCGTGGCCTGGGTGTTTTCCCCGGCGAGTGCTCGCACTTTCCGCCGCAGGTAAAGTCGCCGCACGTGGGCTGGAACCAGCTTGAAGTCAAAGACGGCTCGCGCCTGCTGCGCGGCGTACCGTCGGGCGCGTTCGTCTATTTCACGCACTCTTACCGCGCGCCGCTGGTGCCCGACACGGTGGCGTGTTGCGATTACGGCGGAGCGTTTTCCGCCGCAGTGGAGCGCGGGCACTTGTTCGGTGCGCAATTCCATCCGGAGAAATCGGGAGAAGTCGGCCTCACGATCCTGGAGAATTTTTGCCGCTTATAACTGGGTGGAGCAGGGCTTCAGCCCTGCATCAGGACGGTGTAAATGAGATTCGGCTTTAGCCGCTGAGGGCGGCCACAATGAGACCCTCAGAGGCTGAAGCCGACAATCAAGGGATGCTTGACTGCAGGCCTGAAGGCCTGCTCCACCCGGTGCATCAGAACCAATATGCTGACCAAGCGCATCATCGCCTGCCTGGACGTGGACGCTGGCCGCGTGGTGAAAGGTGTGAAGTTTCTCGACCTGCGCGACGCCGGCGATCCTGCCGAGCTGGCCGCCGCGCACAGCCGCGCCGGCGCGGATGAGATCGTGCTGCTCGACATCTCGGCCACGCACCAGAACCGGGCCATTCTGCTAGACGCAGTGCGTCGCGCGGCTCGCGAGTTGTTCGTGCCCTTCACCGTCGGAGGAGGCATCCGGTCGCTCGAAGATGCGGCCGCGGTCTTCGACGCCGGCGCCGACAAGATTTCCATCAATTCCGCCGCTCTGGCTGATCCGGCGCTGATCACGCGCATCGCCGAGCGCTACGGCTCGCAGGCGGTGATTGTCGCGGTGGACGCGAAGCGGCTGCCCGGCAAGAACGGTGCGCACTGGGAAGTTCGATCCGCCGGCGGTCGCAAGCCAACCGGCCGCGATGCGATCGAGTGGGTGCGGGAGGCCGAGTTGCATGGCGCGGGCGAAATTCTGCTGACGTCGATGGACCGCGACGGCACTCGCGACGGCTTCGATTGCGAATTGACTTCTGCGGTCGTGGGCGCAACCTCGATCCCCGTCATCGCCTCCGGCGGCGCCGGAGGCCCCGAGCACTTCGTCAACGTTTTCCGTGAAGGCCGCGCCGACGCGGCGCTGGCTGCTTCGATCTTTCACTTCAGTCTGAATTCCGTCGCCGAACTGAAGCGGCAGCTCCGCGCCGCCGGCATCCCCGTGAGGTGGCCGTGCTGATCCCCTCCATCGACCTCATGGACGGCAAGATTGTGCAGCTCATCCAGGGCTCGAAGAAGGCGCTGGAAACAACTGATTTCGAGGCATGGATCCAGCGTTTCTCCCGTTATCCGCTGGTGCAGCTCATCGATCTCGACGCGGCCATGGGCAAGGGCAGCAATCGCGCACTGGTGGAGAGGTTCGCGGCGCGGCTGCCGTGCCAGGTAGGAGGCGGCATTCGTTCGCTGGAGAGCGCCGAGGGCATGGTGCGCGCCGGTGCGCGGCGGATCATCATCGGCTCGGCCCTGGTGCGCGACGGACAAATCAACCGTATCTTCGCGGAAGAACTGGAGCACCGCTGCAGTCGCGATCGTCTGGTCTTTGCGGTGGATTCCCGCGGCGGCAAAGTGTCGATTGGCGGTTGGAAGCAGGCGACTGAGATCTCTCCCGTCGAGATGATGCAAGCCCTCGAACCGTGGTGCGCCGCCTACCTCTACACGCATATCGATACCGAGGGACTGATGCAGGGCCTTCCGCTGGAGGTGGTGCACGAGCTGCGGCGGGCCACGAATCGCCAACTCATCGTCGCCGGAGGAATCGCCAGCGCTGCCGAAATCGAGCAACTCGATGCCTTGGGCGTCGATGCGGTGGTCGGCATGGCCATCTACACGGGGCAGGTCAACGCTTGAAACCACTTTTCCACAGTTTTGCCGCTTTACTCTTATCGCATTCTGCGTAAATATCTGTACAAACAGTGCAGATTTCAACTTCCACTCGATCTGGCAATTTGTTTTTGGGATCGCGTTCTTTTTTGGCACTTCTCCAGCCTCGTTGCGTCAGCGTTTTCCGCCTCTTCGTCTACCGGGTCCAAGCTACGCTCCTTCTTTGCGAGCCATTCACCGAACCAACCGCGATAAACGGACACGCATGATGAAAGATATAAACGAGGTTCTGCGAAAGAAAGAAGTCGACTTGCAGCAGCTCCAGCGGGAAGTGGAGGCCCTGCGCGTTGCCGTGCGCATCCTCTCTGAGGACGCGGAAGCCGGAAGCGCTCTTCCGCGGCCAGCAACTGTGGGGGGGGCCTACTCCACACCGGCGCGGTCCGCGCCGGTGCCGGCCAGCGTCACCGACGCCGGCTATGCGATTCCCTGGGACGCCGCGGCCAAGAAGTTTCCGTGAACCGGTCGGCACCGGCCGACCGCTGTGCATCATTGCTCCGGGTGTTCGCCCCGGCGGGCTCGAACGATGCCTGCCGGGATTCCGTGAGCGAGTAATCAGGTAAGGACTCATGTCGACTTCAGCAACCCTGCGAGAAACGGGGACGAGGGTGGCGGACGAACGGCGTGCCACTACGCGCCGGAACGTCATGGACCGGCGCCTGGTCACCGTCAACCTCGACAACACGGATGCCGGCCTGATGGTCGACCTCAGTGAGGAAGGGATGGCGGTGCAGGCGCTCGCCCGCATCAAGCCGGGCGCGAGCACCTCTCTGCAGTTCGAATTGCCGGACACCGCCAACCGCATCGAGGCGCGCGGGACCGTGGTCTGGGTGGATGCCGCTTCCGGTCGCGCCGGCATCCGCTTTGAGAGCCTGTCCGAGGCGGCAGCGGGTTACCTGAGGAAGTGGTTGTGGCTGGCCACACAGGATCGTTCGGTCGACAAGCCCGTCGCGGCCGCGCCGGCACTGCAGGGATCGGGGAGCCGGGCGGCTGAGGTTGCCGCACTACAACGCGAGATCACCACACAAGCCCTTGGCCGTGACGCCGCCCTGGCCCTCATTGCCCAGCGAGTCCGCAGCCTCACGCGAGCCGATGGCACGGCCATCGTGCTGGGCGACGCCAAGGCGATGACCTGCCGTGCTTCCAGCGGCTCGGCGCCGCCCGTCGGTACCGACTTGCACCCGGAATCGGGACTGTCGGGGGAGTGCGTGCGCACGGGAGTGACGGTCCGGAGCGATGACACGGAGCAGGATTCACGTGTGAACCTCGAGGCTTGCCGCTCTATCAATCTGCGTTCAGCGCTGGTTGTGCCCCTGTTCGCCCGTGGCAGCATCAACGGGCTGGTGGAGGTCTTTTACGCTGCTCCCCGCGCCTTCGATGGCCGCGATGTGCTTACGCTGCGGCGCATGGCGGATCTGATCTCGGCCACACTCTCCGGCTCGGCAGCGATGGAGCGCAAAACACCCATCCAGAATGCAAGCCCTATGCCCAGCCCGGCGGCCAAGCCGGCCCCCCCGCGTTCTGTCCCTGCTATCCCGCCCGCGCCGCGGATTGTGTCACCGGACAAAATAGCCTGCCAGATCTGCGGCTATGCAAATCCGCCGGCGGCTCGCAGTTGCGAAAAATGCCGGGGTCCGCTCTCCGGGGGTGCATCCGCGCGGAGTTCAGCTTCCCCCAGCGCGCACAGCGGCGAAACGCTGCCCTGGCTCACCTTGCGATTGAACGCCAGTCCACGCATGATGATCCTGATTGCCCTGCTGCTTTTGCTGATGGGGATTTGGGGATGGCAGGAATATAAAGCGCGCGAGGCCAACGCGGCGCGCCCGGTGAGCACGACCTCCGCCATCGATCCTCCGGCCCGCCGTTAGCCCCCGCCCGCGGCCCACCGCCGCATGCATTCCCCGCACGTCACCATCGACTGTGATCCCGGTCACTGTGCCGCGCTCTTCGGCGAGCTAAAAAAGACTTCTGCATTCAGAGATAGGGATATGATTTCTACGACTTCTCAATATGCCCTGCGGGCGCTGACACACATTGCGGCCCTGCCCGAGGGAGCTACGGTGCTCAGCCGCGATCTGGCCGGAGCCACGCATGTTCCTCCCAACTACCTGTCCAAAGTGCTGTTGACGCTGCGCAATGCGGGATTGCTGCAATCGACACGCGGCGCCGGCGGCGGATACCGCCTCAACCGCGCCCCGGGGACGATTTACCTGATCGACGTGGTGGAATTGTTTGAAGGATCGAAGGCCAAGCCCACCTGTCTGCTTAACCAGCGGCCGTGCTCGGATGAGACCCCGTGCAACGCCCACCGGGTTTGGAGAGAGCTATCTATGGTGTACACCGGTTTCCTGGTAACCACCACGCTGGCCCATCTCGCCGGCGTGACCAGCAATCAACCGGCTGCACCGGTCAGCCTGTAGAGGAGCGGGAAGGCCGGGCCACTGTCTCAGGCTGACCGGTTTTCTGCGTCCGGCTTACTGCCCCTGCGCCTGCTGCTGCGATACTATCTGCTTGGGCGTGCTCAGGTAGCCGCTGATCTGGGTCCTGTCCACCGACATTACCACCACTTCGTAGAGCTGGCGGTCGCGCCCGCTGTAGAACTGCATGGGTTCGAACATGTTGCGGTCGCGCTTCTCGATGGTCCAGTCGTCAGAGGTCAGGTTGAGGGTGAAGCTGCCGCGCTTGGGATTCGTCTTCTTGAGCTGCATGGAGACGGTGGCAACCCGCGTGGGACGCTTGCCCTTGGCCAGCGTGAACTCGAAGTAGTTGCGGTCGCCGCGGCGCTTGAGCTGGTCCAAATCCTCGCGCGTATGCGCGATCAGGCCGCTCTGCACGCCCAGATCACCGATGGTCTTCTCCAGCTTGGCCTTGGTGACCTCCAGATCGCCGCGCGTGGCGCTGACGTCGGTGCGCACGCCCTCGATCTGGTCCTTCTGCGCCTTCTGCTCGGTGCGCACGCCCTCGAACTGCTGGTTCTGCTCACGCCGCAGGCGGGCTTCATAGTTCTTTTGCTCGCGGCGCAATTCGGCGGTGCGCTCCTGCAAGCGCTGGTCCGTCATGCCCACTTTTTCGGCCAGCGCGCTGGTAGCGGCGTGCATGGTGGAATCCTCGTTCTCGAGGCGATCATCCAGCTGTTTCAGTGCGGCAGAGTTGGACGCTTGGGCGGTTTCCAGCCGGGCGATGCTGCCGTGCATGTCGTAGAGAAACAGCAGGGCCCCCGCCATGAATGCTCCAATCACCAGCGGCAGCAGGATCTTCATAATCCCGCTCGATGTCTTATTTTGGGAATCGCTTTCGAACATCATGACTTGCTCCTAGGCGCGTGGCGCGCAATAAATGGAGTGCAGCCGGGCTGCCATCGGAGGCTTGCTGGGAAGGCACGGTATCCGCTACTCCCAACAGGAGTTACACCGGTAGTGAAATCATGAGGATGGCCTTTGGTAACGATGAAAGAATTACGCGAAGGAGGAAAGAAGCACCGGCGTGACGCACTCAATTTCCCGGCAGCACCGGCGTCCGCGACGCTTCCAGCGCCAATTGCTGGCGCAGGCGCAGGTGTTTTTCTCGGAAGTGCTTTTGCGCCCGTTCGCCCCAGGCGCGGACGAAGTAGTAGTTCAGCCCGGCGCCGATGGCCGAACTCACCAGGGGAATGACCCGTCCCGCCCACTTCTCGACGATCTCCTTGCTGGCCTGGGCGGCTATCGTGCGGATCACGCGCGGCACGAAGCGGCTCACCACTTCCTTCTCCACCACTTCCCGGCCGATGTCCACGCCGGCGGCACTGGCTGCCGCCATCCACAGCTCGGCGACTTCCTCGTCGGTGTTGAACTCGAAGCCGTAGATCAGGCTGAGCTTTTGCAAAGTGCGAAAGGTGATCACGGCCAGAATGCTGAGGTCGGGCACCAGCGTGGCCAGCCCACCCAGCCCCATGCCCGCGCCCTCGGCTGCCGCCAGCTTCATCCCGGCGCGGATGGTCTGCTCAGCTACGTCGTCCACCACCCCCATCGGCAGCGTGGCCATGCCGCGGAAAGTGGCAATGGGCAATTCGTGCGCGGTCCGCAACTGGAAAAGATACCGGTCGGGATCGACCCGCACCGTCTCGTAGGCGCGGGCGAATCCTTGCCGCAGAGCACCCTCAATGCGACGCGCAAGCCAGGAACGGGGCGGAGAGGACATTGCTTCTAGTTTACTCGAAGGCGGCAGCAGTTCGGACCAGCACTAATGGGGCTCGCGCTCTTCGCCGCTGCGAGCCCGCTCGGCCTTCGCCTTCTTTGTGGCCATCGTGCGGTCCACCCACTCATCGGCCTTCTTTAGATCGGCGGCGTAAGCTGCCGGATCCCCGCAATGGATGTCGGCGCGCTCCCGATAGAGAAGATTCATGTAGGCCATGGCATCGTCGTAATCCGGACGAAGTTTGAGCGCTTTTGCAAGCTCTGCGATGCCTTCTTCGACATTGTCTTCGTTGGCCCTGCGTACATCCGCGCATGCGGGCTCGTTAATCAGCGGGGATGACATTTCCAAGTGCAATTCGGCCGTTCGTGCGATGCGCACCTTGTATGCCAAGGTCCAATCGATCACCCCCAAGGCATAGTGTTCATCGGCGTCATCAGGATCTCGTTCGATGGCGAGCTTGTGGTACTGCTTGGAATCGTCAAATTTCTTCATGTTGAAGTACAGCGTGGCGATTCCCTTGACTGCGTTCGATGCAGAAGGGGAATTCGGGTCCAGGTCCAGGACGCGCTTGTACTCTTCAATCGCTTGCTCGCCCACGCGGACGTTCTCTTGCGTCTCTGCGCCGGGGATGTATTGCTGAGCGAAAGCTGTGGCCAAGTAAAGATGCGCCACGACAAGACTCGGCTCCAACGACGTGGCGTTCTTAAAATGTTTGATCGCTTCGTCGAACCTCGCCTGCCGGTACGCCTCCACCCCCAGATTAAGCTCATCACGGGCAGAGATTGGTTGCTGCCCCGACGCCGGAAAACAAAAAAGCAAGAGCACTACCGAAAGCAGAACAGCTCGTCCGCGCATTTGGGTGCACCCCTCGTAGCAATCCTGTGGAGAACACATTGCAATTAGACACCATGGGCGGCGAAACTGGTCCGCAAAAGTGCCCCACATCGGCACCAGCAGATGTAGGGTCTTTCTACTCCTGAAGCATCTTCCTATTCCGCATCCGCCCTGCGCTGAAGCACAATCGCCCAGCCCGCTAGGGCGACATTTGTGTGAGCCCAGCGCGTCAGCGCTGGGATTGGCGAAGGAAAAGAGCTCCGAGCCCGGAGGGCGGCGCTTACCGGCCGCGCCTCTGTGCTAGCATCAATGGTTCTCCATGCCAACAGGCAAACTCCAAGTCGTGCCCCTCGGGGGTCTGGGCGAGTTCGGGATGAACTGCATGGCCTTCCGCTGGGGCGATGACATCATTGTCGTCGATGCCGGCATGATGTTTCCCGAGGCCGAGCTGCTGGGCGTGGACATCGTCGTCCCGGACATCACCTATCTCACCGAGAACCGCGACAAAGTCCGCGCCATCGTGCTCACCCACGGCCACGAGGATCACATCGGGGCGCTGCCCTGGGTGCTGGGCGAACTCAACGTGCCGGTGTACGGCACCGAGTTCACGCTCGCCTACGTCGAGAACAAGCTGGAAGAGCACGGCCTGCTGGACGACGCCAAACTGATCGAGATCCGCGCCGGCGAGCGCGTGAAGATCGGGCCGTTCACTGTTCATCCTATCCAGGTGACGCACAGCCTGGTGGATTGCGTGTCGCTGGCCATCCACACGCCGCTGGGAGTGGTGATCCACACCGGCGACTTCAAAGTTGATCCCACGCCCACCGACAACCGCCTCTTCGACCTGCACACCTTCGCCGAGTACGGCAAGAGCGGCGTGCTGGCGCTCTTCCAGGATTCGACCAACGTAGAGCGCAGCGGTTACACGCCCAGCGAGCGCGCGGTGCGGCGGAAGTTCGAGGAAGTGTTCGCGCGGGCCGAACGGCGGCTGTTCATCTGCTGCTTCTCGTCGTCCATCCACCGCATGAAGCTCACCATCGACACGGCCTTCGAGAACAATCGTAAAGTCGCGCTGGTCGGGCGCTCGATGAACGAATCGGCGGAGATCGCGCAGGACTTGGGATACATCGAAATCCCCGACGGCGTGCTGATCCATCCCGGGCAGATCAAGGACTTCCCGCCCGAGCGGGTGTGCGTGCTGATCAGCGGCAGCCAGGGCGAACCGATGTCGGCGCTCTCGCGCGCCGCCGTGGACGGCCACAAGCACGCGAAGATCGAGCGCGACGACACCGTGGTGCTCAGCTCGCGCATCATTCCGGGGAACGAGAAGGCCATCTACCGCATGATCGACCACCTCTACCGCCGCGAGGCGCTGGTGGTGTACGACGACGGCTCGCAGCCGCCCATCCACGTCAGCGGCCACGCCAGCCAGGAGGAACTGAAGCTGATCATCAACCTGGTCAAGCCGCGGTACTTCATCCCCATCCACGGCGAGTACCGGCAACTGCGGCGGCATGGCGAGCTGGCGGGTTCGATGCACGGCGCCGTCGGCAAGGTGATCATGCTGGAGAGCGGCGACGTGCTGGAATTCGACGAGCTGGGCGCGCGCAAGACCGGAGAAGTCGCGGTGGGGCGCGTGTGCATCGATTCCGGCTCGCGCACCGACGTGGTCGAAGACCTGGTGATCCGCGACCGGCGCCTGCTCAGCGAGGACGGCATGGTGCTGGCCATCATCGCCATCAACAAGCTGAGCGGGAAGGTGCAATCGGCGCCCGAGATCGTCACCCGTGGCTTCGCGGCCGCGGGAGCGGAGAATGGATTCGTGGATGAAGCGCGGCAAGTGGTGATGGAGACACTGGAGCACTCGAGCAAAGAAGAAAAAGGCGATTGGGGCGTGATGAAGGAGAAGATCCGCCAGGAGCTGAAGCGCTACATCGCGAAGAACACGTCGCGCCGGCCGCTGATCATGCCGGTGATTTTGGAAATCTGACGGAGAGCAACCATCGTCACACTGGACGACATTCGGCAGGCGCAACAGCGGTTGCGAGGCGTGGCAGCGCGCACGCCGCTGGTCGCGCACGAAGAAAACGGCCGCCGGCTCTGGTTCAAGCCGGAGAGCTTTCAGCCCATTGGTTCCTTCAAGCTGCGCGGCGCCTACAACAAGATCGCGTCGTTGTCGGACGAGGAGCGGCGGCGCGGCGTCATTACCTACTCGAGCGGCAATCATGCGCAAGGGGTGGCGTACTCGGCGCGGGCAATCGGCGCGAAAGCTGTCGTCGTGATGCCACGCGGCGCGCCGCAAATCAAGATCGAAGCCACAAAAGCCCTGGGCGCGGAGATCGTCCCCGTCGGACCCACGAGCGCCGAACGCCAAGCCAAGGCTGAAGAATTGGCGGCGCAGCACGGATACGTCGTCATCCCGCCATTCAACGACGAACAAATCATAGGCGGACAAGGCACCATCGGCCTGGAAATTGTCGAAGACCTGCCCGATGTCGAGCTTGTGCTAGTGCCCGTGGGTGGCGGAGGTCTCGCCAGCGGCGTGGCCACGGCGGTGAAACTGCTTCGTCCGCAGGCGAAAGTCGTCGGCGTGGAACCCGAGCTGGCGGCGGACGCGCGGGCCAGCTTGCGCGCGGGCAAGATTGTGAGCTGGCCGGGCGAGAAAGTCGGACGCACGCTGGCCGACGGGCTGCGCACGCAGCACCTGGGCGAGATCACCTTCGAGCACATCCGCCACTACGTGGACGACATCGTCACCGTCAGCGAGGATGAAATCCGCGAAGCCATGCGCCGGCTGGCGCTGGGCGCGCGCTTGGTGGCAGAGCCGAGCGGCGCGGTCACATCGGCGGCATTCTTCTTCCACGCCAATGAGCTGCCACGCGCGGAGAAGACGGTGGCCATCATCAGCGGTGGCAGTGTCGAACCGCAACTGCTGGCCTCGGTGCTCGATGGCGGCTGGCTGGAAGCCACCGTCAGCGCCGACTGAGTTCCGCCCGCGACGGTGTAGAATCTCTGTTCTTCTGGCCGTGACAAAATCCCCGAGGTTTTACCCCCGAGGTTTGAAGTATGAAGC
>Ga0335078_10018718_pt1 | contig 10295 bp, 20 predicted proteins | sample Lox_Sample_32_FD_206711 | JGI IMG/M metagenome (GOLD analysis project Ga0335078, IMG submission 206711) | Soil microbial communities from Loxahatchee National Wildlife Refuge, Florida, United States - Lox_Sample_3.2 | ecosystem: Environmental > Terrestrial > Soil > Wetlands | place: USA...
GGTGGTGTCGGCGGCGGACGGCCCGATGCCGCAGACGCGCGAACACATCCTCCTGGCGCGCCAGGTGGGGGTGCCCGCCCTTGTGGTGTTCCTGAACAAGGTGGACATGGTGGAGGACCCCGAGCTTCTGGACCTGGTCGAGCTCGAGGTTCGCGAGCTTTTGAACAAGTACGAGTTCCCGGGGGACAAGATCCCGATCATCCGCGGCTCGGCGCTGATGGCGCTGGAAGGCAAGGAGCCGAAGCTGGGCCACGACGCGATTTTGGCGCTGATGAAGGCGGTGGACGAGACGATCCCGCAGCCGACGCGCCCGAAGGACAAGCCGTTCCTGATGCCGATCGAGGACGTGTTCACGATCTCGGGCCGCGGGACGGTGGTGACGGGCCGGGTGGAGCGGGGCATCGTGAAGGTGAACGACGAGGTCGAGATCGTGGGCATCAAGCCGACGACCAAGACGGTGGTGACCGGGGTCGAGATGTTCCGCAAGCTCCTGGATTCGGGCGAGGCGGGGGACAACATCGGGGCTTTGCTGCGTGGGACCAAGAGAGAAGAGGTGGAGCGCGGGCAGGTCCTGGCGGCACCCGGGTCGATCACGCCGCACACGAAGTTCAAGGCCGAGGCGTACATCCTGACGAAGGAAGAGGGGGGCCGGCACACGCCGTTCTTCTCGAACTACCGCCCGCAGTTCTACTTCCGGACGACGGACGTGACGGGCCAGGTGGTTCTGCCGGCGGGGACGGAGATGGTGATGCCCGGCGACAACATCGCGATGGAGGTGCACCTGATCGCGCCGATCGCGATGGACGAGGGCCTGCGCTTCGCCATCCGCGAGGGCGGCCGCACCGTCGGCGCCGGCGTCGTCGCCAAGATCATCGAGTAGCTGAGAGCCGGCGAAGGAATACGGTCATGGAACAGCAAGGCATCCGCATCCGCTTGAAGGCGTTCGATCATCGCGTCCTCGACCAGTCGACGAGCGAGATCGTCAACACGGCCAAGCGGACCGGCGCGCAGGTGCGCGGACCGATTCCGCTGCCGACGGAGATCGAGAAGTTCACGGTCAACCGCAGCCCGCACGTCGACAAGAAGAGCCGCGAGCAGTTCGAGATCCGCACCCATCGCCGGCTCCTCGACATCGTCGACCCGACGCCGCAGACCGTGGACGCGCTGATGAAGCTCGACCTCGCGGCCGGCGTCGACGTCGAAATCAAGCTTGGCCCGGCATAAGGCGGGCTAGGGAAGAAGAATCGGAAACAACGCCATGCGTACCGGTGTGATCGCACAGAAAGTCGGCATGACGCGCCTGTTCACGGACGAGGGCTCTCACGTGCCCGTGACCGTGCTCAAGCTCGACCAGTGCCAGGTCGTGGCCGTGCGGACGGCCGAGAAGGACGGGTATACCGCCGTCCAGCTCGGCATCGGCAAGGCCAAGGTGAAGAACGTCGGCAAGCCGATGCGCGGCCACTTCGCGAAGGCGAAGGTCGAGCCGAAGCGCAAGCTCGCCGAGTTCCGCGTCACCAAGGACGCGCTGCTCGACGTGGGCGCCGAGATCACGGCCGCCCATTTCGTCCCCGGCCAGTTCGTCGACATCGCGGGCGTGACGATCGGCAAGAGCTTCCAGGGCGTCATGAAGCGCTGGAACTTCCGCGGCCTCGAAGCCTCGCACGGCGTGTCGATCAGCCATCGCAGCCACGGCTCGACCGGCCAGCGCCAGGATCCCGGCCGCACCTTCCGCGGCAAGAAGATGGCCGGCCATCTGGGTGTCGAGCGCGTGACCACGCAGAACCTCAAGATCATCGCCACCGACGTGGCCAGGGGCTTGGTGATGGTGCAGGGGGCGGTTCCCGGCTCGGCCGGCGGCTATGTGCGCGTCACCGACGCGGTGAAGCGCAAGCTGCCCAAGGAGGTGCCGTTCCCGGCCGCGCTGCGCAAGGCGGCCGAAGCCGCGGCACCCGCCGCCGAAGCGCCGAAGGCGGAGGGCTGAGCCATGAAACTCTCCATCAAGACGCTCGACAACAAGGACGCGGGCTCGATCGAGGTGAGCGACGACGTGTTCGGCCTCCCGGCGCGCCCCGACATCCTCGCGCGCATGGTGCGCTGGCAGCTCGCCAAGCGCCGCGCCGGCACGCACGACACCAAGGAGATCGGCGAGATCTCGGGCGGCGGCAAGAAGCCGCGGCCGCAGAAGGGCTCCGGCCGCTCGCGCCAGGGCTCGACCCGCAGCCCGCAGTGGCGGCACGGTGCGGTGATCTTCGGGCCGACGCCGCGCAGCCACGCCTTCGACCTGCCGAAGAAGGTGCGCAAGCTCGCGCTGCGCACGGCCCTCTCGACCAAGCAGGCCGAGGGCAAGCTCCTGGTGATCGACGGCGTCAAGCTCGAGCAGGCCAAGACCGGCGACCTCGCCAAGCGCTTCGCCAAGCTCGGCTTCGCCTCGGCGCTGGTCATCGACGGCCCGGCGGTCGATGCGAACTTCGCGCGCGCCGCGCGCAACCTTCCCGGCGTCGACGTCCTGCCGCAGCAGGGTGCGAACGTCTACGACATCCTGCGCCGCGACGTCCTCATCCTGACGCGCGACGCGGTCCAGCATCTGGAGGCGCGCCTGAAATGAGCGACGCGAACAAAGGCAAGCGCACCCCGCCGCGCTACGAGAAGGAGCAGCTCTACGGAGTGATCCTCTCGCCGGTCATCACCGAGAAGGCGACGCGCGGCTCCGAGCACAACCAGGTCACCTTCCGCGTCCGCACCGACGCGCCCAAGCCGCTGATCAAGGCGGCGGTCGAGGGCCTGTTCAACGTCAAGGTCACCGCGGTGAACACCAGCAACGCGTGGGGCAAGACCAAGCGCTTCCGCGGCCATCTGGGCCACCGCTCGGACACCAAGAAGGCCATCGTGACCCTGGCGCAGGGCCACTCGATCGACGTGACCACGGGCATCTGAGCTTAAGGACCCAGCCATGGCACTCAAAACATTCAAGCCGACCAGCGCCGGCATCCGCGCCCTGGTCCAGGTCGACCGCAGCGAGCTGTGGAAGGGCCACCCGGTCAAGAACCTGACCGAGGGCCTCAAGTCGACCGGCGGCCGCAACAACCACGGGCACATCACCACGCGCCATCGCGGCGGCGGGCATGCCAGGCGGTACCGGATCATCGACTTCAAGCGCCGCAAGTTCGACGTCGTCGGCACGGTCGAGCGCCTGGAGTACGACCCGAACCGCACCGCCTTCATCGCGCTCATCAAGTACGCGGACGGCGACCTTCGCTACATCATCGCCCCGCAGCGCCTCTCGGTCGGCGACCAGGTCGTCTCGGGCGAGCATGCCGACATCAAGCCGGGCAACGCGCTGCCGCTGCGCAACATCCCGGTCGGCACGATCGTCCACAACATCGAGCTCAAGCCCGGCCGCGGCGCCCAGCTCGCGCGCTCGGCCGGCACGTTCGTGCAGCTGGTCGGCAAGGACCAGGGCTTCGCGCTCTTGCGCCTGGCCTCGGGCGAGGTGCGCAAGGTCATGGGCGACTGCCTCGCCACTATCGGCGCGGTGTCCAATCCCGACCAGCAGAACGTCAACATCGGCAAGGCCGGCCGCAACCGCTGGAAGGGCTGGCGCCCGACCGTGCGCGGCCAGGTCATGAACCCGGTCGATCACCCGCTCGGCGGCCGCACGCGCGGCGGTCACCACCCGGTGACCCCGTGGGGCAAGCCGACGCTCGGCTACAAGACACGCCACAACAAGTCGACGGACAAGATGATCGTCCGTCGCCGCAACGCGAAGTAACGGAGGCACCCGGTGTCGCGCTCCACATGGAAAGGCCCGTTCGTCGACGGGTACCTCCTCAAGAAGGCGGAGAAGTCCCGAGGCTCCGGCCGCAACGAGATCATCAAGATCTGGTCGCGCCGCTCGACCATCCTGCCGCAGTTCGTCGGACTCACGTTCGGCGTCTACAACGGCCACAAGTTCCTGCCGGTGCTGGTGACCGAGAACATGGTCGGCCACAAGTTCGGCGAGTTCTCGCCGACCCGCCAGTTCCACGGCCACTCGGCCGCCGGCGGCGACAAGACCGCGAAGCAGGAGGGCGGCTGATGAGCAAGCCCGCCAGAGGGCGCCGCCGCGCCGAGAACGAGGCCCAGGCCGTGGCGCACGCGATCCGCACCAGCGCCCGCAAGCTCAACCTCGTGGCCGAGCTGATCCGCGGCAAGGACGCGGCGAAGGCGCTCGCCGAGCTCACCTTCTCCAAGCGCCGCATCGCGGTGCAGGTGAAGAAGGTGCTGCAGGCGGCGATCGCCAACGCCGAGAACAACCACCAGCTCGACGTCGACCGTCTCTACGTCGCCGAGGCGCATGTCGGCCGCGCGTTCCAGATGCGCCGCTGGCACGCCCGCGGCCGCGGCCGCTCGGCCGGCATCGTGAAGCCGTTCAGCCATCTGACCGTCATCGTGCGCGAGCGCGCGGCGGCCCAACCGGAAAAGAGCGCTTAACCATGGGTCAGAAAGTCAATCCGATCGGGCTGCGCCTCGGCATCAACCGCACGTGGGATTCGCGCTGGTTCGCCACCGACGAGTACGCGAAGCTCCTGCACGAGGACCTGCAGCTCCGCAAGTACCTCACCGAGCGCCTGCAGCAGGCGGGGGTGGCGCGCGTGGTGATCGAGCGGCCGGCCAAGAAGGCCCGGGTGACGATCCACACGGCGCGCCCCGGTGTCGTCATCGGCAAGAAGGGCGCCGACATCGAGAAGCTGCGCGGCGACCTCGCCAAGCTCACCAACTCGACCGAGGTCAACCTCAACATCGTCGAGATCCGCAAGCCCGAGATCGACGCCAAGCTGGTGGCCGAGAACATCGCCCAGCAGCTCGAGCGCCGCGTCGCCTTCCGCCGCGCGATGAAGCGCGCCGTGCAGTCGGCGATGCGCCTGGGCGCCCAGGGCATCCGCATCAACTGCAGCGGCCGGCTCGGCGGCGCCGAGATCGCCCGCATCGAGTGGTATCGCGAGGGCCGGGTGCCGCTGCACACGCTGCGCGCCGATATCGACTACGGGACGGCGACCGCGAAGACGACCTACGGCACCTGCGGCGTCAAGGTGTGGGTGTTCAAGGGCGAGATCATGGCCCACGACCCGATGGCGCAAGACAAGCGCGCGGCCGAGCAGGCCCCAACCCGCTGATGATGCCGCGCTAAGGGGAACCAAGAGAGTCCGGAACCACGACCATGCTGCAACCCGCCCGCACCAAATACCGCAAGGCGCACAAAGGCCGCATCCACGGCCACGCGAAGTCCGGCTACACGCTGAACTTCGGCGCCTATGGCCTGAAGGCGCTCGAGCCGTGCCGCATGACGGCGCGCCAGATCGAGGCCGCCCGCCGCACCATCACGCGCGAGCTGAAGCGCGTGGGCCGCGTGTGGATCCGCATCTTTCCCGACGTGCCGGTGTCGAAGAAGCCGGCGGAAGTGCGCATGGGCTCCGGCAAGGGCTCGCCCGAGTTCTGGGTGTGCCGCGTGAAGCCCGGCAAGATCCTGTTCGAGATCGACGGCGTGCCGCGCGCCACGGCGGAAGGCGCCTTTATGCTCGCGGCGGCAAAGCTGCCCATCAAGGTGCGCGTGATCGGGCGCATGGGAGAAGGAGCCTGACGATGACCAAGCCGTCCGATCTCCGTCCCAAGACCGAGGACGAGCTCAAGACCCAGCTCGGCGACCTGCGCAAGGAGCAGTTCAACCTGCGCTTCCAGAGGTCGAGCGGCCAGCTCGAGAACACCGCCCGGGTGCGCCAGGTGCGCCGCGACATCGCGCGCATCGAGACGATCCTCGGCGAGCGCGCCCGCGCCGCCGCGGCGCCCGCGAAGTAACGGATAAGGAACCAAGAGACCATGCCGAAGCGCGTGCTGAAGGGCATCGTGGTGAGCGACGTGAACGAGAAGACCGTGACGGTCGAGGTCGAGCGGCGCTTCATGCACCCCGTCTACAAAAAGTTCATCGTGCGCTCGAAGAAGTATCTGGCGCACGACGAATCCAACAAGGTCAAGACCGGCGATCGCGTGCAGATCCGCGAGTGCCGCCCCCTGTCCAAGCGCAAGCGCTGGGAAGTCGTGGGCGACGAAGCCGCGGCGACCGCCAAGGGCTAAAGCGGAAAGATCGACGTCATGATCCAAATGAGAACCCGGCTCGAGGTTGCCGACAATTCGGGGGCGCGCAGCGTGATGTGCGTCAAGGTCCTCGGCGGCTCGAAGCGCAAGACCGCCTCGATCGGCGATGTCATCGTCGTCTCGGTCAAGGAGGCGATCCCGCGCGGCCGCGTGAAGAAGGGCGACGTGCACCGCGCGGTCATCGTGCGCACGCGCTTTCCGGTGCGCCGCACCGACGGCTCGTTCGTGCGCTTCGACCGCAACGCGGCCGTGCTCATCTCGAAGGAAGGCGAGCCGATCGGCACGCGCATCTTCGGGCCGGTCACCCGCGAGCTGCGCTCGAAGGGCTACATGAAGATCATCAGTCTGGCGCCCGAGGTGCTGTGATGCAGGCCGTTCAACGCATCAAGATGAAGATCCGCAAGGGCGACAACGTGGTCGTGATCACGGGCCGCGACAAGGGCAAGCGCGGCAGCGTGCTGCGCGTGCTGCCGACCGAGAACCGCGTGGTGGTGCAGGGCATCAACACGGTCAAGCGCCACACCAAGCCGCGCGCGGGCCAGGCCGGCGGCATCGTCGAGAAGGAGCTGCCGATCCACGCCTCGAACGTGGCCCTGATCGACCCCAAGGACGACAAGCCGACCCGCATCGGCTTCAAGACCGTCGACGGACGCAAGCTACGCGTCGCGTCGCGGTCCGGCGAAATGATCGACCGGTGATCGCCATGGCAACCCGTTTGCAAGACCTGTACTCGAGCACTCTCAAGCCGCAGCTGATGCAGCAGTTCAGCTACAAGAACACCATGCAGGTGCCGCGGATCGAGAAGATCGTGATCAACATGGGCGTCGGCGAGACGACGACCGACATCAAGAAGATGGACGCGGCCGTCGCCGACCTGACGGCGATCACCGGCCAGAAGCCGATCGTCATCCGATCCAAGAAGGCGATCGCGAACTTCAAGCTCCGCAAGGGGCTGCCGGTCGGCTGCAAGGTGACCCTGCGCGGGTCCAGGATGTACGAGTTCCTGGACCGGCTGGTGAACATCGCGCTCCCGCGCGTCCGCGACTTCCGCGGGCTGTCGGCCAAGAGCTTCGACGGCAACGGCAACTACGCGCTCGGTCTCAAGGAGCAGATCGTGTTCCCCGAGATCAACTACGACAAGATCGATACGATTCGCGGCATGGACATCGTCATCGTGACGACGGCGAAGACCAATGAGGAGGCGAAGGCGCTCCTCAAAGGCTTCAACATGCCGTTTATGAATTGATTTGGCGGAGGCCAGATTTCATGGCGAAGAAAAGTTCCATCGAGAAGAACAAGCGGCGCGAGCGCATGGCGAAGCGGTTTGCCGCCAAGCGCGCGCGGCTGAAGGCGATCGCCAACGACAAGGACCTGCCGATCGAGGACCGGTTCACGGCGCGCCTCAAGCTCGCCGAGCTGCCGCGCAATTCGGCGCCGAACCGCGTGCGCAACCGGTGCGAGCTGACCGGCCGGCCGCGCGGCAACTACCGCAAGTTCAAACTGTCGCGCATCGCGCTGCGCGAGCTGGCCTCGACCGGGCAGATCCCCGGCATGGTCAAGTCGAGCTGGTAACGGAGGAACTCGAGATATGGCGATGAGCGATGCCTTGGGTGACATGCTGACGCGCATCCGGAACGCGCAAGCGTCGGGTGCCCGTGCGGTGATCTGTCCGGCCTCCAAGCTGCGCAAGAGCGTGCTCGAAGTCCTCGAGCGCGAAGGCTACATCCGCGGCTTTTCCTGGGCGGAGCTGCGCGCGGGCGTGCCGGAGTTCACGATCGAGCTCAAGTACGACGAGGGCACGCCGGTGATCAAGGAGATCCACCGCGTCTCCAAGCCAGGCCGGCGCGTCTATTCCAAGATCAAGGATCTGGAGAAGGTCTACGGCGGGCTCGGTATCTCGATCCTGTCGACGCCGCGCGGCGTCCTGTCGGATGCCGAGGCGCGCGCCGCCAATGTCGGCGGCGAAGTCCTCTGCCAGGTGTTCTGAGCCGAAAGGGGCAACAGAGGTCGTCATGTCGCGTATTGGAAAGAACCCGGTGGCGATCCCGAGCGGCGTCAACGTTGCCGTCGCCGGGCAGACCATCAACATCGCCGGCAAGCTCGGCAAGCAGTCGTTCACCATCCCGCCGGACGTCACGGTGGCGGTGGCGGACGGCAAGGTCGTGCTCACGCCGCGCGAGCAGTCGAAGCGCGCGCGTTCGCTGTGGGGAACCAGCCGGGCGCTGGTCGCCACCGGCATCAAGGGCGTGTCGACCGGCTTCACGGCCAATCTCGAGATCAACGGCGTCGGCTATCGCGCCAACCTCGAGGGCAAGAGCCTGAACCTGCAGCTCGGCTTCAGCCACGACATCAAGTTCCCGATCCCCGAGGGGATCACGATCAAGGTCGGCGAGAAGCAGACCACGATCGCGATCAGCGGCGCCGACAAGCAGAAGGTCGGCCAGGTCGCGGCCGAGATCCGGGCGCTGCGCAAGCCGGAGCCCTACAAGGGCAAGGGCATCAAGTACAGCGCCGAGCACATCCGCCGCAAAGAAGGCAAGAAGAAGTAGCCATGACCACCATCGATCAACTGTTCGAGCGGCGCAAGCGCCGGCTCCGGATCGGGCTCCGTCACAAGGCGGTCGGTCGCCCGCGTCTGTCGATCTTCCGGTCGTCCAAGCACATCTACGCGCAGGTCATCGACGACGCCAAGGGCGTCACGGTGGCGGCCGCGTCCTCGCTCGATACCGACCTCAAGGGCAAGATCAAGACCGGCGCCAATGTCGGGGCGGCCAAGGAAGTGGGCCGGCTCGTCGCCGAGCGCGCGATCAAGGCCGGCGTCAAGGAGGTCGTGTTCGACCGCGGCGGTTATCTGTTCCATGGCCGGATCAAGGCGCTCGCCGACGCCGCCCGCGAAGGCGGGCTGAGCTTCTAAGCGGCGGCGCAACGAGGAGAGACACGATGGCACGTGAAGGTCGCGAACGGTCGGGTGGCCGGCGCCGCGAAGGCGAGCAGCGGGACGAGTCCGAGCTGATCGAAAAGCTGGTCAGCATCAACCGCGTCGCCAAGGTGGTGAAGGGCGGCCGGCGCTTCGGCTTCGCCGCGGTCGTGGTCGTGGGCGACGGCAAGGGCCGCGCCGGCTACGGCACGGGCAAGGCGCGCGAGGTCCCGGAGGCGATCCGCAAGGCCACCGATTCGGCCAAGCGCGCCATGGTCCGCGTGCCCTTGCGCGAGGGGCGCACGATCCACCACGACGTGCGCGGCCGCTATGGTGCGGGCAAGGTCGTGGTCCGCGCGGCGAAGCCCGGCACCGGCATCATCGCGGGCGGCCCGATGCGCGCCATCTTCGAGAGCCTCGGCCTGCAGGACGTGGTCGCGAAGTCGGTCGGCTCGTCCAATCCGCACAACATGATCAAGGCCACGTTCGCGGCCCTCGCCTACATCCAGAGCCCGCGCTCGGTGGCGGGCCGCCGCGGCAAGAAGGTGGGCGACATCATTGGCCGCCGCGAAGGCGACGCCGCGGGTGCCGCACCCGCGCGCGAATAGCAGGCCGGTTGCGAAACGCGGCAAGGAGTGGGACGATGAGCAGCGCGAAATCGGGCAGTGCCGCCCAAGGCGGCAAGACGCCGGGCGGCAAGACGATCAAGGTCACGCAGATCGGCAGCCCGATCGGCCGTCCGGACATCCAAGAGGCGACCCTGGTCGGACTCGGCCTCAACAAGCGCCATCGCAGCCGGGTGCTCGAAGACACGCCCGCCGTGCGCGGCATGATCACCAAGGTTCGCCACCTCTTGCGGGTCGAGGAATAGGTGCCGGCCAACTTTCAGTTCAGGAACTCGTGAGATGAAGCTCAACCAAATTCGCGACAATCCGGGCGCCCGGCACGCCTTCAAGCGGCTCGGCCGCGGTATCGGCTCCGGCCTCGGCAAGACCTCGGGCCGCGGCGGCAAGGGCCAGACCGCGCGCACCGGCGTGGCGCTCAACGGCTTCGAGGGCGGCCAGACCCCGCTGCACCGCCGCATGCCCAAGCGCGGCTTCAACAACATCTTCCGCCGCGACTTCCAGGAGCTCAACCTCGCCGACCTGCAGAAGGCGATCGACGACGGCAAGATCGGTGCCGGCGAGACGATCACCGGCAAGTCGCTGGCGAGCGCCGGCGTGATCCGCCGCGAGCGCGACGGCCTGCG
>Ga0335078_10018719_pt1 | contig 10295 bp, 7 predicted proteins | sample Lox_Sample_32_FD_206711 | JGI IMG/M metagenome (GOLD analysis project Ga0335078, IMG submission 206711) | Soil microbial communities from Loxahatchee National Wildlife Refuge, Florida, United States - Lox_Sample_3.2 | ecosystem: Environmental > Terrestrial > Soil > Wetlands | place: USA: Florida...
GCGCGGGTGCTGGCCGGGCAGCAGCTGCTGCTGGTGCTGGATGACTGCGAGCACGTGATCGGCGCGGCTGCGGAGTTGTGTGCGGGGCTGCTGGCGGCGTGTGATGATGTGCGGGTGCTGGCGACCAGCCGGGAGCCGCTGGCGGTGGCCGGGGAGGCCCGGTACCGGCTGGGACCGCTGACCCTGCCCGGCCCGGATGACCCGGCGGACGGCGGGCGGTCGGAGGCGGTGGCGCTGTTTGCGGACCGGGCCCGGCGCGCTGATGCGCGGTTCGCGCTGGACGGGCAGACCGGGCCGTTGGTGGCGCGGCTGGACGGGCTGCCTTTGGCGATCGAGCTGGCGGCGGCGCGGGTGGAGGCGCTGGGCGTGGCGCAACTGCTGGACCGGATCGATGACCGGTTCGCGCTGCTGACCGGCGGGGACCGGCTGGCGCCGGGCCGGCAGCGGTCGCTGGCCGCCACGGTGGAGTGGAGCTATCAGCTGCTGGCCGAGCACGAGCGGCGGGTGTTCCGCGCGGTGTCGGTGTTCCCCGCGGGGTTCACGCTGGAGGCCGCTGAGGCGGTGGCAGGGGACGCCGCGGGGCCGGTGGTGCTGCGGCTGGTGGATTGCTCGCTGCTGGTTCCGCCGCGATCCGGGCCCGATGGCCGGTGCCGGTACCGGATGCTGGAGACGCTGCGCGCCTACGGGGCCGGGCTGCTGGCGGAGGCCGGCGAGGCCGGCGGGGCCGCGGCGGCGCTGGCCGGGTACGCGCTGCGGGTGGCGGAGGAGGCCGCGGCCGGTTGCAGTCCGGTGACGGTGAGCTGGCCGCAGCCCGTTGGCTCGATGCCGAGGACGCCGCGATGCGGCAGGGGCTGGCCTGGGCGATGGAGCACGACACGCCGGTCGCGTTGCGGCTGGCCGATGCGCTGGGCTGGTGGTGGTTCCTGCGGGGCCGGCTGGCTGGTGAGTATCGGCTGCTCGCCAGGTCGCAGGCTGCGCCGAGGTGGGCAGCGGCGGGTGGCGCGCCGCGCAGATCTGGCTCGGCTGGGCCGCGCAGCACTCGGCCGATCCGGCCGCGGCGCTCGGCCATTTCACCGCGGTCCGCGACGCCGCCGCGGGCCGGCCGCCGTCCCGGACGCTGACCGCCGCTCTGGCCGGCCGGTCGGCGGTCTTGCGGACTATGGGCCGGACCGCCGAGGCGGCCGGCAATGCCCGCCGCGCGCTGGCGCTGGCCCGGCAGATCGGGTACCCGGCCGGGGAGCTGGCGGCCCTGTGCGAGCTCAGTCTCGGCGCCTATTACGCCGGCTGTCATGACGAGGCGGTACGGCTGGCCCGGCAGGCCGGGCAGATCACGGCCGGGATCCCCGGCCCGTCCGCGCGGCTGTGCAGCTCTGTGTTGACCATCGTGCTAGCCGGGGCCGGGGACCTGGCCGAAGCCGAGCGGGCCGGCGCGGCGGGCCTGGCCCGGGCCCGGGACGCGGGCGACCTGTTTAACCAGGCGGTCTTGCTGTCAAGGATCGTGGAGCTGGACCTGCGGGCGGGCCGGACCGGCGACGCCGCGGCGCACCTGCGGGAAGGACTCCGCATCACCGTGCCGACCGGCAGCTGGTTGGAGCTGCTGCTCACCGGCCTGTCCCAGTGCGGGGAGCTGTGCGCCGCGACCGGGCGCGCCGCCGAGGCCCTGACGCTGTGGGCCGCGTGCGCCGCGGTCGACCGGCCCCAGGGACTGACCGACCCGCCCTGGGTCGGGACCCACTCGGATGAACAGATGCGCCAGGCCCGGCAGGCGCTGGGACCTGACCGGGCGCGGGGGGCCGAGGACCGCGGCGCGGCGATGAGCCTGGCCACCGCCGCCGAGTACGCCCTCATGCTCACCGACCCGGGACCGCCGCGATCGGCGCCGGACAACGGCACGCTCAGTGCCCGGGAGCGGGAGCTAGTCACCCTGGTCGCCCAGGGCCGCACCAACGCCCAGATCGCCGACCAGCTGCACATCAGCGTCCGCACCGTCAGCTCGCACCTGGACCGGATCCGGGACAAGACCGGCTGCCGCCGCCGCGCCGACCTGACCCGCCTGGCCCTCAGTGCAGGCCTGGTCTAGTCAAGCCTGCCCTAGGCCCCGTGCCTGTGGGTCGTCTGACCCCGGCCGCTGCCGCTACCCAAAAGGGTTTCGCCGGCCCCTGCCCCGCGCACCGCCAGGCCGACCAGACTGCTACCAGTCGATTGGAGACGAGCCGTGGAATGCCCGGCATCTTCCCTGCCGAATGCGACGCGAACGCCGGATCACCAGAAGGACCCGGGCCGTGCCGGTCAATGACCCGGGGAGGTCAGTGATGCGTCGGCTGACGTCAGCGGACCGTATCGCGCCGTACCGATGAATTCAGCGCGTCGCTGGGTAACACGCTCTGTTACGACCCTCGTGAACCTTGACGAACGATATCCGCCTTATTCTGTAGGCCACCACCGGTTGGCTGCCGATTCGCTGGCGTCGCCCTCGAATGGGTGATCTGGGCGGTCGCGCCGAAGGTCAGCCTCATCCGGCAGATTCCCGGACTGGGCGCTGCGGGCGTGAGGTCCCGGCACTGAGGACTGGCACACCAGTTCGCACAGGTGACCAGGGGCCACTCATCGGGGACCACCGGCCTGTAGCCGGGGGATGCCGCGAGCCGGTATCACGAACGTATTGCGGCACTAGGCGAAGGGAGGCGGTGGGCATGGCACACATTGTCGTGCGGATCATCGAGCTGCTGGTGTGCATCGGGCTGGCCGCCGCGACGACCGCCATCTTCGTGGTTGCGGTGATCACCGTGGCGCACGGCCTGCGCATGGCGGGGCGGCAGCGGTCGAGCCGGCGCATCGGCACCGCGGCCACAGTCATCCGGCCGCCGTCTGGCCGTGCTGCACACCTATCCCGGCCGTGATCGGACGATGCCCGCCGGTGTCGCCCCCGTAGCCCGGGCCATCAGCACCAGATCCCGGACACCGCGACCCGGGCCGGCGCCGTCTGATTCGGGTCGGCGCCGTCTGACTCGGGACACGGCGGTCTTACTCGCTGGCCAGCACGTAGGCCCGGCCTGGTCTCCGGGCGTCATGAAGACGCACGTGCGACCTGTGGCGCGGGCCGCTGCACAACGCAGATCATCACGGTGATTTCGTAGTCGTCATTGACGCCCGCCCTGGGATGAGCGTCGTCCGGGGCGCCGAGGGAGCGTAGGTACGCGATGTGCTGCTCAAGCTCGGCCAGGGTCGCGCCGTTAGCAAAGGCCTGCTGAACTTGGCGTGCGTTTATAACTTCGGATCGCACGGTCATCACCTCCGCAGAGCTATCTTGGCTGCCGCATCATGCGCCTGGCGGCGCGGCCTGTCAGGGCCGGAACGGGCCCTTACGTCACCGGCTTCCTCAGCGTGTCCCTGCTGGCTGCATTGAGACGGTGATCAGCCTTCTCCTGGTGGACTTCAGGCGCTTGGTGAGAACTTCCGCGACTCGCCGGGTCACCTCGTAACCGAGCGCCGGGTTCGAGGAACAGCATGCCCGTACCGTCCGTGCGTCGAATTCGAAGGTCTCTACCGGGCTGGCGGCCACGGCGCCGAAGGCCCACATGAACGGCGGGAACAGCCACGACCAGCCCACCAGCTGACCTATGCCGATGGTGTCGATCGGCACCGGACCCTGCCCGGGAACATCGACGTCCACAGTTACGTGACCGGACTGAATCAGCCAGAAGCAGGTGGCGTGACCTCCGTCCTCAAAGAACCGGTGCCCGGCTGGGAAGGTGACGTCCGAGGCGGCCCAGGCGAGCACGGCCAGGTGGTCCGGGGATACCCCGTGCAGGAAGGGGTGGGCGGCCAAAGTCGCTGCAGTGACCTCGGTCATGGCTATCACCGCCAGGTTGTCGTCTAAGTAGGCTCACGCTGATCCCGCTGCCGTCAGACGGCCAGGGACGGAGGTCACCTTCGACCGGGACCAAGGGGCTACCGCCGAGTCGCGGACGCAGAACCAGCAAATATGGTCGGCTCGCCGCTGACCCCCATCGGCCCGGGCAACGGGAAATAATCGGCGCTCGGTTCGCTCACGCTCAGGAACGTCGGTCGCGCTACGTGTTGATCGCTGGCCGCGGCTGTCGTGCGATATCCGCCCAATTTAATCTGGGCGGTTCGGGCGCGGCGGTGTCCTGCGCTCGCGGCCGCTCGTAGCAGGCGATTCTGTAGCGGCATCCATTGTGCCCGGCCGCTGCCCGCCTGTGGTGCTGGGCGGATGACGGCGAGATCCAGGAACGGGAGGGTGGCGGCAGGGCTGGTGACCTTGGCCCTTGCCGGCCGGGACCAAAGCCTGCGGAACCGCCCGGCGGCAGCGCTATCGTGAAGATTGCCCAAGGGAAGGGGAACCCGGAGGGACACCGAAAGGGGGAACCGGAACCTGGGCGACGGCCGAAGGGGACGAACCGGAGAACGCCGGACGACGGGGAACCGCAGGAAGGCGGGCGACGGGGGAGAACCCGGCGGGCAAACGGGAAACCGGAGGAAAGCCCGCGGGGGGAACCGGAGGACGTGAGGTGAGGCCCCAGACCACCCGGTGAGAATCCGGGGATCCGGGGCCGCACGCATCTGCGATGCCGCTGGCGCAGTCCCGGCAGGTCTGCGCGGACTGCGCATAGTCGTCCGGCAGCTTCCTGGCGGGCACCGGCCCTCTGCCGGGCGCGCGCCTCCGCCGCTGTGCTCCCCGGGAGCGCTGGCCTGCGCCCTCGGCGGTCTGCTGATCGCGGACCGCAAGTTGACCCGGCGGTCATGGCTGCTCGCGTATCCGCCTCGGGACGATCAGGGCCTGGCGGCAGCGCACCGGATCGGCGCAGAGCTAGATGTCCTGCCTGCCGGGGAAGGGCTGCTGCTCGCGAGCCGGTGAGAGCGCTACCGCCGTGTGACCGGGGTGCGCGATGCCTGCAAGATGGGCAGCTGGACACAGCCGGCTGTGTGAACCAGGTGCCTGAGCGCGAACCTGACCAGCCAGGGCAGATCGGTGACGCCCTGGGCTGCGGGGACGAGCGCCGGCGCGCCGAGCCTGCTGCGCGGCGAGTTCCTGCCCCGGTCCGGTCATGGTGTGGCGTCGCTGCGGGTCAGGCATGCCGGGGGGAGGTGGAACCAGCGCAGGGCCTCGAAGTCCGCGGGCAGGCCGGTGGGACCGTGGTCGATGTGCTCGGGGCGGGTTGCCAGCAGGTCCCGCGCCTGATGCAGGTACTCGCCGAGAGCGTCTTCGGCGGCCCGGGCGTGCGGGCCGGGACAGCTCAGCGTGCCGTCGGGGGCGTAGTGCAGGTCGGTCAGCCGCAGCGGCGGCCGCCGGATGCCGTCGCGGTGGCGCCATAGGCCGGTGTGCGGGTCGAAGCGGTAGTCGGCAAGCAGCCGGTGCCCGCGGTCCGCGATCAGCTCTGTCGCGTCGATGAGGTAGCCGGCGACGACGTCAGAGATGAAGTAATTGAAGTTGATCCTGGTCCACCCGGGCTTGATGCCCTCGCAGCCGTGGCCTATCTCGTCGCGGAAGGCGTGCGAGCGGGCCGTGTCGATTTCCAGCAGCCGGTGGCCGTAGGGCCCGGCGCAGGAGCAGCCGCCGCGGGCCTGGATCCCGAACAGGTCGTTGAGCACCGCCACGACATAGTTGTGGTGCAGGTACCGGTCACCGTGGCGGATGCGCAGCGAGACGATGGACAGCCGCCTTGCGTCGGGGCTGCCGAGCACCTCGATGCGCGGATTGCGCGACCAGCGCCGCAGGGCGCGTTTCCAGAGGCGTTCCTCGCTGGCCTGGATGGCATCGGTGCCGACGGCCTGCTTGAGCGCGAACACCAGCCCGGCCCGGATGGACTCCACGATGGCCGGGGTGCCGCCTTCTTCCCGCGCGACCGGGTCGTCGAGGTAGCGGTGGCCGGTCGGGTCCACGAAGGCGACGGTCCCGCCGCCGGGCACGGTGGGCACCTGGTTGCGCACCAGGTCACGGTGCACGACCAGGACGCCAGGGGTCTGGGGGCCGCCGATGAACTTGTGCGGCGACAGGAAGATGGCGTCCTTGTGGTCGCCGGCGCCGGGCGCTGATTCTCCTGCCCGGATCGGCACGTACGGGCCGGCCGCCGCGTAGTCCCAGAATGACAGTGCCCCGCTGGCGTGCAGCAGCGCGGCGATAGCGTCGGCGTCGGACAGGATGCCGGTGACGTTCGAGGCGGCCGAGAAGCTGCCGATGCGCAGCGGCCGCTCCGCGTAGCGGGTCAGCTGCGCTGACAGGCCGGCCTGGTCGATGTGCCCGTCGGCGTCGGTGCCGATGACCACGACATCGGCGATCGTCTCCCGCCAGGGCAGCTCATTGGAATGGTGCTCGTAGGGTCCGACGAACACCACCGGCCGCTGCGCGGGCGGGATCTGGTCGAGCAGCCGGTACCGGCGGGCCAGGCCATCGGGCAGCCGCAGTTCCAGGATGCCGATCAGCTTGCTGACCGCCGCGGTGGCGCCGGAGCCGCAGAAGATCACCAGATGGCCGGCGGTGCCGCCGACCGCGTCGTGGATGATCTGCCGGGCGTCCTCCCGCAGCCGGCTGGTGGCCAGGCCTGTGCCGGAGCTCTCGGTGTGGGTGTTGGCGTAGCGGGGCAGCACCTGCTCGCGGATGGTGTCCTCGATGAAGTCCAGCGACCGGCCCGACGCGGTGTAGTCGGCGTAGGTGATGCGCCGCGGCCCGTACGGGCCGTCGAGCACCTCGCCCTCGCCGATGATCCCGGCCCGGATCCGGGCCATTATGCCCGCAGCTGGCTGCGCGGCCGGCGCGCGAGCGATGGAAGCTGTCACCGGGGCGCCTCCCGTCATGTGCCCGGTCTTGGAACTGCTCAGATCAGGTCGATGGCGACTGATGGCGGCGAGGCCAGGCTGTTATGCACGGTGCAATGCGAGACCACCGCGCGCAGCGCCGGCCGCCGGCCGGCCGGAAGACCGGCGGGCGCCCGGACGGTCAGGCGGATGCCGCTCACCCGCGCCGGGCGGTCACTGGCCATGTCGAAACCGGCCGACACGGCCAGTCCGTCGCGGCCGTACCCATGACGCGTCAGGTACCGGCCCGCATAGAAAGCGACGCAGGTGGCCAGCGACGCGACAAACAACTCGGTGGGGGTAGGCGCGGCATCCAGGCCGCCTGCGTCCGCCGGCTGGTCCACCAGCACCCGGTGCCCGCGCACCGACACCTCATATGACTCCCCGGCCACATAGCGCACACCCATCTCGTGAGCGTCCGCGCCGGCGGGCCGTTCCGTTACCTGTGCCTGCTCCATGCCTGCGCTCCCCTGTCAGCCGCTGCGTTTCCTTTACCTAAATACCCTAGGGGGTATCACTAACAGGTACGATGGTCATGCCTGACAAGGTCTTTGGTCCCCTTGCGGCATGCCGGTGACGGCGAGCCCGCGCCCGGCTGGGCCTGACGGCTTTTCTCAGGATGATCGAGCCCCTGTCCGGGAACCGTTCATCCGCAGTATGGGTCCGGGCGGTGCTCCATGCCGGGATCGGCGTCCGTACGGGACCAAGGGCCCTGGCCGGCCGGGCCGATAGTCCTTGTTTTCCTGATCGCCGCCGCTGATGGTGGACCGCGAGGTGAAAAGGCCTCCGGGCAGCGCGGGTTACTGGCGTGCGGGTGCTCGCGAATGGCGGCTCGCCGAGTAGTACAGCATCACGGTCTAGGGCCAGCAGGTGCGCTCGTTGCGGCTCCGAAGCGAGGGGACGGTTGTCATGGGGCTTATCTGGAAGGCCGCGAGCATCTTGACGCTCAGCGGCGTGAGCAACCACGGCCGGCGCGAGTCGCCGGCCAAGGCCGCACGGGCCCAGGCCAAGGCCGCGAGGGCCCGGGCCGGGCTGGCCGAAGCTGAGACGACGGTGGCCGGGGAGCAGGCCGCGGCAATCGCCAGGGCCTTGCAGGAGGACGAGGCGCACGGGCAAGCGGACCTGCAGGAGGTCGCCGAGAAGGAGGCCGAGGCCGTGCCGTGGGCCCGGCCAGCCGACTCCTGATGGCGGCACTACGGCAGCGCCTGGCCGGCAAGGTCAGCGCAGGCCGGCGGTTGTTGCCGTACAAAGAGGTGATCGTGCAGGTGGTGAAGCCATCGGCGAAGTCGTAGCTGATGACCGCGATGGCCACTACCACCGCTACGGTGATGCCAGCCTGGAAGGCGGCGCCGATGGCGAAGCCGCCCATCAGGGTGTGTCGGCAAGGCCGGACGCGGCGAGCATCCCCTGCCGGGTATCAGCCACCGGGACCTGCCCAGCGCCGCCGGGAAACCGCTGGGCGGATACTCCGCCAGGCTTGACGGCCGGTTCCGCCCGGGTATGGACAACCCGCCGCCCCGGCCTCGCCAGGACGGCAAGATAGACAAGGGATCGCCTGCCACCGCCAGATCCGGCGGAGCCCAGAGAATAGAACCGCCGATCTGGCGGGAGGCATGAACGCGAGCGACGTCGGGTTCTGTCGCTCATACCTGGGAGTTCGGCGCGCGCGTTTCCTGGCGGCGAGCCTTGGCAAGCCGGGCGCCGCCTCGCGCCCGGGCCAGCGGCGCTGGGTGCCGGGCATGGCCTGGGTGGCCGGGCTACCGGCCGGGGGCCGGCGGGCGGGATGATGAGGTGAGGAGATGGGTGAATGCGGGTACTGATGATCGCGCCGCCGGGCGCGGGCAAGGGGACTCAGGGCGCGCTGATCGCGGCGCACTTCGACATCCCGCACATCGCGACCGGTGAACTGCTGCGCGATCACGTCGCGCGGCAGACCGCTCTTGGCCAGGCCGTCCAGGCGTATCTGGACCGCGGCGAGCTCGTGGCCGACCAGGTCGTCCTCGACATGGTGCGGGAGGCGATGGTCGCCGCGAAGGCGGCCGGAAGCGGGTTTGTCCTGGATGGGATCCCGCGGAACATGCACCAGGCCCGGGCGGTCTACCTGATCGGCCGCGAGCTCGGGATGACCGCGGATGTGGCGCTGCACCTGCAGGCCGACGACGGGGAACTCATGCGGCGGCTGCTCGCGCGAGCTGCGCTCGAGCATCGCTCCGACGACACGCCAGAGATCATTGCCCAGCGCCTGGCCCTCTACCATGACGTGACATCCCCGATCATCTCGTGGTACCGCGACCGCGGAATCCTGGTCTCGGTGGATGCGATGCGTTCCGCGCATCAGGTCGGCCGCGAAATCCTGGCCGCCCTCGAAGCGATGCGCCCGTTCCTGGACCAGGTGCCCGGGCAGGCACGGCTCTCCGTTGACCTCACCGGCCTGGGGGACGCATTCGGCGCCACCGGCCCCACCGCCGGCATATCCGGCTGAGCCCTCTGGCCGGCCACCGGGGCCGGCCTCGGCCCGGCATGGCCGCGGCCGGACGTCAGCCACGGCGGGACCTGCTCAACGCCGCCGGGGAAACCGCTGGGCGGATGCTCCGCGAGGCTTGACGGCCGGTTCCACCTCGACATGGACAACCCGCCCCGGCCTCGCCAGAACGGCGAGATAGACAAGGGATCGCCTGCCACCGCCAGATCCGGCGGCGCCGAGAGGATAGAACCGGCGATCGGTGCGTGGGCTGCGGCGACGAGGTCGCCTGAGGCCCGACCGCCTAGCCGGCGATCTAGCACATCGCCAATCGCGTCGGAGGCGACTGGCTGCCAATCACGTTCCGTTACGAGACCCTGTGTCTCCACGCGCACCTTCCCGCCCAATTGATCTGCGTGGCTGGCGAGGACTCACGCCGCAGCCATTGGAAGCGACATAACTGAGCTGCACTCGCAGCACTCGCTCATGTCGGCGAGCAGGACGGCTGCCGGGCCGGTGGGGTTGACGGCCTGATCATGGTCGAGGCCCTGGCTCACTTCGGCTCAGGCCCCGGATCGAGGTCGATGCGGATGGTCGGCGGAGCCGAGGCCATCATCCTGCCGATCGCCGCGTCCTACTGGTGCGGCAGCGTCCGCGACCGGGCGGCGGGATCATCGCCGGGGAGCACAACAGCCGTCCCGGCATGCCATAGGCCGTCGGCCTTGACCCGCACCCTGGGTTCAGCCTGCAGGTTGCGGACGTAGTCGGCTTGCATCCCGTGGGCGGCGACCAGCCAGAAGGTATCGCCATCTAGCCCGTTTCCCACCGGGGTATGCCACGGCAGCCCGGTACGGCGGCCGGTCTCCTCCAGCAGGGGCGAACGCTCGGGGTGCAAAGCCTGCGCGCAAGGCAGAGCGGATCAGCCGGTTGCTGGCCCGCTCCAGCGTCGTGACCACACGGTACTTCGGCGAGCGCATATCCCGGTTGTACCGCGGGCACCCGCCGCCGTGAATACGGG
>Ga0335078_10018720_pt1 | contig 10295 bp, 7 predicted proteins | sample Lox_Sample_32_FD_206711 | JGI IMG/M metagenome (GOLD analysis project Ga0335078, IMG submission 206711) | Soil microbial communities from Loxahatchee National Wildlife Refuge, Florida, United States - Lox_Sample_3.2 | ecosystem: Environmental > Terrestrial > Soil > Wetlands | place: USA: Florida...
GGTAGAGGTCCCACGCCTCTTGCATCGTCTGGAAATTATAAGGGAAGTTCGCCCGCGATTCGTAGGTCAGCGGAAGGCCGAGATCGTTCCCGCCGTCATAGAGAATGACGATATCTGGGTGGTAGTCGACCACCGTGAACAACAACTGCGCGATGGACTGCCGCGACACGCAGGATTGAATGCCGGCGTTGATCACTTCGATATCGCGGCCGGGATATTGTGCCTGCAGAATCTTCTTGAGCGACCCCGGTAGCGCGGTGTCGAACGTGCTGGCCAGTTCCACCAGCGAACCGCCCAGGAAAGCGACGCGCAGCTGGCCCGGGGGCTTCTCTTTCGGCAGCTGGTAGTGCGGCGATGGGATGCGGAAGCCGTCCTCGTTGGTGTACACATATACCCGGCTCTTGAAGTGCGACATCGCGGAGGTTTCCTGGGGCTCGTAGGTGTAGCTTTCGATGGGCCGGAACATCACGTACGGATAGAGGATGTTATAAAAGGGCAGATTGAAGCGCGGCGGCGCGTGATAGGAGAGATAGATCTCGGCGCCGATGGCGCCTACCATCACCGATCCGAGCACGATCAGGCAGTAAAGGAGGAACTTCCTTCCACGACTGGGCGGCAAATGGCAAGTATAGCGCGCCTGGCCGCCACGCCGGGGCACGCCGTATCGGCCAGGGTATTGGGGGCGTCGTCGTTGCAGCACGCATGGCGTGATCGGCGTCCTGTCCGCTTGCGCCATGCGCACCCACTCGGTGTAGTAATCCGGCTTCTCACAGCGCGCCTGGGCGGGCGCAGGCTGCGGGAAGTCCTTGAAGACCGCTTCGGGGAGGAGCCAGCCGCCGGCGCGGGCCGCGCACCTGCTGGCCAGGACGCGGCCAGAAGTTGGCGCCGTAGAAAGCATTATCATCATCGGCGCACGGTTGCCAGCCATGTTCCATCCGCTCTGGAAATCTTTGCGTCGTGTTACCATTCCAGCTTTTGAGGCCTTACTATCTTGTATTAAGTCACACTATGCATCACGGCGCCGGAAGGAACTTCCGGCCGCCCATATCTAAGCGAATGAAGTGGACTATTAAGGACGTCCACCCTCGGGAATCTTCCTGAGACCATCGGTTAGTCGCCAGTTCAATGTTCTCAGGCGCACGAAGTACTAGGACTATAATGGATTCACTAAGATCTGTGTAGCTACGCGTCAGCGGGAAACTGGTTTAAACTAACAGGCCAGAGGACAAAAAAGGGATTCCAGATGAACTCTATCGGGCCTCCCTTTCTCTGGAGAGAGAATGCAAAAAGGAGAAGAAAACTCAATGTTTGTAAAGATACGGTCTATCGCAATTGCGGCGGCGGTAATATCCGGGTTTGGCGTTTCGGAAAATCTGCTTGCGTCGTCGTGCGCTATCCCGGTCACTTATCAAGCCTCGGGGACGTTTGGGAGTAACGTGATCAAGGGCATGGACGGCTTCAAGCTGGCAGGTCAGCCGTTCAGCATCACGCTCTATGCCTGCGAGGGCAAGGCGCCGTCCCAAAAGGGGCCGAACTACGACGTCTATGCCGCCATCGCGTTGACGGGCACAGTCAAATCTTCCCTGATCACGACGCCGTACACCATAAGGGCTACCCCCATGACTTTCATATTGGTGGACCCACTTGCCGGCCCGGACCTGGTCGAGGTGGAGGGTAACTTAACAGTGTTTGGCAGTCTGTTATTTATCCATGGCAGCATCGCGTTGCCGGCGGGCACCTTGGCCAACGCGAGCATCGCTCCTTTTTCTAAAGTCTCGATTGTCACAGCCAACTCGGGCTTCACCTATTCGTATCCTTCGTGGCATAAGTCCACCGCATACGCCGTTGGGCAGCAGATCGTGGACCCGGCTGGAAACGCGCAGAAGGTGACATCCGCCGGGACCAGCGGGGCCACGGCTCCGGCATGGAACGAAACCCTGAACGGGACTACCACTGACGGCACGGTGGTGTGGACGTGCGGGGGGCCCTACACGGCCCCTGAGTTGGCGCTCATCGGAACCGCTTCCGCTACCGCCAGCCAAGGGTCTGGCGCAAACGCTGAGGTGCGCCTGCTGGCCGACGCCGTCGACGTAACCACGGCGCATGCGGACGGGACACAGTCCGTGATGCTGAATTTCTACGCGTCGGGCGTGCGCCACGCATCCGAGGTTCACGTGCAGATTGCGGGACAAAACGTGCCGGTGCTGCATTCCGGTGCGTCCGCGGATTTCCCGGGATTGGACGAGGTCACCGTGGAGATTCCGCGCAGCCTGGCCGGGATGGGTCAGGTGGACGTGGTGCTGACGGCGGATGGCCAGGAGGCCAGCCCCGTGCCGGTCCACATTCAGTAGTTGCCAACCGTTGCAGCGGGCGACCTGCTTAGATGAGGGAATGAATGAGGACATGCCCAGGAAGGTGTTGGCCATGGTTGGCTCCCTTGTCTTCCTGGTCATCGCCCCCGGATTCGTAGCCGGCTTAGTCCCGTGGTGGATCTCCCATTGGCGAGTCGACGCTCCGTTGTCCGGGCTGCGGCTTTTCCGCTTTGTTGGAGGAATGCTGGTCGCCCTGGGCGCCATTGGCCTGCTGGATTCGTTCGTCCGATTCGCTTTCCAGGGCCACGGGACACCCGCGCCTGTCTTCCCAACCCGCCATTTGGTAGTTACCGGTTTGTATCGCTATGTCCGCAATCCAATGTATGTGGGGGTGACGAGCGCCATCCTTGGCCAGGCATTGATTTTCGGAAACATCAGCCTGCTGGAATACGGCGGAATGGTGTGGCTGCTGTTTCACTTGTTTGTGCTGATGTACGAAGAGCCAACGCTCACGGCAAGCTTCGGACCCGAGTACAAGTCTTTCTGCGCCGCAGTGCCAAGGTGGATTCCGCGCATCACCCCGTGGAACAGTCATCCGGAAGCATGACATCCGCGCGCTAGAATCTTAGTGATGATTCGGACTATTGGCTCGATTTTTCTGTTCGCGGCCTTCGCCGGCGCAGCATTCGCCCAGCCTGAGGTGATGGCTTGGGGTAACTTGACCGGCCTGCGAGTCGAGGGCCACCTGCTGGAACTCGGCACCAGCCTGTGCGTCGCCCAGCCGCAGTTGGCTGGCGTGAGCTGCACGGGGCACGAGAAACAGCAGAACAACTACTCCCGCAACGGCAAGACCGAAACCGTCACCGTCCACATGCGCGCCCCGCTTGAGTTCCGCGACGCCCAGGGCATCGGTTGGACGATGAACGCTACCGAGACCGTGGAAGACACCGGCCCCGGTACGGTCAAAATTGACCTCGAATTCACTTCCCCCAACGAGGCCAATATCGGCGGCGCATTCCTGGGCATCGAACTTCCCGCCCCGGTCTTTTCCGGCGGCTCGGTACAACTGATCGATCCCGACCCGCCCGCCGCCGCACAAACGTCCCTCGCCGCGGGTACCGCCGAGCAGAATGAATACCTGCGCGCCACCGCCAGGGGCGCGCGCTTCGTGTCGCGCACCCGCCAGATCGAAGTGAAGTTTAACGAGCCGACCCTTGTCATCGTCCGCGACGACCGCCGCAAAGGCAGTTACGACCTTCAGGTTCTGCTCGCCGTCCTCACCGGCAAGACGACCGCCGGCGAGACCGGTAAGAAGAGCTTCGCTTTGAAGGTCACCGGCGAAATTGACAAGGATCCCGTCGAGATCGCGCTGGACGCATCGCGTCCCGGCCAGCTGTTCGATGGTCTGGGCGGAAATTTCCGACTCCAAAGCCGCGCCGATCCGCAAGTCATCGACTACAACCTCCGCAACCTGCGGGTTGCGTGGGGCCGCGTCGAAATGCCCTGGAGCCTCTGGCACCCCGATGAGAACACAGACCCGCTAGCCGCCGCCCGCGCCGGCAACGTCCATCCGCGCGTGCAGCAAGCCATGGAGATGGCCCGCCGGCTGGCCCAAAAAGGAATTCCCGTCATCGTCAGTTGCTGGCAGGCGCCCGCCTGGGCGATTCTGGGCGTCGCTGGTGGCCGCCCAGCGCAAGACGGCCCGCGCGGCAATCCCCTCAACCCCGAAAAGATGGCCCGCATCAAGGATTCCATCGCCAGCTACCTGCTCTTCCTCAAGGATAAATACGGCGTCGAAGCCGCCCTGTTCAGCTTCAACGAATCCGATATCGGCATCAACGTGCGTCAAACCCCACGCGAGCACGCCGAGCTCATCAAGATCCTCGGCCCCTGGTTCGCCGGCAAGGGCCTCGCCACCCGGCTCGCGCTCGGCGACACCTCCGATGCCAGCCCCGTCGATTTCATCCAGCCTGCCCTCGACGACCCGGAGGCCGACCGGTACATCGGTGCGGTGGATTTCCACTCCTGGCGCGGATGCACGGACGAAATCCTCGCCCGGTGGCGCGACGCTGCCCGCAAGCTGGACGTTCCCCTGGTGGTTGCCGAAGGCAGCACCGATGCCGCCGCGTACCGCTACCCGCAGATTTTCAACGAGCAGTCCTTCGCTCTCTACGAGATCAATCTCTACCTGCGCATCTTGGCCATCGCCCAACCCAGGTCGATCCTTCAGTGGCAGCTCACCGCCGATTATTCCATCCTGGCCGGCGGCGGCATCTTCAACGACCATGGCCCGCTCCGCCCCACGCGCCGCTTTTGGAATCTCAAGCAACTGGCCGCGACGCCCCCGCGCTCCTTCTCGCTGCCGGTCGCCTGCAGCAAACCGAACCTTACCTGCGCCGCCTTTGGCGACATCGCCGATGGCATCTACACCGTTCACATCGTGAACAACGGCGCCACCCGCGCGGCCACGCTTACGGGCCTTCCACCCAATGTAAGGCAGATCCACCTGTGGGTCACCGGTGCGGAGCAGCAGATGCAAGAGGCCGGCCCCATCGCCGTGACCGGCGGTAAAGCCCAATTCTCCCTGGCCGCCACCAGCTACACTACTGCTATCGGCGGTAACGAGTGATCACGGAGATAGCATGCCAACAGGCCGGGCGAAGCCGAAGAGCATCGACGAGTACATTGCATCGTTTTCACCTGAGGTTCAGGCGATCCTGGAGAAGATACGGGTGACCATCGGCAACGCCGCGCCCGACGCACACGAGACCATCAGCTACGGAATGCCGGCCTTCTGGCTGAACGGTGCTTTGGTGTACTTCGCGACCTTCAAGAAGCACATCGGGTTCTATCCGCCCGTGAGCGGAGATCAAAGGCTCGAGAAGGCAATCTCAAAGTACGCGGGGGAGAAGGGCAACCTGCAATTCCCACTCGATCAGCCGATCCCCTACGGCCTGATCGAAAGAATCGTGAAGCTCAGAGTGAAGCAGGCCTCCGCGAAGGCGGCTCGTTCCAAGTGAACGCCCCGGGGTCGCGTGCGCTAACCTGCGAGCATCTCCCGTCATGCGGTAGAGGGCGCGCTTTGCCTTACTCCTTCCGGATAGCGCGATGAGTAGCAGCGCCGCTACCGTGCCCAGAGCGTTGCTCAATCTCCGGCGGCTGGGCTTCTCGTCCGATGTCAGGTCCGCGAAACGCAGAGATTGCCGCGCCCCTCGGCGGTACTGAGTTCCGGGCGGTGTTCGAGAATCGGAGGCCGGTATGCCGGTCGATGCGATCGAAGTGAGGGCCGTTTTGCACTTTGCCGGAACCAGGCCTCGCCGGGCAACCTTTACCAGTAAGCGTGCGCCACGCACCTCAGGCAGGCTGCTGGCCTGCAGCGGCCTCCCCAGGCCGTCTCTTTCCCCGGCAGGCCTCGATTTTCGAGAAAGAAGCGGGTCCAAGGGACCCGCGCAGGCCGAGGGCCGGCCCCACAATTGGCGCAGAGATCGACCGAGTGACCAAAAAACTAAGTGCATTGCGCACCTTTAACTTGCCAGCATCTCCCGCGCAATCCGCAGCGCGGCTTCCTTGCCCCGCTCTCCGATCTCACCCGCGGGCCCCACGCACGACGGGCATCCCGCCTCGCACTCGCACCCCGCCAGCAGCTCGAAAGTCAGCTTCACCAGCCGGTCGGCCATGCGGTAGAGGGGCGCGCTTTGCCCGACTCCTCCCGGATAGCAATCGTACAAGTACAAGTTAGGCTCTTCGCTGAACGCCACCCCCAGATCCCGCGGATCGCACATCAGCAGCAGCGCGGCCACGGTGCGCAGGGCGTTGCCCAATCCTGCCAGACCGCTGCGCTTCTCGTCGGGTGTCAGGTCCGCGAAGCGCGCCATGAACTCGGCGGGGAAATACAGCCAGAAGGCTGTGGTATGCATCTCCTGCTCGGGCATCGAAAGATTACCCGCGCCCACGTTCTCACCGGTGTAGAACTTGATCTTCTTGAACCCCACGATCTGGCGATTCACGCGCACGTCGCCGTGACACTTGCTCGCGCCTGCGAACGGCTCGCCCTCGAACTGCTCCAGCGTCTGCACCTGCGTGTAGTCGATGGCGTCGGTGTAATAGTCGCAATTCACGCGGCGTACATACGCTTTGCGCTCTTTGTAATCGAAGCGCTCCACGTGATACTGGCGGGCTTCGTGCAGATAGATGGCTTTCTCGTGCAGCGTGGTGAGCGCCGTCGTAAACGACACTTCGGCGATTACCTCCGGGTCGCCAGTGATGTCCACCACCACGAAGTTGTCGCTGGAGACGGAGCGCAGGCTGGTGGCGTCGGCGGGATAGGAGTCCGAAGTCCAGTGCCAGGCACCCGCCGAATGATGCAGGAAGCCGGCCTCTTCCAGAAAACTGCACATCTGGGCGCTATCGTGCGCGCCGAACTTCTCGCCACCCTGAATGGGCAGTTCGAATGCGGCGCACTTCAGGTGCGCCAGCAGGATCTCCAGGTTATCGGGGTTGATGTAGGCGTGTTCCGGCGAGCGGCCGAAGAAGTAATCGGGGTGCTCCACAATGTACTGGTCGAGCGGCGCGCTGGAGGCCACCAGCACGGCGGCCGAAGCGCTCTGGCGGCGTCCGGCGCGTCCGGCGCGCTGCCACGTGGAGGCGATGGTGCCCGGATAGCCCGCCATCACCACGGCGTCCAGCGAGCCGATGTCGATGCCCAGTTCCAGCGCATTGGTGGCCACCACGGCGCGGATTTCGCCATCGCGCAGCTTGCGCTCGATCTCCCGGCGCTCGCGCGGCAGGTATCCGCCGCGATAGCCGCGCACGGCGTCCTTCGGCAGCGGGCCGCGCTCCACCGCGTCCTTCAAATAGGTGACCAGAAGTTCGGTGGCCAGACGGTTGTTGGCGAACACCAGCGTTTGCAGGCGATGCTCAATGAACTCCAGCGCGATGCGACGCGCCTCGCCAATATAGCTGCGCCTGATCCCCAGTTGCCGGTTCACCACCGGCGGGTTATAGAAGACGAAGAATCTTTCGCCGCGCGGTGCGCCGTTCAAATCCACCACCTGGAAAGGCAATTCCGTAAGCGCCTCGGCCAGTTCGCGCGGATTGGCGATGGTGGCCGAGCAGCAGATGAAGATGGGTTTCGATCCGTAAAACTCGCAGACGCGCTTCAGCCGCCGCAAAAGGTTCGCCAAGTGGCTGCCATACACGCCGCGGTAATAATGCAGCTCGTCGACGACTATGTAGCGCAGATTCTCGAAAAGCTTGGCCCAGCGCGTGTGGTGCGGCAGAATGCCGGCGTGCAGCATGTCCGGGTTGGTGAGCACGATGTTGGCGCGCTGCCGGATGGCCTTGCGGGCATCCTGGGGCGTATCGCCATCGTATGTGAATGCCCGGACTTCCGACCCCATTTCGTCGATGGCGCTCTGCAGCTCGTGGAGCTGGTCTTCGGCCAGGGCCTTGGTCGGGAAGAGATACATCGCGCGGGCGCAGGGATCGGCCGCGAGCAGGTTCAGGACGGGCAGGTTGTAGCATAGCGTCTTGCCGCTGGCGGTAGGCGTGACCACCACCACGTTTTGGCCTCGTTCGACGGCTTCGACGGCTTCGGCCTGGTGGGAATAGAGTTGGCCGATGCCGCGGTCCGCCAGCGCGCGCCGCAGGACAGGGTTCACGCTGGCGGGCACCTCGCGATAGGTGCCGCTGGTGGCCGGCTCGTGCCGAATGGCGGCATGATGGAAGCGGGTCAACGCCGCTTCGAGTGTAGGGGGGGTCGGGGAAGTCAGGGTCAAGTCCATCGCGTTTCGCCTTTTCTTTGCTACCTTACACGAAAAACGGCTGGATGACAACCCTGCGATTTACGCCCTGCGATTTACGCCTATCCCTCGGGTCGGACGAATTCGTAGCGTTCCAGTGTCGCGGCGATGTCGTAGGCGGATTCGCCGGAAGGCGACGGGTTGGCGCGCAGCACTTTGCCAATGCAGCGCAAACCAATACTGTGGTCCGTTGGCCCGCTGAGGCTGATGACGTATTCGATGGACGCCCCGATGTCGGGCCCCTTCTCCGTAGTGAACAGCACGCCACCGGAACTGATGTTCTTGGTACGCCCGGACTGCATGATGCGCTCCGTCCCGTTGCGGGTGATGGAAACGGGCAATTGAAGGGAGAACCGCCGGCTGCGTCTTTGTTCCACTCTATGTAATCCTAGTTTTGTTCGGTAACTAAGGTCAACTACCTACTCAAAAAAAATCATATATTATCAGTACTGCACGTTTGGGAACTTTAGTTCTAATGCGGGACTTTAGTCCTACTTAGATCGGGCAGATACGGTCCACTTCCTAAACTCTCCACTTGGATCTGACGATTAGCAGGTTGTGAGTTTTCCACTCCAAGGGCCGTCTCCGGAAGACCAGATCCAACCCGCGGCTGGTCCACGGCCGGTGAACGGCCATCGCCTGTCGATGCAGTGGGACGCGCTGTTGCGGCAGGTCGCCAACTCACTGCCGGCCATGGTTTGGATGTGCGGAGCCGATGGGCAAGCCACGCTGTTCAACGCGCGCTGGCTCCACTTCACCGGATGCACCTTGCAGCAAGCCCTGGATGGAGGATGGGGCGCAGGGGTGCACCCCGACGACGTGTCGCGGCGCCGGGCGGCGCACCAGGCGGCATTGTTGTCGCGCACGCCGTTCGAAACGGAATACAGGCTGCGTCGCGCGGATGGAGAGTACCGCTGGATGTTGGATCAGGGCGCTCCGCAGTTCAATACGCGCGGCGGCTTCCACGGTTACGTGGGTCTGGCGATCGACATCACCGAACGCCAAGCCGCCGAGGACGAATTAAGGCGTCTGTCCAAAGCCGTGGAGCAGAGCCCGGCTAGCGTAGTCATTACCGATCTGAACGGAAGCATCGAGTACGTCAACCCCAAATTCACGGAGCTGACCGGTTATACGTTGGCCGAGGCGGTGGGACAGAATCCCAGGATTCTCAAGTCGGGCGAGATGCCGTCAGAACAGTATCGGGAACTGTGGCGGACCATTCAGACGGGTGAATGGCGGGGCGAGTTCCACAACCGGAAGAAGAACGGTGAGCTGTACTGGGAGTCCGCCTCCATCTGCCCCATCCGCGACGCATCCGGCAAACCGGCGCACTACATCGCCGTCAAGGAAGACATTACCGAACGCAAGCGCATGGAAGCCGCATTGCGCAAATCGGAAGAGCGGTTTCGCATCGCCGCCGAAGGCGCGGGGATCTGCGTTTACGATGCGGATCTGGCCAGCGGCAAGACCGTTATCGACGGTTCAGACCCGTTTTTGGGAGGCCTGGGAACGATGGATGCCTGGGCGAAAGCGCTTCACCCGGACGATCATGACCGGGTGATGGCGGCGGTGCAGCGGCGCCGGGCGGACCGCCAGGGATTCCAGGAAGAGTACCGCCTGTTGCATCCGGATGGCACGATCCGGTATTACGCGGATCGCGGCGCGCCGGAGTGCGATGGCCGGTGGATCGGCGCACTGCGGGATATCACCAGCAGCAAGCTAGCCGAAGAAGCGCGGGCGCGGCTGGCCGCCATCGTCGAATGTTCGAGCGACGCGATTGTGTCTTTAGATGTGGAGGGAATGATCCAGACCTGGAATCCGGCTGCGGCGGAGCTTTACGGCTACTCGGCCGCGGAGATTGTGGGCCACTCGGCGATCGAGCTATCGCCATCTCACCGCCGTGCGCCCACGGTGCGGAACCTGACCGGGGTCCTCGGCGGGAAACCCCTGGCATTCCTCGAAGTAGAGCACCTGCGAAAGGGCGGCGCCGTATTCCCGGTCAGCATCACCGCGTCGCCTCTTCTGGATAGCGGGGGCACGGTCGTGGGGGCTTCCGTCATCGTGCGCGACATTACCGCGCAGAAAAGCGCGCAACAAGCGCTCAAGGAAAGCGAGAACCGCTTCCGGGCGCTGGTCCAGAGCAGCAATGACGTCATAACCCTGATCGATCCCGCCGGAGTCA
>Ga0335078_10018721_pt1 | contig 10295 bp, 17 predicted proteins | sample Lox_Sample_32_FD_206711 | JGI IMG/M metagenome (GOLD analysis project Ga0335078, IMG submission 206711) | Soil microbial communities from Loxahatchee National Wildlife Refuge, Florida, United States - Lox_Sample_3.2 | ecosystem: Environmental > Terrestrial > Soil > Wetlands | place: USA...
CCGCCCGCGTCTCCCTCGATAGTACACAAATGCAGGTCGACGATGCTGTTGCGACCCTTCTACCGGGGATGGCGGTGACTGTCGAAATCAAGACTGGCTCCCGCACGGTTATGAGCTATCTGCTCTCGCCGTTGCAGAAGTACAAACACGACATTCTGCGAGAGCGATAGTTGGCTGGGAGAGGTAACGGAGCGGCGGCCGAGGAAAAGAAAGTACACATAGGCGCCACTCCTCTCCACGTGTGGTACCAAGACCAGTAAGAAAAGGTCAGCTCGAAGGAAATTTCGGTGTTGGAAATTTCAACGATGCGAATTTCGATTGGGCGTCTAATCCCAGCAAAACGTCAGCTGGCTTTGGCGCTTGCCCTATCAACACCCGAAAAATCCACCGCGCGATAGCGATGGCCGGCCGTTTCACAGGAATCAGGGGACTTTCTGCAGAAGCAGACTGAGCTGATAATTGAACTGGTTCACAGCGTTTGTTCCGGCAATCTTCGCGGGGATGATCGTATATGCGCCCGAAAACAGCAATTCGTCGGTCGCGGCGGCGATCATCAAGCCGGCAAACAGCGCAATCAGAAATTGGCGCATCCTTTGATCACTACGCGCGCTAGTTCACCAAAACATTAATCTCAAGCTTCTTACGGGAACTGCGAGATCAGCCCGTATTATTTTTTGCAGTTGTCTGGTCGGCAAAAGTCCTGTGCTAGAGCCGATTGGCATCTACATGAAACGAAGTCCCGGCTGCCGGGAAAGCATAAAACTGGGCCAAAGGTTTCTCGATCATAACGAACCGACTGCCGTGGCGATTCACGTCAACACCCAAACCGGGTGTGTAGAGGCCGCAATGCCCGCAACCACAATCGTACCGCGTGAACAAGAAGCCCCGGCCTAGTCTTGGGGGTTCTAGGCCGAGGCTAGGTCCAAGCGGACCCTTCCGCTCTAGAGAGGCAAGGCAAGCATAGCATCAAACGTCAATGCGGGAAATCCGTACCATTGCTATGTTGAAGGCTCCGGTTTTTCTGAACCGGCGCGAAACAACTGGCTGCTCAGCCGAGGTGACGTCACCTCAATATCGGCTTATGCCCAACGCACCGATATTCAGATCAATCGACGCAAGTAGATCGCAGAGAAAATGAGGCCGCCGATCCAAACCACAGTCAAAACGCCGCCGAAGCCGAGCAAGGCCAGACCCCAGAGACCGGTCCGAGAGCGCTTGGCGACAATGTCTGCCATGTCCGGCGATCCAGCCACCGAGTCAGCGGTCGGTTCAACGTTCATTTTCAGGCCGTTGCGGTCCGCGTATCAAAGTGAATGAACTGGACGTACGTTACGTGTTGAATCTAACATAGACTGTGCTACTGGCGAGCGACTTTACGAGCCAGCGTTAACGGGCGCCAGATACCGACTCGCAATACCGAATTCAGCGTCAGTTCGGTCGATCTCTATGACAATCAAAAGCGGTCCGGTGTCTAAAAGTCGACGTTGTTGAAGAGGCTAGCGGCGACCTCAGCCATGTCCTTGCCCACCGCCGAGCGCGACTCCGGCACGAACAGCCGCGAGCGGTTCCGCCATTCTGGCAGGGTGCATTTCGAGCCCATGTAATTTTCCTTGTGCTTGGCGCGGTAGGACTGCGGCGGAGCCCGACGATTGACTTGCGCGCCATAGAGCTGCGCCTGCTGCTCGGCCGAGCGCACCATCGCCAGAAAGTCTTGGCTCTCTGGATCTCTGGTCAGGCTCCGCGTCAAGCGCATCGCTTTGTTCTCCAATTCCTGCGCACCCGCGTTGCCGTCGTCGCCCAACGGCACGCCATGCGAAGAGAAGGGCACAGGGGCACCGCACTTGGTAAGCAAACCCGCGGCCATACCCGGCCGCGCTGCGTGCAGCATTTTTTCTTGACTATTGTTGCTACGATAGTTGCAATGCTGGGGCGCCTTGGATCCGCGCCGACCCCAGGCGCTAAGGAGTTGGCGTGAAAACCTTCGGCCAGATCCTCAAAGAACACGACGGCGCCGGGCCAGGTTTCGATTTGCTCCGACTCGCATTGGCGGTAGCTATTCTCGCAAGCCACTGTTCTGGCATCACCGGAGAACGCGGTCTCCTTGGTGAGATCGCAAAAGGCGTGCTGCAATTATTCGGACACGCGGCGTCGATCAGCATATCGGAGACATCAACTCACATCGGCCAAGCGCTAGACTTGGCTGGCCCACATCCTACAGGATGGGGCAGACCATTCGCACAGTCTCACGTGCCGATGTTTTTTGTGCTGAGCGGCTTTCTTGTAACTGGAAGCGCTTTTCGCGCAGGAAGAGTAGTGCCGTTTTTAGCGCTGCGTTTCCTTCGAATTTTTCCAGCGCTGATGGTCGAGGTAACACTGTCCGCAATTCTCATCGGCGCGATCTACACGACACTGCCGCTGCGCGACTACTATACGGATCCGCTTTTCTTTCGGTATTTCGGAAATATCCTGGGTTGGATCACGATGTTCCTGCCGCAGGTGACGTTTTTCAGCGGCGGCGTCGTCAACGCTAACCTTTGGACGCTGCCTTCTGAATTCCATTGCTATTTGATTATGGCGGTTCTGATACTATGCGGTGTGGTGTTCAGCCGCTCGATCATGACGGCATTTTTCGTGCTCTCGTCGATCGCATTAGTCATCGCGAATGGTTTTTTCGGCTTCGATGTTTCCGACAACGGTCCACTAACGGGTGATGTGCTGATTTATTGCTTCTATGTGGGGCTTGTGGTCTTTCTCTGGCGCGATCGCATCCCGTATAGCGGATGGGTCGCCTTCGCCGCGGTCTTGGTCAGCTATCCGCTGATGTTTTCATCTCGCGCAATATACCTTTATCCGCTGACGCTCGCTTACATTACAATTTTTCTCGGATTGACCGCGTTTCCAAAATTCTCTTTGTTACAGTCTGGCGATTACTCCTACGGAATCTATCTATACGGCTTCCCGATCACGCAGATGCTGGCGACAGAATTCCCGCTGTTGCGCAATAATATCTTTGCCTTGATAGTTAGCAGCGTGACGTGCACCGGGATTTTTGCGGCCCTATCCTGGCACCTCGTCGAAAAGCATGCTCTCCGGCTGCGCCAATATTTCTCGCCACGATCAGCAAAGATCGCCGAAGAACTTCATCCTGATCTCGTTCATCAACGGGGGGCCGGTGCGCCTACTTGATTTCGTCTTTCCTCCGAGGCCAACAGATCCGACCTTGTGCCACCAAATGGACGCCGAAAATTTCGCCCGAACGATCGACGGGCAAATGGACCACTGGCACGGTTGGGCGGCGCGACCAAGGCAGATGGGAGCACCAGCGTTACCGGAGAAAAATAGCCTTCGCCGTTGGCTTAAGCCTAACGACCAATAGGCTTTGCTCTACCGCGTTCGGATCAGTACGCATCCATGGATGAGCAGCCTGTCGCAGTCGGCGCACGTCGGTCGTGTGCACTTTGCAACGAGCCGCGGTCCGCAATGGCAGGTGCCGTTGACGCGCGTCGGTGGATTGCCAATCGGCACCATTGATCGTCGGCGTTCGGCGGCGTTAATGGTGGATGTTGCGCTTGACCGGCGCGGAACTGGCTTATCCCCGCTTATTGTCACCTCCGCCAACGGCCAAGTGCTTTCCCTGTGTGCGCGGAAGCCGGCAATCCGCCATCTCTTCATGCAAGCCGATCTCATTCACGCCGACGGCATGTCGCTGGTGTTTGCCTCGCAATTGTTCAGTCAAGCGCCGGTTCCCGAGCGCGTCTGCACCACCGATTTCTTCCATGACGTCGCACGTGTCGGTCAAGAGCGCGGCGCCCGCATGTTTCTCCTCGGCGCCACTCAATTGGTGATCGACGAAGCGGCCCGTCGCGCACAGACGCTCTACCCCCAGCTCAAAATCGTCGGCCATGCCAGCGGATATATCCGACGCGAAGGCGAAGAACAGCGAGTGATTGACGCAATCAACACCGCGAAACCGGACATCCTCTGGATTGGTCTTGGTGTGCCGCTGGAACAGCAGTTTGCTGTCCGCAACCGTCACAGGCTGCGCAATGTCGGACTGATTAAAACATCAGGCGGATTGTTTGACGTTTTATCCGGGAGCAAGTCGCGGGCTCCGCAGTGGCTCATCAATGCCGGATTCGAATGGGCCTACCGATGGTATCTTGAGCCCGGACGTCTCGCTTGGCGATACCTCATGACCAACCCTCACGCCCTTTATCTTTTGCTAACTCAAACCGGCGACTGATGGCCTACACTCGTTGTCGATCGTTCCGTCGTGAGGTCGGTCAGCCAGGCTGACATGCCCTGAGTGTGAAAAGGCGTCAACATGGCTGCGATTTAGCCAATGTAAAATCTGCGTCGCAATCGGTTCGATCGATCAATATTCGGACGCCCGCGCTGGTCCGGAACTGTAGGGTGCCTTCGCGGGTTCACCATTCTACAAAACTCAGTTTTTGCCGGCTCGCCGCGTCCCTGCTCGGCGAACTTGAGGACCGCGTACTATAGGCGCTGAGCGCCGTCTATTTTCGCGAGCTCGCGGTTGAAGCTCCCCAACGGGACGTGCCCATTCTTGCGCGCAATTTCGAGAATGAGGAGATCGGAGAAGCTTACGCTCCTGGTCTTGCGAAACTTCTCGAGTGCAGCCTCAACAACGTCCGGCTCCTGGACGGCAATGTGCTCGTGGTCAAGCAGCATTGCAATCGCCATTGTTATTTCTTCACGTCTGCGCCCATAGACCGAATCGAGCACCCATGTCGTCTCCGCGACCACGAGGTGAGAGACCCACGCACCCTTGGCGACGAACTGCTCAGCGGGTTTGACTTGTCGTGGATGATCCCGTGTCAGGAGCCGGACCAAGACGTTGGTGTCAATGGCGCGCATGCCGCTTGCGCATGAGCTGCCGGATGCCTGCCTTTAATTCCTCTGTGGTCTTCGGCTCCGGCACCCGGCCAGTGATCTGATCTGCTTACCACCCACTTTGAACTAATTTTTCTGGTTGTCCTGATCTCACTTTTGATAAGTGAATTTACGAATCCTCATCTTCTGCCACCCAAAGTCCCCTGCGCACGTGGGTTTGTTAGGAGCTAGGGAGCAATTTCATGTTTCAACTTCTCACTCGGTTCTGGAAAGATCAGTCGGGAGCGACGGCTATCGAATATGGTCTGATAGCCGCGGGCATCTCGGTCGTGATCATCGCTGCCGTGAACGGCATCGGTACTAAGCTCAATACCACGTTCGGCAGCATCTCCACACAGCTTAAGTGAGTTAACGTACGAGGCTGCGCGAGAAGGGAGGCGCTTAAAATCGGCGGCCTCTTTCAATCCCGGGACTGCCGCGCTCAAATGCCGGCTGCGCCTCGGTAACGGGGGCGCAAGTGACGTCGTCAGTACCAGATCACGACGCTCCCGATCCGGATCAGACCTTGGGCAACTGCTGTCCTGCCATTTTTTAGGCAGCGCCTTAAAGCAGGGTCCGGGAAATTATCGAGCGAAAGATTTGACAATGACGCGCTTCTTTTTTGACTACGCGACCCAAGGGCAATCGCTGTACGATTATCGCGGTGACGAGTTCCGCAATATCGACGCGGCAGTGGAACACGCGGCGGCGATCGCCGAAAATTTGAAGTTCACACTAAGCGGCCAATGGACAGGTTGGTGGATCGAGGTGCGTAACGCGGAAGGGGCGAAGCTGTCGACTGTGCCGGTCCCCGCGCAGACTGAATAGTGATGGCGAAGGCTTTGAAAAAAAAATCGCGTCGCGAACGGTATCGGCGCGAAGCTTAATATGGCGCTCAGACAGAATCTCGAGTAAACTTAATCAGCGCGAAGCAATTAGCTGCGAGCAAGGTGGCTGGCCCAGTTAGCGGCTTCTTCGTTTCCCAGACCAGCGGGTCACGCGGGATCAGCATCAATCCGCAATTCGCTCGCTTTTAGAACTAAGCGTAGATCAGGGAATGGCAAGACAACTGGACCCACCGGAAAACAAGCTGCTCGTTCAGATCGATTGCCAGCCGAACAAGCCAAGGCTGAACTTAAAAAGCTGATGTTCGAGGACGCCCGGACTATACCAAAAGCGTAGCGTATTTTGACCGGCCTGGATCCCTGAACGGGAAAATATGAGGCCAGCCTAGGAACTTGCCCATCGATTCCAATGATCGCCGGCGCCATTCTTGGCGCAGGTTAAGAGATGTCCTGACTAGATGCGATGGACAAGCGCCGAATACACACCCAGCTGCGGATCAGCCGTGTAGAGAATTGCTGGTTCCATGATCGCTTGAGCGACTAGCAGTCGATCAAACGGATCGTGGTGATGAGCAGGCAGGATTGCAACGTGGGCCGCGACGGCGGATCGCACTGGCAGTTCGTCGAAGCCGCTCTCGATGGCAGCTGCCAGGATCTCGTCTGGAGTTATGGTGAAGTCGAGTCGCTTGAGCCTCCATTTGATGGCGATCTCCCAAATGCTTGCGGCGCTGAACATGACATCATTGCTTGCATCCTCGATCGCCGATTGCGCCTTTTTGCCCAGACGTTCGGGTGAACTCAAGGCCCACAGCAGAACATGCGTATCGAGCAAAAGGCGCATTTTATCCGCGGTCAAAAGCATCGAGGACCTCAGGCGGCAAAGGGGCATCGAAGTCGTCTGGTACGTTCAGACGCCCGACCAGCAAGCCCAAGTGGCGTTTGCTCCGGCGCCGAGCGCTGAGAGGACCTAATTTGGCGATGGGTTTGCCGGCTTTGGCGATGACAATCTCATCCCCCGCAGCCGCCTGTTCAACAAGGCGCGATAAGTGGGTTTTTGCAAGGTGGATATTGACGGTGGTCATACTCAGTCAGTCTCCCAGATTAGACTAAACTAGACTTAGTCTATAGATAGCCAAGAATCAAGGACAACCAGCTCCTTGCGACCAGCTCGAGGAGGAGAATGGCAAACTGAAGAAGATCGTGGCCGACCTCATAGCGCGATCCTGCACGCCAGTCGCTGCAGAACCGGACCAAAGAAGCTGGCGGCCAAACCGCGCAAGTGCCGTGCCAGCATTGGCCAGCGGGACCGTTTCAACCAGATGGCAAACAACACGTGCCCGCGGAAAGGCACGCTGGCTGGCCTTAATTGCATCTTGAACCGAAGCCACGGCCGCGATATTGTGATAATATGAAAAATATCACAGTAACTGTGGACAACGAAACCTATCGAAAAGCGCGCATTAAGGCGGCCGAGCGAGACACATCGGTGTCTGCGCTGGTCAAGCAGTTCTTGGCCGAGTTTGCCGCAGGCGAAAGCGACGCCGAGCGATTGAAGCGCGAGGAGCGGGCATTGCGCGAGCAGATCAGCGGCTTTCGCGCTACTGACCGTCTGCCACGCGCGGATGTGCACAACCGCGAATGAGCCCACCGCGATTTATCGACACCAACATTCTGCTGTACTCGATCAGCCGCGATCGGTCAGAAGCGTCCAAGCGTGACATCGCTGTCGCGCTGCTTGATGCCGACGACATCGCACTTTCGGTTCAGGTATTGCAGGAGTTTTACGTGCAGGCGACGCGCACCACCCGGCCGGATGCACTTTCCCACGACATCGCGGTAGGACTCGTACGGACCTGGCTGCGCTTCGAGGTGCAGGAGATCACTTTGCCCGTCATGATCGGTGCGCTGGAGATCAAAGCTATTTACCGGCTATCCCATTGGGACGCGGCGATCATCTCTGCTGCCCGTGCGCTCGGTTGCCGAGAACTTCTGTCCGAGGACATGAGTCACGGGCGCGAAATCGAAGGTGTAACAATCATTAATCCGTTTCGCCTTCGGCGCAGATTGCCCGAAGCTTGCCCCGCTTGAACACAGCCGAAGCTCTATTTCGTCTTTGCCTCGCAATTGTTCGGTCAAACGCCGGTTCCGGAGCGCGTCTGCACCACGGATTTCTTCCACAACGTTCGCGCGTGTGGGTCAGGAGCGCAGCGCCCGCATGTTTTTCCTCGGCGCCACTCAATTGGTGATCGACGAAGCGGCCCGTCGCGCACAGACGCTCTACCCCAGCTCAAAATCGTCGGCCATGCCAGCGGATATATCCGACGCGAAGGCGAAGGACAGCTAGTGATTGACGCAATCAACGCCGCGAAACCGGACATCCTCTGGATTGGTCTTGGTGTGCCGTTGGAACAGCAGTTTTCAGTCCGCAACCGTCACCGTCTGCGCAATGTCGGACTGATCAAAACCTCAGGTGGATTGTTTGATGTTTTATCCGGGAGCAAGCCGGGGGCGCCGCAGTGGCTCATCAATGCGGGATTCGAATGGGCCTACCGATGGTATCTTGAACTCTGGCGGGCGATACCCTCACGCCCTTTATCTTTTGCTATCGCGCGATCGAGCGATTGGCATCCTTTCCATTACCACGGGTAATGGAAATTATCGATCGTCAATCGCATTGACGTCTTTCATTGTGCCAGTTGCGATCGCGATTACGTTCGACTGGACTTTTAGCGATGGCCTAGATGGGGGAAGCGACGAGCAGTTTGTCCTCAACCTGACCATGCAACCCCACTCCCGGCCGCTCTGCCACTCTTCGGTGCGGGTCTCAGTGGGATCGGCCTGTTCGGGCGGCGCCGGAGGCAGAAAAAAGGCTTTGCCGTCGCGGCAGTCTAATAAAAGTAATCGCATTTTTCAGAGAGACCGCTACCAAAAGGCGGTTTTTCTTTTTGCTCGAGCACACGTGGCATAACCTAAAGCAAAGGTCAGCGTCGCTTCGACACCCTGTCCAGGCGCAAGTGCACTGAACTTTCGATAGCGCCGCCAGGGTTTTTGCACAATTGCTTTGGGACGAGCAGCGTCGGCACCGACTCAAGAAACGGCGTGGACCTTTCCGTCTGCCGATCTTTCGATCGCGCGTCTTGTGCAGTTATTTGCTTAGCCGATTCCGAATGTCTTTCGTAAGCCGCTTGGCAAAACCGTCGAAGCTCCTAATTCGTCGCAGCTTGCCTGCCACTGGCGAAGATAATTTTCGATCGGGATACCGGTGCGGCCGGGCCAGCGATTTAGGGCGCCCAATGCCTCGATACAGGACGGTGTGCGCTCGTACTCGGCAAGGACAGTAAGGGAGGCGGCCTGCGCGAATGGATTGAGCCCCGGTTGCTCGATTTGACTGCGGTGGTCAGTAAACCAAGCGGCGGAATCGTGGCTTAATCCCTGCTCGTCTGCGAGCGCCGAATAGCGCCGGATGATGTCATCGCGATAGCTGGCGATCGCATCGCCGAATGCATTATCCCCTGAGAACGGCGGATTTTTCCTCCAGCTTTCTGCCAGGCGGCCGAGGCCGCGGAGTGAAAATGCCTCTACCAGCGATTCCTCGAACCATTGAGATGGAGGCTTAGGTTTAGCATGCGGCTGCCAACTATTCGCCATGACGTGACCCAGCTCATGGCCAAACTGGTAAGCAAGTTTTGACCAATCTCGCTCGCTTATATCAACAATGATCCACGCCATGCTGCTGCCGTCCGGATGCAACCACACGGCAGGGGGCCCGGACGCATGTTCATCGACGCGTAACCGCGTCGGCTGGCGGTCAGAGATCAGCCGGATACCGTCGAGACAGGCGTGGCGCATCCGCTCGACCACTTGATCGGCCGAATGCGGCAACATGTGTTTCCAATCGCCGGCCAATTCGATCGGCGCGGTCAACAGAGTTGGAGCCTGTTCGATCGGTGGAGAAAGCTGTGCCACGACCTCGGTCGCCTGCTCACTTGACTTGCCAAAGCCGGAACGACCAACGATTAGGCTTCCGGCCGCCGAAGCGGCGAAGGTTATTACAAAATCGCGCCGCCTCATTCGACCCTTCCAGATAATCTTGGTCTGTGAGTATGACAAAACATGGACCGCATGATCGGTTAAAAAACCTGCATGCGCTTGCATGTGAGTGGTTTTGCGGATCAAGCGGGACCTCGCCGCGAGCGGATATATTATGGTATGCGTTGCGATAGGACGTTCCATCACCGTTTAGCGGAGACAAATAATGTCCGCCGAAGTGAAGCCTCCAACAAACAAATCGTCGAACCCCGCTTCCGCCCCAGCGGCTACAAGCGACAAGGCGGCCCAACGGTCACCTACGACCATTGAGTATGTTGACCGGCCGGGTTTGCAAGAGACTTTTGCCGATTCAATAACTGGCCTGATCTTTGATGGCCAAATGCTGCGCATGGAATTCGCCGTCACCCGGGTTGATGAGATCAAGGGTAATTCTCCAATCCACGGGCGGCGCTACCCGGCCTGCCGCGTGGTCCTGCCGGCAAACGCAGCAGTCGATCTCATCAACCG
>Ga0335078_10018722_pt1 | contig 10294 bp, 8 predicted proteins | sample Lox_Sample_32_FD_206711 | JGI IMG/M metagenome (GOLD analysis project Ga0335078, IMG submission 206711) | Soil microbial communities from Loxahatchee National Wildlife Refuge, Florida, United States - Lox_Sample_3.2 | ecosystem: Environmental > Terrestrial > Soil > Wetlands | place: USA: Florida...
GGATCCCAGGTCACGTGGCGCTCCTCGTTGAAGCCGTCAAGCGCGCTCATCTGCGCGGGTGTCAGCGCGAAGTCGAAGATCGCGGCGTTCTCGACGATGCGCTCGCGCCGCACCGATTTCGGGATCGTGACGAAACCGGTCTGCAGGCACCAGCGCAGCAGCACCTGGGCGGGCGTGCGATGAGCCTCTCGCGCCAGCGCGGCGAGGCGCGCATCGTCGAGCTTCATGCCTTTGGTGAGCGGGCTGTAGGCGACGACCGCGATGTCGTGGGCCTTGCAGAAGGCAACGACGTCGCGCTGCTGGCACCAGGGATGCAGCTCGATCTGATTCACCGCGGGCGCGACCTTGGCGTGGCGCAGCAGCTCCTCGAGATGGCGCACCATGTAGTTGCTGACGCCGATCGCGCGGCAGCGTCCCTCGCCGAGGACGCGCTCGAGCGCGCGCCACGAGTCGAGCCGGCGCTCCGGCACCGGCCAGTGGAGCAGGAAGAGGTCGATCTGGTCCAAGCCGAGCCGGCGGTGGCTGGCGTCGAACGCCCGCAGGGCCGCGTCGTAGCCGTGATCGCTGTTCCACAGCTTGGTGGTGACGAAGACCTCGTCGCGCCGCACCGATCCGGCCGCGAACGCGCGCTGCAGCACCGCGCCGACCTCGGTCTCGTTGCCGTACATGGCGGCCGTGTCGACGTGCCGATAGCCGGCCTCGAGCGCCCAGCTCACGGCATTCTCCGTCGCGCGGCCGCGGCCCGCTTGATAGACGCCGAGCCCGAGGCGCGGGATCGCGACGCCGCTGTTGAGCGTGATCGCGTCGGAGGGTCTCATGACGAACGCGCGCCCGAGGCGACGGCCGCGCGTCCGACGGCGGCGGCCGCGATCACCTCGGGGATCGCCGACGGATTCTGCGGCGCCATGATGTGGGCGCCGGCGACGCCCGGGATGCCGGCAAGCGCCTGCAGAAGCTCGACGCAGATGCGCCGGCCCTCGGCGCGCGGATCGGCGGCCCGGTCGAGCCGCTCGATCAGCGCGTCGGGGATGATCGTGCCGAACAGCTTGTCGCGCATCCAGCGTGCCGAGCGCGCCGACGGGATCGGCGCGACGCCGATCAGGATCTTGAGCCGCGGCACCAGGCCGAGCTCGGCGAGCCGGTCGGCGTAGCGCCGCACCACGTCGGGGTCGAGGCAGAACTGGGTCTGCACGAAGTCGGCGCCGGCCGCGAGCTTGGCGGCGAGGCTTTGCGGCGTCCAGCCGGGCGGCGGGTCGATCGGCGTGTCGGCGGCGCCGAGCAGCAACGGCGCCGCACCCTTGACCTCGGTGCCGGTCGGCAGTCGGTGCTCGTGCCGCAGCCGCGCCGCGGTCTCGAGCAGCGCGCGGCTGTCGAGATCGAACACCGGCTTGGCGTCGGGCTGGTCGCCCGCGCTCGGATCGTCGCCGCGCAGCACCAGGATGTTGCGCACGCCCAGCGCCACGGCGCCCATCAGGTCGCTCTGCAGCGCGATGCGGTTGCGGTCGCGACAGGTCATCTGGAGGATCGGCTCGATGCCGTTGTCGAGCAGCAGGCGCGCCGCGGCGAGGCTCGACAGGTGCGCCTTGGCGCCGGCGCCATCGGTCACGTTCACGGCGGTCGCCAGCCCGCGCAGCGGCAGGGCACGCGCCAGCAGGTCGGCCGGGTCGGTGCTGACCGGCGGCGCGATCTCCGCCGTGATCACGAACTCGCCCGCTTTGAGCGCGCGGTCGAGCGCGCTCACGGGTGCGTCGGCTGGATCGGTCATCGTCGCATTCCAGGGGCGCGGCCGCGCGCCGGTCAACCACAAATGCGCCCATCCGTGCGCGGCGGCGCGGTAAGCTCGCACAAAGCCGAGGAGACGCGCCGATGTCCGAGACGCCGTCCGAGCTTCCGATGCCCAATCTTCCGATGCTGGAGCGCCGCCGCATCGAGGCCGAGATCCTGAAGCCGGTCTACGAGACCCTGGTGGCGCGGCTGGGCGAGGCCGCGGCGCGCGACATCCTGACCGCGGCGATCCGCCGGTCGGCGATCGCGCAGGGCCGCCAGTTCGCCGCCGCGGGCGGCGGCGCGACCGACCTCGACAGCTTCGCGGCGCTGCTGCCGCACTGGACACAGGGCGGCGCGCTCGAGATGACGGTGCGCCGGCACGACGCGACGCATCTCGAGTTCGACGTCACGCGTTGCCGCTACGCCGAGATGTACCGCGCCATGGGGCTGGGCGCGATCGGCCATATCCTGTCGTGCAACCGCGACGGCACGTTCTGCGAGGGCTACGACGACCGCATCAAGCTCGCGCGCACCCAGACCATCATGGGCGGCGCGTCCCACTGCGATTTCCGCTACCGCTTCGAACCCGCCGCCGAACCGGACGACAGCCGGCCGGACGAGCGCTGAGCGGCGTTGACTCGGGCCCCCCGCGCGGCCCTAGCATTGAGGTCCGACCACCCGGGCAACCTTTGAGGGAGCGAGCCATGATCGTCGAGATGCGCACCTACACCTTGAAGCCCGGCAGCACGCCGACGGTCGTGGAGCGCTTCGGCAAGGCGCTGCCCAACCGCGTGAAGCTGTCGCCGCTCGCCGCGTTCTGGACCACCGACGTCGGTCCGCTCAACCAGATCATCCACGTCTGGTGCTACGAGGACTCGGCCACGCGCGACAAGATCCGCGCCCAGTCGACCAAGCTCGAGGGCTGGCCGCCCGACATCCACGAGTTCGTGGTCGATCAGGAGACCAAGATCATGATCCCGGCGCCGTTCTCGCCGCCGCTCGAGCCGCGCCAGCTCGGCGGCTGCTACGAGATCCGCACCTACATCTACAAGCCGCGCTCGATCCCGCACGTGCTCGAGAGCTGGGGTGCCGCGATCGGCGAGCGCACCAAGCTGTCGCCGCTGGTCGGCGCGTTCTACAGCGAGGTCGGCGTGCTCAACCAGTACGTCCACATCTGGGCCTACAAGGACGCCGCCGAGCGCTCACGCATCCGCGCCGAGGCGGTCGCCAAGGGCATCTGGCCGCCCAAGTCGAAGGTGCCCGACATCCTGGTGAAGCAGCAGAACGCGCTCTGCATTCCGGCGCCGTTCTCGCCGCTGAAATAGAGCGGGCTCGCACCACTCTCTCCGTCATTGCGAGCGAAGCGAAGCAATCCAGAGTCGTGGGACGGCCCCCTGGATTGCTTCGTCGCGGCGCTCCTCGCAATGACGATCGGAGGTTAGCTGCCGCCCTTCGCGCGGTCGGGATCGACGGCGCGCAGCACGAACTCGTCGCTCCACGGCTGGTACTCGCGCCACAGCTGGGCGAGCGCGGCGATCGGGTGGTCGGCCGCGTCGACCCGCAGATCGACCAGCGGGAAGCTCTCGGTCGCGACCACCAGCAGCGCGGCCGAGCGCACCGGCGCGTGCTCGCCGCCGGCCGCCAGCCCGGCCTCGAGCGCGCCGACCAGGCGGGCGGCGAGCGGTGCCGCGGTCGCGACCGCGAACGCCTCGGTCATCGCCGGGATCACGCGATCGTTGGCCAGGATGTTGCCGATCGCGACGCAATCCTGAGCGTGCCGCGCGCCGAGATGCGGCTTGACGCGGTTGCCCGTGTAGGCGGCGGTGCGTCCGGCAGTGTCCATCACCGCGAGCTGGCGCCAGCCGATGTGCGGCGTCGAGGCGACCAGCGCGGCCAGCGCGTCTTCCGCCGTGCAGCCGGATGCCAGCAAATCGAGCCCGCGCAGCCCCAAGCGCGGATCGGTGCGGTTCTGCGTCAGCACCGCGCCCGCGCCGGCGCGCGCGAACGGCACGCGGCTGCCGACCGAGATGTTCGAGGTCGAGACCGCGCAGCCGACCTGGCCGGTGCGCGCGCAGCGCCCGATCAGCGAGAAGGTCATAGGTGCTGCGCCAGCAGATGGATGGCCGTGGCGGCGAGCCCGGACCACCACAGGGCCGCGACGACGACGACGACGATCACGATGGCGAGATAGAGGCGCCAGGGCGTCGGTTTCTCGGCGTAAGGATCGGTCAGCGCGCGCTGGGCGCCGGGCGGCAGATGGGCGACCGAGGTCAGCGCGGTGCCGAACGGAATGTTGACCTTGAGCCGCGTGTTGACCGCCCAGCCCGACGCGTCGAGGATCGGCCCGAGATTGCGGCTGCGCAGCTTGAGGGCGGCGATCAGCATCGACGGGCCGGAGATCACCAGGATCACGCCGAGCACGGCGAGCGGCATCTGCCACCACGCGAGATGGAGGAAGCCGGTGACGATCGAGGCGACGGCGGTGCCGATCGCGCCGATCGCCAACCCGATCGCGGCGAAGATGCCGGCGAAACGCGCGGCGTCGAAGGCTTGCGGCGCCCCCGGTGCGCCGGCAGCGGGCGCCGTTGCTGCAGCGGCGGGCGCCGTCGGTGCGGCGGCGGCCGGCGCGGCGGGCGCGCCGCTCGCCGCCGCGACGCTGCGCGCCATCAGCTGGGTCTGCGCCTGGGCCTGGCTGGCCGCCTGACGCGCCGCAGCGAGCTTCTGCGCCTGTTCGGCGAGCATGCGGGCGGCCTGCTTGTAGGGCAGGAAGAAGGCCTGCGCCAGGCTGATCGGGTGCTCGACGATCTTGATGATGCTGGCGTCCCAGTCGCGGCCCTTGCGGTCGTAGAACACGCCGTTGCGACCGACCCTCAGGTTGTCGGCGTCGCCCGCCGTGAAGGCGGCCGCGATCGTCATCTTGTCGGCGCCGCGCGTGCACTGGCAATAAGCGAGATAGACGCGGCTCAAGGTCGCGAGCTGGGCATGCTTGGTCTCGTCCTCGACGCGCACGCACAGCTCGCAGCTGCGGGCGTCGAGATAGAGCGTGCCGGCCTGGAACATCGCCTTGCCGTTGCGCGTGTAGAAATCGCGGAACGACACGACGTTGTTGAGCAGCGGCGCCAGGTCGCGCTGGAAGCGGATCAGCTTCTCGACGTCGGAGATCGCGTTCATCTCGGGCTCGAGCGCGCGGTCGCGCGCGATCAGCGCGTCGACCTGGGCCTTGGCGGCGGGATCGGCGAGCGCCTGAATGCGCGCGATGCCGAGCGGCTCGAGCGCGGTCGCGGGCTTGCGGGTGAGCCAGTCGCGGTAGGGCGCGAAGCGGGCCTTGATGGTCTCCCAGTCGCCCTCGCTCAGTGTCGCGCGCTCACCCAGCAGCGGTGCGACGATGTCGCGCCGGAAGCGCGCGACCGTCGCGGCCCAGGCGGGGTTGACGCCGTCCTCGAGCGGCAGCGCGCGTCCGGCCTCGATGCGCGCCAGCGGCAGCGCGCGCAGTTCGCTCGTGTCGGCATCGACCGACGCGGCGGCCAGCGCCTCGTAGGCGGCGAGCGGCGGGTTGAGCGCGTCGCCCGCGCGCGGATCGAAGCGCGCCAGCCGACAGCGCGTGAAATAATCGTCGAGCTTGTCGGTCAGCGCGCTCAGGCTCTCGGCGAGCATTTCGGTGCGCTCGCCGAGCGGCAAGAGCTCGCCGCCGCGCGTGGTCGCCTCGGCGCGCCACGCCGCATAGCTCGTCGCCTCGGCGAAGAACCGATCGGACGTCGCCTGCGACGCGCCGGGCCGGCCGCTGCGGTCGGTCTCCGCGCCCATGCAGGCGACGATGTCGGCGAGGGTCGCGCGCGTCCCGTCGTCCTCGGCCGCCTCGGGCGGCACGATGCCGTCGCCGTTGAACGCCGAGCCGTCGTAGATCGTCTCGATCGACGCGGCGTCGTCGAGCGAAATCTCGGCGTCGTCGCCCCGGCCCAGCATGCCGAGGATGGTGCGCGCCGACGCGAGCAGGCGCTTGCCGTCCGGCGTGTCGCTGAGCTCGTCGAGCGCCAGGGTCTGCCGCCCCTTGATCAGCACCTCGGGGTCCTTGAGCAGGCCCACGGTCCAATCGACCGCGGCGATCAGGTCGGGCGCGCGGATGCGGCCGTCGCGGTCGGCATCGATCAGGTCGAGCGTCGCGGCGTCGAACTCGATGCCGCGCGTCGGGCAGGCGAGCGCGACCCACAGTTTCTGGTCGAGCTGGCCGAGGGCGGCGATCTCGCGCCCGGTGTCGAGCCGCACCTGGTCGAACCCGCCGGCGCGGAAGAAGCGCCAGACGTGCTTGGCGCGGGTCTCGTCGGTGCGTTTCATCCCGCCTCCTGCTCGCGCGGCCCGCGATTATCACCGAGGCCGGCGCCGGTTCAAAGGATGGCGGCCCGCTTTTGTGACCGGGCGGGCACGCCGACGAAAATCCGCGGCATCGAATCGGCCGCGTGCTTGCGTGCTCCGGCGCTTTCGATTACCCAGCGAACGATGCCCCATTACCGGTACGAGCGCGCGCTGGGCGGCATCGTCGCGGGAGTCGACGAGGTCGGGCGCGGGCCGCTCGCCGGTCCGGTGGTGGCCGCCGCCGTGATCCTGACGCCGGACGCCCTGCCGCGCCGCCTGTTGGGCGCGATCGACGATTCCAAAGCTTTGTCTGCCGAGGAGCGCGAGCAGATCGCCGCCAAGCTGTGGGCGCGCGCGGCTGCCCGGGACGGCGTCATCGCGGCGGTCGCGGGCGCCAGCACCGTCGAGATCGAGCGCATCAACATCCTGCAGGCGAGCCTGCTCGCCATGACGCGCGCGATCGCGCGGCTCGCGCTGGCGCCGACCGCCGTGCTGGTCGACGGCAACATCCTCCCGGCTGCCCTGCCCTGCCCGGGCCGCGCCGTGGTCGACGGCGACGCCAAGAGCCTGTCGATCGCCGCCGCCTCGATCCTCGCCAAGGTCACGCGCGATCGCCTGATGGCGCGGCTCGCCGTGCGCTACCCGGCCTATGGCTGGGAGCGCAACGCCGGCTATGGCACGCCCGAGCACACCGCCGCGATCGCCGCCGCCGGGCCCTGCCGCCACCACCGCTTGGGGTTCGCGCCGTTTCGTAACACAATATATTAAGATTGCCTTATAAGATATTGAGTCGATTATAGAAAACCTTGACGAAGAATCGCGGGTCACGCCATCATCGCGGCCATGAGGAACTCGCCCGCCGCCCCGCCCGCCACCGTCATCGACGTGCCGTTCAACCAGGTGATCGTCGACGACTGCGTCGCCGCGATGGCGCGGTTGCCCGGCGGCTCGGTCGACCTCGTGTTCGCCGACCCGCCCTACAATCTGCAGCTCCGCTCGGATCTCCGGCGGCCCAACCAGTCGGTGGTCGACGGCGTCGATGCCGACTGGGACAAGCTCGGCGGCTTCGCCGAATACGACCGCTTCACGCGCGACTGGCTGTGCGCCTGCCGCCGCCTGCTCAAGGACGACGGCACGATCTGGGTGATCGGCACCTATCACAACATCTTCCGGCTCGGCGCGCTGCTGCAGGATCTCGGCTTCTGGATCCTCAACGACGTGATCTGGCGCAAGACCAACCCGATGCCGAACTTCCGCGGCCGGCGCTTCACCAACGCGCACGAGACCCTGATCTGGGCCGCCAAGTCGGAGCATTCGCGGCACCTGTTCAACTACGCGGCCCTGAAGACGCTCAACGACGATCTGCAGATGCGCAGCGACTGGCTGATGCCGCTGTGCACCGGCCCCGAGCGCTTGAAGCAGGACGGCCGCAAGCTTCATCCGACCCAGAAGCCCGAAGCGCTGCTGCATCGCATCCTGCTGGCGGCGTCGAAGCCGGGTCAGCTCGTGCTCGACCCGTTCTTCGGCACCGGCACCACCGGTGCGGTCGCCAAACGCCTGCGCCGGCGCTTCATCGGCATCGAGCGCGACGCCGCCTACGCCGCGGCGGCGCGCGCGCGCATCGCCGCCGTCCTGCCGGCGCCCGACGAGGCCGTGACCGTCACGACCTCGGCGCGCGACGAGGTGCGCGTGCCGTTCGGCGCCCTGATCGAGCGCGGGCTGATCCAACCGGGCGAGACGCTCGTCGATCCCGACCGGCGCTATGCCGCGCGCGTGCGCGCCGACGGCAGCGTGATCTCGGATCTCGCGCGCGGCTCGATCCATCAGGTGGCGGCGGCCGTGCAACACCTGCCGGCCTGCAACGGCTGGACGTTCTGGTGCGTGCTGCGCAACGGCGCGCCGGTGTCGATCGACCGGCTGCGCCAGGAAGCGCGCCAGACGATGGTGGGCGCCTCCTGACGTCGGGATGGGCGCCCGCGCCCATCGAATGGCGCTCGCAGAGGTCACATGCGATGGCGACGGCGACGCGGGCGCCGGTCCGCGCGTTAACCCGTCGGGTATGACATCCGCCTTGCTTTTGCCGGATTGGCCCGCAATAAGCGGACGGGTTGACTGGAGGAGCAAACGGTGCGACGAGCCGCGGCGTTCGGCGGTCTGGTCGGCGCGATCCTGCTGATCGGCTTGCCGGCCGCCGCACAGGACGCTCAGGACACGCGCGGGCTGCAGGATCGCCTGCAGCGCCTCGATCGCGCACTCGCCGCCTTGCAGCAGCAGGTCTATCGCGGCGGCGGCGGCACGCCACCGCCGGGCACGCTCCTGCCGCCGCCCAGCGATGCCGGCGGGGCGGCGGCCAGCGGCCTGCAGACGCGCATCCAGCAGGCGCAGGATCAGCTGCGTCAGACCAATGGCCAGCTCGAGGAGATCAACTTCGCGGTCGGCGACCTGCGCCAGCGCCTCGATCGCCTGGCCACCGACTTCGACACGCGCCTGAGCGCGCTCGAGAAGGCCTTCGCGGCACACCCGCCGGCGGCGGCTGTCGCGACACCGGCGGCCGCACCGGGCGCCGCGGCGCCGGCCGCCAAAGTCGCCGCTGCGCCGCCGCCGCCCGTCAAGCTGCCCAAGGGCACGCCGAAGCAGCAATACGAGTTCGCTTTCGATCTCCTGAAGCGCAGCGAATACGCGCAGGCCGAGCAGGCGATGAAGCAGTTCGTCGCCGCCCACCCCAATGATCCGCTGGCGAGCAGCGCGCAATTCTGGCTCGCCGAGACGTACTTCGTGCGCAACGATTTCGCCGACGCCGCGGCGGCGTTCCTCGCCACCTATCAGAAGTATCCTAAGAGCGACAAGGCGCCCGACTCGCTGCTCAAGCTCGGCGAATCGCTGGCGAAGCTCAACAAGACCAAGGAGGCGTGCGCCGCCTTCGCGCACTTTCAGAGCGCGTATCCGAAGGCGAGCGGGGCCCAACGCGGACGCGCCGCCGACGAGCGCCAGCGCCTGAAGTGCACGTGAGCTTCGGCGGCCGCGTCTCCAAGCGCGCTCGCGCCGTCGGCTGCCGCGTCTCCAAGCGCGCTCGCGCCTTCGGCTGCCGCGCGTGGCCGAAACCAGCGCGTCAGTGCGTCAGCGCGCCCTGGATGGTCTCGAGCAGGTAGTCGAGCCGGAACGGCTTCTGCACCAGGCGCGAGCCGACGTCGCGCTCGGCGCGCACGGTCTCGGCGACCGAGTAGGCGCTCATGTAGAGCAGCTTCATGCTGGGCCGGATCTGCTCGGCGCGGCGCGCCAGGTCGAAGCCGTTGAGATCGCCCGGCATCACGATGTCGGTGCACAGGAGCTCGATCGAGGCGTCGTCCTCGATCAGGCGCAGTGCGTCGGCGGCGCACGACGCGACGCGTACCGTGTAGCCGTGGCCGGCAAGCCAGTCGGCGATCAGCCCGCGGATGTCCGCCTCGTCGTCGACGATCAGGATCGTGCGGCCGTGCGGGCGCTCGATGCCGCGCGGCGGGGGCAGGTCGACGGCGCCCGGCGTGCGCGCCGACGCGGTCGCCAGCGCCTCGACGACCTTGATCTCGATCGGCGTCTCGGCCACCTCGACGCGGTTGCGGCCGTTGCGCTTGGCGACGTAGAGCGCCTCGTCGGCGCGCCGCATCGCGTCGGCGAGCGAGGCGCGGCGCGAGCAGATCGCCACGCCGATGCTGACCGTGAAGCGCACGCCGCCGGTCCCGGTCGGAATGATCGCGTCGGCGACCGCGGCGCGCACGCGTTCGGCGACCAGGCGCGCCTGGTCTATCCCGGTCTCCGGCAGGCTGATGACGAACTCCTCGCCGCCGTAGCGCGCAACCAGGTCGCTCGGCCGCAGCGCGCGCGCACAGATCTCGGCGAGGCCGCGGATCACGGCGTCGCCCGAGGCATGGCCGTAGGTGTCGTTGACCTGCTTGAAATGGTCGATGTCGACCATCAGCACGGCGATGTGATAGTTGCGCCGGCGGCCGCGCGACTCCTCCTTGCCCGATAGGTCGAGGAAGGAGCGGCGGTTCAGCACGCCGCTCAGCGGGTCGACATAGGCCAGTAGCTGGAGCCGGTGCTCGCGCTTCGACAGCACCTGCACGACGACGGCCGTGATCGTGGCGACCGCGACCGCCACTGCGGCCGGCGCGATCGCGAAGCTGCCGTCGGGCAGCGG
>Ga0335078_10018724_pt1 | contig 10294 bp, 9 predicted proteins | sample Lox_Sample_32_FD_206711 | JGI IMG/M metagenome (GOLD analysis project Ga0335078, IMG submission 206711) | Soil microbial communities from Loxahatchee National Wildlife Refuge, Florida, United States - Lox_Sample_3.2 | ecosystem: Environmental > Terrestrial > Soil > Wetlands | place: USA: Florida...
GGCTGTCGGTCGGGGGAAAGAGCCCGCTCACCGGCGGCATAAAAGAGGCCAATGTGGGAGGTACAGCCGGCTCTAAGATCGGCCGACTCGGTATTCAGGCCATTGTGGTGGAGGGCAAGGCCGCGGAATGGCAGCTCCTCAAGCTGGACCAAAAAGGCTTAAGCCTTGAGCCGGCGGATTTTGTCGTGGGCCTCGACAACTATGCAGCCTGCGAGCGGCTGCGCGAGCGCTACGGGAAGAAGATCGGCGTGCTCATCGTCGGTCCTGCGGGCGAGAGGCTTAGTGCGAACTCAACGGTGGCGGCAACGGATCCTGAGGGCAGGCCGAGCCGCCATGCAGCCAGAGGCGGCGTCGGGGCGATCATGGGCGCAAAGCGCCTCAAGGCCATGGTGATCGACGATGAGGGCACCTCCCTCCGCAAGGCCTTTGATGACAAGGCATTCCGGGCTGCAGTCAAGAGCGCAATCGAGACGATGAAGAGCGGTGGCCCCTATGGGGAGATCTTGCGCTCCTCGGGGACACCGTGGTTTGTCGATCTGGACAACAGCAGGGGCAGTCTTCAGACGCACAACTATCGCCTCGGCTCCTTCGACAAAGTAAGCGAGATCAATGCGAGCAAATTCATAGAGCTGAACAAGGTGAGGGGCGGAACTATGGGCCACGCATGTTCGCCCGGCTGCGTCATTCATTGTTCGAACATCTTTCATGATGCCGACGGAAGGTACGTCACCTCGAGCCTCGAATACGAGACGCTCACCTTCCTCGGCGCCAATCTCGGCATCGGCGATCTGGACGCCATTGCGCGGATGGACAGGAGATGCGACGGCCTCGGTGTCGATACCATAGAAACGGGGGCAGCCATAGGGATTCTCAATGACGTGGGGCTCTTCGATTTCGGGGATGCTGCGAGAGCGGAAGAGCTCATCGACGAGATCGCCCGGGGAACGCTCATGGGGAGGATTCTCGCGGCCGGTACCGAGACGGTTGCAAAAGTCTTCGGCATCGACCGTGTCCCGACGGTGAAAGGCCAGGCCATCGCCGCCCACTCCGGACGCTCCATGAAGGGGTGGGGGGTCACGTACGCCACGAGCCCGCAGGGTGCCGACCACACCGCAGGCCCTGTGGGGGCCGGCGATTTCCTCAATCCCAAGGGGCAGGTGGAGCTCTCGAGGAAGTCACAAATCATCAACTCAGCCCTTGATGCGACCGGCTTTTGCCATTTCACCTTCATGTACCGGTATCCCCAGGTGATCATGCCCATGATCAACACATTCTGCGGAACCGATCTGACCATAGAAGATTTCCTTGAGCTGGGCAAGGAGATGCTGCGCCAGGAGCGGGCCTTCAACCTGGCTGCCGGCATCGGGCCCGGCGCCGACGGGATGCCGGAGTTCACGAAAACTGAGGCTCTGCCGCCCACCAATGCAGTCTTTGATGTCCCCGACGAGGAGATAGAGACCTTCTTCAACTTCTAATGGGATTCCCCTTCGTAGCGCTGAATATGCTATACTTTGTCTTATGAAAAAAGGAAAGGCACCAAAAGAGCCTGCGGGAAAAAACACCCCGTCCAGGCGGCAGAAGGTCCTTTTCTTCTGCGCCTGCAATGCCGTCCGGTCCCAGATGGCCGAGGGCTTCGTGAAGGCCCTTTACGGCGACAGACTGGAGGCGTTCAGCGCAGGCCTCAAGCCTGCTGTCTTGAGCCCTACCGCAACCAGAGTCATGGCGGAGATAGGCATCGACATATCTTCCCATGCGCCCAAAAGTATCGAAGCCTTTGTGGGGACCAAATTCGATTGCGTTGCCATGGTGTGCGGAGATCCCAAGGGAGTATGCCCCTTTCTTCCCCATTCCCAGCTCGATTTCACCTGCGCCGGCTGCTCCGGCTGCTGCGCCCTCCACCCCTTCTTCCCCAAAGGGAACCGCCTCCTGCACGGCCAGTTCCAGAACCTCATCGACAGGGAGGGGGCGGAGCACATCGAGGCGTTCCGTAGGGTGAGGGACGAGATCAGGGAGTGGCTGGCTGAGAATTTCGGGATTGAGGGGAAATAAGATCGAGCATCCCTTCTATCCGTACCGGTACTGGACGCCGCACTCTCCGCTGGGGTAGTCCCACGAGACAGAGCCGCGGATGCACGCGATCCTGCAGGTTCCGCATTCGAGGCAGCCCGCATACTCCACCGTCATCTCGCCCGTCTCCGCATTCAGGGAATAGAGATGCCCGGGGCAGACCGCCACACACCACCGCTCCTTGCAGTCCGCACACTGCTTCTGGTCGAGCCTGATGTGGCTCTCCCTGTCGTTCTTGATCGCATCGAGGGCTATCTTCTCTTCCACCTTCATGGCTACATCTTCCTCAACGAAAGAAAATCTTTGAATCCATCCCACGTGAGCACGTGCTTTCGCACCGCTTCCTTTGCCGTCTTGTAGAGAGAGGCCTTCGGCCCGCTATCCACCGCATAAAGATCGCGCAGGAGCTCGCAGAGAAACTTCGGGTAGACCTTGAGGAGCCTGGGATTGTCGAGCACTTCCCGGGAGTGGCGGAACGTCTCAAGATCCTGGAGGACGAAGCTCTCCCTCAATCTCTTGTCATAGAGGGAAAGGAATTGAGCGGAGGTGTCATCCTTTGTAAGGGCCTCGTCTGCCACCTCGCCGGCCAGGACCCCTGATGCCACCGCAAATTCCATACCCCTCACGGTGAGGCCTAGGTTAAGGGCAAATCCGGCAGCGTCTCCTGCCACGAGCATGTTGTCGGTGGAAAGCTTCGAGATGCCGCCAATCCCCGCCTCAGGGATGATGTGGGCAGCATATTCCTTCAGCTCTCCTCCCTTAGTCCACCTGAGGACTTCGGGCCTGGCCGTAAACTGCTCCATGAGCCGGTGGGACTCTTCGGCACCACCCGCCTTCATGAGCGCTTCGATGCCCACGACGAGTCCGACGGAGAGGCTGTCGCTGTTCGTGTAGAGAAAGCCTCCGCCGAACAGGCCCTTTGTCACGGCGCCCGCAAAGAGACAAGCAGCTCCCTCACCCGATTCGAGGCCGAACCGGTCTTCTATGATGCCGGGGTCAAGCTTGTATATCTCCTTTATGGCGACCGCATAATCGGCAGGTTTGGGCGGGGCTGACCGAAGGTGCGCCTTCTCGGCCATGAAGGAGAGGGCGCCGTCAGCCGCGATGACGATGCGGGCCGGGATCTCCTCGCCCCCTGCTTTCACGCCTGCCACGCGGCCTTCCTCCCAGAGGAGATCGTCGACCCTCCGTCTGGGAATGACAAAACAGCCCTTCTCCATGACTCTGTCGCCGAACCAGGCGTCGAGCCTGGCCCGCAGCACCGTGTGGCTCTGAAAGGGCTTCGTCCCCCTCTGCGCGCATCCGTGTTCGAGGAGGACCGAGCCTTCATCGTCGAGGACCGTCAGCATCTCCTTTACCACCGGCCGCTCAAAGGGCGCCTCCTCCACTATCTCCGGGAGGAAGCGGCGGATGGGCTCCACATAGATCCGGCCCCCGCTGACGTTCTTGCTCCCCGGCGTGTCGCCGCGCTCGAGGAGGATCACCTGCCTGCCGGCAGTGCTCAGCCGGTAGGCGGCGGAAAGGCCCGCGAGCCCACCTCCCACGACGATCGCGTCTATCTTCTCCATGGATGACACGTTACTTGCCGAGCCTCTTCTTTAGCGCGTCCGTCAGGGCGGGCAACACTTGGAACAGGTCGCCCACGATGCCGTAGTCCGCGTGCTTGAATATGGACGCGTTGGGGTCTTTGTTGACGGCCAGCACGACTTTCGACGTACCCATCCCCATGATATGGTGGATCGCGCCCGAAATGCCTGCCGCTATATAGAGCCTCGGAGAAACCGTCTTACCGCTCTTGCCGACCTGGTCCTCATGGTCGCGCCACTTCGCGTCGACCACCGACCTTGTGGCGCCCACCGCACCCCCGATCACCTCCGCAAGGTCCTCGAGGAGCTTGAAATTCTCAGGCGCCTTCATGCCATGGCCACCGGAGACGACAATGTCGGCCTCCGTCAGATCGACCTTGCCCTTTGTCTTTTCTTCGACCCGAATGACCTTCGTCCTTATCCGTTCGGGAGATATGCCTGCCCGCTTCTCGAGAAACTGACCCGCCGAGTCGTGAGGCCCTCCCAATGCAAACGTATTCGGCCTCACGGTGAACACGGCGGGGCTACCGGAAAAAGAGATCTGGGCCAGCACCTTGCCGCCGTACATGGGACGCACGACGGTGAAGGGCTCCTCAGCCCAACGGACATCCGTCACATCGGAGGCGATGCCGCGCGAGAGCAGCACCGCCACCCTGGGCATGAAATCGCGGCCGATCCGCGTTGCCCCGGCAGCGACGATGTGCGCCCCCTCCTCGGCTACAAAGGCCGAGAGGGCCTGAGAGTACCCTTCGGCCGTATATGCTTCGAGAACCGGATCCGTGATGTTCACGAGCCTTCCCGCATAGAGGCGCAGCTTTTCCCTCACGCCTTCCGACATCGGCCCGAGGACCACGGCCTCGACCTCGTAACGGCCCGAATCCGCCACTTTCCTCGTCTCGCTCAAAAGCTCCAGAGAGGCCTTTCTCGGGCGATCGCCCTTAAGTTCCACGAATACAACGATCTTTTCCATTCGAGGCCCTCGCTAAATGACCCTTTCCACGTCCACGAGAATCCGCGCTGCTTCGAGAGCGGCGTCCGCCGGCTCGCCGGGTATGAGCCGGACCTCCTGCCGCTTCCTGGGGGCAAGATATCTCTCCACCCTCACCTTCGCACCGAGTGAGCCTACCTCGCTCAGGGTAAGGCCAAGGTCGGCCGGTGTCATTTTCAATATCGTTGCTTTCATTGCCTTCATCACCCCCGTGATAGGGGCCGTTCTTGGTTCGTTGAGCCCCCTTTCCACGGTAAAAACGGCGGGCAGCCGGCTTTCGACGACCTCGTGTCCTCCTTCGGTCTCGCTTTCCGCCTTCGCCTTGCCGCCGTCGCAGTCGAGCTTCACGATGCCGCCCACGTGGGGGAGACTTAAGAATTGTGCCACCATGGGCCCCACTTCGCCACGGTCATCGTCGATGGCCTGTCTCCCGGCCAGGATGATATCGAAGGGCTCCTTTGAGGCGGCCCTGCTCAATGCGAGAGCAGTACTGGTGCCGTCGCCCTCCAGGAACGCCTCGTCATCGAGGAGGAGTGCCTCGTCAGCACCCATGGCGATGGCGGTTCTCAACACCTCGATCGCCCTTGCAGCCCCCAGCGTGATCACCCGCACCTTGCCTCCATGCTTCTCTCTCAGCCTCAATGCTTCTTCAACGGCCACCTCATCGAAGAGGTTCACTGCAAACTTCTGCTCGATCTCAAGGCTCCTGCCCTCCCCCGCGATGCTTACGAAAGCCTCCGGGTCCGGAACCTGTTTTGCCAGCACGACAATATTCATTACGCAGCCTCCCTTTTTGAAAAACCGCCGAAGAGGACCGATGTGGCTGTGGACAGTTTTATGTACCATATAACGACGCGGGATTCCACCTCTTGTTGAGAGGATGAGCAGGGAGGCGGCTCAAGATCAAGGCATAATTCTTCAAAGGGTTTTCTTACAAGGAAAGGCTCACAAAGGACAATTTCGGGAACCGACGGGGTGCCGACCCGCTCTTTCAAGCGGGTCGGGTCGGTAGAGGCGGGATCATTGACGGGGACAAGTCGGCGAGTACACCTTTTGGAAGATCGTAGCGTATTTCATGGTAGGATAAACCTTCTCAAGCCCGCCACCACGTCGTGACAGGCAGCCAATACATCGTTGAGGCTTAAGGGCGTTGCCGCCTGAAGACCGGGTGAAATGGCTATGCCCAGGATGAGCCCGGCAATGGATGAACAGATGATGGCAATCTTCTTCAGGGAAAAAAATGAAAGTCGGCGGACTCCCTCCCTCTTTTTCGGGTCTTCGCCCTTACCTGTGGTGCACCCGTGATCTTCCGGCCCCCCGTGGGGCATTGCGCCTCGATCCGGGCAAAGGCGGTCCTCGATTCCCCCGGAAACACCGAGATAGGCGGCGTAAGATTTCACATAGCCCTTCACGTATACGGGATGGGGAAGGGTGCTCCAATCGCCCGATTCAATCGAGTATAGGGTCGATTTCTTGACGAAAAGGGACTCGGCAACATCAGCAAGCGACAGACCCTTGCTTTCCCGCGTTTCCCTCAAGATCTCGCCCAGAGGGCGAAGGTCGAAGCTTGTCCCGGCAAACTTGGAGGTTTTTTTTGGGCCCTCGTGGGCCTGGAGAAACGGCATGTGAGAAAATGCTGCTTCCAGAAGCGACACCCTCTGCCTCCTTCTAGGGTCTTGAGCTTTCCACGAGGAAAGACAGAGCAAAGAATATGCCAGAAGGTCGAAGTAGGGGGCTCACTTCTGCGAATGAACGGGAAATGGGCGGTCAGGATAAGAAAGGTACGAGAGGTAAGGTGGGCTGTTTCGGCAAGATTCGGGGCTGCCTTAGTGGGCGTATAACGCGGAAATATTCAGTTTACCCGCGCCATTACTGGATATGCCATCATCCGGCTAGGGGTGTGCGCATTCGGTTTCATGGGTGGGCGCTTTTGGCCGGATTGCCCTCCCAGACGTAAGCCCGGTAAAAGAAACCCACGCCTGGGAAAACGTTTCCGACCGGAAGCGCGAGAGACCTAAGCAGACCGGTAAACTTTGTAGGCCTCGTCGACGCTTTTGCCTTCCACGGTCACCGCGTAGATGCCGTTGCACATCCTTACGGCCTCGTCGAGTGACTTCTGGTGGATGTTCCTGCCTGTGGCATTTCCGGCGGCGCCGCTGATGTGTATCTGATCGTGCAGCCTCTGGAGAAAGGCCTTTACGTCGTCGCTTTCGCCGCCCGCGCAGACGACCCTTGTCCTTCCCCCTGCGAGGATCGCCTCTTTCAGCGCCTCCGCCGGATTGACGCCCTCTTTCTTCGGATAATTGACCTTAACGAAATCGCTCCCCAGGCATGCCCCCACTCCGGCGGCACCGGCGATAAGATGCGGATCCTTCTCATCCTTCACCGCCTTGCCGCGGGGATACATCCAGAGCACGGTAACATAGCCGTGCTGGTGCGCCTCGTAGACGATCTGAGCTGCCTCGTAGAGCATGCTCGACTCGTACTCGCTGCCGATATAGACCGTGTATCCCACGCCAAGTATGGAGAGTCGGCTGTTCCGGTGAAAATCGGCAACCTGTTGCACCGCAAACCACCGCTGGCTCATAGGGTCGCACTGGGCGGTCTTGACGAGATTAGTCTTGGAATTAAGCTTCACGAGGTAGGGCACCTTCTTGTAATCCTGGCCGTAGTGGGCGATAAGCCCGAGCTGAGTGGCAAATACCCCTATTTTAGACTTGGCGGCGATGCGGAAGAGGTGTTCGGGATCGTTATCGTCCGCTGCTATCCCCTCTCCGAAGAAATCGCCGTTCAGGTGCTCTACTTTCTGATCCCCGGCGTAGAGCATGAGGCGCCCGCTCTCTCTCGTGATGGCCTGATAGTTCTTGACATAACGCTCCTTGGCCGATGTAGGCACATCGCCCGGCACTTTTACGACAGCACTTTTGCCCTTCATCATATCCTCCTTCTATATGTTAGCCGCCAAATCTCTTGATCGTACTACGGTTTCCGGCAAAAATCCAGACAAGAAAAGTATGCTCCTTCGAAGGCCGTTTGACAACCGCGTCAGTTGAAAGCGGTGGGCCTCCCGGGAACCAGCCGTTTCAATCGCCTTGACAAAGAACCGCGGCCTACATAGCTTATAGTGAGATACGGGGTTGCATCGAAAATCCAACGGATAGGGGTTTGAGAAGGTGGCTGAGAAGCGAAGGATAGGCATTCTCACGGGCGGCGGCGACGTCCCCGGCTTGAATGTGGCCATCAAGGCCGTCGTCACCCAAGCTACGATCGAAGGCATCAGAGTTTTCGGGATCAGGACGGGATGGCTTGGGCTGCTTTCGGTAGATCCGGATGATCCCGCCACCATCGACCACTACACCATGGAGCTCACCTCGGAGAACGTGCGTACCATAGACCGAACAGGCGGAACGATTCTCCACACTTCGAGAACGAATCCGAGTAATGTTCCGCGGGATGAGGTCCCGCAGTTTGTCAGGCAGGAAGACCGCCAGGAGGCTGCCGGCGGGAGGGTTGACTGCACGCGCCATGTCCTGAGGGTCCTCGAGGCGCTCCAGATGGAGGCAATCATCCCCATAGGCGGCGACGACACGCTCAGCTTCGCGAGCAGGCTCCATCACGAGGGCTTTCAGGTTGTCGCGATCCCCAAGACCATGGATAACGATGTCTTTGGAACCGACTTCTGTATAGGCTTCTCCACTGCCGTCACGAGGTCCGTGGATGCCATCAATGCCCTCCGCACCACCGCGGGCTCCCACGAACGCATAGGCGTGGTGGAACTCTTCGGCAGGAACTCCGGCGAGACCTCTCTCTTCGCCGCATATCTCGCCGACGTGGATCGGGCGGTCATATCGGAAGTACCCTTCGACATCGACCGTCTCGTCAGCCTTCTGGCAGCCGACCGTGCCCACAACCCCTCCCGCTACGCGATCCTCACCATATCGGAAGGGGCCTCTTTCAAAGGGGGTGCTGTTCTTGAAACCGGCAAGGAGGATGCCTACGGCCATCGGAAGCTGGGAGGCATAGGCTCGGTCGTGGCCGATGAGATCAAGAAACGAGCAGGAATAAACACAATTTACCAGCAGCTCGCCTATATCATGCGCTCAGGGGCCCCGGATTCCCTGGACCGCATAGTGGCCGTCTCCTACGGCAACCTTGCCCTCAACCAGATCGCCCTCGGCCACACCGGCAGGATGGTGGCCCTCCAGCAGGGCATCTACACGACGGTCCCCATAGAGCTCGTCACGGCGGCGAAGAAGCGTGTCGATGTGACTGCCCTCTACGATCCGGAGAATTATCGACCCAAAGTGCGCAACATGCTGGGGAAGCCGATGTTTCTCTACTAGCGTCGGAGACACCCGGCACGTCTTCTCCTTCTCTGGCTCAGAGCGTTCCGCAAAATAACGTAACAATCCCCCCCGCGCGTAGCCTTTTCCGTAAGCGCAGCCTCAGCCAAGCGAAGGAAAAGATGGAGCAGGGCGGTAACGTTCATCAAAGGGCACTCAATTTTGCGAAACGCTCCAGGCTTCGCAGGCTATCGTGCCGCTGGCGGTCTGCCGGGTTTAAGGAATCCGTTTGAATCAAGTCGGAATTAGGTTCCTCACGAAACAGAGAGACTATGGGCAGGCCGCCTCCGTTATCGGAGAGAGCTGTTTCTTAGAAATTTTCTTTGACAATAATAATTATCAGATAATATTATTTCCATGATCCAATTAGCGGAGAGAAGCTTCGGATGAAGATGACGCCTCAGAGAATCGCGATAATGGATTATCTTGAAGGGAATACGCAACATCCGTCGGCAGCAGAGGTGTACAAGGCGGTTTCGAGGAGGTTTCCCACCATGTCCTTCGCCACTGTCTATAACACGTTGCGCGTCCTCAAGGACAAGGGCCTCGTCGCGGAGCTCTCCCTCGATCCCGAAAAGAAAAGATTCGACGCCAATCCTGCACCCCATCATCACCTCATATGTGTGAAATGCAAGAAAATACTGGATGTGGCGCGGACGTTCGATCTCTCTCTGCCGGAGGACGATCGACGCCGGTTTCGCCTCATCGGAAACCACGTGGATTTCTACGGCGTCTGTCCCCGGTGCGGATCGAACGTATGAAATAATTCGATTTTTTGTCGTTTCGGTCAGTCTAACCTATTGAGATTACTGACACCGAATTCGGCCGGAATTGATTATTTCAGACATTCCATTCCGGGAGTCGGCGAGGAAAGCGGGGAGAGAGTGGTAGGCATCATCGTTCATGGGTGAAACGGTGCGGCCCATCTCCGGGAGCGCCAAGAATGACCCGTCTCGTCAGATATCAGGTCACCGCGAGCGTTTTGCAGAATAAAGTGCCGATTGGACGTGGCTTATCCCCGTTGACTATCGGTACTTGCCGATTGAGAATCGGTAACGGTTTTTGCAAAACGCTATTAAAGCCAGGGAGGCTATTCAATGAATACGACAGCCCTTCAACAGTGCAGCTACGGAGTCTACGTTATATCGGCCGGGACAGGTGGGAAGCTCAATGGGCAGATTGCAAACGCCGTATGCCAGGTCACGGCCACGCCTGCAAGTGTGTCGGTCTGCATCAACAAAGAGAACCTCACCCACGAGCTCATATCGGCAGGCCGGGCTTTCAGCGTGTCCATTCTCGCCGAAGAGACC
>Ga0335078_10018725_pt1 | contig 10294 bp, 10 predicted proteins | sample Lox_Sample_32_FD_206711 | JGI IMG/M metagenome (GOLD analysis project Ga0335078, IMG submission 206711) | Soil microbial communities from Loxahatchee National Wildlife Refuge, Florida, United States - Lox_Sample_3.2 | ecosystem: Environmental > Terrestrial > Soil > Wetlands | place: USA...
GCCGAAAGTCAAAGCGAACGGCATCACCATAAACTACGAGCAACAAGGGGCCGGCGAGCCGCTCCTGCTCATTCCGTTCTTGGCTGCCGATAATGCCTGCTACGCCTTCCAGGTCGCCGACTACGCCAAGCATTTTACCTGCATCTCGGTCGATCCGCGCGGCGCCGGCGAAACCGACAAACCGCCGGGAACTTATTCCATGGAGTTGTTCGCTGACGATCTCGCCGCCTTCCTACAGGCGATCGGAGTAGAGCGCGCACATGTCAGCGGCGTATCGTTGGGCGGGGCAACGGGACTCTGGCTCGCCGGCAAATATCCAGAGCGAGTCAAATCCCTCTCCGTGCACAGCGGCTGGACCAAGTCAGACCCGTTCCTCAAGACCGTGGTGGAGGGCTGGCGCAGCATCGCCAAGGGACTAGGCAGCGTTACCGAAATGGTGATCCAGGGTATTTTTACCTGGTGCCTTACGCCAGAGCTTTATGCGGCAAAACCAGACTACATCGAGCAATTGGCCGCGTTCGTGCGCAGCCGGCCGAAGCAACCTATGGACGCCTTCATCAGCCAATCCGGCGCAGTGATCGCTCATGATGCGCTAAGTCAGCTCGGGCGCATCAAGGCTCCGACTCAGATCACTTTCGGACGCCACGACCTCGTGTGCTCCCCCCGCTTTGCCGGCCCAATGCAAAATGGGATCAAAGGCAGCGAACTTCTGATATTTGAGACTAGCGCGCACGCGGCCATTTACGAAAGCGTCGCTGAGTTCAACGAAAAAACCTTGAGCTTTTTGAAGCGGCACTGAAGAAACCCGGAGCTGATCGGGCGTTACGCCGGCGGCCGGTGCGCGAGCCAACGGCCGGCCTCGGCGGAGGAGAATAATTCCGCGAGCGCAGCATTGACGGTGATCGGCTCCTCGCTGGTGATGGTGTGGCCGGAACGCGGGATGACCAACAATCCTGCGGTAGGGACTATACGTTTGAGGAACAAACTTCCTTCGAGACAGGCATCGTCCTCATCGCCGACAATAACAAGAAGAGGGGCGCTAAATCGGCGTAAATCCGCTTCCATGTCCCAGAGCGTAGGACGGCGTGCTTGAACCATCGACATGGTTAGAGCGTGGCCCCGCGCCGAATGTTCTGAGAGCATCCGGGCAAATTCAGCAAAGCCACGCGGGTCTTTGTATTTATGCGTCAGACGGCCGGGACTCTCAGCATAGCTGGCGGCAGCCTCCACCATACCCTTTTCGGTGAACATGAGCGCGGTCGACGCCGCGAATTTTCGCATGGCCTCGCGCGCGCCAGGATCGGACAGCGAGCCCCAACCGCAGCCCGCCGCGGCCACCGAGATGCAGCGCTTCGGATTGCGGATGCCGACATGGAGCGCGGTGTAAGCGCCCATTGAATGTCCGACGACATGCGCCCGGTCGACACCGAGCGCATCCATGACCGCGACAACATCGTCACGGGCGATATCCTGGCCATAGCGCGCCGGGTCTTCCGGCACGTCCGATGGCGGATAGCCGCGCGCCGAGAATGTGATACAGCGATGCGAACGCGAGAAATGTCGCATCTGCGGTTCCCACGTGCGATAATCGCCGGCGAATTCGTGCACGAATACGATCGGGGTGCCGGCGCCGGACTCTTCGCAATAAATCTTGGTGCCGTCGGATGTTGTGATCTCAGTCATCGGGGTCTCGTCATCGACTGCTCTATGCCGCTTGGGGTACGAGTCCGAGCTCGTAAATCTGCGTCACCGGTATGGGCAGCGGATCATCGCCCAGATCATAGCCGACCGCGCGTAAACTTCCCCAGGCCGGGTTCATGGCGACCGCAAGCCGCGTATAGGGATTGAGCACCGGCTCCTTCAGCCAATCGAAATCGCTCGCCGATAACGAGCCCCTCCAGGCCGCGAGCGACTCCCGCCGTGCCCGGCTGAAGCCCGCCGCATCGGCGAACGAACTGGCAAGGAACCGTCGCATGCCAATGCGCCCTTCCCAGCCCGGACGGCGAGGCTCCCAATCATTGGCCGCGCAAGTGTTGTTTGAACGGGTAAAGAATTCAGTCTCGGTTCGCTCGATCACGCAACACTCATCGGCGGCACAGCCAACCAGCGTGTAGATCGCCGGGCGCGCAACTGGCGTTGACTCTAACAGGCGCCGCGCTGTGGCAAAATTTTCGCACTCCTCGAACGTGCGCCGCAACAGCTGATCAGGCGGGATGAAAGAGGCGCGGGAGGTGCGCAATGCGTTGACTGCGTAGTCGAAAGGGCGAAGCCAGCGATGGCGGGTACGGCGCCGCATCGGCGCTTGATTGAGCGCGGCAGCGAAGCGTCCCGGCGCCATCGCAGTGAGAACGCCCACATAGCCCGGCCAGGTGACGCTGACAAAGTCGCCGCCAGCGCCGCGCATGTGCGCGATCTCGGCATGCCGTCCAAGACCGCTGAACGGCCAATCGAGCGTGCGCATAAGCCACGGCACGCCATCCTCTTGGCACGCTCGCGCCGTACAGCCCCATTGATAGGATGCGTTGAGCAGCCAGACGCCAGAAAAATCCAACGCATCCGCAATCGCGGCGATTTCGGCGAAATATGGCGAACGCGATCGCCGCAAGGAGCGGTGCGAAAGAAAATCGAAAGCCGGAATAAACGGCACCGCCACGCGCGGAAAAAACTGCAGGCAGGCGTCGCGCAATGCCCGGGCTTGTGCCGGCCGCATTCGCGCATGGCGCAATGGACCGCCGTCACGAACGTCAATAAGGGGAATGGCGGGCAATGGCGCATTCATTTGGAGACCGGCGAGATCGAATCGTGCGGGGTTCGGCCTTTGCATGTGCCGGGCGCTGTTTCCCGTCAAGGGCCGGTGGCATCTGGCGCGCATGTCTTGCAGGCGTCGAGTTTCCCAACCGGATTCTGCGCCGAAAACGGCCTCCCGATCGACAATATCTCTGCCTACATTGAACCGTTGACTCTCTCAGCCCTACCGCATTGAAAGTTGGGAGAAACTGGCGACTGCGCCGGGCATCCGCCCGCTTCGATTTAATCGCCGACGAGGAGCTTATGGAAACGGTAAAGCTAGGCCGAACAGGGCCCGCAGTTAGCGTTTTGGGTCTCGGCTGCATGGGGATGTCGCCAGGGGTTTATGGGCCTGCTGACGAGGCGGAGAGTATCGCCACCATTCGCGCGGCAATTGACGCCGGCGTCGCCCTGATCGACACCGGCGATTTCTACGGGATGGGCCATAACGAAATGCTGATCCGGCGCGCGCTGGAGGGCACACCGCGCTCGCGCGTTGTCATATCAGTGAAATTCGGCGCATTGCGCGACCCGGCCGGTATGTTCGGCGGCAATGACGGACGACCGCAAGCGGTGAAAAATTTTCTTGCCTACTCGTTGCGGCGTCTCGGCACCGACTACCTCGACATTTATCGCCCGGCGCGGCTCGATCCGGCGGTACCCATCGAAGACACCGTTGGCGCCATCGCCGACATGATACGCGCCGGCTATGTGCGCCATGTCGGCCTGTCGGAAGTAGGAGCTGAAACCATACGCCGCGCGCAGGCCGTTCATCCGATCGTCGACTTACAAATCGAATATTCACTGATGAGCCGCGGAATAGAGGCGAATATTTTGCCGACGACGCGGCAATTTGGCATCGGAATAACCGCTTATGGAGTTTTGTCGCGCGGCATCCTGAGCGGCCGGGTGCCGCCGCCAACTAATAAGGGAGACCTACGCATAGTCCGCATGCCGCGTTATCAGCCCGGCAACGTCGAGCAGAACCTGAAGTTGGTCGAGGCGCTGCGGCGGATCGGCAAGGAAAAAAATGCCACGCCGGCGCAGCTCGCTCTGGCGTGGGTGCGCTCGCGCGGATCGGACATCGTTCCGGTGGTCGGCGCAAGGCGCCGCGATCAGCTTAACGAAGTCCTCGCCGCGCTTGAGCTCGAGCTCGATGCGACCGATCTCGCGCGCATCGATGCGGCGGTGACGCCGGACCTTACCGCCGGGACGCGTTATGATGCCCCGCAAATGGCCCACCTCGACAGCGAGGCGACCGCCCGCCACGCGCCTACTTGATTGCAGCGCATCTCCGCTGCGATAGTTTCCGCTGATAACCGGCCTTCGTTTCCAAGGAGCCGGGACGGCGGGAGGGCGCGGTGGCTGAATATGACTTTGTCATTGTCGGTGCGGGATCATCGGGCAGCGTGATCGCCGCTCGCCTGTCCGAAGACCCCTCGATCAACGTGCTTTTGCTCGAGGCCGGCGGCCCAAATCACGATGACGAGAGAATCTCCTCGCCGCAACGCGCCTGGGAATTGTGGAACACGCCATTCGATTGGGCGTTCACGACTGTTCCGCAGCCCGGCGCGTTCGACCGGCAGCTATTTTGGCCCCGCGGCAAGGTGCTTGGCGGTTCAAGCTGCCTCAACGGCATGATTTACATCCGCGGCGCGCCTGCGGATTACGACCACTGGGCCTATCTCGGCAACGCCGGCTGGGATTACGAAAGTGTGCTGCCCTACTTCAAGAAATCGGAGGACTATTACGGCGGCGCCTCGCGTTATCACGGCGTCGGCGGTCCGCTCTCGGTACTGCGCCACACCAATCCCAATCCTCTGACCGATGCCTTTATCGAGGCGGCGGTCAATGCCGGCCATCCCATCAACTACGATTTTTCCGGCCCTGAGCTTGTCGGGGCCGGCTATGCCGATACGACGACAACGCACGACGGCCGCCGCTGCAGCGCCGCCGTGGCCTTTCTCGTGCCAGCACATAATCGCCGCAACTTGACTGTGCAGACCGGGGCACGCAGCCATCGGCTAGTGATCGAGAACGGACGGTGCCGAGGGGTCGAATATGAGCATGGCAGCAAGCTGCACACCGCGCATGCCGCGGCAGAGGTCATTGTCAGCGGCGGCACCATCGGATCGCCGCATCTTTTACTCCTCTCCGGCGTCGGTCCGGCGGACGATCTGCGCAAGCTCGGCATCCAAGCGAAAGCCGACCTGCGCGGAGTAGGCCAAAACCTGCACGACCATCTTCTGACCTTTGCCATCCACGAAGCGAGCAGGGAAATTCCTGCCCCCAAGCACAACGTGCTCGAAGCCCATCTCTTCGCCAAAACCGATCCGCGTTTGCCGGCGCCCGATCATCAACCGCTGTTCATGTGCAATGCGCCGCCAGCCCATGGGCTTGATATCCCGCCGAACTCCTATGCGATCGCGCCCGGCATCATTCGCCCGGTTTCGCGCGGCGAGCTGAAGCTGACCGCGAACGATCCCGCCGCGCCAATCCAAATTGACCCACGCTACTTGAGCGAGCCCGCCGATCTAAACGCCTTGGTCCACTCGCTGGACGTCTCAATCGAGATTTTGGCGAACGAAGCGTTTGCCAAATGGCGCAAGCGCTCGCTCTGGCCCAAAGCCAAAACGCGCGCCGAACGCGAGCAATGGGTGCGGCAAACTTGCGAGACCTACCACCACCAAGCCGGCACCTGCAAAATGGGCATCGACGCAACGAGCGTGGTCGATCCGCAGTTGCGCGTCTACGGCGTCGAAGCTCTGCGCGTGGCCGATGCCTCCATCATGCCGACAGTAGTCAGCGGCAATACGAACGCGCCATCGATCATGATCGGCGAAAAAGCGGCCGACTTGATCCGCGGCAAAGCCGCTTTTCACTGACCGGCGGATTATACTGGCGCGTAAGCGCCGGAGCTTGCTTCCACGATGCGTGCCTGCGGCAAGGGCCGATTGATCTTGAGCCCCTCCCACACCGCGTTGACGATGTCCTGCGTACCCAGCCCGTATTTGGCGAATAGAAACTCGCGGCTGCCGGCTTCGGCGAATGTATCGGCAATGCCGACGCGGCGAAGCGGCGCCGGAATGCCGGCCTCCGCCAGCACCTCAGCGACTGCCGAGCCAAGCCCGCCGACAATGGTGTGGTTTTCCGCGGTTATAACAAGGCGGCTCCCGCGCGCCGCAGACACAATGGTCGCTCCGTCCAATGGCTTTATCACCGGCACGTTGAGCACACCGGCGCTGAGCCCGTTCTCGCTGAGCGTGCGCGCCGCGGCGAGCGCCGCCGGAAGCATCATGCCCGAAGCGACAATGCATACCTCGCAGCCCTCGCCGCCACGGACGATTTGCGCTTTGTGCAGGTCGAGCCGGTGATCATCTTCGAAGATGACGGGAATCTCGCCACGCTTGAGTCGCAGATAGACCGGTCCGGGGTGCGCCGCGACGGCGGCAACCGCTTGTCTCGTCTCAATGGCGTCGGCCGGCTCGACCACGGTCAAATTTGGCAGCGCTCGCATCAATGCGACATCTTCGATCGCCTGGTGGCTCGGCCCCCCCGGACTGGATAGGCCGGGCATGAATCCCACGATTTTGACGTCGAGTCTGGGATAGGCGATCGACATCGCAATCTGGTCGAAACAGCGGCGGGTACAAAAGACACCAAAGGTGTTGACGAAGACTACACGGCCGGCACGCGCCAGACCGCCGGCAATGCTGATCATGTTGGCTTCGGCCATGCCGACGTTGACGAACCGGTCCAAGAGTTCATCGCGAAATAGATCGGTCTCTGTCTGCCGTGTCAGATCGGCGCCGAGGCAGACGATCTCGGGGCGCTGCCGCGCCAGTTCGACCAGCGCTGCGCCGTAAGGTTTCAGAACCGTCGGGTAAGGCGGCTCACGCAAGGGCAGCCTCTAGCTCTGCTGTGATCGCCGCCTTCAGCGCCGCATCGAGCTTGATAAAATGTCCGTCGACAGTCGGTGGAATGGCGTGCAGTCGTCCCGAGATTTGCGTGCGCGCGACGATGACGAACGGCTCAAGACCGTCGTGCCGGGCGGCGAATGCACGCCACAACGCGTCGACATCGTGCCCGTCAACCTCGGCCACGCGCCAGCCGAAGGCACGCCACTTGTCGCCTAGGGGCTCAATAGTGGTCACCGAGCTGACCGGGCCATCTACCTGCGAATTATTCGCATCGATCACGACCGCCAAGCGCCCTAAACGTCTATGCGCGGCGAACATCGCCGCCTCCCACACTTGGCCTTCCTCCATTTCGCCGTCGCTGAGAAACGCGAATATGTCGCGATCCTCGCCGGCGAGATCCGCCGCGAGTGCGAAACCAGCTGCGCCGGAAAGCCCCTGCCCAAGCGACCCGCAAACAAGATCGCCGAGTGGTGTACGTTCGCTGCCGATCGCTTCGAGTACAGCACCATTCTTGCCGTAGGTCGCCAGCGCTTGCGGATCGAGCAAGCCGGTTTCGGCGGCAGCGGCGTAGAGCGCGATGACGTAATGGCCGGGCGACAGCACGAAGCGGTCGTGTCCGTAGCGCATCGCGCCGCCGAACAGGACGGCGAAAATTTCCGCGGAAGACAAAGCCTGCCCCAGATAACCGAAGCCCTGGATGGCCACCATCTCGGTTGCCCGCAAGCGAATGCGCGCAGCAAGACGGCGCAGCGCCGTCGCGTCCGGTTCGGATGTGCGGTGCATTGCCGTCCAGTGATTAGCCGTAAAGCTTGCGGGTCGTTCCACTGCGCTCCACCTCGCGCGCGACTTTGTAGGTGCGCCCGACAAAATCCATCGAGGGGTTTGACACGCCAAACCAGAACTTCTCGCTGATGAAGTGGTGACGCAGATGATATTGCTTGATCCAACGTCCGATGCGCGTGCGCGGCTGATAGGGAATGTGAGCGACGTAATGGACCCATTCGTAGTGGAATATGGCCAGCGTCACGCCGAATATCGCCGAAGCAACCACCGACCAGCCGAAGATGATTGCAAAGCCGAGCGCCGTCAGCGCCAGATTCGGTGCGAGGAACCAGATCGGCAAAAATAGCAGATCGAGTCGCTCCGGCTCGGCGTGGTGATCGTAATGCAGCCGGTGCTGTAGTTTTCTGACGAAGGCGAAGCGCGACGGCTGAGCGTGAAATCCGAAACGATGAAAACCATACTCGCTGACATAGAATGTCAGTGCACCGATCACCAGCCAAAATAGCGAAAACGGAAGCAAGCCCGCGACGAAGGCGACCGCCAGCACCGCAAGCCCGAGTGCGAGCCACGTATTCGAGCCATGGCGCAGAAACGTGCCGATCATCGGCGCCTCCACAGCAAAGACCGCCTTTTCAATTGCCCCGCCGTTCATTCCGCATTTAATGGCTTGCCTTCAGCATAACTAAGCTCGATCCGAATTCAATCCACGCGAGAGCGCCGCCGCGGTAACAGGCTCTTTTTTAGCACGGTCTCATAATTCGGAGGTATTCTATGCGCGGACGTTGGCGCTAAACCGCGTCGTCTTATCAGATTGCGGCGTGATTTCGGCGTAAAGCACGACGAGGGTCGCACAGTCCATCGGCATTGCGTGGTTCGAATAGACCATCCGGGTATGGCGTCCGCGCGGTCCAAAGATTTGATTAATTACATGCGAGGCACCATTGAGCACGGACGGCTGATCGGTGAAACCCGGCGCACAGCCGAGCGTGCCTTCGAGTCGAACAATTTGCTTCACCCGGTCAAGATCGCCAAGGGCTGCTTTGAGTTGCGCCACCGCATTGAGAGCACTGAGGCGAAATGCTTGATATCCCTGTTCGACTGACAATTCCGCTCCGATCTTGCCTTTGAACTTCAAATCTCCGGCGACCCAAGGCAACTGGCCGGAGGTCATTAGGAGGTTGCCGACGATGGTCGTGGGCGCGTAATCGCCGACTGCGGCCGCCGCCGGCGGAAGAACTATTCCGAGCGCATGCAGGCGCTTTTCAGGCGTTAAATTGCCGACAGAGTCGGTCGGGGGAGACAGCATGGCCCTGCCCTTGCAATGAATGCTAGCCCTCTTAACACGATGCCACCGGCCGGCGTATCAAGACAAGACTGCGGGCTCAGGCCCGAAATGCCATGGCGAAGGCTTCACGAGAGAATGAGCGCGTTGCAACGGCCAGTCGTGTGTGAAAATTGCGGAGCCGGGTTCGCCTGTTCGCGCGACGACGCGGCGGGATGTTGGTGCGCGCAAGAAAGCTTTCGACTGCAATTGCCGTTGCCGTCCGAGATCGGCCGATACAATGACTGCCTTTGCCCACTATGTTTGCGGAACATAGCGAGCGCGTTGAGTGCGGCGCCGGGTGGGCCGGCGGCCTGAACGGGTTTCCGCCCGGTCCGTCAAGTTCCTGACCGCCATGCCTGCGCAAGTCACCAGCAGAGAGACCGCGATGAAGAAGATACTCCTCATTGGCATAGGCGCCGGTAATCCCGAATACATTACCGTGCAAGCCATCAACGCGCTCAACGAAGTCGACGTGTTCTTTGTCATGGACAAAGGGCGGGAGAAAGAGGATTTGGTCCGCCTGCGTCGTGAAATCTGCGAGCGCTACATCAACGACAAATCTTACAGGATAGTCGAGGCGCCGGACCCGGTACGGGACCGCACCGCGCCATCATACGCGTCGGCCGTTGAGGCATGGCACGAACAGCGCGCCGTCATCTATGAGCAATTGATCGAACAGGAACTCGGCGACGAACAATGCGGCGCCTTCCTCATTTGGGGCGATCCCTGCCTTTACGACAGCACGCTGCGGATTATTGAGCGGATAGCGGCCAAGAGGACGGTTGATTTCGACTACGAAGTCATTCCCGGCATCAGCAGCGTTCAGGCACTGGCGGCCCGGCACAGGATCCCCCTCAATCGTATTGGAAAATCCGTTCACATCACGACCGGACGCAACCTTGCCGAAGGACTGCCCGACGGGGTTGACGATGTCGTGGTGATGTTGGACGCCGACTGTACTTTCAAAAACGTGAATGATTCGGAGACCGAAATCTATTGGGGCGCTTATATCGGAACGAACGACGAAATCCTCGTCTCAGGTAATTTGCCAAAGCGAATGCACGAGATTGAAAAAATGCGAGGGGAGGCCAAAAACAGGAAGGGTTGGATCATGGATACCTATCTCTTGAGGAAGCCGAAGGGATGAATTTTGCCGACGCCGGCGTTAAGGCCGGCGATTCCGGTTGCTTCTATACTCTAGGAAATCCCCGCAAACTGCAGACTGTGGTGGGCCCGGGAGGACGGAAACCTTAGACCAAAAAACGTGAGAGAAGTGCCCATTTCATGGGCATTTACCCTGTCGCCAATTGCTGTCGCCTTTTACTGTCGTCAATCGCTGTCGCCATTGTATACTCGTCGCCGCCCATTGGAGATCGGGCATGGCGAGAGCAAGACACGGCACCTACTTGCTTGTTCCGACGCGACGACTCAACAAATTGGTGGGTCCGGCTGCGCTCGGGCAACCAGCGAATTGAAAAGT
>Ga0335078_10018726_pt1 | contig 10294 bp, 10 predicted proteins | sample Lox_Sample_32_FD_206711 | JGI IMG/M metagenome (GOLD analysis project Ga0335078, IMG submission 206711) | Soil microbial communities from Loxahatchee National Wildlife Refuge, Florida, United States - Lox_Sample_3.2 | ecosystem: Environmental > Terrestrial > Soil > Wetlands | place: USA...
CGGACGCGTTCCCGGGAAGAACGGTGCTCGAATCGGCGTTGGCGAACGGTGGCGCCGAGGCCGACCCGAGGGTGATCGGCTGGGAGATTTCCGACCCGCGCAGCCCGTTCTGGGCGGTCGCCTGCAACAGCGCCGACATTTGGGCGACCTGGTTCTCGACGATGACCTCGTGCTGGAGGTCGTTCTGGCCCATCGTGTTCGGCAAGGTCGTCGCGAGGTAGTTCGCGATGAACGTGACGACGAGCAGCAGGCCGAGGATCGTGGCGACGGCCGAAACCTGGGCCCGGCGCGAGCGACGACGCCACGCCCGTCGCGGATTCGCGCGGTTACGTCGTGCGGAGCGCCCGGCGTGCGCCCCGGCCGACCAATGATCGTGCGGCATACGAATCGTGGGCACCCGTCCTCGCCCTGGGTACCATGAATTTAGCCGGGGGTGGAGTATTAAGACTTGTGCTCGGCCGACCTTCCTCGGTCGCCCTCTCCCGCCGGCCGGGAACCCCGGCCTCCGCGAATCTTATCTCTCTGCCTTCCTCCCCGTTCCGGGTACGGCGGGTGGCGGCCGAACAGGCTTCTCGGACCCGGATTGAGCGGGCGCTGCTCTCCGTCGATGACAAATCCGGGCTCGCCCCGTTCGCGCTCGGCCTCGCCGACCTCGGCGTCGAACTGTGGGCGACGGGAGGAACTCGTCGGGCGCTCGAGGATGCGCTCCTCGAGGTCCGACCAGCCGAGGAGCTTACCGGGATCGCATCGTGGTTCGGGGGTCGCATCAAGACGTTGCATCCGGGGATCCTCGGTGGGATCCTCGCGCCGCGCACCGCGGCCGGTCGTAAGGAGCTCGAGGATCGAAGCCTCCTGCCCTTCGACCTCGTCGCGGTGAACTTCTACCCGTTCGAGCGGCATCTCGCGGAACACCCGGACGCGAAGGACCTCGAGGAGTTCATCGACATCGGCGGGGTCACGCTGGCTCGGGCTGGCGCGAAGAACCACGCCTGGGTCACGGTCGCCTCCGACCCGTCGGCGTACGAACCACTCCTCGCGGAAATGCGGGAGAACGGTGGAACGGTGAGCGCCGAGACGCGACGGCGGCTCGCGGTGGAGGCGTTCGAGCGGTGCACCGCGTACGACGAGGCGATCGCCTCCGGTCTCAACCCGCGCGCCTCCTCCCCGGAAGTTTTCCCGGAGAAGGTCGTCTTCCGCCGCGAACCGGTGCGGCTTCGCTACGGCGAGAACCCGCACCAGAAGGCGGCGGTCTACGGTGCCGTGTCGGCCGGTGCCGGCCTCGTCCCGAGCCCGTTCCGCATGCTGAAGGGCGAAGGACTCTCGTTCACCAACCTCCTCGACATCGACACGGCGCTTTCGATCGTGGGCGAGTTCTCGGCTCCCAGCGCCGCCGTCGTGAAACATGCCACACCCTGCGGGGTCGCGTCGGGAACCACCGTAGTCGAGGCTCTCGAGAACGCGATCGCCACGGACCCGGTGGCCCGGTACGGATGCGCCATCGCCGTCAACCGGCCGTTGGGCGAGGACGACACGGCCGCCCTCAAGGGGGTCTTCGTCGACCTCATCGGGGCCCCCGAGTTCCACCCCTCGGCCCTGGAAGCGCTCGAGCGGCGGACCAAGGTCAAGGTGGTCCGCACCGACGCCCCGGCCCCGGTCCCCGGCCGCTGGGAAGCGAAGAGCGGGCTCGGTCGACTGCTTCTCCAGGAAGTCGACGTTCGCCAACTCGTCCCGACCGACTTAAAGCACATCACGGGGCCCGACGCGAGCGCGGACCAGCTGCGCACGGTCGACTTCGCCTGGCGCGTCGTGCGCCACGCGAAATCGAACGCGATCGTCCTCGCGAAGGGGTCGTCGACCGTCGGGGTCGGCTCGGGCCAACCGACGCGGGTGAAGGCCTCCGAGCTCGCGTGCGAGGTCGCGGGAGACCGCGCAAAAGGCTCGGTGCTCGCCTCGGATGCCTTCTTCCCGTTCCCCGACGGCGTCGAGGCCGCGGGTCGCGCCGGCGTCGCCGTGATCGTGCAACCGGGGGGCAGTCTGCGCGACCCCGAGGTGATCGCGGCCGCCGAACGCTACGGGATCTCGATGTACTTCACGGGCTGGCGCGTGTTCCGCCACTAGAGCGTGCCTTCGCGAAGTACTTGCGGACGATCTGCCGGAAGGCGACGGGGTCGAGCGTCCCGACCTCCCGGCCCTTCTCCTGCCCGGCCTCGACGAAGACGTACGTGGGGATCGAGTGGATCCCGTACGACCGTGTGACCAGGGCCGCCTCGTCGATGTTCACCTTCGCGAACTTGACGCGACCGCTCAACTGAACGCTCAGGTCGCGGAGCACGGGGTCGGCGACCCGGCACGGCGCGCACCAGTCCGCGTAGAAATCGACGACGACCGGGACCGGCGACCGGATGACCTCGCGCTCGAACGTTGCGTCGGTGACCCGGATCGGTTCCGTTCGCCCGCCCACGATGGGCCTTCGAACGCCCACCCCGCTTTAACTCCCGCGTTCGTCCGGCAACGGATACCCGTGCCTTCCCCACCGACGCTCGTGGCGCCGCTCCCGCCCGCGCTCGCGACGACCTTCCTTCGTTGGTATCGGGAGGAACGCCGTCCGTTGCCCTGGCGGGTCGACCGCGACCCGTACCGGGTCTGGGTCGCCGAGGTTCTGCTGCAGCAAACGCGGGTCGCGCAGGCCGTCCCGTACTACACACGATTCGTGACCGCGTTCCCGAGCGTTGACGCGCTCGCGCGCGCCCCCCTCGGCCGCGTCCTCAAGGTCTGGGAGGGCGCCGGCTACTATGCCCGGGCCCATCGCCTCCACGAAGCGGCCCGCATCATCGTTCGGCAACACGGGGGCCGACTTCCCTCGACCGTCCCCGAGCTCGAAGCCCTTCCGGGCGTCGGACCGTACATCGCCCGGGCCGTCGCCGCGATCGCGTTCGGACGCCGCGAGGTCGCGCTCGAGGCGAACGGCCTGCGGGTCGCGGCCCGCTGGACCCGGGAGTCGGGAGACCTGCGTTCCGCGCCCGTTCGCGATCGTCTCGGAACGACGCTCGCGGCGCTCCTGCCTCGGAGTAACGCCGGGGACTTCAACGAAGCCGTCATGGAGCTCGGCGAGACCGTCTGCACGCCCGTTCGCCCCCGATGTTCCGTCTGCCCGGCGGCCTTCGCGTGCCGCGCCTACCGCGAGCTCGCGGACCCGGGAACACTGCCCCTGCGACCGGAACGCGCGCACCGACCGCACATTCGAGCCGCCGTCGTCCTCCTTTCCTATCGGGGCCGTTGGCTTGTGCAACGACGAGCGCCCACGGGTCTTCTGCCGGGCCTCTGGGAGTTCCCCGGTGGCCGGATCGAGCCGGGCGAGCCCCCGGCATCGGCGGCCCGTCGCGAGCTCAGGGAGGAGACCGGGTACACGGTCCGCGACCTCGTGCCGGTCGGGACGGTGCGCCACGCCTACAGCCACTTCACGGTTGAGCTGCACGCCTTCGCCGGTCGCCCCGGACCGGGGAGGAGCAGGGTGCCGGAAGCGGGCCGTCGGTGGGTGACCCGCTCCGAGTTCGCGCGTCTGCCCGTCCCGAAAGCGACCGAGAAGATCGTTACCCTGTTCGAACGGGGTCCGGATAGAGCTTCCCCGGGTTCAGGATCCCATCGGGGTCGCACGCCCGCTTCACCGCGGCGAGCAGAGCGACCGCGCCCGCGCCGAGCTCCTCGGTAAGGAACCGGCGCTTCAGACGACCCACGCCGTGCTCCGAGCTGATCGTTCCCCCGAGGGAGCGGGATGCCCGCACGACGGCGGTGCGGACCCGCTCGGCCGCCCGCGACGCGGAGTCGATCGCGAAGTTCGGATGGAGGCTTCCTTCGCCGAGGTGCCCGAACAGGAAGTACGGGACCTTCGCCCGACGGGCGATCCGCGCGAATTCGGCGATGAGTGCGTCCACGCTGACGAGCGGGACGGCGACATCCTCGCGGACCGTGCGGCCGAACCGCTCTTCGAGAACGTCCCCGCTCGACCCACGCAGCGTCCACAGCTCGTCGGCGTCCGCGAACACGGTGAGCTCGTCCGCCGCCTTCATCTCGGCGAGCACCGAACGCACCCGCCGGACCCTCGCGCGCGCCTCCGCGGCTCCTCCGGCCTCGACCTCGAGCAGGAGGAGCGCGGCGTTCCCCGGCCACGGCGCGGTGCGCTGCTGCACGATGGCGGACGCGCAGTTCCGGTCGAGGTACTCGACCGCGGAGAGCCCGCTGCCCGGGATCCGCGTAAGACGGGAGGCGAGCCGACCGAGGGCCACCCGGCGGGGAAGCGCGACGACCAGACCCTGCCGAACTCGGGGCACCGGCGCCAGGCGGACCGTGACCTCGGTCGTGATCCCCAGCGTGCCTTCGCTCCCGACGTAGAGCTGGAGGAGGTCGGGCCCGACCGAGCGCTTCGCGACCCGGGAGCCGAGGCGGACGCGGGCACCGGTCCCGAGCACCGTCTCGACCTCGCGGACCCACGCCCGGGTCGGACCGTAGCGGAACGACCGGGGACCCGAGGCGTTCGTTCCTACGTTCCCGCCGATCGTGGAGGTCGTCCACGACCCCGGATTGGGAGGGAAGAAGAGCCCGTGCGGAAGGAGCGCCCGCTGCAGCTCCCGATTCACGACCCCCGGTTCGACCCGTGCCCAGAGACCGTCCGGGTCGACCTCGAGGAGCCGGGTCCATCCGGCGAAGTCGACCACGACCGCGCCATCGGCCGGGACCGACTCGCCATCGAGGGAGGTGCCCGCCCCGCGGGCCACGAGCGCGACGCGGCGCGCCCGTGCCCAGCGAACCAGCCTCACGACGTCCTCGGTATCGGCCGGTGCCACCGCGGCGAGGGGTCGACCCGAGAGATGGGACCCATCGTGGTCGTACGGGCCGAGTTCACCCTCGCGGGTCGTGACCCGGCCCCGTACGTTGGCCTCGAGGGAGCGGGTCAACGCGGAGTCCGTGCGCGCAGGTCGCCGCGGCACGGCTCGGTCCCGAGAACCCCGTCCGTTCAGGTCGGAGCGGGGTCGGTCGTGGTGGAGTTCACGGCCTCGATGAAGTCGCGGATCGCGAACGGACGGACGAGGACCATGCGAGCTCCGGCCTCGCGGGCAAGGGTCTCGAGCGCCGGGTCCGACGAGGGAAGGATCACGAGCGCCCTCAGGTCGGGGCGAGTCTGCAGCGCCGCGGCGAGCGCCACCGACCACGAACGGTCGGCCTCGGCACCGGCGTCCAGGATGAGGATCTTGAGCTCGGAGGAGTACGGCAGTCGATCCAACCCCGCGGGAGTTTGCGTCTCGAGCACCACGCGATGATGATAGAGGCGCAGGAGGCCCCGAAGGAGGAGACGAGTGTCCTCGTTCCCACCGAGCAGGACCGCCGGTGCGGCGATCGGAATCGGCTCCGCGCCGGACGACAGGACCCCCGCCGCCGTTTCCGAGGGAGACAGGAACCCTCCCATGGTAGTCACCGCACGGGCGGACCCGGACCGCCCAACAAACTCTAGCGTTGCTCCCTAAAGAACCCAGCGCAGCGCGGCGAAACGGAGCCGAACGATGGGCGAACGGCCTTCATCGCCCACGTTCCGGCCCCCCTGATAACTATATAGTCTCTCTCGGTTATACATTAATTGGCCTCGGGCATCGGCGGAAGCGGCTCTTGGTGGCACCGTCCAAGAGACCGAGGGGCGCCCCGCCGGTGCCTCCCTTTTTCTCTGCGTTTGGAACGATAGGTTCTTTGTAGTGCACGGAGGAGGGCGCGCGATGGTCGCCCTTTTCGGTCCCTCGCAGCAAGACCTCGAACGTCTCCGGTCCACGGTCCAGTCCCTCGGCACAACGAGCGTCCCCGGCCTCGCCGCGGCCCTCTCCATGCGCGAGCGCAAGGCCGAGAAGCTGCTGGTCCACGAGCTCGCCCGGCCCGACAGCCCGATCATCTACGAGCCCAGCCGGCGGGTCGTGCGCTGGGCCCTACCGGCCCCTCCGCCCCCGCCCGACGCGAGTGCTTCGGCGGCGCCACCGTTGCCGGAAAGCCCTCGGGCCCCGCGCGCCCCCTCGCCCGTGTTCACGCCGGTCGGGCTGAAGACGCTCTGCCCTCACTGCCACGTTGCTCTCCAATCCACGGGCTCCGGAAGCCTCGTGGTCTGCCCCCAGTGCGGACGGCTCTCCTCGGCGCGCGGTACGTCGGCCGCCGACACCCCGGCCGCGACCACGGCGCCGCCGCTCCCGGTCGCACCGACCCCGAGCGCGGGAAACGTCGACGACCGTCGTTCGCAGGAGCTGTTCGCCGCCTACGTGAGCGCCAAGCCGATCCCGTGCCCGAAGTGCAAGACCCCGCTGCGGCATCGCGCCCTCAGCGAGTACGTCTGCCCCAGCTGCGGCCAGACCGTGCGCTTCCCGAAGGCGACGGAGCCCAGGGCTCCGCCGATCGCGGCTCCTCCGGCCTAGAACGGTACCTTCGTCCGGACCTCGCGGACGAGCTCGCCGGACTCGATCGCGCCGGCCACCCGTTCGATATCGGGTGCGGGGCTGCGGTCGCGCAGCCACGGCGCGACCCGGCTCCGTAGGGAAACGAGCGCCGCCTCGCTGCCGCGGCCTCCCGGACGGGGTCGACGAAGCTCGAGCGCCTGGCCGGCGACGATCCACTCGACCGCAACGACCCGGCGGGTGTTCGCGAGCACTCGTCGGAGCTTCGATCCTGCCCACGGACCCATGCTCACGAAATCCTCCTGGTCCGCCGAGGTGGGAAGGCTCGTCGCGCTCGCCGGGTGGACGAGCGTGGCGTTCTCGTTCACGAGCGCGGCCGCAAGGTACTGGGGCACCATGAACCCGGAGCTCACGCCCGGTTCGGGGGAGAGGAAGGCCGGAAGGCCCCGGTTGAGCGCGGGATGGACGAGCCGGGCGACGCGTCGCTCCGAGAACGAGGCGATGAACTGGACCGCGAGCGCGAGCGTGTCGAGGGCGAGCGCGAGCGGTTGGCCGTGGAAGTTCCCGCCGTTCACGAACTCGTCATCACCGAACACGAGCGGGTTGTCGGTGACGGCGTTGAGCTCCGCCGACGCGATCCGCTCGGCGAACGCGAGCGCGAGCCGGACCGCGCTCAGCACCTGGGGCAGGCAGCGGAGCGTGTAGGGGTCCTGGCCGGTCCAGGTCGTTCGGCGCACCGCGAGACCGCTCCCCTCGAGGAGCGCGCGCAGCGACCGGGCGATCGCGCGCTGGTCGGGAGAGTTGCGGACCTCACCGAGACGGTCGTCCAAGCTCTCCGGAGTTCCTTCGAGCGCGTCGTAGGAGAGCGCCGCAGCGATGAGGGCTGCGTCGAGCAGCTCGCGCACGTCGGCGACCGAGAGCGCAAGATAGGACGCCATCAGCGCCGTGCCGTTCAGCAACGCGACGCCTTCCTTTTCGACGAGCTCGAGCGGAGCGATGCCCTCGCGAGCGAGGACGGCCGAGGCCGGCTCGCTTCCCCCCGACCGGCCGACGAACGCTCCCTCCCCCGTCAGCGCGAGGGCGAGATGCGCGAGCGGCGCGAGGTCACCCGAGGCCCCCACCGATCCCTGCTCGGGGATCCACGGGACGAGACCCCGGTTCAGCAGCTCCGCCAGGCGCTCCGCGACCTCGGTCCGTATCCCCGAGTGACCGCGCACAAGCGAATTCAGCCGCAACAGCATGAGTCCGCGGACCACGTCCCGGGGCAGCGCCGGACCGGTTCCGCTCGCGTGGCTGCGCACGAGCGACACCTGCAGCTCCCGCGCCTTCGCGGCCGAGATCGGGTGGTCCGAGAGCGCCCCGAAACCGGTCGTTACGCCGTAGACCATTCGGCCCGAGCTCACGGCGCGCTCGACCGCCCGTCGGCTCGCGGCGAGGGCCGCCCGCGTCTCGGGCGTGAGCGCGACCGCACGCCCCTCCCGCACGACCGCGAGGAACTGCTCGAGCGTGAGCGACCGGCCGTCGAGCGGCAGGTTCTCCGTCATAGTCCTACCGCCCCCGGCGGGCGTCGTTGAGACAGGCCGTCCGCCCCCGGACTACGCCGACACCGGGACGACGAGCTCGCCCCCGGACTTCTGCATCGAGGGCTGTCGCTTCGTCTTCGCGCCCTTCGACTGCCAGAAGAGCTCGGCGAACTCCTGGACGAGCTTCAGAAGCTCCTGAGCGTCCGCAAGCGAGCTCCCCTGGCGGGTCTTCGACGCCTGCTTCAGGGTCTTCCAGACGAGCTCGTGGGTCTGCGGGAACTGCTTCGCGAGGTCCGGTGTGAAGTAGTCGCCCCAGATGACCCGGATCTCCGCCTTCACCCTCTCCGAATGCTGCTCCTTGACGGCGGTGTACCGCGAGAGCTTCGAAACGTAGGCCGCACGGTCCTCGGCCTTCGCGTCCATCGCTGGCGCGGCGAGCTCGGCGATCAGCTGGTCCATGCGCAGCACCGTGAGCGCCGCGATCTGGGCCTCGTGCGGGTCGTAGATGCCGCACGGGATGTCGCAATGGGCGTACGCGATCGCGGGCGCAAGTACGGCGTCCCGGGCCCGAACGGCCCAGTCGCGGATCCGAGGGAAAGCGGACATATCCCGCGATACCTCGGGCGAAGGATAAGGTTGCCGGACGGGGGAGAGGCGCCAGGGCCCGGATTGTGGGCGCGATTCCTCCGCGGGCTCCTCCGCCGCCGTTTCCGGATCGCCGACCGGTCGATGGCGCCGACCGTGCTGCCCGACGACCGGGTCTACGTGGACACCCGGGCGTTCCGCGACCGCTCCCCGGTCCGCGGCGAGCTCGTGGTGGCCCGGGAGACCGCCCCGCCCCAGCGGTATTTCGTGAAGCGGGTCGCCTTTCTCGCCGGAGATACCCCGACCCCGGGCGGCCCGGTCGTTCCCGCCGGGTCCGTCTATCTGCTCGGCGACAACCTGGACGCGAGCCGGGACAGTCGAACGTTCGGACCCGTGCCGGTCCGCTCGCTCGTCGGACGGGTGTATCGCTGCTATTTTCCCGCCGAGCGCCGACGAGAATTTTGACCGCGCGATGAAAAGGCTTATGCGATGTGGCATTTCCACACATCGATGGCGGCCCCCCCGAACTCGCCCCCGGTGAACGCGCCCACCCCTTCCCGAAAGATCGGCGCCCCGACGAGCGTCTGGGTGGTCGTCGTGATCGTGGTCGCCGCCGGGCTTGGCGGTGTGGGTTTCGTCGCGGGATACGAGTACCGGGGCTCGCCGGCCTCCTCGCCGGCGGCGACCGTGAACTCGACGCTCTCGGTCTACGGCGCCGGAACCCTCAACTCGATCTTTCCCGAGATCGCGAACCAGCTCGTGAACGAGACGCCCGGGATCACCGACCCGGTCAGCGCCTCCAACTACGAGGGTTCCCTCGACATCACCGGAGCGATCACGACGGGGACCCGGACCGACGTCGCGGCGCTCGCCGATTTCCGGCTCATCCCGCAGCTCCTCGAACCCAAGTACGCCAACTGGGAGGTCGTGTTCGGCTCGACCGCCGAAGTGCTGGCCTACCAGCCGGGGAACCCGGCCTTTGCCGGGGCGACGTCGGCGAACTGGCCCTCCTACCTGCTCAACGCGACCGCCTCGGTGCCGATGGGAATCTGGAATGCCTCGACCGACCCGAACGGATACAACGAGATCTTCAGCATGATGCTGCAGGGGATGATCTACGACGGCGGCAACACCTCCGCGGTCTACGGCCACTTCTATTCGGGCGTCCCGGGAAGCTTCGCCACCGGTCGTGCGAACACCAAGATCGAGCACGAGGGGCAGGCGGCCTCGCTGCTCTCCGCGGGCGTCGTCTCCGCGGTGATCACCTATCGCTCCTATGCGGTCACGAACCACCTCGCCTTCGTCCCGTTCGACCCGATCGTCGGGCTCGCGGCCAACAGCTCGACCGCGCTCGCCGATTACGCCATGCTGTCGACCATGATCACGCCCTCGCTCGGAGTCTTCGAGAAAGTGGTCCCGGCCCCGGTCCTCTTCGCCGCCACCGTTCCGTTGAACGCCCCGAACCCCGCGCTCGGCGCGGCGTTCCTGCACCTTCTCCTGTCCCCGCAGGGGGCCGCGTTCCTCTCCCAGGGCGGCGCGTTCTCACCGATCTTCCCCGGATGGTCCGATGACCCGTCCGCGGTCCCTTCCGTGCTCGCCCCGGACGTGACCGGTCTACCGTCCTGGGCCACTTCGTGGCTGCCACCGTGAACGACCGCGGCGGCCCGCCGCGACGCCGCCGTCGGACCGGCCCGCTATGGCTCGCGCTCCAGCTCGTCCTCTCCGGCTCGCTGCTGCTCTTGTTCCTCCTGCCCATCTACGCGC
>Ga0335078_10018727_pt1 | contig 10294 bp, 6 predicted proteins | sample Lox_Sample_32_FD_206711 | JGI IMG/M metagenome (GOLD analysis project Ga0335078, IMG submission 206711) | Soil microbial communities from Loxahatchee National Wildlife Refuge, Florida, United States - Lox_Sample_3.2 | ecosystem: Environmental > Terrestrial > Soil > Wetlands | place: USA: Florida...
GGATCTTTCTTTCTTTGGGTGGCCCTCAAGACAAGATCCTTGGCATCGAAGGGATAACCAACGGAAAAGGCCATTGACCCGAATCTCGAGCTGTGATATTGCCCTAGCAAAGAACGCGACGGCAGCCGACACCGCATCCACATCACGACAAAATTCAGCAGATAAATTATTCCCAACCGTAACCTCCAGGGTGTATAACTCTCTGGCGCCTCTGGTCCGGGTAGAAAGCTCATCGAAAGGACCGCTGCGCGCCGCCATTCCCAGCCCAAGGAGCTCATCTTCATGCTGCGCAGACTTCTCCCTGCCGTTGCCTGCCTTGCCCTCGCGCCTGCCGCTACCCTCGCCGCTCAGCCTGCGAATCCGGCCCCGCCAAAAACCTGGGTCGACAAAGACACCGGTCATCGCGTCTGGCGGCTTTCAGACGAGCCCAACTCCGGCGGTTTTTATTTCAACGTGAATGCCTACACGCCCGACTTGAAAACCATGATCTACACCGCGCCGGACGGGATTCACGCCATGGACATGGCGACGATGAAGACGCGGCTGGTGGTGCCGAATCCGCCGCGTCCTGCGGATGCGCCGCCGGGGCCGGGCGGGTTTTTCCGCTTTGGCGTGCATGCGCTCGTAGCAGGATTCAAGACCAACAGCGTCTTCTACACGCAGACAGACCCGCAGACGCGTGTCACTTCGGTGTACAAGGCCGACGTTTACACGGGCCAGATCCGCAAGCTGGTCGACTTGCCTCCGCGCCACGGAATCGTCTGCATCAATGCCGACGAGACGCTGGCTGCGGGTACTTTCGATGAAAGCAACCAGCCGAACCAGGAGTACGGATCGAATATGCCGCCGCGTCCGCAGTCGCCGGCAAACGGAGCTGGTGGCGGCGACAATCGCGTGGCCAGTCCTGAGCAGGGCCCGCATTACCAGCCGCTCGATAAGGGCCAGATGATGGAGCGGCGCCTGAAAGCGCGATTGCCGCTTCAGCTCTTCACCATTCGCCTGGAGCCCGGTCCCAACGGCGAGAAGCCTGGGGACATCAAGGTTCTGCTGCATTCAACCGACTGGATTAACCACCTTCTCTTTTCGCCCACTGACCCTGAATTGCTGATGTTTTGCCATGAAGGCCCCTGGCACAAGGTCGACCGCATCTGGATGATCCACACCGACGGCACGCACAACACGCTTATCCACAAGCGCACCATGGCCGACGAGATTGCCGGCCACGAGTTCTGGGGGCTCGACGGCGAAACCATCTGGTACGACTGGCAGTACCCCAAGGGCGAGGTCTTCTTCCTCGCCGGCTACAATCTGAAGACCGGCAGGCGCACGGCCTATCACATGGAACGCGACGAGTGGGGCATTCACTTCAACCTGACGAAGGATCTCGACATCTTCTGCGACGACGGCGGCGATCCGGGCCAGGTGGCGCGCGCGAAAAACGGCGAGTGGATCGAGTTGCTGCATCCGACGATGCTCACCGTCACTTCGGATACGCTCAACGCACCGGATTTCTGGCAGCCGGGCGTCTTCCACGCTGAGCACCTGGTGAACATGTCGCACCACAACTATCGCGAGGAACCAAACGTCCGCTTCTCACCTGATAAAAAGCTGGTTGTTTTCACCAGCAACATGTTTGGACCGAGCTATGTATTCGGCGTCGAAGTGGCAAAGGCCGATCCGTCGGCCACAGACGTAGAGTCGACGCCCGACCTGGCGCGGCAGTTCAATCCTGTCGAGCCCAAGCCGACGCATTGAGCAACTCGTTCGAAGGGTGAAGGAAAGAGAATCTGGGCGCCCTGCCCTCGCGGCGTCTTTGTCGCCAGGATGGGCCGCAGCTCAAGCTAATTGTGCCGCGGCGCGCGTTGCAACCAGGGCGCGAATAAACTCAGGCGTGGTTCCGCAACAACCGCCCACAAATGATGCGCCCGCATTGCACAACGCCGCGAAGTGGGATGCAAAGTGCTCGGCGGTCGTGGCGTAGTGAATTGCTGCATCTTCCATCACCGGCAATCCCGCGTTGGGCTTGATCCAGATGGGCAGATCGCAGGCCGCGTGCAGCCGCCGGCATATCGGCCCAGCAAATTCCACGCCCACACCGCAATTTGCGCCCACGCCGTCGACGCCCGCCTCCGCCATGGCAGCGGCCACCATCTCGGGCGTCGCGCCTATCATGGTCCGGTCCTTGTTCTTGCCGGAGTCGAATGCGAACGAAGCGATCACCGGCAGCCCGGTTGCTTTTGCCGCCTGCACGGCCAGCCGCGCCTCCACGGGATCACTCATCGTCTCGATCAGGATTGCATCCGCGCCCGCGCGGGCCAGTGACTGCGCCTGCGCCGTAAACGCCGCCGTCAATGCCTCGGTGCTCACTTCGCCGGAGAGCAACATTTTGCCCCCCGGACCGATGGACGCGAAGACCAGCGCGTGCGTGCCTGCGGCGCGCCTGGAAATCGCTACAGCGGCGCGATTGATCGCCTCAAGATCGGCTGCCGAAGAGTCGTGCATGGCAATGGCATTGGCGCGGAAGCTGTTGGTCAGGATGACCTGGCTTCCGGCGTGCACATAGGCGCGCGCCACGGCCTCCACTTGTTCGGGATGCGACAGATTCCATGTGTCAGGAACGGTTCCGGCGGGCAATCCGCGCGCCTGCAACTCGGTTCCCCACGCGCCATCGCTGATGAGGATGCCGTTTGCCAACCACTTGTCAAGGCCGCGCATAAGGCTGTGCATATCGTGCTCCGTTCTTTCAATCGGCAACGTTACGGATACAGTTTCGCCGGAATAATCTCCGGCTCCGCTTCTCCGGCCTGCGCCATCAACGCCTTCAGATGCTGACGCAGGTCATCGGCAATCGAGCCATATTCCTTTCTGCCGGCCAGATTCATTAGCTCGTGGGGATCGTTTCGCTGATCGTAGAGTTGGTACTCATGATAATTCGTGCTCGCAGGCTTGTCCGTCGCGCCGGTCGCATCTGCGATGCAATACGTCCAGTCCTTTGTACGGATGGCGCGCCCCGTCATCGACTCACTGATCTGAATCAGCTCGCGGTTCGGCCATTCGCTTCGCGCTTTCGCATCTCGCAGCAGCGGCAGAATGCTGCTTCCCTTTATCGACTCTGGAACCGGCACACCTGCAGCGTCCAGCAGCGTGGGCGCTAGATCAATGATCCCGACCACCTCCTGTATCTGCCGCGCGCTTTCGAATCCCGGGCCTTCGACGAGCAGCGGCACGCGCAAACTGCTGTTGTGGGTGCTGCGTTTGTACTCCTGGTTGCGCGTCATGAAGTGGCAGCCATGGTCGCTCATGAAGACGAAGATCGTGTTCCCGCTCAGTCCCTCCTCCTCTAGCACTTTGCGCACGCGGCCCACCGAGGCATCGATGCTTTCGCACGCGCCGTAGTAGTCGGGCAGTTGTTTGTGCCAATCGCCGGGGAAGCTGCGCAGGTCCATGGGGACAAATGCATCGACGAACCGCTCCGCCGAGCCTTTGGGGCCAATCATGCGCCTCAGATCGTTCTGCTGATGCGGCTCCAGTTGCGAGATCATGAGCAGAAAGGGATCACCCTGCTTCTGCCGCAGAAATCTCTCCACGCGGTCGGTGATGAAATCCACGCGGTACTCATCCTTGAACGTGATCGGGTTCCCGTCGCGATCCCAGATCGTTCCTTCATACGGGTGGCTCGAGTGCTCCAGCGCATTCGCTGCCTCCCACACATCGAGGAATCCGCCGCGATGCTCCGGCTTGACGGGTCCCGTGCCGCCGCCTTCGGCTTCGGAACCCGGCGCCATGTGCCATTTACCGATGTAATTCGCTGTGTATCCCGCCCTGCGCAGTTCTGTCGCCAACGTCGGCAGATCCTGCCGTAGACCGAGCCCATTCCGCCACACGCCAGTCTCGGTTGCGTAGCGGCCGGTGATCGTCACTGATCGCGATGGCGCGCAGACCGGCTGGTTCGTCACCGCGCAGGTGAAATTCGTGCCGCTTGCAGCAAGCGCGTCCAGGTTGGGCGTATGTGTAGAGCTGTTCAAGCCGTTCGCGCCAATAAAATCCCAGCGAAACTGATCGGAGTGAAAGATAACAATATTTGGTTTCTTTGTTGCCTTTGAAGGAATGTGTTGCGCTGTCGGCTGCTCGGCATGGGCGATGGCTGCGGCCACGCCTGCTTGCGCGGCTGCAGCTGCCGTGCCGAGAAGGAAATCGCGCCGGTCCACTTTGCTCATCGCACCGCTTCCCTCTCCTATCGGATTTCGCCGCCTGACGAGCCCGGCGCCATTGCCGACCCGCGCCAGTATACACTGCCACGGAGTTCACTGTACGGGGTTCACAGATCGCAGTTACACCTGTGGCATAACGAGCGGAATCGCAAGATAACTGTGATCTATGAACTAAGAACTGTAAACTGTCTTCATCGTGATTATCGATTTGGCCAGACGCGCCCATGATCACAATTGGGAGATGGATCCCATTACGCGCTCCCTGCTCGACACCGATTTCTACAAGCTGCTCATGCTTCAGTTCATCTGGAAGCATTTTCCACGCACGCGCGCCACATTCACGCTCATTAACCGCACCGCTTCAGTACATCTGGGCGACGTGATTGGCGTGGCGCAACTGCGCGAGCAACTCGAAGCCACACGCGGGCTGCGCTTTCGCAGATCGGAGTTGGTCTGGCTTGCGGGCAACAGCTTTTTTGGCCGCCGCGGCATCTTCGAGCCCGCCTTCCTCGACTGGCTGGAGCACGATTTCCGTCTGTCCGATTACGAGCTTTCCGTGCGCGACGGGCAACTGCATCTCCGCTTCGAAGGGCTTTGGTCAGGCACGTCGATGTGGGAGATCTACGCGCTCGCCCAGATCGGCGAATTGAAGACGCGCAATGCACTCAAACATCTGAGCGAACTCGAGCTCGACATACTTTATGCGCGCGCCAAGACCCGGCTCTGGGAAAAGATGGAGCGTCTGCGCGGCGTTCCCGAACTGAGCATCAGCGATTTCGGTACGCGCCGCAGGCACAGTTTTCTCTGGCACGAGTACGTCGTCAACGCCATGCGCGATACGATCGGCGCAGGCTTTACCGGAACCTCGAATGCGTTCCTTGCTTACAAGCACGATCTTGAAGCCATCGGCACCAACGGCCACGAGTTACCCATGGCGATGGCCGCACTGGCCCGCGACGACGAGGAGTTGCGCTCCGCGCAATACCGGCTGCTTGAGCTGTGGCAGCAAAGTTACCAAGGCGAGCTGCTGATTCTTTTGCCCGATACCTTCGGCACCACGCAGTTCCTGCGCAATGCGCCCGGCTGGGTGGCCAACTGGACCGGCCAGCGCATCGACAGCAAAGACGCCTACGTGGCCGGCGACGAATACATCTCCTGGCTGGAAGAGCACGGACGCGATCCGCGCCAGAAACGTCTGATTGCGAGCGACGCGCTTGACGTAGAGCAGATTCTTGGCCTGCATGCCTACTTCGCCGGAAATCTTCGCAACGGCGCGACCCCCGACGACTTTCGCTCGGCCGCAGATTTTCACGACCGCAGCCGCTGGCTTCCCGAGCGCCGCATTCGCTTCAGCGCCGGCTGGGGCACGCTTCTCACTAACGACTTCCGCAACTGCAACCCGCAGGGCAGCGACGGCTTCAATCCCGTGGGGCTCGTCTGCAAGTTGACTCAAGTCGAAGATCGCCCCGCAGTGAAGCTCTCCGATAATGAATCCAAGGCGATGGGCGATGCCAAAGAAGTCGAGCGCTACCGGCGCGTCTTCGGCGTGGCCGGCATGGCCGACGTGCCGGTGCTGACCTGATAATGTTCGGAGCGCACGAAGCAAAAAACGGGCTCGCCATCTCCACATTTGTGCTTCGACAAAAGCCAAAACTGCGCACCGCTCTTTATTAAAGCCCGGAATATGACTGTGAATCGTAAGTGATCGGCGCGATCTGGAGATCTCGATCCAGGTTCATGTTATTTTCACCGAACCGTAAATTGTCCTTCATAGCTTTCCTTTAGGGTGAGGTTAATTCAGCGGTCCCTCTTTCCAAATATCCCTATTGGAGGCAACGACTTGAACAATCGATTTGTAATCAAGTGGCCTTTGGCCGCAGCCGCCATCGTGTACCTGCTGGTTTTGGCTGCAAGCACGAGCCGCGTGCTTGGACAAACCAGCACGGGCAGCATCCAGGGAACCGTCACCGACCCGAACGGCAAGGCAATGCAGAGTGCAAACGTTGCTGTAATCTCTGATTCAGGCATTCAGAGCGAAAAGCAGACTGGCGCCGACGGCAAGTTTGACATCACCGGAATTCCTGCGGGCAACTACACCGTTGAGATCTCGGCGATCGGATTCTCGACCATTCAGCGCAGCGTCTCAGTCACCGCAGGCTCCAACACCAGCCTGGCCCTTACGCTTTCCTTGGCGTCAGTCTCGCAGGAGGTCACGGTCGAGGCCGAAGCTGACACCTCGCTCGCCGCACAACTCTCGCCCACCAAGTCAGTCCTGGATGCCGGATCGGCACGCACCGAAATCACCGGCAACTACGTCTCCGAATACACCACCCCGGTGACCGACTTTGCGGACATCATCCAGGCTGCCCCTGGCATCGTCAGCTATACCACTAACGGTATCGGCAACGGCCAGGCGAAGATCTTCTTCCGCGGTTTTGTCGACGACGACTACTCCATGACCTGGGACGGTGTGCCTTTCAACGACTCGAACGACCCGAGCCACCACTCCTGGGCTTACGTTCCCGCCGCGGCCATCGGTCATGTGGACTTCGACCGCAGCCCCGGCACCGCCTCCGATATCGGCACCTCCAACTTCGGCGGCACCATCCACTTCTTCTCGCCCACGCTCGGCGATGAAGCGCACGTGCAAGCCAAGGTGACCTACGGCTCCTGGAACACCTATCAGGTCCTGGGCGACATCAACTCCGGCGCCTTCGTGCACGGCAAAGCAAACTTCTGGGTGAATGGTGACTATCAAAGGTCCGACGGTTACCAGACTTTCTCGCCCAAGCAGGACGTCGCCGCCACGGCTAAGTTTGACTACAAATTCAGCGACCGAACGCACCTCAGCGTAATCGGCACCGACATCATCCTCGACGCTTTCCAGAACAACGATCCGACCCGCCGCCAGCTCTTCGACCATGGCGACAACTACCTCTATGAAAACAACGCGGTGAATCCGGATGGAAACCCCAACGCGCAGTACTGGCGTTACTCGGTTTACCACGTGCCGTCATTCTTCGATGTCATCACGTTCAACCACGAATTCGGCAATGGCTGGAAGTTCGATACCAAGACCTATGACTACGGCTACTCCAACCATCAGCATTACCAAAACAACACAGACAATGATCTGGTCACCAACCCGTCGATCGGAATCACCACGACTATCGAAGAGAAAGTAGGCGGCACTGACCAGCCCGGCTGGACCGTCGGCAAGACGCCGACGGGCATCGATAAGCTGAACCAGTATGCCCGCGGCGGCGAAATCGCGGCCCTCAGCTATGCCACCAGGTGGGGCGTCTTCCGCACCGGTTCCTGGTACGAGCTCACCGACACCATGCGCCAACAGATCTACACTGACCCGATCACCTGGGTCGAATCGCCGTACCTCAACGACATCAAATTCCACGAGCACTTCTTCACCCATGCGGTCCAGCCCTATGCCGAATTTCAATGGCTTGCCACCCCGAAGCTGACAATCACGGGCGGCGTGAAGGACGCCTTCTTCCGCATGTACCTGACCCAGTACGCAGACGGCCATACGATCGGCCAGCTCACCTGCCCCACCACGACCGGCACTTTGGCATCAAGCTGCACAGCCACCGCTGTGCACTCCCAGAATTACAACTCCATCCTCCCCTCGCTCGAGGCCAACTACCGCTTGACCCCCATCGCGTCGATCTACGGTCAGTACGGCCGCGGCAGCATCGCTCCCTTCAGCGCCGTCTTCGACACCACCGGCGCCCAAGTTGCCGTTACTCCACCGCCGACCATCGCCGACACCTACCAGGGCGGCACGGTGGTCAAGCTGAATCGCGTTGTCTTCGACGCGGATGTCTTTCACATCCACTTCCAAAACACTTACTCCAGCTACACCGACACCACGGGCAGCCCGTCGACCAATCCGGACTACGGCACCAGCTATTACTATGCCAACCCCAACTCCGATACCAACGGTTTTGAGGCCGAGGGCAACTATGCCGTTACGCGCAGCCTGAGCTTCAACGGCAACGGCACCTTCGGCATCGCCAAGTACGAGGCAAGCAACGGGTCGGCTGCTGTCACAAACTCGACGGGCACCGTTATTACCCCTGCTCTCGTCCCAACTCCTGCGGCGTGGGTGGCCTCGGCTCCGCACGACACCGAATCGATCGGCATGACCTATCAGCAGATGGGCCTCGACTTCGGCATCTTCGGCAAGCGCATCGGTTCTCGTTGGGCCGACATCAAATCATTTCACCAGACTGTTCCCGAAGACCCGTTCTGGATGAACAACCTCTTCGTGAACTACAACGTCCACGGCCGGTCGATATTCGACGGCTCCAAGGTTAAGCTCAGCATGAATAACCTCTTCGACGATCGCAGCATCGTTGCCAACAGCCCGGCGAATGACGGCAGTGTCTTTTATGGCGTCACTGGGACTAAGGTTACACAAAGCCTTCAGCTCTATTCTCCGAGCTGGGCCGACTCGATCGAGAAGCAGGCTGGCCGTTCGGTCATGATCACCTTTCAGCTCGGCCTGACCCGCGCCGAGCGTTAAGCCGAACCGCCGCGCACATGTGGTGCAAAACCGAAGGCCTTCCGGCGAACGTCGCCGGAAAGCTTTTTCTTTCTCCCGTGGGAGTAGTCTGATCTCGAGATGGGTCATTTGACTGCTCTCTTTGCAACCCGGCTTCGCCACGAGCTCACCGTGCGCAATCGCGCTTATGCGCGCGGGCGCGCACACGTAGAGAGCTACGGAAGTGCACGGGTCGTCGTCTACGAGCCGGAGGGCTCCTGCCACGGCAATTTCTACGGTCCGGCGTACGCATCCATTCTGACCAGGTCCGAATGGATGCGCCGATTCGACAAGATTCACGCCCAGGCGGCGCGCGCTTTACCAAAATCCGAAAGGCGCTGGCGTGAGCTCGACTCGTCCATGAGCTCCGATGCGCTGCTCATGAACATTTTCTGCACGCCCGGCGTTGCCGAGTCCTCCGAGGTTCGCAACATCCTCGGTGTGGAAGAAGATGCGGAGCCGGTCTTCGGGTGGAAGGCTCGCGTTCCGCTCGCCAATGGACGATTCGACCGGACCGAAGTCGATCTGCGCTTCGGCTCGCTGCTTGTGGAAGCGAAGTTGACCGAGACGGGCTTCCAGTCGCGCTCCGCTGGAATTATTGAATCGTACCGCGACTTCGACGAGATTCTCTACCGCGATCGGCTGCCGCATGCAGAAATCGCTACCGCGCGCTGGGCGCAGGCCAGCGAGTTTCCGGAGAACACCTCGCAGGAATTCGAAAGTGTCGTCGCCGACCCCGTTCTCTTCACAGCGGTGGACTCGAGCTTCCGCCTGCCCGGAGAAGAGGGTTACGCCAGCTATCAGCTCATCCGCAATGTGCTGGCTGCACATGCTTCGGGTTGCAGTTTTTGCGTGATTCACGACGAGCGCCGGCCCGACCTGCGCGAAGCGTGGTTTGCGGTGATGGCAGCGGTTAAAAGCGCGGCCATGCGCGTGCGCCTGAAGGTGCTCACCTGGCAGGAGCTGGCTGCGCTTCTTCCTGCCGCATTGCAGGAGTTTCTCGATCGGAAATATGGCATCGTCGCACCGGGAAAGACGCCCTCACCGATCGAGGAAGAGCCGGATCTCGCGGATTGATGCGGCAGGATCGACTTACAGCCCGAGAATCATCCGATTGCGCGCCGCATCGGCGCCGGCACCTGCGAAGTCGTCGAACGCGCGGTCGGTAACGAGAATAATATGGTCGCGCACAAATTTTGCTCCCTCGGCCGCGCCCACCTCAGGATGCTTCATGCAGCACTCCCACTCCACCACGGCCCAACCGGGAAAGTCGTACTGCGCCATCTTGCTGAAAACCTGACGGAAATCGATCTGCCCATCGCCCAGGGAGCGAAAACGGCCCGGCCGGTCGATCCAGTCTTGATAACCTCCGTAGACGCCTGCGCGGCCGCTCGGACGGAACTCAGCATCCTTGACGTGAAACGCGCGCACACGCTCGTGGTAGAGATCGAGAAAAGCGAGATAATCCATCTGCTGCAAGATCATGTGGCTTGGGTCGTAGAGAATGCAAGCGCGGGGATGA
>Ga0335078_10018728_pt1 | contig 10293 bp, 8 predicted proteins | sample Lox_Sample_32_FD_206711 | JGI IMG/M metagenome (GOLD analysis project Ga0335078, IMG submission 206711) | Soil microbial communities from Loxahatchee National Wildlife Refuge, Florida, United States - Lox_Sample_3.2 | ecosystem: Environmental > Terrestrial > Soil > Wetlands | place: USA: Florida...
GGCTCGTCCCCGTGATCATGTTCTTCACGAAGTCGCGGTGGCCGGGCGCGTCGATGATGGTGAAGTAGTACTTCTGGGTGTCAAAGCGGCGGTGCGCGATGTCGATCGTGACGCCGCGCTCGCGCTCTTCCTTGAGCTCATCCATCACCCAGGCGAACTCGAACGTCGCCTTGCCCTTCGATTCGGCCTCCGCCCGGAACTTGTCGATCTCTTCCTGGCGGATGTAGCCGGTGTCCAGCAGCAGACGACCGACGGTCGTCGACTTCCCGTGATCGACATGGCCGATGAACACGATGTTGAGGTGGGGCTTCTGTGCCATCGAGGGCTCCGGGCGCGCCGAAAAGGTGCCCCTATATAGGCGTTGTCGCGCGAAATTGCGTCGCGCGGGCCGGAGTCGACCGACGTGCGGGCTCCGGCCGACCGGCCGTCAGGGGGCGAGCATCAGCTCGTTGCCGTCCGGGTCGCGGACGACGGCCCACCACCCCCACTCGGCCTTCTCCGGCTCGTGCGCGAACGGGACCCCGCGGGACTTGAGCGAGGCGCAGTTCGCCTCAAAGTCGCGGCCGGGAAGTCGGAGCAGGATCCCCGAATTGCCCGGCTCGAGCACGCCGGACGGGTCGAACTCGGTCACCTGGCAGAGGTGGAGCACGCCGTGCTCCCCTTTCCGGCCGACGGTCACCCAGTGGTCCTGACTGTCGATCAGGTCGAGTCCGAGGGCGTCCGTGTACCACGCCTGCGATCGCCGACGGTCCGAGACGACCACGGCGACGCTGGTGACGGTCGGGCGGGCGGAGCGGCTCGGGGCGGCGCGGGGTCGCGTTCTCTTCGCTGCGGGCATCGATATCCTCGGGCGGCGACGGGCCGGCCGGGCCTTGAGCCGACCCGCCGGAGTCGACGGAACGGCTCCCGAAGACCCGTTCCCGCGTCGACCTCCGCGCCGTTCCCGAAACGGATTTAGACGATGGGCCGTTCTCCGATTCGATCGTCCCCGAGCCCTCCGTGCGGTCGGAACGTTCGTGCCGGAACAGCGCGGTCCGCCCGGCCGTGGGGCCGGTCGGCCGCGCCGTCGGTCCGTCCCGTCGGGCCCCTCGGCGAGCGGACGATCGGAGGGAGGTCGAGCGCAATGCTGTGCGAGATGTGCGGTAACGACGTCGAGTCGGTCGCCCGGGTCAGCCTCGAAGGGTCCGTCCTGCGCCTCTGTCCGGCGTGCGCCCGGTTCGGGACGCCGGTGGATCCGCCCCCCGTCCCCCCGGCGGCGCCCGCCGCGGCCCCGGCTCCGCGCGCCCGGCCGTTCGCCCCGGCGTCGCGCCCGATCGGCGGAGCGCGGCGGCTGGAGGAGCGGGACCTCTACGGGGACATCGGCGAGCTCGAGCTGGCGGCCGACTGGTCGAAGCGCGTGCGCGCCGCGCGGGATGCGCTCGGCTGGACCCCCGAAGAGCTGGGGAAGAAGTTGAACGAGAAGAAGTCGGTCGTGCTCAAGATCGAGTCCGGCCACATCCATCCGCCGGACTCGCTGGTCCGGAAGCTCGAGCACCTGCTCAAGGTGAGGCTGCGCGCGGAGCCCGAGCGCGCGGCGTAGCCGCGCCGACCCCGCGGTCCGAGGGGGCTACCGCCGCCCGCGCGGCGGCGGGACGAGGAGCAGTTCGAGGATCGCCTTCTGGGCATGCAGCCGGTTCTCGGCCTGGTCCCAGATCGCCGCGCGAGGACCGTCCATCACTTCGTCCGTGATCTCCTTGCCGCGGTGCGCCGGGAGGTCGTGGAGGACGAACGCGGACGGTTTCGCCCGGTCGAGGAGGTCGGCGTCGATCCGGTACGGCGGGAACGCGGCCTCGCGGGCCGCGGCGTCGCCCTCGTCGCCCATCGAGACCCAGACGTCCGTGTAGAGCGCGTCGGCCCCGCGCGCCGCCTCGGTCGGGTCGGTCGTGAGCGAGACCGCGCACTTCGTCGCCTTCGCGAGCTCGCGGGCCGCCGCGACGACGTCGGGTCGTGGCCGGTACGACTCCGGCGTCGCCGCGATCACGTCGAGCCCGACCGCCGCCGCGCCCAGGAGCAGGGAGTGCAGCACGTTGTTGCCGTCGCCGATCCAGGCGAGCCGTCGCCCGCGGAACCGTCCCTTCCACCGTTCGTACATCGTCAGGAGGTCCGCGACGATCTGGCACGGGTGCTCGAGGTCGTCGAGCGCGTTCACGACGGGGACGGTCGCTGCTCGTGCGAGCTCGGCCATGTCGGCGTGGCGGAACGCCCGGTAGACGATCGCGTCGACGTAGCGCGACAGGACCCGGGCGGTGTCGGCGATCGTCTCGCCGCGGCCGAGCTGCAGGTCGCGGCTCGAGAGGTACAGCGCGTGTCCGCCGAGGTCGTGGACCGCGACCTCGAACGACGTCCGGGTCCGCGTCGACGGCTTCTCGAAGATCATCGCAACGTTCCGGCCGCGGAGCGACGGACGGAAGATCCGCCGCCGTCGGTCGTCCTTCAGGCGCGCCGCCCGGCCGAGGAGGGTCGGAAGGTCGGCCGCGATGTCGGAGATCGAGAGCAGGTCGCGTTTCGGCGTCGCTCGCGGCATGCCGGGACGAGAGAGCGTCGCGCCGAAAACGGTTCCGACCTCCCGGGCGGGGCGCGTTCGTGCGCACGTTAAGAGGCCGACCCGAATGGGCGCGCCGGAGATTTCCGATGCCCGCACGAGCGAAGCCCGCGCCGCGCCGCCGAGCGACCCCGGGACCCCGTCCGCCGAAGCCGGCGACGAAGGGGCGGAACGTCTACATGGTCACGGGGGGCCTCACGAAGTTCGCGAAGGCCCATCCGTCGATGGACTTCCGCCTGATGGTGAAGCGGGCGTACGACTACGCCCTGAAGGGGATCCCGAACCTGACGGCGGACCGGATCGACGGGACCCGCATCTCGTACTTCTCCGACCACTTCTCCCGCCAGCTGAAGGCGGCGTCGATGGTCCAGGACTACCTCGGGATGAACCCGAAGGGGTCGGTCCGGATCGAGTGGGGTGGCGCCACCGGCGGCGAGTGCTTCCAGGCCGCTTACGAAGCGGTGGCGAGCGGTCGGATGGACGTCTGCCTCGCGGCGGGGTACGAGACGATGAGCCGCGTCGCGACGTGGAAGGGCAACGAGTTCATCGCGCTCGCCTCCGACACGAACTTCGACTTCCCGCTCGGCGGGTTCTACACGGGCTACTACGCGCTGATGGTGGTCCGGCACATCTACGAGTACCTGCGCCGGAGCCGGTTCGCCCACGTGAAGGACGAGCGGGAGGCGCAGCGCCTGGCGATCAAGGAAGGGTGCCGGATCATGAGCATGGTCTCGGTGAAGAACCACCGGAACGCGCTCCACAATCCGTACGCGCAGTATCCCAAGCGGCTCACCGTCGACGACGTCCTGAAGTCGGAGATGATCAGCTACCCGCTCACGCGCGAGCAGATCTGCACGATGTCGGACGGCGCCGCCGTGACGGTCCTCTGCGACGAGGCGCGCGCGCGGGAGTTCACCGACCGCCCGATCCGGATCACGGGCGTCGGCTGCGGGACGGACACGATGCGGCTCGCCGACCGGCCGTTCGGAACGGTGCCGCTGCTCGCCCACGAGAAGGCGAGCGACTACGCGGACCTCCCGTACCCGGGCGTCCACTCGTTCCGGGCGGGACGCGCCGCCGGCCGCGAGGCGTACCGCATGGCGGGGATCACCGACCCGAACCGGGAGCTCGACTTCATCGAGCTGCACGACGCCTACGCGTCGAGCGAGATCCAGACGTACGAGGACCTCGGCCTCTGCCGCTACGGCGAGGGGTACTCGTTCGTCGAGCGGGGCGATCCGTTCCTGAAGGGGATCGACTACGGGTTCCCGACCCCGAAGGCCGGGGCGATCCCCGTGAACCCGTCGGGCGGCCTCATCGCGTGCGGCCACCCGGTCGGGGCGACCGGGCTGATGCAGGCGGTGTTCGCCTTCTGGCAGCTGCAGGGGACGGTCGGCCAGCACTTCGGCGACCGCACCCTCCAGCTCGCCGGCGCGAAGCGCGGGGCGATCCACAGCCACGCGGGGACCGGCTCGTCGGTGACCGTCTCGATCCTGGAGCGGGGGTACCGATGAGGGCGCGTCCCCCGACGTTCCAGAAGTTCCGGGACGTCCAGGCGGAGCTCGAGCGGAGCGGGGCGGCGATCTTCCGCTCCCCGGACGGCAACGAGAGCCTCGTCATCCGCTACCCGTACTCGATCCAGTACATCCACAGCTATGCGGAGGACTCGCCGTTCTTCCTGGGCCTGGCCGAGGGACGGCTCCGCGGCTCGCGGTGCACGAAGAAGTCGTGCGGCTTCGTCTTCGGCACCCCCCGCGGGCACTGCATGGTCTGCGGGAGCGCGACGGAGTGGATCGACCTCCCGACGCGCGGCCGCCTCCACTCGTGGACGACGTGCCACTTCGGCAGCGAGGCGTTCCTGAAGGAGACCCCGTACAACCTCGGCCTGGTCGAGTTCGACGGGGTCGGCAGCCTCCTCCTCGTGCGCGTGAAGGACGCGGTGGAGTCCGACCTGTACGTCGGGATGCCGGTCGAGGCGCGGTTCGACCCGAACCCGAAGTACTCGGTGACGGACGTCTGGTTCGTCCCGGCCCGCTGACGGCTCAGGGCGCGGTCTCGATCCCGGCGAGCGCCAGGACGTCCGCCTGCGACCGCGCGATCGCGTCGCGCGGCGTCGCCGCGACGTCGACGAACGCGAGCTCAGAGAACCCCGGGGCGCGGGGGAGCGTCCCGTCGCGCCACCGCGCGGTGTAGACGAACTGGAGGTCCCAGTGGGGATCGCCGGGCGACTCCGGCCGGGCGTACGCCTCGGAGAAGACGCGAGGGCCGTCGACCGGCCCGGGCGAGAAGCCCAGCTGCTCGTCGGCGATCCGGTGGACCGCGTCGTCCGGGGACTCGAAGAGGAGCAGCTGCGACGAGGGCAGCATCCACCGGCGGCCGATCCGGGCGACCCGCCGGGCGTCGAGGCCGCCGATCCGGGCCCAGTCCGCCCCCGGATCGAGGCGGCCGAGGAGGACCTCCCGGTCCCGGCCGTCGGGTCGAACGATCAGGTACGCCGACAGGCACATCCCGTCGTTCGGGAGCGGGGAGGTGTCGGACGAGCCGGCGGGCGGGGCTCCGTGGAACCGGCAGAACCGTCGGTCGGTCACGCCGGCCCCCACGCCGGGCGGTGCGAAGAACGTTCGCCCCCGCTCAGCGGACGGGGCCCGAAACGGGCGGGGATGCCGCGGGCCGGGCTTGAACCGGCGGCTTCAAGATCTTCAGTCTTGCACTCTCCCAAACTGAGTTACCGCGGCGCCCCGGCCCCCGACCGACGGGGGCGTATAAAGGGTGGCGGCGCGCGACCGTCCACCGAACGCGCGCGCCCACGTTCGCGGCGGTTTCTCCTCGGCCGGCGCCCTCGGTCTTTATCTACGGTCGGCCGCCTGATACGCTCCGCGTGATCCGCACCCTCGTCGTCGCCGAGAAGTTCAACACCGCGCTGCGCATCGCCGTCGTCCTCTCCGACGGGCGGATGAAGCGCTCGCGGATCGAAGGGACGAACGTCTTCGAGTTCGAGCGCCCCGAGGGACCGTACGCGGTCGCTGGGCTTCGAGGCCATATCGTCGAGCTCGACTACCCCGAGGAGTTCCGCGAGTGGACGCTCGCCGGCCTCCCGCGGCTGCTCGAGACGACGCCGCTGAAGCGGGTGACCGAGTCGGGGATCGTCGCGGCCCTCCAGTCGATCGTCCGCAAGTTCGACCGGGTCGTGATCGCGACCGACTTCGACCGGGAAGGGGAGCTGATCGGCCTCGAGTGTCTGGAGCTGCTCCTCAAGGTTCACCCGAAGATCGAGGTTCGCCGCGCGCGCTACAGCGCGCTGACGCGCGACGCCATCGAGGAGAGCTTCGCGCACCTGTCGGAGCTCGACCGGGCGCTCGCCGAGGCGGCGGAGGCGCGCCAGGAGATCGACCTCGTCTGGGGGGCGCTCCTGACCCGGTACATGTCGATCACCTCCGGCCAGCGCGGCCGCCAGTTCCTCTCCGTCGGGCGCGTGCAGACGCCGACCCTCGCGCTCCTCGTCGAGCGCGACCAGGAGATCAAGGAGTTCAAGCCGACCCCGTTCTGGGAGCTGCTCGCCCACGCGACGAAGGGGGAGGACGCGTTCACCCTCCGCCACGCCCACGGGGTCTACGAGTCGAAGCCCGAGGCGGACGCCGTCCTGGCGAAGGTGGCGGGCGCGACCCACGGTTCGGTGACGGAGTTCGCCGAGGAGGAGACCCGGCGGCGCCCGCCGCCGCCGTTCTCGACGACGCTGTTCGTCGCCGAGGCGACCCGGCTCGGGATGGGGGCCGCGCACGCGATGCGGATCGCCGAGGACCTCTACACGCAGGGGTTGATCAGCTACCCGAGGACGGACAACACGGTCTATCCCCGGGGGCTCGGCCTCCGCACGCTCGTCGAGAAGTTCAAGGACGGCCCGTTCGCGGAGGCGGCCGAGTTCGTCCTCGCGCAGCCGTCGTTCCGGCCGAGCCGCGGCCGGATCGAGACGACCGACCACCCGCCGATCTACCCGACGAGCGCCGTCGACCCGAAGAAGCTGCGGCCGGACCACGCCAAGCTGTACGAGCTGGTCGTCCGCCGGTTCCTCGCGACCGTCGCGCCGGACGCGATCGGCCAGAGCCGCACGACGACCGTCGACGTGCGCGGCGAACGGTTCCACGGCAAGGGCCAGCGGATCCTCGAGGCGGGGTGGTACCGGGTCTACCCGTACTCGCACCCGGACGAGTCGCCGATCCCCGCCCTCTCGGTCGGGGAGTCGATCGCGCTCACCGGCATCGAGCTCGCGCAGGACCAGACGAAGCCGCCGCGCCGGTTCTCGCAGGGGTCGCTGATCCAGGAGATGGAGCGGCTCGGCCTCGGGACGAAGAGCACGCGGCACGACGTCCTCCAGAAGCTGTTCGACCGCCACTACGTCAACCAGCGGCAGCTCGAGCCGACGTCGACCGGCATCGCGGTGACCGAGGCGCTGAAGGCGCACGCCCCGGTGATCACCCGCCCGGAGATGACCCATCGGCTCGAGGAGGACATGGAGCTCGTCGCCGAGTCGAAGAAGCCGAAGCAGGAGGTCCTCGACGAGTCACGGACGATGCTGCGCGAGGCGTACGCCCTCCTCGCCGCGAACGAGCGCGGCGTCACCGAGACGATCACGGCGGCGCTCGACCGGCAGCATTTCGTCGGCCCATGCGCGCGGTGCGGCGGGGCGCTCCGCCTGTGCCGGAGCCCGCGCGGCTCGCGGTGGGTGCAGTGCGTCAACAACCCCGCCTCGTGCACGGCGACGTACGCGCTCCCGTCGGCCGGCTTCATCGAGCCGGCCCCCGAGTTCCTCTGCGGCACCTGCAAGGTGCCGCGCGTCAAGATCGTCTTCCGCGGCCAGCGGCCGGACCTGTACTGCATCAACCCGGAGTGCGCGGAGCACCACAAGGCGTTCCGCATCGGCGTCTGCCCGTCGTGCGGCGAGCCGCTCGAGATCCGCTACTCGTTCGCCGGCAACCGCTTCGTCGGCTGCCGGGGCTACCCGACGTGCCGCGTCTCCTACCCGCTGCCGCAGCGGGGGAAGCTCGAGAAGGACCAGCCGCCGTGCCCGGTCTGCCGCTCCCCCGTCGTGACCGCGATCGAGGCCGGGCGCCCGCCGTGGACGCTCTGCATCAACCCGGAGTGCCCGACGCGGAAGAAGGAGCCGAAGGAGGCCGCCGCCGCGAAGGGCCGCAGCCGCGCCGCCGCCGGTCGGACGAAGGCCGGCGCCGCCCGGCGCGGCAAAGGCGGCGCGACGGCGAAGGGGAAGGCCCCCCCGAAGGCCGCCGGCACCCCGGCCCGCCGGTCCCGGAAGACCCCGGCCCCGGAGGAGAGCGTCCCGAACGGCGGGACCGCTCCGACGGCGCCGTAGCGACGCGAAGTCGGACGGGAACGCTCGTCCGCCTAAGACGCTGGCACCCCCGCCCGGACCGCGGCCCCGTTTCTCGACCTCCCGGCCCGCGTTAAATACGCTCTCCCGGTCGATTCGTCGTGGCCCCGAGCCGACGTCTCCTCGACCTCGATTCGCGCTCGTTCGAGCGCCGGCTGGCGACGAACCCTCTCGTGATCCTGCCGATCGGGGCGCTGGAGGCGCACGGACCGCACTTGCCCCTGGGTGCCGACCAGCTCCAGGCCGAGGCGACCGCCTTCGACCTCGCGGAACGGGTCGACGGGCTCGTCGCGCCGACCGTCCCGTACGGCTCGTCCCCGGGCGCCCGTCGGTTCCCCGGGACCGTCTCCCTCTCGATCGCCGCCCTCGAGTCGCACGTCGAGGGCGTGCTGACGGAGCTCGGTCGCGGCGGCGTCCGCCGGATCCTCGTGATCTCCGGGCATGCGGAGCGGGGGCACATGGCGGCGCTGCGCGAAGCGGCCGACCACGCGATGCAGCAGACCCGCGGCCTCAAGGTCGTCGTCCTCTCCGACTACGATTTCGTCTACGAGCTGCGGGGCCAGGACGCTCCCGTGACCGACGGCCACGGCGGCCTCCTCGAGACGTCCCGCGTGATGGCCGTCGCCCCGGGGTCGGTCGGTTCCGAGCGGCCGGTCGGCGTCTACCGGCACAGCCCGTTCGTGCCGGGCAGCCCGACCCTCGACGACTGGCCCGAGAGCGTCATCGGGGACACCCGCGGCGCCAGCGTCGAGCTCGGGGCACGCATCCACGCGCACGTCCTGACGCGGCTGGTCGCGACGGTCCAGGCGCTGCTCCCGGCGTAGGAGGGGAGCGGTGCCCGAGCCGGCCGACGTGATCCGGGTCCGCGGCGCTCGCCAGCACAACCTGAAGAACATCTCCGTCGACCTGCCCCGCGGCAAGTTCGTCGTGCTCACGGGCGTGAGCGGCTCGGGGAAGTCGTCGCTCGCCTTCGACACGCTCTACGCCGAGGGCCAGCGACGGTACATCGAGAGCCTGTCGTCGTACGCGCGCCAGTTCCTGGGCCAGATGGACAAGCCGGACGTCGACACGATCGAAGGGCTGTCGCCCGCGATCGCGATCGAGCAGCGCGCCGGCAGCCGCAACCCCCGTTCGACCGTCGGGACCGTGACCGAGATCTACGACTTCCTCCGCCTGCTGTTCGCGCGGATCGGCGTGCCCCACTGCCCGAACGACGGGGAGACGATCGCGCCCCAGTCGGTCGACCGGATCGTCGACGCGGTGCGGCGCGAGGCGCGGGGCGAGCGCGTGGACGTGATCGCCCCGGTCGTCCGCGCGATGAAGGGGGAGCATCGGGACGTGCTCGATCGGCTGCGGAAGGCGGGGTACCGGCGGTACGTGATCGACGGCGTCGAGGTCCGCCTGCCCGGCCAGGAGGTCCGGCTCGGCAAGAACCAGAAGCACACGATCGAGGTCGTGGTCGACACGTTCGACGTAGTCCCCGACGAGGAGAGCCGGCTCGCCGAGTCGGTCGCGCTCGCGCGGCAGCTCGCCGACGGCCTCGTGATCCTCCGCCGGCCCGGGGGCGGACGGACGACGTTCTCCAGCCGCCGGGCGTGCCCGAAGTGCGGCTTCTCCATCGCCGAGCTGACGCCCCGGATGTTCTCGTTCAACAACCCGATCGGCGCCTGTCCCGACTGCTCGGGGATCGGTGCCACGCTCCACGCCGACCCGGAGCGGATCGTCCCGGACAAGGAGAAGCCGCTCGGTCGGGCGATCTCCGTCTGGGGCCTGACGCCGGACGCGGCCGGCCTCCAGCGGTTCGCCCAAGCGTTCCGCTACGACCTCCGCCGACCGGTGCGGGAGCTCTCCGAGAAGGGGTGGAAGGCGCTGATGTACGGTTCGGACCGGTCGATCGGACCCGGGGTGCGGGGCCCCGCCCACTGGTGGGCGACCGGCTGGCTCCGGGAGGGGCTGGTCGCCGCGGTCGAGCGGCGCTGGAAGTCGACGAAGAGCGAGGGGGCGAAGGAGTACTACCTCGGCTTCCTCTCGTTCGTCCCGTGCCGCCGCTGCGGGGGCCGCCGGCTGAAGCCGGAGAGCCTCGCGGTGACCGTCGAGGGCCGGTCGATCGCGGACGTCGCCGCGATGACGGTCGACGCGGCGGTCGCGATGTTCCGCGACCTGACGCTCGCCGACCGGGACCAGCAGATCGTGGGGCAGGTCGTGAAGGAGATCCGCGCCCGGCTGGGGTTCCTCGAGAACGTCGGGCTCTCCTACCTGACGCTCGACCGCGCCTCCGGCTCGCTCTCCGGCGGCGAGGCGGAGCGGATCGCCCTGGCGACCCAGATCG
>Ga0335078_10018729_pt1 | contig 10293 bp, 11 predicted proteins | sample Lox_Sample_32_FD_206711 | JGI IMG/M metagenome (GOLD analysis project Ga0335078, IMG submission 206711) | Soil microbial communities from Loxahatchee National Wildlife Refuge, Florida, United States - Lox_Sample_3.2 | ecosystem: Environmental > Terrestrial > Soil > Wetlands | place: USA...
AGGGGTCGTGACCGCCAGACTGGTGGCCTTCCCGTCGGGCCAACTGCTGTCGAAGTGCAAACTCCGCCCGGGGCCTTTGTTTCAGGCTGCGGATCACGGTTTCGTGATTGTTCACCCATTCGCGCATTATCCACTGCCAGCCCCGCCGTTCGAGGTTTTACCTGGGGTCAATGAGGTGGTCAAAGTGTACCCTCCTTGAGCGCCGCAGGCGGACCCCGCCAACCAGACCAAGCGGGCCGCGGCAGTAGAAATCGCCACGGGGCATCTTATCGCCAGCCAGACGCCCGCGCTCGACGTCCTCGGCAGTTATTACGTTGGCGAACCAGCGCCCGGCGAGGTCGGCCTTTACGAACGCGGCGAGGGCCTCAAGGCTACTGTCACGCTCCACAAGAGGTGAGCGGGTATGGCGCAAATGGACCGGCGGTCCTGGCATCGAGTGTCAAACGGGAGACTGGCAATGACGCGCCCAATCGCCCTTCGTTTCGTCGGCGGGTCCGTCGGGACCTCACATAACCGTCTCCCAATGGACGACTCAGCGGCCTCCCCGTCGGCCACTGCCATTGCCCCGCAAAAAGGTGTCCAAGGGCCGTAGTGAGAGCGTCGTAGGCGATTACGCCTGGACCAAACTGTCGCGCCACGAGCAATCCGAACACTCGACATGCCAAACGGCCAAATTCTCTAACCCTCGGGCGGCGGCGCGAGACGCTCGACGCGCACGCGGGCGATACGATTGCGCTCCATCTCGAGGACCGTGTAACGCCGCCCGTCGTATTCCACTTGTTCGCCGGCATGCGGGATGTAGCCCAGGCGGTACAGCAGGAATCCGGCCAGCGTCTCGAATCCGGCTTCGGCGGGGATGTCGATGCCATACTCGGTTTCGAGGTCGCGAATGCGGGTGGCCCCGTCGAGTTCCACTTCGCTCGCTTCCGCGCCGGCCGCGCCGCCGGGGTGCGCCTGGTACTTTTCGTCGTACTCGTCCTGAATGGGTCCGACGATCTGCTCCAGCACATCCTCCACGGTTAGCATACCGACGATGGTGCCGAATTCGTCCACTACCATGGCCATGTGGGAACGGCCCTGTTGGAACTCGGCGAGCATTTGCCCCACCGGCTTGGTTTCGGGGACCACCAGGTGCTTGCGCAGCAGCCGCCGGATCCGGAACGCGCGGCTGGGGCGGCCTACGCGGATGGCCTCGCGGCGCTCCTCCCAAACAGGGAGCAGATCCTTGTAGTGCAGCAGGCCCACGATCTGCTCGGGCTTCTCCTCGTAGACCGGGAGGCGCGAGTGCTGGTGCTCGATCATGGCGTGCAACACCTGATCGAGCGTGGCCTCCACAGAAACCGAGACGATATCGTTGCGCGGCACCATGATCTCGCGCACGGAGAGTTCGCTCAGATCCAGCACGCGGTGGATCATGTCTTCCTGCGCCTCGGGCAGGTAGCCAAGACCGCGGCTGGAAGTGACGATCAGTTTCAATTCCTCCGCCGAATGGCCGCCGGAGCGATGATGGCGGCCGATGTGCAGCAGATTGGTAAGGGCGCCGGCGGATCGCTCGATCACCAGCACGAAGGCGATGGAGATCCGGTAGAAGACCAGCAGCGCGGGCGCCACCGTGACCGCCAGACGGTCGGCGGTGGCGATGGCCAGATTCTTGGGCACCACCTCGCCGATGACCACATGCAGGTAGCTGATGGCCAGAAACGCCAACAGCAGGCTGGCGCCGTGGATGATGCTGGCGGCGGTGGGCCCCCAATCGGGATGAAAAAACGACTGGATGATGCGGAACACGGTCTCTTCGCCGGCCCAGCCCAGTCCGAGGCTACTAAGGGTGACGCCCACCTGGGTCACGGACAGCAGGCGCGCGGGATTCGCGAGCAGGTTGAGCGCGACTTGCGCGCCGGACTGGCCTTGTTCGGCAAGCTGCCGCAGCCGCGAGCCGCGCACGGAGAGCAACGCCACTTCCGCGGCCGCGAAAAAGCCGTTCAGCCCGATGAGCAGCGCCACCAGAATGAGGCGAAATCCCAAATACGAGTGGGTCATGGACGTGGCCGGGGCCAGAATCTAGTGGTAGCACAGCGCGACTTCTCAGCGGACCTCGAACACCAGCCTGGTGTGGGCGCCGATTGTGTACATCGCCATCGAGGCCACCGGTGTTCCAGGGGGCGCCCCGCGAGACCGGCGGACGGCGGGGTAGCGACGCCAAGCCCCGCCACGCCAAGATCGGCTGTGTGCTTACCCAGACCAAACAGGATGATCGGGGATATCCCATTCGGGACGAGGACTCCACCACTGATGTAGGCGCTATCGGGACGACCGTGGCCCTCGGGCTGTGCATCTATGCAAAGTGGTGTATGGTCCCACCGGCCCGCAGGCGAAGCCGGGCCGCCGCGCGCTGCGGGCAAGTTCGACTATGCCCACGCAATGATCGCCTTGCGCTGCGGTCATCGCAGGGGCCGCTGGAAATTCTGCGAGCAAGGCTCCACCGGCTGACCTACGGCCCGTTTCTCACTACGAATTTTGACGCACACTCATCAATGGCCGAACAGGCGCGCGAAATGCGAGCCGGGTTTCACGATAGTCTGGTTGCGCTCCGGCCCGGTAGAGATGCAGCCCACCTCCACGCCGCTCTGCTTTTCCAGGAAATCGAGGTAGTCGCGCGCCATCGCGGGCAGTTCCGCGTACGAGGAGATGCCGAACGTGGAACTGTGCCAACCCGGCAGGCACTCGTAAACCGGCTCCAGCGCGGCCATCCCTTTGACGGTCGCGGGCATGCCGGCCACTGCCTGCCCCTCCGACCGGTAGGCGACGCAAACCGGGATCTTCTCCATCTCGTCGAGCACGTCGAGCTTGGTCACCACCAGGCTGTCGAGGCCGTTGATCATGGCCGCATAGCGCATCAGCGGCACGTCGAACCAGCCGCAGCGGCGCGGGCGTCCGGTCACCGAGCCGAATTCGTTGCCGCGGTTGCGGATCTGGTCGCCCCAGGAATCCAGGGCTTCGGTGGGAAAAGGGCCGCCGCCCACGCGCGTAATGTACGCCTTGGCCACGCCGATGACGCTGTGGATGCGGGTCGGGGGCACGCCCGTGCCGGTCGAGGCGCCGCCCGCCGAGGCGCTGGAAGAGGTCACGAACGGATAGGTGCCATGATCGATATCCAGCATGGTGCCCTGCGCACCTTCGAACATCACGCTCTGGCCGGCGGCGATGGCATCGTGCAGCAGGCGGGCCGTGTCGCAGACCATGGGGCGGATGCGCTCCGCCAGCGTTTCGTATTCGGCGCGGATGGCTGCCGGGTCCAGCCCGTCGTCCACACCCAGCGCGCGCGCGGCGGTCCGATGCTCAGCCACCAGCGTGTCGAACAGGGGCTCGAACGTTGCGCGGTCCATCAGATCGGCGATGCGGAGGCCGCGGCGTGCGATCTTGTCTTCATAGCAGGGTCCGATGCCGCGCGAGGTGGTGCCGATGGAAACGCGCCCGGGCCGCGCTTCGCCCGCCTTCTCCATCAGACGGTGGGTGGGCAGCAGAACCTGCGCGCGGTTGCTGATGAACAGACTGCCGTCCACCTGCAATCCGGCGGCTTCCAGCATTTGAATCTCATCCAGCAGCGCGGCCGGGTCGACGACCAGGCCGTTGCCGATCACGGCCTTCTTGCCGGGCCGCAGAATTCCGCTGGGAATCAGCTTGAGCACGAACCTGCGGTCGCCGATGCGCACAGTATGCCCGGCGTTATGCCCGCCCTGGTAGCGGGCCACCACGTCGAATCGTTCGGAGAAAAGGTCGACCACCTTTCCCTTGCCTTCATCGCCCCATTGCGCGCCCAGGATGATTACGTTCGTTGCGTTGCTCATGATGGCCAAACCCATTTATTCTACCGCATGTGATAACCTGACCTTAAATGCAGCTTTCGCAAGTCTACCTGGCGCTGGGGGAGAGCGGCTTTGGGCAACTGATTCGAGGCATCTCGATCGGCAAGCTGAAAACCTACCAGCTCTACGCGGCGTTCAAGGCCAGCGCGCACCTGACCAGGCTCAACACAGAGTCGTTGCACAAGCATATTCCGCGATTCTGGGCGCGCCTGGCGGAGCACGACGAACAATTCGCCAAAGATCTGGCCCAGACTGTGTTAGTATCACACCTGGACATGATTGTGGCGGTCCTCGATTTTCTGGGGGTTCCGCACGAAGGCGGGTTCTTCAACAAGGACCTGAACGCGAAGAGCTACTTGACGGAAGGTTGGGCGGAGCGGGTGTTCGAGAAGTTTCGGGCCGTTTATTCCGAGCCGGTTCTGCTATTTTATATAAATCACCTGTCATGGGAACTGACCGATCGGGCCGAACCGTTTCGGCCGGCTTCCGCGGCGTGAAGACGCGCCGGAAAATATTTCGGTTGCAAGTGTGCATAGGAAGCTGTACAATCATGAGTCCGTTGGGAGCCTGTACGAGTGGGTCCCGAGCATTGCCGATGCGTCGAGGAACTCGTGGGGAGAGGCTCCAAAAAAACGGAGAAACAGCAACTCCTTGCGGTACAAGTATATCGGTCCCGCGAGGGGAGATGTCCGTGCGTGCGGGCCGGCAAAAAGTTACGCGGCTTGAATTGAGGCAGGCGTGTGGCCTGCGGGAAGTTGGGTGCGTGATTTCGCCCAGTGCGGCACTGGGATTGGGTGTTTGCTTATGAGTCATTGCGAATTCCACTATTCATATCTTTTGCCCCAAAAACCGGGGATCCTTCCCTTCGATGAAACCATCACGAAGTCCTGCCGGCGGTGCGGGGCGACGTTCACGACGAAATCGCGCATACGGAAGCGCTGCGACGCGTGCCAGGAGGTGGTGGCCTACGAGAAGCAGCAGAAGGCCAATGCCCGCCTGAAGGCGCGGCGGGCGGCCAAGCGGGCCCTGTTGCGCGGGTGATCGAAGCGCCGCACGGCTTTGGCCGGGACGAGCTCGCGATCCTGCGTCGGCTGAAGACGCCCGAAAGGATCCAATCCTTCCTCGATAGCGAGATCGGCTACAACAAGGAACTCCAAGGCGCTACGTGTCGCTCGCCGCGCCGGGTTCTGCGGGACCGGCTGGCGCACTGCATGGAAGGCGCGCTCTTCGCCGCCGCGGCGTTGCGGGTGCATGGCTTTCCGCCCCTGTTGCTGGATCTGGAAGCGGTGCGCGACGACGATCACGTGCTGGCCATCTTCCGGCAGCGCGGGCACTGGGGAGCCATCGCCAAATCCAACTATTCGGGTCTGCGATTCCGCGAGCCGGTGTACCGCACGCTGCGCGAGCTGGCGATTTCGTATTTCGAGCACTATTACAACCTGGCCGGCGAGAAGACCCTGCGCAACTACTCGCGTCCCGTAGACCTGCGGCGCTTCGACCCGCTGGGCTGGATGACCGCGGAAGACGATGTTTGGGAGATTCCCCGATACCTGATCGGCATCCCGCACACGCCGCTGTTGAATTCGGACTTGACGCGCCGGTTGAACCGCGTGGATGCAAGGCTGCAGGCGGCGGGGAAATTGGGCGGCGTGCATTGAAGACGGACCGCAAGCCTTGCCTATCGTCTGGGGCTGATGATTCTCACGGCTTTTCCCACACTGATCATCACCGTCATTGGATCGACCGGCGACGCAATAAAGCCGTACTTTTCATAAAATCGTTTCGCTTCGTCTGCAATAGCATGAACCAAGATTGCCCGGATGCCGGCGATCTCAGCGGCTTGGACTATGCGCAAGACAGCATCGCGAAGCAGCCCCGTGCCAACGCCCAGGCCATGAAAGGCTTTATCGACTGCGAGGCGCCCCAGGACGATCACCGGAACCGGATCGGGCATGTTGCGCCTGATTCGTCCAGGCGCCCCGGCGTGGGCGATGGCGCCCGCCGCGAGCGTGTAATAGCCGACGACCTTCCGGCCAACACAGACTACGAAGGTTCGGGAGGCTCCACTCGCTTCATTCCGGTCCGCACGGCGGCGGAGCCAGTCGTCCAGTGCCGGCTCACCGGAATCGAATCCCGAGAGATCGTGGTGAACTGACAGTTTCTCGGGCGGACCTATCCCGGCCGCACCGCTCATCGGTCCCAGGGCACTTTCGTTTGCAGCAGCCGGCGCAGCCCGGGATTGTCCTTCGGCGGGTGGTCGAGTATGCTCGTGAACCGCTTGAACGCCTCATCGGACAATGCGAAGTAACAGCGGTCCAGCAGCACGGACTCGGCTTCGCGGCAGGCCGTGCTCAACATAAAATCGGAGCGGCTCCTCCCAAGGGCCTCCGCCGCGCGGTCGATCAGAAGCTTTTGCCGCCTGCTGGCGCGCAGGTTTATGGTCTCGCCGCGCCCTGTTCCATCTTTCGCTTTTGCGTCATGCATCGCGTCTCCTTGTCTACACAACTACTATACATGATCGTGAAGACATTGTGAATACATCGGCGGCATCGTATCATCTGGCGGAACTGCGCCTCCGAGGTGGGAGTTCGAAATCCGGCATGGTCCCGCCGAGAGCTGCGAGGCATTTCCCGGCTTCTCTGGCGTCTTTCTCCCTCTTCCTCCTATACTCCCCGCTTTTGCCGCCGGTCTTCTCAAGCAAATACACATCCTGAATTTCAATCGATTTGTCGAGCGCCTTGGTCATGTCGTAGACGGTCAGCGCGGCGACGGCCGCGGCCGTGAGCGCTTCCATCTCGATGCCGGTTTGGGCCGTTGTTACCGCCGTCGCAATGATGCGTACGCCTGTTTTTTCGACGCGCACCTCCACGTCGGCGTGCGACAGCATCAGCGGATGGCACAGTGGGATCAGGTCGGCGGTCTTCTTGGCGGCGGCGATGCCCGCGATGCGCGCGATCTCCAGCGGATTCCCCTTGGGATTTTTAGGGAGGCTGCGCAGCACGGCGGGCCGCATGCGCACAAAAGCGTGCGCCCGCGCGGTGCGGCGGGTCTCTGGCTTGGCCGATACGTCTACCATGCGCGGGCTGCCGGCGGCGTCGAAATGCGATAGCTTCTTCATGCGACCTTCTTCACTTGAGCAGCACCCGGATCCAGTCGCCGGCCTGCCAATCGGGGCGATCGGCGTCCACCACCATAAACGCGTTGGCGCGCGTCAGAGCGGGGACATCGCTCGAGCCGCGCCAGGCGATGGGGGTCACAGCTGCGCCGTCAGGGCTTAAGCGCGCGGGCAGGAAACGGGTCAGCCCCACACGGTGATGGAATTCCTGAGTGAGCCTGGCAAACGGCATATGCAGCGCAACCTCCTCCTGGCCGCCCAGTAGTTCCAAAGCCGCGCGGGCGAAGATCTCGAAGGTGACCATCGTCGACGACGGATTGCCGGGCAGGCCAAAGAAGAACTTGCCGCGCGCTGTGCCGAAAACCAGCGGCTGGCCGGGCTGGATCAGGACGCGGTCGAAGAAGAACTCCGCGCCCAGGCCTTTCAGCACGGGCTCGACGATATCGTATTTGCCCGCCGAGACGCCGCCAGAGAGCAGCAGCAGATCGGCCGCCAGGCCGCGCTCGATCAGTTCCAGCGTGTGCGCGATTTCATCGCGCGCCACCGGTAGAATCTGCGGCGCGCCGCCGGCGCGCGCCACCTGCACCGCCAGCGAGTATACGTTGGAGTTGCGGATCTGGAAGTCGCGCGGCGTTTCGCCGACCGGCACGATTTCATCACCTGTGGCGATAATGGCGACGTGCGGCGCAGCATACACCGGCACGTTATGTTTGCCGACGGAGGCGAGCATGGCGATATCGGCGAAATCCAGGCGCTTGCCGGGCCCAAGCAAAGTTGCGCCCGCCCGCGCCTCGGATCCTTGAGGATTGATGAACTGTCCCGCCTCGGCGCCCTGGCCGGCGATCACCCGAGAGCCTTCGCGGCGTACGTGCTCGACCATCACCACCGCATCCGCGCCGCGCGGCACTGGAGCGCCCGTCATGATCTCGACCGCCTGGTGCGCGCCGATATCGCCGCTGAAGCTCTCGCCGGCGCGCACTTCGCCGATCACCTCCATTTCGCCGGGTAGATCGGCCACCCGCACCGCGTAGCCGTCGCGCACCGAACGAGCCACGGCCGGATAGTCGCGGTCGGCCGCTATGGGCACGGACAGCACACGCCCCGCGGCGGCCTCCAGCGCTACGCTCTCGACCGGCGGCGACGCGCGCCCAGAGCGGACCGTCTCCAACACGCAACGTCGAGCTTCGTCGAATGTGAATGCGGGCACAGGTTTATTCTAGTATCTTGCCTATCATCTCAGCCGAAGAACTCACTTCCTGGTCGGCCGGACTGCTCGAAGCCGCCACATTCCCGCGGCCCACCGCGCACCTGGTCGCAGAATCGTTAGTGGCCGCCAACCTGCGCGGCGTGGATTCGCACGGCGTGCAGTTGCTGCCTTACTATGTCGAACAAGTCGAGCGCGGCGACATGAACGCCGGCGCCGAAGGCCGCGTCGTTTCGGAATCCGGCGCATGCCTGTTGTATGATGGCGCCAACGGAGTTGGGCAGCAGGTCGCCAGCGTCTGCTGCACGCACGCCGTGCGGCTGGCGCACAAGCACGGCATGTCGCTCGTCTCCGCGCGCGAATCCAACCACTTCGGCGCAGCGGCCTATTGGGGCCAGAAGATCTCTGCCGCCGGGCTGATCGGCATCGTGATGTGCAACGCATCGCCCATCGTGGCCCCCTGGCAGGCGAAGGAGCCGCGGCTCGGCACCAACCCCATCTGCATGTCCGTGCCGGGACCGTGGCTTTTGGACATGGCCACCACCACCGTGGCCAATAACCGCATCTTCAAAGCCTTGATGAACGGCGCGGAAACCATTCCAGCCGGATGGGCCCTTGATTCCGACGGCGTGCCGACGACCAATACCGACGCCGCGATCCGGGGCATGCCCATGCCGCTGGGAGGCTACAAGGGCAGCGGACTGGCGATGATGGTTGAGATGTTTTGCGGCGTGCTGAGCGGCGGAGCCATGAGCATCGAGGTGGGCGGCATACGCATCCAAGGCAAGCCCACCCGCACAAGCCAGACGTTCGTGGCCATCGATGCCGGCCGTTTCATGCCCGTGGAAGAATTCCACCGCCGCGTCGAGTGGCTGGTGAATACCGTCAAATCCGCAGCGCCCGCCAAAGGCTATCACGAGGTGATGGTGGCGGGCGATCCGGAATGGCGCGCCGAAGCCGAGCGCCGCGAACACGGGATTCCGCTGGGCGACGGAACATGGGCGTGTCTGGTGGAAACCGCTGCGCGGCTGGGCTTCGGGCCGCCACCCGAGCGGGCCAGGACGCCCGCCGAACCGGCCCGGGGGTCTTGACAACTGAATTCCATTGCAGACAGCGATTCTATGTTTTCACGGAAACGGGTCCTGGTTTCGGAAGGATAGAGTCTTTCGGCGCGGCAGGGTCACGGCACTCGGCTTGGCAGGTCATGAGGTGGGGGTCTGCGATGCCGGCGATCGGCAAAGAGCCTTTGGCGTACCTAGATTTTGTGCTGGGTCTTCTCTCCGATTGCCGATGGGGCTTGCTTTTTCCAAACGCCCGACCAGGCGTTTCTGTTCTCCAGCGGAAGGTGGCCCTCGTTAGAACACTGGACCGTCTGTCCATGCCACAACTGCCTTCGTATGTGATCCGAACGCAGGACGAGTTGTTGCGTGAACGCCGGTTTCTGTTCCATTTGAAGGCCGACTATGCAACGGCCTCCACGGCGGTCTGGCGGATCGGCAGCGCCGAAGATCTCGAATCGACATGCGCGGACCTGGCGCCGCGGGCTCCGATGGACGGCGATCAGGAATACGTGGTTCAGGAACCGGTTTCGACCGCGGAACCCTGGTTGCTATGCATGGCTACCGGCAGATGACGAAGGGTCTGGGCGGCGGGGACGTCGCCAAGGTCAGCGTCAGCCGGCCCAATGTGTGTGAGTATCTCCGGAGGCTCGGCGGTGAATTGCAGTGGCATGGCGCGCTTTCGCTGGATTATATCCTCCTGCATGAGAGCCAGATTCCTCTATTCATCGACGCTAATCCCCGCCTGGTTGAGCCGATGAACGCTGCCTTCAGCGGAGTAAACCTTGCCGACGTGTTGGTGCGAATCTCAAGCGGCGAGCCATTCGCCATGGTCGCGCCCAGCGGCAAGCAAGTCCGGACCCACATGCTACTGATGGCGTTGTTGTCGAGCGCGGCGGTCAAGAGAAGGCGGCGCGACGTAATTGCCGAACTCATGCGCGCCATTCGACGACGCGTTCTACACGCAGGAAGCCGGGAAGAGTTGCTGCCCGTGCGGATCGATTTCAAAAGCCTCTTCCCGCTGGCCTACGCCGTGACACCATTGCTCGT
>Ga0335078_10018730_pt1 | contig 10293 bp, 9 predicted proteins | sample Lox_Sample_32_FD_206711 | JGI IMG/M metagenome (GOLD analysis project Ga0335078, IMG submission 206711) | Soil microbial communities from Loxahatchee National Wildlife Refuge, Florida, United States - Lox_Sample_3.2 | ecosystem: Environmental > Terrestrial > Soil > Wetlands | place: USA: Florida...
GTTGCATACTTTCCTGGACCCTTCTAGGCCCGCAACGACAAAGAGGAGCGTGTCATGAAATCTTTAATCAATACCGGAATCCTCGCTACGTCGCTGGCGCTCGTCGGAACCACCGCAATGGCAGCTCCGACCCAGGCCAACCCGGTTCCCGGGTACGCGCAGGCATACACGCAGCCTTGGCAAACCCGCGCCGCGCTGCAGATCGCAGCACAAAGGCCGTTGGTTCGTGGCCGGCTCAATGCCGATGTTGCGCAGTTCGTCCGCGGTATGCTCGGCGGCGGCCCGGTGCCGTACGCCAATCTGGTCCGGGATGTCCGTAGTCTGCGCGGCTCCAGCGGCGGCTCCTACGATTGGTCGTCTTCGCCGTCCTATGACAATTCGGCTGCGGCCAGTTCCGCAGCTGCCGATGCTCAGGCCGCATCCGACGCGGAGGTTCAAGCCATTACGGAAATGAACGACACCAACGCCTTGACCGCGTCGATGGCGGCGGCCGAGCAGCAAAACGACGCAGCGAACGCGGCAACGCTGCAGACCGAGATCAACGCCGGCATGTAGTGGTGCCGACGACCAGGCCAGGGCGAGTGTAGTGCGTGCGTGAGAAAGGGCGTCGGTTTCGGCCGACGCCCTTTCCGTTTTTATGTGCCTGTTGGCCGGTGCAACGCAGTGCGCGTGCGCTGCCGAATGAGCCATTTCGAACGGCCCGCAATCCCGAGTGCGGCGGCACGCAACGCCGGCGGCCACGTCGTCGGTAGCCCGAGAAAATAGGAGATGCGTTGGGTGTGCTCGGTGAGGGGACGCTCCTCCCGTTCCCAGGTCCCGAGCGCGGCCGAAACTTCGCCCTCGCGATCGAGGTAAACGGACAGCGACAACGCGTTCATCATGGCGCAACCGCCGCCCTGACCGATATTCGGCGGCAGCGCGTGCGCCGCATCGCCGATCACAGCAACCCGGCCGGCTGACCAGCGTTTGAGCTTAATGAATTCGAAGCGGTCATAGCGCCCCTGGGCGCCAATTCGGTCAATCAACGCCCCAAGGTGCGGGAACGCCCGCTTCCATTCGTCCTTCCGCACCGGCACCGCTTTCGCGTCCGCATCGCCATCAAGCATGGTGAGCGCGATATAAATCTCAGTTTCGCTGCACGGCGTGTACAGTACCCGGCGTGTGCCCGACCAATATTCGATCGTTGTGGCGCCCGTGTTGGCGCCGGTCTTGGTGCCGTCCGCGGGTGCGCGTTCAGCTTCGGTCTTATCCAGCAGCAGCCGGGTCGAGCCATCGACCAGATATTTTCGTTTCGACAACAGACCGAGCGCGTCGCGCAGCCGGGAATTGCTGCCGTCGGCCGCGACAATGAGATCGGCTTTGACACTCGGGCGGTCGGCGAGCATCAGCTCGCCGTCCGGCGTTGCCCCCGTGGCGATGGAGTCGGTGCAGATTTCGACGCCGGCTTTGGTCGCTGCCGCGGCGAGCGCGTTGATGACATTCTGTCGCACAATGCTGAACACGCGGCTTCCAGTCCAGTGGTGCTCCGAAATCAGCCGATTGTTGCCATCACGCACCTCGCGCGTGTGGGCAAATGGCGCGCCCTTGATCGCGGCGTCGTAGGCGCCGACCGCTTCAAGTACGCGCAGCCCGTTCTCGTAAATGTAGATGCCGGCGCCGGTGGTTCGCAGCCGCTCGGCGCGCTCGTGCACGCGCACGCTCCAGCCCCGCTGCGCCAGCGCACATGCCGCCGTCAGACCCGCAAATCCGGCGCCGACAATTTCCGCGCGTCGATTTTTCACTCTGCTGTAATGCCCAGCTTGCCGGCGTATCGCCGCTACTTGATGAACTGATTGGTGTAAAGCTCGTCAAGTGGGGTCTTCCGCTCAATGATCCCTTTCGCCAGATAAAAGTCCTGCAGCTTCGCAAGCCGCTCGGGATTGACCTCGCCGAGTTGAGTTTGCCCCGGATAAACAAGCCTGTCGTAATACGTGAATGCGGCCTTGATCTGCGCCGTCTTGCCGGTCCATTCCGGCACGAACTTGACGAAATCGTCAGCCGCCGCGCCGGGATCATCCATAATGTCCTTCATGCCGTGCAGGGCGGCTTTGACAAAACCGCGAACCATGTCCGGCTTGTCCTTGATGATCCGGTCGGACGCGCCGATGCCCTGCGCCATATGTGGAAAAAATTCGTCGGTTGGGAGAACCTTCACCGCCACGCCGGTTGCTTGCAATGGCGCAATCCAATCCGGCACCCCCGCCATCCCGGCAGACTTGCCGGAGGCAACCATTTGCCACACCCCGACCGGTCCGGCCGCCTGAATGTTGACGTCATCTTGCGTGAGGCCCGCACTCGCCAATAAGCCGAGCAGCGCGTAGAACGTCGTGTCCTGATAGGACATGACGGTAATGGTCTTGCCCTTGAGGTCGGCCGGCTTCTGGATATTGGAATCCGCGCGGACGACGAGTTGCATGAACCCCTTGCCGCCGAACACGGCGACGACTTTGATCGGCACGCCGTTTTGCCGCACGATGATCGGACCGTCTGCAACAATGCCGCCGAGCGGCGCATTGCCGGCGCCGACCTCCTTGGCGACGTCGACGCCGCCGCGGCCGACTGCGTAGCTCACATCCAGCCCGGCTTGCGCGAAGTAACCTTTACCCTTGGCGAGTTGGATCGGCCCGAATGCCGGAAGGAGTGGGGGCGCCGGGAACAGATACGTCAGCTTTTCGTTCGCGTGTGCCGGTAAAGCTGCTGGCAATGCACCAAGCCAAATTGCCCCACTGGCGACGGCCCAAAAGACCAAGCCAGTGGATCGCCTGCTCACACGACCAAACATTATTCGCTCCTTCTGCGCGGATAGGGACGCATTGTTGCCGCTGCATCCTCAGCCACTATACTGAATTCACCGGACGCCGATACGCGGGCAATCGGCCCCAACAAGCGAGCTCTTGCGGTCGATTTGCCGATGTCGGACGCTGTACGCCTCGAATACCGCAACGTGACGATGCGTTTTGCGGAGCGGAGCGGCCGGGGCCTCCTCACCGCCGTGCGCGGCGTGAACTTTTCAGTCCGAGACGGCGAAGTGGTCTCCCTCATTGGGCCGAGCGGCTGCGGCAAGAGCACGCTTTTAAATATCGGCTCCGGCCTCACTGCGCCGAGTGAAGGCGAAGCCTTCGTCGACGGCGAACGAGTCGCAGGCCCGCAGGCTCACGTCGCCTTCATGCTGCAGAAGGATCTTCTGTTGCCCTGGCGGACCGTCGCCGAAAACGTCATGTTCGGCGTCGAGATTCAGGGCGTACCGGCTGCCGAGCGCCGCAGGCGCGCCCAGCAGTTTCTTGCGAATTTCAATCTCGCGGAATTTTCCGGACATTATCCGCACCAATTGTCCGGCGGCATGCGTCAGCGCGTGGCGCTTGCGCGAACGCTTGCGGTCGATCCGCATGTACTCTTGCTCGACGAGCCGTTCTCGGCGGTGGACGCCCAGACCCGCATGGTGCTCCAGCGCGACCTCGCGAGAACACTCAAGGAGGCAGGCAAGACCGCGCTGCTCATCACCCATGATTTGATCGAGGCGGTGACGCTTTCCGACCGCGTGCTGGCCATGAGCCGGCGGCCAGGCAGGATCATCGACGAAATCGCCATTGAGCTGCCGCAACGCGACGACCCGATCGCGCGCCGTCAAAATCCCAAGGTGAATGACTACGTTGCCCGACTGATGGATCGGCTGGGCATCGGCCACGACGAGCCTGCAACGCAAACGGCTGGAGATGCCGCATGAACGGTGCGGCGCGATCTTCCGTCCTGCGTACCGGCAGTACTGCAAGCGTCGCGCTGCTCATTGCATTTCTTGCCGCATGGCAGTGGGGACCGGGCTTGCTTGGTATCCCGCCTTTCATTGTGCCGCCGCTTTCCATGGTGGCCGCAGAATTTGTGCACGATTGGCAAACGAGCCATCTGCTGCTGCACACCGGCGTGACCGCGGGCGAGGTGCTTGCAGGCTTCCTCCTTGGCAGTCTGCTTGGCGCCTTCGTCGGCTATCTGCTGGGAATGTCGCCGACAGCTGAGCTCGCACTCTCGCCCTACATTCTGGCGTTGCAGATCGCGCCCAAGGTCGCATTCGCGCCGCTGTTCATTCTGTGGATGGGCTTTACGGTTTACCCGAAAATCCTGGTAGCGATCCTGATTGTGTTCTTCCCGGTCATGGTCAACGTCCTGACCGCGATCCGCGGCGTCGATCCGGATTTGATTAACCTCGCGCGCGCTTTCAAGGCGACGCGTGCACAGATCTTCTGGAAGGTCGAATTTCCAGCGTCACTCCCGCCGATGTTCGCCGGGCTCCGTATCGGCTCGACTCTGGCCGTGGTCGGTGTCGTGGTCGGCGAACTGGTCGGCGGCAATGTGGGGCTCGGTTATCTGCTCAGTTTCGGCGAAGGCCAGGCCAATACACCGATGGTGTTCGTCTCAATTGTGATGCTGACCGTCGTCGGCGGCATCGCCTATCTCGGCGTCATCGTCGTCGAGCGGCGGGTCTTGCACTATCTGCCGGCACGAAGCGTTGGCGGCAATATCTGAAGGCGAGGAACGCAATGAAGCCCGTCGGGATCAACCGGCACGATGCAGGCACGGCGCGGAGAATGATCGCGGAGGGCAGCTTCACCGCGACCGACTATCTCCGTGCATGTCTCGATCGTATTGCCGAGCGCGAGGCCGATGTCGGCGCTTGGACGTACCTGGCGAAAGAGGCTGTGCTGGCGCAAGCGGCAAAAGCCGACGCATCGCAAGGGGAGGGCGCGTTGCACGGCGTTCCGATTGCGATCAAAGACATTATCGATACGCACGACATGCCGACCGAGCACGGTTCGCCGATCTACAAGGGCATTATTCCATCCTCGGACGCAGCCTGCGTGGCGATGCTGCGGCGCTCCGGCGCGATCATCCTCGGCAAGACCGTCACCCCGGAGTTCGCCGCAGTTACGCCGGGCCGCACGGCGAACCCGCACAATACCAGGCACACGCCCGGCGGCTCCTCGTCCGGATCGGCCGCCGCGGTCGCCGATTTCATGGTGCCGGCCGCAATCGGCACGCAGACTGTGGGTTCGACCATCCGGCCGGCTTCGTATTGCGGGGTGGTCGGCTTCATGCCGTCGCATCAGATTCTGCCGGTGCAAGGCGTCAAGGTGCAGGCCGGATCGCTGGACAATCTCGGAATCTTGACGCGGTCGGTCGCCGATGTCGCGCTGGTTGCCAATGCGATCCTGGGGTGTGATGCGCTGCATGCAGAGCCCACGACTCATCCGCCGCGCATCGGCTTCTGTCCGTCGCCGCATTGGCCGCAGGCGCAAGCCGCAACGCGGCAAGTCATGGAAGACGCGATCGCGCTGCTGCGCGGCGCCGGCGCCACCGTCGAAACGGTCGAACTGCCAGCGAGCTTTGATGCCGCGCTCGATGCGCACTGGACAATTCTCGCCTTCGAGTTTGCCCGGGCCATGGCTTATGAATTCTACAACCATGCCGACGAGCTCAGTCCGCGGCTTGCCGGTCTTCTCGAACGCGGGTTCGCCACACCCTTTGCCGAATACGCGGCGGCCTGCGCGCTCGTTGTTGCGCGCCGCCGCGAGTTCGGCCCGATTATGGCCGGCTATGACGCGTTGCTGACGCCGGCGGCCGCGGGCGAAGCACCCGAAGGGCTCACGGGTCCCAGCGATTTGCTGTTTCAGCGCTTTTGGACCGTACTGCACGTGCCCGCGATCACGCTGCCCGGATTTGTCGGTCCGCAGCATCTTCCAGTGGGCATTCAACTCATCGGCGCCCATCTCGAAGATACCAGGCTGCTTCGTGCGGCGGCGTGGGTCGAGCGCGCGATCCAGGCGAGTAAGCACCTCTGAGATTTTAGTGAAAAGGTGTCAGGCGGCCTTCATGCCGCGTCGGGCGTGACCGATCACCAGCGCCGCGATGGCGGCGATGTACGGCAAGATCACGAGAAACTGGTAGGGCAGGTCAGGATATTGCGTCTGCAATCGGATCTGCGTCGCCTCGGCGAGACCAAATCCGAGCGCTGCCAGAAACGCGACGACCGGCCGTCTTCGTCCGAGCATCACGCAGGCGACGGCGAGAAAACCGCGGCCCGCGACCATGTTCTCAACAAACGCATTGACCTGCACCACGGAAAGATAAGCGCCGCCGAGACCGGCGGTGATGCCGCCAAATAGAATGCAGGCCGTCTGCCGCTGCCTGACTGGAATAGCCAGTGTCTCCGCCACTTCGGCGTTTTCGCCGCAGGCGCGGATTTCGAGACCGAACGCGGTGCGGTTGATGACCCATCCGGTAGCGATGGCGAGCGCAAGCGCGATGTAAGCGAGCGGACTTTGCGCAAACAACACCGGGCCGATGATTGGAATGTGCGAGATAGCTCCGAGGTCGACCGGCGCGAGGCCCTGCACCGAAGTCGGCTTGGCGCCGATCGTCAGGCGGGCAACAAAGCTGGAAAAGCCAAGGCCGAAGATGACCATGCCGATGCCGCTGACGAACTGGTCGATCCGCAGCAGGAGAACCATGAAGGCATGAACGCCGGCGAGGATGAGCCCAATGATGATGGCGAACAGCACGCCGAGCCACGGTGAACCAGTGCGCACCGAACCCCACGCAGCGGCAAACGCGCCCGACAGCATAATGCCTTCGATGCCGATGTTGAAAATGCCGGAGCGTTCCGAGGCGGCTTCGCCGATCGCTGCAAGCCCGATCGCCATTCCGAGCCTGATGGTGGCGGCGAGCAACGCGGTGATGAACAGCGCATCCATCAGGCGATCGCCTTTCGGCTTGGTAGTGCCCATTGCAGCGCCGCAACGGCGAAGATGACCGAGGCCTCAATGATCCAGACCAGCGGGAAGGGTAGCGCCAGCTCGCGTTGAAGCGCGCCGGAGCCGGCAAAGAAAATCCCGAACAGGCAGGCCGCAAACGGAATTGCGGCGGCCTCGAGCCGGGCGATCAGCGCAACCGCGATGGCGGCGAGGCCGAAACCTTCGCTCATGTTGTCCTGCAGGCGCTGATAGATCCCGCCGACTTCAACCGCGCCCGCCAGCCCCGCGAGTCCTCCTGAGATCGCCATGACGATGACAGTCAGTATTTTCACCCGAAAGCCGGCGTAGGCCGCGGCGCCTGGATTGGCGCCGAGCACGGAAGTCTCAAAGCCGAGCACAGTTCGCCGTTGCACGATGGCCGCGGCGATGACCATGACAAGAGCGACGAACAGACCGGCATGAAGCCGCGTGCCTTGCACGATGATCGGCAAAATGCAGTCGTCGGGAATGAGAAACGACTGCGGCCAGAACCGCGAGGTCTCCTGCATCGGACCGCGGATGAGGTAGCTGATCATCTGAATCATGACGTAGTTCAGCATGATGGTGACGATGATTTCGCTGGCGCCGAACCAAGCCCTCAGATAGCCGACCAAGGCTCCCAGTGCCGCTCCGCCGATCGATCCGAGGATGAGAAAGACGATAAGGCCGGCGATGCCCCAGCCGGCGAAATACGGTGCGAAGAAAACGGCGAGGACGGCGCCTGCGATCAGTTGTCCGTCGGCGCCGATGTTGAACAGACCGGCGCGCAGCGCAAATGCAACGCCCAAGCCGATCAGGGTCAGCGGGATCGCGTGCACCAACACTTCGCTCCAGCCCTGGGGTCCAAATGCATAGAGCAGCAGGGTCGCGAGCACGCGCCAGGGATTCTGCCCGGCAAGCAGCACGAACAGGCCCGGCACCAGCGCAGCAACAATGAGGATGACGCCGACACGAACCACGCGGGTCATGGCCGCGCTCATGGCGTCGTCATCCAATGCCCGATCTCCGCCAGCGTGGTCTCGGCGACGGGGACCGGGCCGCGCAGCCGTCCCCGCGCCATCACCATGATGCGGTCAGCAACGTCCCACACTTCCGCGAGATCGGCCGAGAGAAGGAGAATCGCGACACCTCGGGCGCGCTCCGCGACCAGCCGGTTGCGGATCGCGACCACCGTGCGAATGTCGAGACCACGGGTTGGGTGTCCGGCTAGAATGACCGCAACGTCTTCGCCGAGCTCGCGGGCGATGACAAACTTCTGCTGGTTGCCGCCGGAGAGATCGGCCATGCGTGCGCGGGGTCCTGAGGCCCGGACGTCATTGTCTTTGATGGCGGTCGCCGTTGCCTTGGCGGCGGCCTGACGCCGTAACAGTCCCCAAGCAATGAAGCGAGGGTTGCTCAACTTTCGCAGCAGCCAGTTCAAGGTCAGGCTGAAGGCGGCGACCACCGCGTAATGGAGCCGATCTTCCGGGATGTGGGCCACGCCGATCCGGCGGAGCAAGGCGGCGCCCGCATTCGTCACCGGCCTGCTGCCGACCGCAAAAGTGATCTCGCCGGACTGGACTGGACGCATGCCGGCCAAGGCGTGCAGCAATTCGGTTTGGCCGTTGCCTTCGACGCCGCAAAGACCGACGATTTCTCCGGCGTGCAGGTCAAAACTGCCGTGATCGACTGCAACGGTGCCGTTATCGCGATAAACCACAAGCTCCTTGACCGAAACGAGCGCCGCCCCGCGGGTGCCGTGCCGCGTATCCGGTGGGGGCAACTCGGCGCCGACGATCAGCCGGATCAGCTCGGCGCGATCGCCCGGACGAAGCTCGGACGTGCCGACCACGCGGCCGGCGCGCATGACGACGGCGCGGTCGCAGCAATCATAGAGGTCGTCGAGCTTGTGGCTGATCAGGATCGTCGCGGTTCCACGGCCTTTCAACAGGCGAATGAAGCGCAACAGCCGGTCCCGCTCGTCCGGCGGCAACACCGCTGTCGGCTCGTCGAGGATAAGAAGCCGCGGATCGTGAAACAGCGCCCGGATCAGCTCGACCTGCTGACGGCCGCCGACCGAGAGCGTCGATATGCGGCTGTCGAACGCAATGTGAGTGCCAAGGTCCTCCGCGACGCTCGCAAACTCGGGGCGCAATTCCTTGAAGCGCAGGATGCCGTGGCGCAATTCAGGGCGGCCGAGAACGAGGTTCTCCTCGACCGTCAAATCCTCAATGAGGTTGAAGTGCTGGTGAACGAGTGAGATGCCGGCCTTTTGCGCGTCGGCAGGAGAGTGCAGCGCCACCACTGAGCCGGAGATCAGGATTTCGCCGGAATCCGGCGCCAGCGCACCCCCCAGCATCTTGACGAGGGTGGATTTGCCGGCGCCGTTCTCACCGACGATGCCGACAATTTCACCGGGAAAGATCGAGAACGAAACGTCATCATTGGCGCGCAGCTGACCGTAGGATTTGTTCAGCCCGCGCGCCTCCAGAAGCGGTGTCAACGTTGGTTCCGACCCTTAGCGGATTTTCGGCAGGTCCGGCGTCTTTCCGGCCTTGATCTCGTCGATGATGGCCTGGACCTTGGCCTTGCCGGCAGCCGGGATTTTATCTTCGAACTTGCCGTAGCCCGACCAGGCGATGCCGTTTTCCTTGAATCCCAGGTTGTAGATTTCCGGCTTGATCGATCCGTCCAGGATCCTGCCGATCGCCAAATCGATATTGACGTCGAAATTGACGAGTGCGGTCGCCACGATCGTATCGGGCGCAAACGAGGCGCTGTCAAAGGCCGTGCCGATCATCAGCACGTGCTTCTCCTTCGCGGCCTCCAAGGTACCGATGACGCTTTCGTTGCCAGTCGGCGAAACCACGTCGGCGCCCTTTTCGATCAACGCCAGGGTGACTTCCTTGCCCTTGGCGACGTCCGAGAACGATCCGACCATGGCCGTCAGCATCTTGACATCGGGGCGCGTGCGCTTGGCGCCACGCTCAAGGCCTTCGTTGTATTCCAGGATGACGGGGACCGGGATGCCGCCGATGCCGCCGATGATTCCGGTTTTGGTCACGACGCCCGCCAGTGCGCCGGCAACGTAGCCGATGTCGCCCCAGCGATTGTCGAACGATGCAAGATTCGGCGCTTCGGCGACTTTCGCGGTGTTGATGATGAACCAGGTCTTCGGGAACTGCTTGTGGATCTTTTTCGCCGGTTCGGCGAACTGGAAGCCGTGGCCGATCACGACGTCATAGCCGTTGCTGGCATATTCGAACAAAGCGGCTTCGCTCTGCGCCATCTGGGTATTTTCGCGGATCGAGACGGTGATGTTGGGATATTTTGCCTGGGCGGCCTTGATGCCTTTGGCGGCCGCCGAATTGAAGGTCCCGTCGCTGACCGGCCCGGGCAGAATGAGCGCGACCTTCAGCGGCCGGTGCGGGTCAACCTGGGCGAACGATGGAGCGGCAGGAAGCAAAACCAGCGAAAGCCCGGCGACCAACAA
>Ga0335078_10018731_pt1 | contig 10293 bp, 9 predicted proteins | sample Lox_Sample_32_FD_206711 | JGI IMG/M metagenome (GOLD analysis project Ga0335078, IMG submission 206711) | Soil microbial communities from Loxahatchee National Wildlife Refuge, Florida, United States - Lox_Sample_3.2 | ecosystem: Environmental > Terrestrial > Soil > Wetlands | place: USA: Florida...
GCGGTTATGAATTCCAGGATGCCCGGCAATATGCCGCCTGGGGCGTGGACTATTTGAAATACGACTGGTGCCACCATAGCACGCAGGATTCGCAATCGTCTTACTCGATCATGCGCGACGCACTGCAGAAATCGGGCCGGCCGATCGTGTTCAGCCTGTGCGAATGGGGATCCACCAAGCCGTGGCTGTGGGCGCGCGATGTCGGAAACCTGTGGCGCAGTACGGGCGACATCGTCGATAAATGGGAGAGCCGCCAAAAGAACGACGGCCTTGGCGTCGTGGACATCCTCGACTTGCAGGATGGTCTCGAAACCTACGCGGGGCCGGGCCATTGGAACGATCCCGACATGCTGGAAGTCGGCAATGGCGGCATGAACGATACAGAATATCGCGCGCACTTCAGCATGTGGTGTCTGCTGGCCGCGCCGTTGATGGCCGGCAACGACCTCCGCAGCATGAGCGCCGATATTCGCGACATTCTGACGAACAAAGAAGTGATCGCCATCGACCAGGACCCGCTGGGCCGCGAAGGCCAGCGCGTGAAAAAATCAGGTGGGCTGGAGGTATGGGCCAGGCAGCTTGCCGATGGCGGACGCGCCGTCGCCCTGCTGAACCGGACCGCCGCCGAGGCCAACATTACCGCTTCATGGCCCGAGATCGGCTATCCGGAGCACCTCGCCGCGAAAGTACGCGACCTGTGGCGGCATGAAGACCTCGGCCAAAAGACGGGCAGCTTCTCGGCATCGGTGCCGAGCCACGGTGTGGTGATGGTCAGGATCGAGCCGTAACAGCAACTCCATCGTAGATTCGCGCGAGCGGAATCGCTCCGCCGATGGAATCCACCCGGAGTTCCTGATCCGGGTGCTGGTAGTCGCGAAGCGTCCAGGCGCCGTCGGCGCGGCGAATGAACTGCTCCACGCGGATCTGCTCCTGGCTGGCCAGGATGTACTCCGTGAGGGAACTCATAGCCGTTCTTCTCCCAAAGCCGGCCCGATCTCGATCCAGGATTTCAATGCCGGCCAGCCCCTTCGCGGCTTTCCAGGCATAGAACTGTGGCACGATACAGCTTCTGCTCGCTGGCAAACTGCGGGGACGGCGCGAATCCCGCCCAGGCTACCAACGGCGACCTCTATGGGACCACCGGGTCTGACGGGACCAACAACGGTGGCACGGTCTTTAGCCTTTCACTGGGGCTCGGTCCGTTCGTCGAGAGCTTGCCTACCGCAGGCTGAGCCGGCTCCGTCGTCAAGATCCTGGGCCGCGCCCTGACCGGCGCAACCAGCGTCAGCTTCAATGGAACCGCCGCCATGTTCAGGGTCGCCTCGCCCACGTTGATAACCACCACCCTGCCCTCCAGCGCGACCACCGGACAAATTCAGGTGGTCACCCCCGGCGGCACGCTATTGGGCAACGTGCCCTTTCGCGCCTTGCCTTAGCGCAAAGGGCGCGTTCTCCCGCGCCGCTATAAATTAGGGAACTCCGCTGATCAAAAGCGGCGCGGGGCGCCCGTTTTGCACGACTTACACAAAAGCGCAAACCCGCGCCGCAGCCGCCCGGCTCGCTCTGCTTTTCGCCGCCCGAGTCCCTGTTCACGTATCTGCCGGTAAAATCTATCCCACTCACAAACCCAATAGCACCAATAACATGCCGCGTAATCTCATTTCCGCGAACGAACTCCTCCACCCGTCTTCGGTCCGCTCCGGTGCTACTGTAAGATCGGTGGCTCGGCCACCCGGAAGGCCTTCTCGCACACAGCCGGAATTGGCTTCGCTCGTCTTTGGTCAAGTATAGATAAACAAAGCACTTAATTGGGTTCACTCGTCATTTTCCTATGGCAACCAGAAAACAGATCGCGGCCAACCGCCGCAATGCCCTGAAATCTACCGGTCCCCGCACCGCAAGCGGCAAGGCCAAAAGTCGCTTCAACGCTCTTCGCCACGGCTTCCGCAGCCAGCACCCCGAAGCGGTCGTGGCTCTCGAAGGTCTGCCCGACGCCTCGGATCTGATCGCAATCCGCAGCCATTTCGAGCGCTGCTTCGAGCCCCAAACCCTCGCGCAGGCCGACGCCGTCTCCAAGATGGCCTGCGCCCGCTGGCAGCAGCTCAGGTCTCAGCGCTCCGAAGCTCGCTTCTTCAATCTGGTCGCGCAGATGGAGCCCGCATACGAAGCCGCCTTGATGGACGAATTCTCCAAGCGCCAGGATCGCTACCATCGCGCCTTCGCCCGCGCCTTCCGTAAATACGTCCGCCATACCGAGACCCCTGGCCCGGCTTGATATCATAAATATTTCCCATGCAAATCGAGAAGGTCTACGAGCCCCAGCGCTTCGAGCCGCACTGGGCTCAGTGGTGGATTGACTCCGGCATTTTCCACGCCTCGCAAAAATCGCTGCCGCGCGTCTTCTCGCTCGTCATCCCGCCGCCCAACGTCACCGGCTCGCTCCACATCGGCCACATGCTGGAGCACACCGAAATCGACGTCACCATCCGTTGGCATCGCATGCGCGGCGACAACACCCTCTGGCTCCCGGGCACCGATCACGCCGGCATCGCCACCCAGATGGTGGTCGAGCGCAAGCTCGCCGAGGATGGCATCGATCGCCGTGCGCTCGGGCGTGAAAAATTCATCGAGCGCGTCTGGGAGTGGAAAGCCCAATACGGCGACCAGATCAAGCGCCAGATGATTCGCCTCGGCGCAAGCTGCGACTGGCGCCGCGAGCGCTTTACCTTCGATCCCGGCCTCTCCCGCGCGGTCCGCGAAGTCTTCGTCCGCCTCTACGAAAAAGGCCTTATCTACCGCGGCGAGTACATGGTCAACTGGTGCCCGAGGTGCCAGACCGCCCTCTCCGACCTCGAAGTCAAAACCACCGAAACCCAAGGCAACCTCTGGCACATCCGCTACCCGCTAACCGGCGCAAATCCAGCACCCAGCATCCAGCACCCAGCACCCGCGAGCGAAGCGATGCCCCCAGCACCCGGGAGCGAAGCGATGCCCCCAGCCCCCAGCCCCCAGCACCCAGCACCCGTTTCGGGCATCGTCGTGGCAACGACGAGACCCGAAACCATGCTAGGCGACACCGCCGTAGCGGTCAATGCCAAAGACCCGCGCTATTTCCACCTCCACGGCCGCACCGTCGATCTGCCCCTGATGAACCGCCAGATCCCCATCATCCTCGACGATCTGGCCGATCCCCAATTCGGCACGGGCGCCGTGAAAGTCACTCCCGCCCACGACCCCAACGATCTGGAAGCCGGCAAGCGGCACCATCTTCCGCGCATCAAGGTCATCGATGAAACCGGCCACATGACCGCCGCCGCCGGCGCCTATGCCGGCCTCGACCGCTTCGAAGCCCGCCGCCGCGTCGTCGAAGATCTCGAGCGCCTCGGCCTGCTCGAGAAAGTCGAACCCTACACTTTAGCCGTCGGCCGCTGCGATCGTTGCAAAACCATCGTCGAACCGCTCCTTTCTACGCAGTGGTTCGTGCGCATGAAGCCGCTCGCCGAAAAAGCCATCCAGGTCGTCGAGACCGGCCGCATTCAGCTCATCCCCGAAAACTGGACCAAAACCTATTTCGAGTGGATGTACAACATCCGCGACTGGTGCATCTCGCGCCAACTGTGGTGGGGCCATCGCATCCCCGCCTGGCATTGCCCTTGTGGCGAGATCATCGTCGCCCGCGAAGCCCCCACGCATTGCTCGCGGTGCGGTTCGGCAGGGCTCACCCAGGATCCCGACGTCCTCGACACCTGGTTCAGCTCTCAGCTCTGGCCCTTCTCCACCCTCGGCTGGCCCGATGAGACCGAAGACTTGAAGTTGTTCTATCCCACTTCCCTGCTGGTCACCGGCTTCGACATCCTGTTCTTCTGGGTCGCCCGCATGATCATGAGCGGTCTCGAATTCATGGGCGATATCCCCTTCCGCCAGGTCTACATTCACGGTCTGGTGCGCGATGCCGAGCGCCAAAAGATGTCCAAGACCCGCGGCAACACCATCGATCCGCTGGTCGTCACCGAAACCTACGGCACCGACGCCGTCCGCATGGCGCTGCTGATGGGCGCCGCGCCCGGAACCGACATCGTGCTCTCCGAAAAGCGTATGGAGAGTACCCGCGCCTTCGCCAACAAAATCTGGAACGCCGCTCGCTTCGTCTTCATGAATATGGAGCGCTCCGGCGTCGCGCCTTGGCTGCCCGAGAGCCTTGAGCGTTATCGCCCCGAAGCCGGACCCAGCCTCGAAGTCGCCATCGAAGACCGCTGGATTTTCAGCCGCTTCAACGCCTGCGCCGAACAGGTGAACCGCGCCATCGAGCAGTATCGCTACCACGAAGTCGCCCAGTTGCTCTGGCACTTCTTCTGGCACGAGTTCTGCGACTGGTATCTGGAGCTGAAGAAGCCTTCTTTCCAGGAGAACTCCGGCCTCACCTCCGGCTGGCGCAATCTTCTGGCCGCCTTCGAGATGGCTCTCCGCCTGCTCCATCCGGCCATGCCGTTTCTCACCGAAGAGCTGTGGCAGCGCCTCAAAAGCGCAAACGGACGGCGCCCTGTCTCTATCGCGCTCGCCGAATTTCCGCAGTATCGCCCCCAGAACGCCGACCTTGTGGCCGAGCGCGAAATTGGCATCCTGCAGGAAATCGTCACCCTCGCCCGCACCCTCCGCACCGAAATGAAGCTCGATCCCAAGCTCCAGTTGCAGGGCACGCTCCACGCGCGCGGCAGGGCGCTCGACATCGCCGGCCAATACACTGACGCCATGCGCCGCCTCTGCGGCGTCTCCCTCGAATTCAGTCCCGATCCTCCGCCGCCCGGCGCGGCCAGCCGTTCGACCGCCCAATTCGATCTCGTCCTGCACGTTCCGAAAACCGAAATCGAAGCCCAGCGCCGCCGCCTCGACAAAGAGGCCGTCCAGCTCGCCAAGAACATCGCCAGCCTGGACCAGCAGCTCTCGGACGAAACCTCTCTCGGCCGCAAGCCCGCGCATGTCGTCGATTCCATGCGCGCCAAGAAGGCCGAATACGAAGCCCAGCTCGCCAAAATCCAAGCTTCGCTCAAAATCGAAGCCTCCCTCGATGGTCCGTCTGCATGACACCATTTGATATCGATCGCGTCCGCCGCGCTTTGCCCGGCCGCGAAATCTCGTTCTTCGAAACGATCGGTTCCACCATGATCGAAGCCGCCACGCGGGCGTCGCGCGGCTGCCCCTCCGGCACGGCCGTGGTCGCCGAAGAGCAAACCGCCGGTCAGGGCCGCCACGGCCATTCCTGGCATTCCGAGCCAGGTGCCGGCCTCTATGTTTCGGTCGTGCTCCGCCTCCCGCTCCCGCCGGATTCGCTTCCTGCCCTTACCCTCGCCTTGGGCCTGGCCGCCGCCGACGCGATCGCCGGCCAAACCGGCCTCCAGCCCGACCTCCGCTGGCCCAACGACCTCATGCTCCGCGATCGCAAGACCGCCGGCATTCTCGTCCAGCTTCTCCATTCCACCCCCGTCGCCGGCTTCGGCATCAACGTCAACCACGAATCCCTCCCGCCTGATCTCGCGCGCGAGGCCACCTCTCTTCGCCTCGCCTCCGGCCGGCCCCATTCGCGTGAAGACCTGCTCATCGCCTTGCTCCCCGCCGTCGATCGCTACTGCCAGACGATGGTCGAACGCGGCCGCCAGCCGATCCTCGAAGAATTCACGCGCCGCTCCAGCTATGCCCTCGGCAAGCGAGTCTCCGTTTCTCAACCGGGCGGTGTCCTGACCGGCGCCACCGCCGGTCTCGACCCTTCCGGATTCCTGAAGCTCCGTGCCGACGACGGCTCGGAATCCCTGATCCTAGCCGGCGGCGTGCGGCCTGCCCAACCCCTCTGACATGCTATTAGCTCTCGATGTCGGCAACAGCAACATCACCATCGGCGCATTCGACCGGCGCCGGCTGGTCGGCCAATGGCGTTTGCGCACCGTTCACGGCCAGACCGCCGATGAGTGGGGCGTCCTGCTGCGCAACCTGTTCGCCCTCACCGGCCTCGATTCACCCGGCGTCGATGCCATCGTCATCGCCAGCGTGGTCCCCTCGCTCGATTCGAACCTCGCCGCCATGGCCCACCGTTATTTCCAGATCGAGCCGATGTTCCTCACTCCCCTCACCGACATCGGAATGCCGATCCGCTACGACGATCCCAACCAGGTGGGCGCCGACCGCCTGGCCAACGCCGTCGCCGCATTCCACAAATACGGCGGCCCGTGCGTGGTCGTCGACCTCGGTACCACCGTCAACTTCGATGTGATCTCCGCTCACGGCGAGTACCTCGGCGGCGCCATCGCCATCGGCATCGGCATTTCCATCGAAGCTCTGTTCAGCAAAACCGCGCGCCTGCCCATGGTCGATTTCCGCGAGCCTGCCAAGGTCATCGGCAGCAACACGGTGGCCAGCATGCACTCGGGCCTTTATTACGGCGCGCTCGGCATGATCGACGGCATCCTTGATCGCATGCTTGCCGAGCTCGGTCCGCAAACCAAATTCGTCGCGACCGGCGGCCAGGCCGCCTTGATCGTCCGCGGCTCCCGCCATTTGAAAATTGTTGACGAGCAACTCACGCTTTCCGGCCTCCAGCTCATCTGGGAACGGAATGCCCCGCTTGCGCGAGCTTTAAAGTGACCGACGACTGGGTTTACAACTATTTCAACTACTTCACCGAAATCGAAGAACACTTCCAGCGCGTCCGCGGCACCAGCCTGTTCCTGCTATCGCCGCTCGATTGGGCGCTGATCGAAACCTGGAAAAACGCCGGTGTGCCGCTCGAAGCCGTGCTGCGCGGCATCGATGCCGCATTCGAGAAATGGCGTTCCCGGAAACACAAGACCCAGATGGTCAATTCGCTGACTTTCTGCGCGCAAGCGGTCCTCACCGAAGCGCAAGTCATGGCCGGAACCGCCCGGCCGCCCGCCCCCGATTCCGCCCCGGCCTTTCCCTTTGAAGACCTGCGCAGCTACCTGGCTGGCAACGCCGCCGCCGTTCGCCAGGCCGGCCCTGATTACGCTGAAATCGCCTCCGCCCTCGACCGCCTCGCCGCCGAAGCCGAATCCCGCTATTACGATCTGGAAGACCTGGAACGCCGCCTCACCGTGCTCGAAGAGAAAGCCCTCGCCATTGCCCGTAACCACCAGACGGAAGAGCAGTTGCTCGACGCCCGCCGCAACCTCGACGCTCAGCTCCGCCCCTACCGCTCCAAAATGGGCGCCGCGCACCTGGCCCTCCTCGAAAAACAGTACCTGGAACGGAACTTGTTGGAAAAAACGGGCTTGCCTCGCCTGAGCCTCTTTTACATGCGGTGATCCCCCGAGCCGCGTTGCAACCCAATTGCAACTTCATAGGACCCCTGTGCGTCTTATTTGGTGTAGGCGACCCCTTTTGAGTTAGGTCCCGCTCCTTTTGGATGCGGAACCGGCCGGCGGGCGCGCTCCTCCGAGTGCCCGCCGGTTTTTATTTTTGGCGGCGCCTATTCGCATCCCAGCGCGCTCGGCGCTGGACCTCGGCCAGAGTGGATCCAGCCTCCCTCACCCGACGGTACCTCTCGAAAGATATTTGCCAGCGATGCCATCGTCATGACCCCTTTCAGTGCGCATACCCTGAACGCGAGCAATCCTCCCCGTGCGCCTTGAGAGGCACTCCCCTGAGCGCCACCGATCCAGGGTCAATGGAGCTGCCGCCGAAGCACTGCCCCTACTTGTCTCGGTTACAACGGAAAATGAGGCCGGTTATGCCTCATTCCCATCGCAACGCCCTTACCGGATCGATCCCCGTCGCCCTCCGCGCTGGCAGATAACCCGATACCGCCGCCACCCCCAAAATCCCGAGCACGGCCCCGGCGATGGTGAACCCATCCGTCGCCTGAATTCCAAACAACTGCGCCTGAATGAGCCGTGTCGCCGCCCATGCGGCCCCCACCCCGATTGCCACGCCCATTCCGGCCAGCAGGAGCACCTCTCGCATCACCATCCAAATCACCGATCTGGAATCCGCCCCCAGGGCCACCCGAATCCCGATCTCCCGCGTGCGCCGCGTGACCATGAACGCCATCACGCCATAGAGCCCCAGCGCGGCCAGCAGCGTCGAAACCCCGCCGAACACCGTCGAAAGCGTCGCCAGCAGCCGTTGCGTGAACAGCGAAATCTCCATCTGTTCGTCGAGCGTGCGCAGGTCGTACATCGGCACCGCCGGGTCCACCTCCCGCACCGCCCGCCGGATCGTTTGGAACGTGTTGACGGGATCGCCGTGCGCCCGCAGATACACGGTCATGCCGTTGACGAAATCCAGTTGCGGATAAGGGACGTACAGCTCATAAGGCATCTCCTCGCTCATGTTCTCGTACTTGGTGTCGCCCACTACCCCCACAATCTCGATATCCATCTTCGTGCCCGGGTCGATTCCCATGCCCACGTGCCGTCCCAGCGGATTCACTCCCGCGAAATACCGCTTCGCAAACTTCTGATTGATGATCCCCACTTTGGGCGCCCCGTCCACGTCTTTGATCGTGAAGTCGCGCCCTAACAGCAGTGGGATCTTAAGCGCGGTAAAAAAATCCGGCGAGCAATATTGCATGTGCGGATCGGGTGTCTCACCCTGCTTGGGCGTGTACCCCTCGATCGTCACCCAGTTGTCCCATTCGTCGTCCTGAAGCACCGGCACCATCGCCAGCGTGTTGCCTTCAATTCCGGGTATCAGCTTCAGCCGGTCCCTTAGCCGCCGGTAATAATCGAACGTCCACGCCTTATCGTAGCGGTTTAAGGTAGGTTCCACGCCGAACGAAACCAGCCCGTGCACGTCGAACCCGGGATTGGTCACCTTCAGATTCCGGAGGCTCCGCAAAAACAGTCCCGCGCCGATCAACAACAGCAGCGACAGCGCCACCTGGGCCACGACGAGGCTCTTCCGTAATTGCACCGATCCGCCGTGCAGCACTGCGTTCGCCTGATCCTTGAGTGTATCCGCGAGGCGCGGCATGGTCGATTGCAGCGCCGGCACGAGCCCGAAAATAATCCCGGCGATCACCGAGACGGCCGTCGTAAACGCCAGCACCGCCGCATCGGGCGTGCTGGAAAGCGAAAGCGGGGTTTCTCCCGTGGGCATAAAATCGATCATGGCGCGATCGATCGCGACCGCCAGTCCCACGCCCAGCGTCCCCCCGGCGCCCGAAAGCAGCAGGCTCTCCACCAGCAACTGGCGGATTAGCCGCCCGCGGCTCGCGCCCAGCGCCAGCCGCACCGCAATTTCCTTCTGCCGCGCCGACGCCCGCGCAATCAGCAGGTTCGCCAGGTTCGAACACGCGATCAACAGCACCAGCGCCACGATCGCCATCAATGCCACCAGCGGCTTCGAGTACGATTCGCGCAGGTTCGAACGTCCAGTTGCTCCCGGCATCAGTTCCATCCACATCTTCAAAAACTCGCTCTTCACGAACGGCGACGCCTTGGCGAACTCCTTCTGCTTCACTTCCATCTCGAGGATCTGGTGGAATAGCGGCTGCAAGCCGGCCTGCGCCTTTTCGCGCGGTATGCCGGCCTTGAGCCGTCCGAACACTTCCACCCAGCGAAAACGCCGGTTGTTCAGCCGGTCGAATGTGCCGCCTGGCGGCAGGCTGTTGTTCATGGTGATCGGTATGCGGATCTGCGGCGCGAATCCCGGTTCCACGCCGTCGAAGCCTGCCTGGCTCACGCCGATCACCGTCAGCGGATACCCGTTCACGATTATCTTCTTGCCCAGAATTCCGGGATCCCCGGCGAACCGGCTCCTCCAATATCCGTAGCTCATCACCGCCAGCGGATGCCCGCCCTGGTACAAATCGTCCGCGCCGGTCAGAACCCGGCCTATCGCCGCCCCGATTCCCAGCACCCGGAAAAAATTGCCGGATACCAGTTCGCCGCTGATCAGTTCCGCGCGTCCTTCAAATGACGCGCTCATGGTCTCGCGGTGCGTGCAGAACATGCCGTTGAACACCTGGTTCTTATCGCGGATGTCCTGGTACATCGGGTACGAGAGCTTGTCGCGTCCGTTATTCCCTCCGTAATGCCGTCCCCTCCCGGCCAGCATCACCAATTGTTGCGGATCTTTCACCGGCAGACGCCGCAGAATCAACTGGTGGATCAGCGTGAAAATGGCCGTATTTGCGCCGATGCCGAAGGCCAGCGAAATAATCGCCACGGCGCTGAACAGCGGCGCTTTGGCGAGCGCGCGAAGAGCATACCTCAGATCTTGTGTCAAGGCCGGCATGCCCTTTATACTGTCCGTCGGCTAAATGGTTACGTTTATCGCGCGATT
>Ga0335078_10018732_pt1 | contig 10292 bp, 12 predicted proteins | sample Lox_Sample_32_FD_206711 | JGI IMG/M metagenome (GOLD analysis project Ga0335078, IMG submission 206711) | Soil microbial communities from Loxahatchee National Wildlife Refuge, Florida, United States - Lox_Sample_3.2 | ecosystem: Environmental > Terrestrial > Soil > Wetlands | place: USA...
ACCTTAACACATGTACCTTATCTGTCGAGCAGCGACATGAAGACGCCGATCATGACGGTGGCCAGGGCCAGCCGGGCCACCCGGTCAGCCCCTCCGGGCGCGCCCGCCTGGGCGCCGCCGGTCGCGCTCGATGATGCTGGCGTGATCGACATCGAATCCCCTTCCGGCGAGAGCCCCTTACCCGCGGCTCGCGCGTCGCCGAATCGAAACGGAACAGCTCTGTTCCGATAGTAGGCACGCCCGAAGCGAAACGCAACAGTTCTGTTCCGTTAACTGCCGCCGAAATCAGGCAGGCTCGGCTACGGCCCGGCGGGCTCAGCGTGGCGCGATGCCGGCGAAGACCAGCGCCACGATGCGCTGGCTGGTCCCGACCGGGTCGAGATCCCCGGTCTCGCCCCGTGACATGCGCGCGAGCAGGGGAGAGACGAGCAGCTCGGAGACCAGGTCGACGTCGATGTCCGGCCGGATCTCGCCGGAGGCGATCCCCCGCTGCAGCGCCTGGTGCATCGCCTCCCTGCGTGGCGCGACCACCTCGGCAAAGTACCGTTTGTGCAGGTCGGGAAAGGAGCCAAGCTCGGCGTTAAGCGCGCGGAACAGAATGCTCGCCCGGCTGTCGTTCCCTCGCTCGGCCAGCACGACGAGCAGCTCGGTCACGTCCTCTCGCGCGCTGCGCCCGGCCGGTTCCGGCAGCGGCCTGTTGACCGCCGCGAACACGTCCAGGTACAGCTCCTCTTTGGTCTTCCACCGCCGGTACAACGAATTGCGCGACACCCCGGCACGCTCGGCGATCGCCGACAGCGACAGCCCCGACAGCGTCTCCCCGCCGCCCACCAGGTCGAGCACGGCCTCGACGAGCGCCGCGTCCATCCGCGGATCCCGCTGCCGCCCTCCCGTCCGCGCCTCCACAGTGCCCATAAGTCAACGATACAGCACTGTTCCGTTCACTCAGTCTCGCCGGCCTTCTGGCCGCTCACGACATCAAGGCCAGGATGATGCCGACGATGAGCGTTGCCACCAGGGCACCGCTGATCCACAGCGGCGCCAGCACCCACCACCACGACCAGTTGATGACCCCGGTCAACTTCAGCACGATGAGCACGGGCGTGGCAGCGGCCGCCAGTCTCTGGCCCGCGTTCCAGCACCGCCCGGCAACCGAATGGGGTTCCCTGAGCTTGATGGTGAACGCCATGCCGCCAGCGTAAGCACACGACGGTGAAGTGTGCCACCGCCAGCTACTCGGGTGATCCTCAGGCCGTGCGCAGCGCCTCGGTTGGCGAGAGGCGGGCGGCGCGGGTCGCCGGGTACAGTCCGGCGATGGCGCCGATGACGAGGGCGGCGCCCAGGCCGCCGTAGAGGGCCACGGCGGGAATCTGCACCGACCAGTGCTGGCTCGCCGCGTAGACGACGGTCGCCGCCGCGCCGACGACCGTGCCGGCCAGGCCGCCGAGGACCGACAGCAGGACGGCCTCGGCCAGGAACTGCTCGGCAACGTGGCGGCGCGTCGCGCCGAGGGCCCGGCGCAGGCCGATCTCGGAGCGGCGTTCGAGGACCGAGACGACCATGACGTTGGCGATGCCGACGCCGCCGACGAGGAGGGCCACCGCGCCCAGGCCAAGGAGCAGCCCGTTGTACGCCCCCTTGGCGGCCACCTCGGCCTCCAGGATGTCCGACGGATAGCTGACCGCCACGACCGAGGGGTTGGCCGGGTCCACGGTGGCGGGCAGGACGCCGGCCACCGCGGTGACCTGGCTGGGCACGCTGCGCAGGTAGAGCCCGGTGGGGTGGCCGTCGAAGCCGAAGTACTGTTCGGCGACCCCGAACCCGATGAAGGCCATGCTGTCTAGCTGGCCGAGCAGCTGCACCGGGTTCATGATGCCGATGACGGTGAACCAGTGTCCGCCGATCCACACCTGGGTGGGGTGGGCCAGGTCGTTGATGCCAAGCAGGCTGGCCGTCTCGGCGCCGAGGACGACCGCCGGGTAGCGGGCGGTGGCCGCGTTGAGGAAGGTGCCGTGGGCCAGGCTGAAGCCGAGGGTGGCGGGCAGGGCGGCGTCGGTCGCGGTCAGCGAGATGCCGCTGGTGTCACTGACCGGGACGAGGGGGTTGCGGTAGACGTAGACATCGGTGATGCCGCCGATCTGGGTCGCGCTTGTGACCGGCCCGATGCGCGACACCATGCCTTCCGCGGAGACGGGCAGCTCGGCCGGCTGGCCGAAGCCGGTGCTCTGGGGCTGAACGCTGATCAGGTTGCCGAGCTGGCCAAGTTCGTTCAGCAGGCCGGTCTTTGATGACTGGGAGATGCCGAGCACGCCGACGATGGCGGCGATGCCGATGCTGATGCCGAGCGCGGACAGCGTCGCCCGCACCCGCCGGCTCCGCAACCCGAGGCTCCCGACCCGGACCAGGTCCCGGCGCGCCAGCCGGGAGCCGGCATACTCACGCACCGGTAGGTGTATCACGGAGGATTCTCCCGTCTCGGATCTCGACGCGCCGCTCCATGGCCGCGGCCACGTCCCGGTCGTGGGTGATGACCACGATGGTGGTGCCGTCCCTGTGCAGTTCGCGGAGCAGGTCCAGGATGGACGCCCCGGTGGCGGTATCCAGGTTGCCTGTCGGCTCGTCGGCCATGACCAGGGCGGGCCGCCCGGCCAGAGCCCGCGCGATCGCGGTGCGCTGCTGCTCGCCGCCCGACAGCTGGTTCGGCCGGTGCTCGGTGCGGTGGCTGAGCCCGACCCGCTCGATGGCCGCCTCGGCAAGCTGCCGCCGCTCGGCGGCCCGCCCGCCCCGGTAGAGCAGGCCGCCGGCGACGTTGTCGAGCACGGACAAGCCGTCGAGCAGGAAGAACTGCTGGAAGACGAAGCCCAGCCGCCAGGCTCGCAAGCCCGAAAGCTGCGTGTCGGACATCGCCGAGGTGTCCTGCCCGGCGACGCGGACCACCCCGCGGGTGGGCCGTTCGAGGGTCCCCATCACGTGCAGCAGGGTGCTCTTGCCCGACCCGGACGGGCCGACGATGGCGACCAGCTCGCCCTGGTCGATCCGCATGCTGACGCCGGCCAGCGCCACCACAGGCGGATCGCCGGGGTATTCCTTCACCACACCGGCGAGCTCAAGGACCGGAACCTGGCCGGCCTCCGGCCGGGCCGGGGCGGGGACGGCCCGCGTCACGACGACGGCACCTCCACCAGCGTGCCGGCGGTGATGCCGGACCCGCTGACCTGGACCAGGGTGTTCGCGTACAGGCCGGTGGTGACCCCGACCAGGTGGCTGGTCTTGCCGGTCACCACGTCCACGCCGTACCCGCCGCCGGCCAGCGCGAGCAGCGCGTTCACCGGCACGGCCAGGACGTTGCCGGCCGTCTGGGTGGTGATGTCGACGTTAACCGGGGCCTGGTCGAAGGCGGCACCGGGCGGGGTGCCGTCCAGGGTGATGGTGACCGGCACCGTCGGCGTCGAGGTAGTGCCGGGCCCGCCGGACTCGCACGGCGACTGGTCCGCCGAGCCGTCGCCGCCTCCGGCGCCGATGCCGCCCCCGCCCGGGCAGGTCGCCACGGTGCCGACCGTCTCGATGTGACCGCCCACCGTCGAGGTGCCGTCGGGCAGCACGATCGTCACCGCGTCGCCCGGCTTGACCAGATATTCCTCGCTCACGTCCAGGTCGACGGCGACGATCGGGGTAGTGCCGGTGGCGGTCAGCACGGTCCCGCCCCCGGCGGACGTGCCGACCGATGGCGCGACCGAGGTGACCCGGATCGGGCCGGGTTCGAAGACCACGTCGCCAAGCGGGATCTGGCCGGTCGCCTGCAGGCCGAGCGCCTTCTGCCAGCGCTGCACCGCGGCGGCGGTGGCCGAGGAGTAGTGGTTGCTCTGCGTCAGCCCGTCGCCGTAACCGAGGGTGATCAGGTCGCGGGTCAGCTGGCCCACGTCGGCGCCGTCGGACATGCCGACGTCGAATTGCCGGTAGGCGGGCAGCGAGCCGTACAGCAGCGGCACCGGCACGTTGCCGACCGAGTAGAGCGGCTGGTCCTGCCTGATGACCGCGCCCAGATCCGGCAGCCAGGTGTAGACGCCCCCGCCCCCGCGCAGGGCCGCGATGGTGTACGAGCCGTCGTAGCCGATGGAGCCGCCCACCTGCATCGTATTACTGAGGGTGGTCCGCACCGCCGCCGCGGTGGCGACCTGGCTGCTGCCGCCGGATGACGAGGCCGTGCTGCTGTCGTTGCCGCTGACCGCCACGGCCACCCCGCCGGCTACCACCCCGCCGACCAGGGCGCCGGCGGCGGCGGCGACGACCACGACCTGCCGGGCGGAGAACTCAGCCATTGGAACCCGACCCGGCGCCGTTGGAGGGCAGGGGGTAATGCACTCCGGCAGTGGTGACCTCGATGTCCCCCGGCTCGGACGTGCCGTTAATCCACCAGGTGGGCGCGCCTATCTTCTTGCCGCACAGGTCGCCGGCCCGCACGAAGGCCGGGCTATTGGTGTCTATCCCGGTTCCGTTGAAAGTGGTCTGGTCCCCGTCGGGATACGGATAATTCGGGAACCCGTTGGCCCGCATGCAGGCGACGTACTTCAACAGCTCGGACTGATCCGGCGGGGGGGCGACCGGGTTGGCGGCCTTCAGCTCGTTCGCGGCCTGCGCCACGTACTGGCTGCAGGTACCGGTACGTTCGTGGAGATTCCCGGCCGGCTGGGCGTTTAGCGGGATCTCGATGTAGATCACCCCAGCCGCGCTGACGGTCGGGTCGGACTGATCGGGATCACCGTGGCTGCGCTCGCAGGCCGCCCACTCGTTCAGCAGCGGGGTGACGTTGCCCGCGATCTTGGCCGAGGTGCTCCCGCTGCTGCTCCCCGGACTCGTACTGGTCCCTGGGTTGGCGCTGGTGCTGGTTCCCGGGCCGGAGCTGGTCCCCAGGCTGGCGACCTGCGGAGCGCCGGACCCGCTGCTGCTGCAGGCGGCCAGCGCCAGGGCGGCCAGCGCGAGAGCGGCCAGCGCCAGGGCGGCCGGCGCTACGAGGGTGGCCAGCGCGCCGGGTCGCCCCCGGGCGCCGCCATCGGCTTTACCTTTCATCGGCTCTGTCTCCCGGTTGATGCGGTGTTGGGGGACAGGTGTACTGAACGGGAGGTCATAACCCGGTCACAGTTGTGACCTCGCTGTGACCTGTGACGTGGCATGTTGTGACAATGAGAGTGCTGGTAGCAGAGGACCACGAGCGGCTGGCCAGGGCCGTCGCGGCCGGGCTGCGCCGTTACGGGATGATCGTCGACGTGGCGCTGGACGGCGACGACGCCCTGGCTCGCCTGCGCGCCAGCCGTTACGACGTGGTGGTGCTTGACCGGGATCTTCCCGGTACCCATGGCGACGAAATCTGCCGGGCTCTGGCTGCCGAGCGATCTGAGAGCCGGGTGCTCATGCTCACCGCCGCGAGCTCGGTCAAGGACCGGGTCGAGGGGCTCGGCCTTGGCGCCGACGACTATCTGCCCAAGCCGTTCGACTTCACCGAGCTGGTCGCCCGGGTCCAGGCGCTGGGGCGTCGGCCGGGCGCCGCCAAACCGGAGCATCTGGGCTACCGCGACCTGACCGTGGACCCGGAAAAAGGACTCGCGGACCGCGCCGGACGACGCCTGGCGCTGAGCCCGAAGGAGTTCGCCGTCCTGGAATGCCTGCTTACCGCCGAGGGACGGCCGGTGTCGGCAGAAGAGCTGCTCGAACGGGTGTGGGACCAGGCCACCGACCCGTTCACCACGACCGTCAAGGCCACCATCAACCGGCTGCGTGCCAAGATCGGCGACCCGCCGTTGATCGAGACGATCCGTGAGCGCGGCTATCGCATCGGAGGCCAGTGATGAGCGCCGCACATCCCCGGCTGGCCCATCTGCGACTGCCGCGCCGCACCGCCCGGCTGCGGCTCACCGCCCTGGTCGGCGGATTGTTCCTCCTTACCGGCACCGCGCTGGCCGCCATCACTTACGCCTTGTATGAACGTGCGACCAAATACAGAACCCCGTCCCTGCCGAAGATCCCGCGCACTCCCGCCATCGAGAATCTCAAGCTCCCGGCTCCGCTGGGAGCGGCCTTTTATCAGCTGAGCCAAGTTCAGAACCAGCTGGCGCGAGCCCAGCATCAGATGGCCGGACTGGCCGTAGGTCCGCTTGCCAGCCAGGACCGGCAGTTGACACAGGCCCAGCAGCAGCTGATACGGGACCAGCATCAGCTGGCCGGCTCCGTCGGTCAGCTTGCCCAGTCGGTGCATCAGCTGGCCCAGACGGGTACCGCCCAGGCCGCGCAGCGCGCGGCCGACGCACATCAGCTCCTGGTCAACTCCGGGATCGCCCTGGCCATCGTGGCGGTGCTCGCCCTGCTGGCCGCCTGGCTGGTCGCCGGGCGGATGCTGCGGCCCATCCGGACCATCACCCGCACCGCCCGGCGGATATCCTCGACCAGCCTGCACGAGCGCCTGGCCCTCGACGGCCCGCAAGACGAGCTCAAGGAGCTGGGAGACACCCTCGACGGCCTCTTCGCCCGCCTCGAAGCCGCCTTCGAGGCCCAGCGGCACTTCGTCGCCAACGCCTCCCACGAGCTGCGCACCCCCCTGACGGCCGAGCGCGCCCTCCTCCAGGTAGCGCTCGACGACCCCGGCACGACGGCCACGGCATGGCGCTGCACCGCCGAGGAGGTTCTCGCCTCCAGCGACGAGCAGGTGCGCCTGATCGAGGCGTTGCTCACTCTGGCAAGCAGCGAGAGCGGGCTGAAAGAACGCCAGCCCGTCGACCTCGCCCCCGTGGTTACCGGGACCCTCGCCGGCCTGCGGCCCGAGACCGGTCGGCTCGGCATCCACATCGACGAGTTCGCAGCACCCGCGCCCCTCGACGGCGACCCCCTGCTCATCGAACGCCTCGTCGCCAACCTGCTCACCAACGCCGTCCGCCACAACGTTCCCGGCGGTCGCGTGGAGATAAGCACCGGGGTGACGGACGGCGAAGCCGTCCTGTCGGTGACGAACACGGGACCGCTCATCCCGCCGACGGAAATCGACCGCCTCTTCCAGCCGTTCCAGCGACTTGATCGCCGCCGGGCGAACTACTCAGAAGGGCACGGCCTCGGACTGTCCATCGTCAGGGCCATCGCCATCGCGCACGACGCGACCATCGCCGCCCACCCGGTCCCCGACGGCGGCCTGTCCGTAAGCGTCACCTTCCCGCAGCAGCAGCAACGGCGGCCGCAGCCGCAACTCGCGAGCCCGCCCGCGGCCGGGGATCGCCAGCCAGTGCCGGCCAGCGATCGGCGCTAGCCGGCGGCCAGGTGTTCGACGGCGTCCGCCATGCTCGGGCGGCCGTCGGCCGCGGTGGCCGTCCAGGTAACGAACTTCGTCGCTCCCATGACCGGCCGCAGCGAGGTCATCACCTGCAGGTGCGGGGGAGTGCGCATGAACCGCCGGAGTGCGGCATCGTCTTTCCAGACCGACAAGGTCCAGTAGTCGCGAGCCAGCGGCCTGGCCCGCAGCGTGTAGCCGATAAGGCCGTCCGCGGTGGCAAGCTGCCTACGCACCGCGAAGACCGCACGGAAGAAGCGCACGGTGGCGGTCATGCGCTTGAGCGGCAGGCGGGAGGCCATGACCAGATAGTCGGTCCCGGGTTCCATCTCGGCCCGGGCAGTCCAGGGCAGATCGGGCACGCCTCCGAACCTATCAGCGGGATGACCCCGCGCCTCGCCCCGGCCCCGGGCCCGGCCCCGCTGGACCGGCACATGCCCGGCCGAGACCGCGGAGAACTCAGCCATTGCCGCCCGACCCGCCTTTTCCGGCCGGCGCGGTGACCAGCCCGGGGCAGGGATCGACTTTCCGGTAGAAGCAGGCCGGGGGCGTGCGGGGGTAGTGCATTCCGGCCGTGCGAACCTCGACCGATCCCGGAATGGCCGTGCCATTGATCCACCAGGTCGGCAGGCCCAGCTTCTTGCCGCACAGCTCGTTGACCCGCTCTACGGACGGGCTGTTGGGGTCCACGCCGGTACCGAAGAAATTGGTGGTATCCCCGTCGGGATAGGGAAAGTCAGGGACGCCGTTGGCCCGCATGCAGTTCACGTACTTCAGGTACTCGGCCTGGCTCGGCGGGGGCGGTTCCGGATTGTCGGCCCGCAACTCGTTCGCGGCCTCGGCCAGGTACTGGCCGCAGGTACCGGTCTGTTCATGGAGGTTCCCGGCCGGCTGTGCCCCCATCGGGACGAGGATGTTGATTACCCCGCCGGCGTCGACGGTCGGGTCGGTCTGCTGGGGGTCGCCGTGGCTGCGCTCGCAGGCACCCCACTCGTTCAGCAACGGCGTCACGTTGCCCGCGATCGTGGCCCTGGTGCCGCCCCCGCCGCTGGTGCCGCCTCCGCTGCCGCCTGGCCCCGGGTCGGCGCTGGTCCCCGAGCTGGCGCTGGTCGCCGGCGCAGAACTGGTCCCCAAGCTGGCGACTTGCGGGGCGCTCGGCCCGCCGCCGCTGCAGGCGGCCAGCGCCACGGCCGCCACCGCGACGAGGATGGCCAGCGCGCCCGATTGCCGGTGCCTCCTGGTCATATCCCGACGCCTTCCACGCCCCCCTGCGCTGTGGTCAGCATTGCTTTTCATCTGCTCTGTCTCCTCCGTCGAAGCCGAACGGAGACAGTCGTACTAAACGGAAGGTCATAACACCGTCACGGTTGTGACCTGCCTGTGACCTGCGCCGTGGCATCTTGTGAATCGACAAGCGAATCGCGTGAGCAGTAATGAGAGTGCTGGTAGCAGGAGACCACCAGCGGCTGCGCTAGCAGGCTGTAGCGCGAGAGCCCCGCGCCTCGCCCCGGCCCCGCGCCTCGCCCCGGCCCCGCGCCTCGCCCCGGCCCCGCCCCGCGCCTCGCCCCGGCCCCGCGCCTCGCCCCGGCCCCGCGCCTCGCCCTGGCCCCGGGCCCGGCCCGGCTGGACCGGCGCCCGTCCGCCGCCCCAGAATGCTGTCAGGCCCGGTCGTAGCCGGGAAGCGTCTGTCCGGGGGTGGCGATGAGTTCACCGGGAGCGTTCGCGGATCTGGCTGCCCAGCGCGCGTGCTGGCATCCGGTCGCCTTCGCCGCCGAGGTCGGCGACAAGCCAGCCCACGCCGACCTGCTCGGCGAGCCGCTGGTGGTCTGGCGCGGTGCCGACGGGGCGCCGCGGGTGATGTCGGATCTGTGCGTGCACCGCGGCACCGCCCTGTCGCTGGGCTGGATCAACGGCGACGAGTTGGTGTGTGCCTACCACGGCTGGCGGTACGGCGCCGACGGAAGGTGCGTCGCGATCCCGCAGAAGGAAGATCCTTCGGTGGTCCCGGCCAAGGCAAGGGTCCGCTCATTCCGCGCGCAGGAACGATACGGCCTGATCTGGGCCGCGCTTGACGAACCTAGGTGGCCGCTGCCCGAAGTCCCCGAACTGGAAAACGGCGAGTGGGCGCTGGTCGCGGCCGGGCCGTACCTGTGGCGCTGCGACGCGGGCCGCCAGGTGGAGAACTTCACCGACTTCGGGCACTTCCCCTGGGTTCATCCCGGGCTCCTCGGCGACCCGGAGCGGCCGGTGGTCCCGCGCCACGAGGTGCACGCCGACGGCCACGTGCTGCGGTATGAGATCGTCCGCCCGGAGGCGCCCAACACCGAGGACTTCCCGGTGTTCGGCAACGAAGAGGCCGGCCCGCCGCACCGGCGCAGCCGCTACGAACTGCACCTGCCCTACACGATCGTGCTGCGGCTCGGCTGGGGCGGACAGCGCGGCATGGTCTATTTCTTCGCCTCGCAGCCGGTTGCCGCCGACCGCTGCGCGGGCTATGTGGTCATCGGCCGGAACTACAACCTCGACCAGCCGGACCAGGTGATCCGCGAGTTCGAGGACACCATCTTCGGCCAGGACCAGGTCGTCGTCGAATCGCAACGCCCCGAGCGCGTGCCGTTCGACCTGGCCGCCGAGCTCCACCTGCGCTTCGACGCGGTCGCCGTCGCCTACCGCAAGGCCATGCGCGACCTCGGCCTGGCCGCGAGCAGCAGGTAACGCAGGCCGAGGGAACAGCCGTTGCAGCTGGTAGTCGATGACGGTCTGAGCCTGCTCCGGCGATGAGTAGCCGCCGAGCACGCTCGTGCCCAGGCCCGCGGACATGACTAGGAGGCTGACCGCTTCCAGATCCGGGTCCACCCAGGCGGGCGTGTCCCCGGCCGCCTGCGCCGCCCGCAACTGGGCCGCGACCACGTCGATGACCGCGCCCGAGTTCCTGACCAGGGGAGCGATCGCTAGCGCCGGATCGGTCAGCGAGAGCGCGAAG
>Ga0335078_10018733_pt1 | contig 10292 bp, 3 predicted proteins | sample Lox_Sample_32_FD_206711 | JGI IMG/M metagenome (GOLD analysis project Ga0335078, IMG submission 206711) | Soil microbial communities from Loxahatchee National Wildlife Refuge, Florida, United States - Lox_Sample_3.2 | ecosystem: Environmental > Terrestrial > Soil > Wetlands | place: USA: Florida...
CGCGCAGCTCTGATATTTATATTTCACGTGCAACAGGGATATATCTATGAAGCCTTCGATACGCGGGCAGACCATTTGCTGATCGGCTGTCTACTCGCGGTGGTGTTGCGGGCCCGTTTGTTTCCGAGATTCTGGAACTGGATCAGCGTGCGATCGTGGATCGCGGTGGTAGTGGCGGCAAGCCTTGCTGTGTCGAGCCTGTTGGAATGGGTTTACGGATACGTCTACCGGGATCGAGTGAGTTTCATTGTGAATCCACTGCTCACGGCAATCTGGATTACGCAATTGATTGCTTTGCGCGGCGTGCCGCTGTGGCGTTGGACGAACTGGGGGTGGCTACGCTATCTGGGCCGGATCTCCTATTCGACCTATCTCTATCAACAACTCACGGTGGCTGCACCAAAAAGACTGCTTGCTGACTGGCCGGTGGTGATTCAATTGGCGGCTTCGATCACGGTGATCGTATTGGTCGCCAGTGCGTCGCATTTCCTGGTGGAGCGGCCGTTCCTGAGGTTAAAGACACGATTCAAGCAAACTGATGCGGGCGCTGTTCCGTGACAGCCGACGCAAGAGGCGGCTCAGCAGCTTCGAACTTCTGTGCCGATTGGCTCAACTAGTGGTTCGGCGAGATCTAACCTGATATGGTGAACTTCAAAAAAGTAGTAAAGAGGCGCCAGCCGTGAGACCGGGTGTTGCGATTATTGCCCTGCTCGCTGCTGCCCTGGGGCGACCGCAAGCGCCTCCCCTGCCGGCACGCCCGATCGCCATTCCGGCGCCCACGTCCTCCGGCCAGCCTCCCGAAGTGGCGGCGCCGTCCCTATGTGGCCCAGCCCCAACCGGTCTGCCGCCCCTTCCCGCATCTGTTGCGCTGCCAGTGCTGCCTCAGACTTGCACGCAACCGGTGTACCCGACGCCCACCAGTACAGTGGCCGTCAATACCGTGGCAGCCCTTCAATCCGCGCTGGCCGCTGCGAAGTGCGGGCAGGCGATTGAACTTCAACCGGGAATCCAGTACGTGGGCAATTTTACAGTCCCAGGTCTCGCCTGTCCCGCAAGTAAGCCGGTACTTGTCGTAAGCGCGGCCGTCAGCTCTCTTCCGCAATGGGTGGCGCCCTCCCGCGAGCTGGCGGGTACCGCGCAGTTTCCCGCGCTCGCCACGCCCGTCAGCACGGCCACGCTGACAATCTCCGACGGCGCGGCTGGATGGTACTTCGCGGGGCTGGAGTTCACGCTCACGCCTGCCGCCCGGGAAGTGTATCCGATCGTGGCCATGGGGGAGCAGACCACCACCGTGGCGGCCCTTCCGCACGACATCGTGTTCGACCGCTGTCTCGTGCATCCCGCGCCTTGTCCGGCGAGCGGGGTATGTAACTACACGGCACGCGGCATCGATCTCAATGCGGTCAATGGGGTGGTAATTTCATCGAACATCTGGGGCATCGTTCATCCCGGCCAGGATACTCAGGCGGTCAACGTTTACAACAGCCCTGGGCCCATTCTGATCTCGAACAATGAGTTGGAAGCGTCCGGCGAGAACATCATGCTCAATACGGAATGCCCGCCCACCGGTTATGGCCCCGGTGTCTGGGGCATTCCAAGCTGCCCGGTGCCGAGCGACGTTACTATTACCCGCAACCATTTCATCAAACAAAGAGAGTGGCGGGGATTGCCCGCAGGCTGCGCTGCCAATACAAAACTTCAGTGTTACGACGTCAAGAATGACGTGGAGTGCAAGCATTGCGCTAGTGTCTTGGTGGATAGTAACTGGTTCGATACGACCTTTATGCAGGCGCAGGACGAGTTCATCATCATGAACTGCATCTTCTCGGGACCCTATGTGTGCCGGGATCTTACTGTCAGCAACAATCTGTTCGAGCACGGCCCCATGCTGGCGGTGATCGTAGGGAACGGGACTCCCCAGACGGCCCAGCGCATTCTATTCCGCAATAACCTGGCTATTGACATCTCGGCGGTCAATTGGGGAGGCGTGGGACTTTCCTTCCAATTGCAGAATACGAACGGCTTTATCGCAGACCACGACACCATCTTGAACAGGCCGTCGTTGTACATGAACGGTCTGAATTTCAGTGACGCACCACCCAGCACCAACACGGCGTTTCGCTGGACCAACAACTTCAGCTATGGCAGTCCGTTTGCGAATGGCATGAGCCCAGGACGGGCGATCGCCGCGCTTCCAAATCCCGTTTTCGGCGCCGCGGTTTTCGTCGGTGACTGGTGGCCGAATGGCAACAACTATAGCCCGCCCATGAAACCCGCATACCCGCCCGGGATACTCACACCGCGTTCCAGCGCCACCCCAGTCGCCAACCAGCCAGGCTGTCAGTATAATAACAAGCCGATTGCCGCCTGTTGGGCACTGGACTGGGCTGTCGTTGGATTCGCGGACTTCGACGGCGCCAATTCCGGTACAAATCCGATGGGACTTGTCCTGGGTCCATCCAGCCCTTATCGTGGGAAGGGAACCGACTCGATGGATATAGGGGCCAACGTATTGGCGGTCCTGAAGGCGATCGGTCTGACCGGTCCCCAGCATAGTTCGCCGATCAAACCCTTGGTCCGATAAAACACCGCCGCCGCGGCGCAGGGTGGAAGAACAGTTCAAAAAAAACAACGGGCGGATCGCGTTCGGCTGCGGCCCAGCCGGACGAAATCCGCCCTTGTAGTGCGACGCTAAGCGCGTTGCGCAAAAGACGGCGGCCTATTGCACGCCGTTAATGGCAGCCAGCACCGCTGGGATGTTGGCGCCAATATCCAGGCCGTCCGACCCCGCCGCATGATAAGTGCTCGTCGGCGACAGAGTCAGGCCTGACAGATTGGTCCCGGCGTTGCCGCCGTTGAAGTCCACGAATCCCACCGTCGCCCAATCGAGAGGCCAGCAGGCCAGGACGGGCTTGTTCTCCCACGAGCAGCCGGGCTGACCGCTGACCGGAGTGGCTGTCGATGCCGGCGTGTAAACATTCCACGCAGCCGGATAGACGGGGCTTCCAAACTCGTTCCAGAGCTGGCTCAGGTTGGGCCAGTAATCGCCCACAAAAGCCGTGTTGGCAATGGTGGGCGAGGGCAGAGCCGCCAGCGTCGCTCCCGGGCTCATTCCGTTGGCGAAAGGCGAGCCGTAATTGATGTTGTTCGAGTATTGGAAATTCGTGTCGGTGAGGGGCGGCGGATCGCTGAAATCCAAGCCGTTGATGAAGGTGGGCGGCTGGTTCACGATGGTGTTGTGATCCGCAATAAAGCCGTTCGTGTTGTTCAACTGGAAGGCCAGGCCGCTGCCGCCCCAATTCACGCCGCTGATGTCGATGGCCAGGTTGTTCCGGAACAGAATCCGCTGGCCCGTCTGCGAAGTGCCCTGGCCCGCGACAACCGCCAGAATCGGTCCATGCGCGAAGAGATTACTGGTAATGGTGAAATCCTGGCAGACTTGGTACGGGTTGTAGAAGCAGTTCATGATGATGAATTCGTCCTGGCCTTCCGCGAAAGTGGTGTCGAACCAGTTGGAATCGAGTAGCACGCGCTGGCCGTGCTTGATCTCAAAGTCGTTTTTCACGTCGTAGCACTCGAAGATGGTCGACGCACTGCAACCTGCCGGCAACGTGGCCCAAGCCGCCTGCTTGATGAAGTGGTTGCGCGTGACCGTCACGTCCGAAGGCACCGGGCAGCCCGGGATGCCCCAAACGCCGGGTCCGTATCCGGTGTCCGGGCATTCCGTGTTTAGGATGATGTTCTCACCGCTGGCCTCCAGATCGTTCGTGGAAATCAGCAGTGGGCCGGTGGTGTTGTACGCCATAATCGCCTGGGCATCCTGGCCGGGGTTCACAATGCCCCAGATATTCGAGCTGATGGTCGAGCAGTTCACACAGTTCATGGTGATGCCGCGCTGCACGTAATTACAGACGCCATTGTCCGGGCAAGGCGCGGGATGCACCAACACGCGGTCGAAGGTGATGTTGGCGGGCAGCGCCTCGACGGTGGTGGTCTGATCGCCCATATCGACAATCGGAAATACGTCCTGTGCCGACGGCGTCAACGTGAATTCGAGGCCGGCGAAATACCAGTTCGCGGCGTTATCCGAAACCGTCAGTGAAGCCACGCCGATCGCCGAGGCAATCGTCGCTACCTGGTTCGATCCGGCCAGCGAACGCGAGGGCGGCGTCCATGCCGGCATCGATCCGATGGCCGTGCTCGACACCAGCACGGGATTATCGGCCGGGCAGGAAAGTCCCGGAACGGTGAAGGCGCCTTGATATACCACGCCCGCCTGCAACTCGATCCATTGTCCGCATTGCGCATTGCTGAGCGCGGCCTGCAGCCCTTGGGCATCGCTGACCACGATCGGTGCGCTCGCCGGCGTCGGGTACACCGGCACCGAACAGCTCTGCGGCAATGCCGCCAGGTTGGGTGAAGCCGGAAGGGGCGGCAACCCTGTAGCGGCCTGTTGGCAGACCGGCGGGGCCGCGGAAGGTGCGGCACTCACCGTAAAGGTGGTGGACGGTGCGCTGACGCCTCCCGCCACGGCCCCGATGGTAGTTGTGCCGGGCGTGAGCGGCGTGGCCAGCCCGGAGTTGCTGATGGCGGCTACCGCGGGTGAGGAGGAGTACCAGTTAGCTGTGGACGTCAGGTCCTGAGTCGAGCCATCCGAATAAATTCCCTGCGCATAGAATTGTTGCGCCGTGCCTACCGGAAGAGCCGGGGCTTGCGGCGTTATCGCGAGGCTGACGAGCGTCGGCGGCGGCGCCGGCACCGAGACGGTCAGCGCGGTGCTTCCCTGAACCGCCCCGAGAAGCGCAGTGATGGCAGCCTGGCCGTTCGACATGCCGCTGGCCAAGCCGGCAGCGGTGATGGCCGCGACGGCGGGCTGCGAAGAGGACCAGGTAACTTGATTGGTCAAGTCCTGAGTCGATTGATCGCTATATGTGCCGGTTGCGGCATACTGCTGGGTTGTTCCAGCCGTTATGTTGTCATTGGCGGGTGTAACGCTGATGCTGATCAGTGCGGCAACCACCGTCAATGTCCCTGTCCCCGACGTTGAAGCGTAGGTGGCCGTGATGGTGGCTGTTCCCGTAGCCACGCCTAGCGCGAGTCCCTGGCTGCCGGGGGTATTGGAAACAGAACCAACCATACCGGGGCTTGCCGTCCAGCTCGCCAGAGCCGTCAGATCCGATGTGCTGCCGTCAGAGTAATTGCCCGTGGCCGTGAACTGCTGCATGGTGCCAAGCGCAACAGTCGCTGAGGATGGCGTCACTGTAATGCTTGTCAGCAGCGGTTGCACAGTGAGTGTGGCGCTGGCGGAAATGCTACCCTGGGCAGCCGTAATAGTGACCGATCCCGGCGCCAGCGTCTGTGCGAGCCCTGGGTTCGCGGGGCTGTTGGAAATAGTGGCCTCATTCGCGGGGCTGGCGCTCCAGGTTACTGAGCCCGTAAGATCCTGCGTGCTGCCATCCGAGTAATTGCCGGTGGCGGCGAACTGCTGTGATGTTCCGGTGAAAACTACCGCGCTCGCCGGACTGATTGAAATGCTGGTGAGTACGGGAGGCGGCGGATTGACCGTAAGGACAGTCGAACCCGAGATGGCGCCCGACGCAGCTGTAATCGTCACTGTGCCCGCCGCCAATCCCTGCGCCAAACCCTGGCTGCCCGGAGCATTGCCGATGGAGGCGAAGTTAGCGGGGCTGGCGCTCCAGGTAGAGGTGGCAGTCAGATCCTGGATACTGCCATCGGTAAATGTTCCCACCGCGTCGAACTGCTGGCCGGCGCCGGCAACAATCGTAGGATTTGCCGGTGTTACAACGATACTGACCAGCAGCGGCGCTGTTACTTCCAGTTGGGCTGACCCGGACACCTGGCCCAGAGTGGCACTGATCACCGCCTGCCCCTGCGCCAATCCCAGAGTCAATCCGGCATTCCCGATCGCATTGCTTACGCTCGCCGCCGCCGACGACGAATTCCAGGTAACTACGGGAGTTAAATCTTGTGTGGAACCGTCGCCGAAGTTTCCGATTGCCGTGAATTGTTGCGAGTTACCTGCCGCCACTGTTCCGCTTGATGGCGTGACCGTGATCGATACCAGAGTCGGCCCGTAGAGCTCGGCTGACGCCGAACCTTTGACTGACCCCAGAGTGGCCGTAACTGTATTTTGTCCGCCGGCCAGCCCGTATCCATAACCCTGCGAACCCGGGTCGTTACTTACGTACATTGTGCTCGGGTTTGTAGACGACCAGTTGACAAATGGAGTCAGGTTATAACTCTTGCTGTTGTTGAAGGTGCCCAAAGCCACGAACTGAACCGCGGAATCCGCCTGCAGAGTGGGCTGCGCCGGGTTAACCGATAGGGAAGTCAGGGAAGCTGGGCTGACGTTCAGTGTGGCATGTCCGGAGACAGTGGGCGTGTAGGATGCTGTGATCGACGCACTCCCCACACCCAGCGCCTGTGCCAGGCCCTGCGCTCTGGCAGTATTCGCGACCGCGGCCGATCCCGAAGACATCCAGTGCACCAGCAAGCTCACATCCTGCATGGAGCCATCGCTAAACTTACCTTTGGCCGTGAATGTCTGGCCCGCGCCAGGCGGCACAGCCGGGGCGCTTGGCGATATGGCGATAGCCCGCAATGTGGCGGAGGTGACTGCCACTGGCGCGGACGCGGCTAGCCCGGCAAAGGTCGCGCTGATGGTTGCGGACCCGGGCTGGCTGCCCACAATCCGGCCCACGTTGCCCACCATGGCTACGCTCCCCGCTGAGGAAGACCAGGAAACAAGGTTAGTCAAATTGATAGTTGTATTATCGGAGTAGGTGCCGATCGCCTGCAGTTGCAGAATTGTGCCTTTCGCCATCGAAATGGCGGCCGGGGCGATTGCGATTGATTGCAGCGACACTCCACTCACCAGCAACGAAGAGGACGAACTGAATGACCCCATTGCCGCCGCTATCTCAACAGGACCTGGCGCAAGTGAACTAACCATACCGCTCGAGCCCACCGAGGCTATTGCCGGCGCCGATGATGTCCAGGTGACTTGGTTCGTAAGGACCAACTGGGTTCCGTCCGAATAGGTCCCCACCGCATTAAACTGTTGGGCATATCCAATGGGCATGAACGGTTGGACAGTATCGACCGCCAGGGAGACCAGAGTGGCGGTTGTAACATTCACGCTCGCAGTGGAAGTAACGCTTCCGGAAGTGGCAGTGATCTGCGCGGCGCCAGCCACTCTGCCGGTCGCCATGCCGGCATTGGTCACGGCAAGAGAAGCGGCATTCGAGGACCTCCAAGTTACCGTTGAGGTGACATCCTGCATGCTTCCATCGGTGAAATGGCCGATGGCGTGAAATTGCCTGCCGGCTCCGATCGGAATCGAGGCGGTCTGCGGCGCGATCGCGATCGACACCAGCGCATAAGCCTGGCCGCTTAGGTTCGCGATGGCCGGGGACGGCTGGCCCGTGTAGGTCGTCCGAATGCTGCCCGTGCGCAATCCGGCGGCGGCGGGAGCGAACATCACACTCACCTGACAAGTGGCGCCGGCGTTGAGGGACGATCCGCAAGTAGTGTTCTCGGAAAAATCGCCCGAAGCGGATACGGAAAGACCTGAAACAGGTTTTGCGCCACGATTCGTCACCGTTAGCGTGGCGGGCGCAGTCGTCGATCCAACCTGTGCAGTGGGAAACTCGAGCTGGGCAGGTCCGACACTGACTTTACCGGTTGATTGGGGGAAAACTGGGTTGGCAGCCAGGACAATTAATACCGGAATGATCCGGCGGAACTTGATATTGATCGCCGCTCTATGATTGCCGGAAAGGGACCGATTATTTGGTTTGACGTGCATCGTAAACACCTTTGTAGGTCTGAAACTCTGTTATAAATTGGGATTCTATGCTGTCTGGTTGTAATTAAATAGATGTCATGTGTTTACTATCTTTAGTCAATGTAAAGTAGCAGATGAGTGACGTTATTAAGATAGTCCCGGGTAAGACGGTATGAATCAGGTGTTAACCGAAGTTATCATGGCAAGAGCCATTGACACTTCGCCGAATCGAATGTTACTGGTAAGAAGAGGAAAGCTTCTGCGGATCGAGTCCGCCTTGACGTTCGCCAACCGGGTCTAAAGGATCGCCATCCCAATGGCGAGGGTAACTATAGTCACAGGAATGCCCGCCTTGGCGTAGTCCCAAAAGGATATATCGACTTCGCGCCGGGCGCGCTCCACAACAATCATATTTGCGAGCGAGCCCAAAATCGTAAGATTGCCGGCTAAAGTGGACGACATGGCCATCACCAGCCAGGCATGCCGCGGATTGCTCATATGCGTTAACAAGGGCTTGAAAACCAGGACCGCCGGTACGTTGCTGACAATGTTTGAGAGCAGGGCGGTCCACGAGCTAAGCACCACGGTCCGGTCGAGGCCGAAACGCGTGGAGGCTCCCAGCAGGTCGGCCGCCAGGGCTGCCCGCTCCACGCCGGCGACCAGCACAAAAAGGCCGATGAACATCACCAGCAGGGGCCAATCAATCTCGCGGTAGACCATCTCGGGCCTTACCCGCCGTGTGATGAGCAGCAGGGCGCCGGCCACCAGCGCAACTTGGGCCACCGGCACACCCGCGAAGAAGAACCCGATCATGGCCACGGAAATCAGGAGCGATTTCCAGAGCAGTACGCGATCGATCCTAATTGACTGGTGCGCGACTTCCATGGCCGGCTCCTGCCGAAACTCGCTGCGGTAAATGAACAGCAGCAGCAGGAAGAGCGCCACCAGTCCCGTTAGCGCGACCGGCGAGAGCGCCGCTGCAAAGGCGCGATAGCCGATTCCGGAGAAGCTTCCGATCATCATGTTCTGCGGGTTTCCCGTGATGGTGGCAGCGCTGCCTATGTTCGCCGCCATCGCCACGGCCAGCAAATAGGGCAGCGGATTACGCCCCAGCCGCCTGGTGATTTCGAGCACCAGAGGCGTAAGCACCAGGCACATCGTGTCATTCACGAAAAAGGCGGAGAAAAATCCGGAGACCACAACGATGGAAGCCAGCAGCACGGCGGGGCGATGGGCATGCTCTACTACCCACCCGCTGATTAAGGTGAAAAACCCGGACAGCCGGAGATTGGCGACCACAATCATCATGCCGAACAAAAGAATGATGGTGTTGTAATCGATGGCCGCAAACGCCTGCGGAAGAGAGAGTGAGCCGGAGCCAATCATCAAAGCTGCTCCGATGATGGCGGCTCCCGTGCGGTCCACGCGAAAGCCCGGCAACCGGCCGACCGCCAGCACCAGGTATGTCAGCAGGAAGATGACGACAGCGGTCAGCAAGGGCTTTCAGGCCATGATAGCAACCGGCTTGCCGCGGATTAGAATGGATGTGACAACCATGCGCCAATATTGGCCGTTTCTGGTCCTGATTTTCGTGCTTGCCACGGCGCAACAGGCAGGCTCACAAAACCAGGCCTCGGAGCTCGAAACAAAGGAAGCGCCCGCGAAGTTTACGTCGCGCGTGAACCTGGTTACCGTAACGGTGGTCGTCCGCGATCGTAACGGCCACGCGGTTGGCGACCTGACCAAGGACGATTTCAAGCTGTTGGATAACGGCAAGCCGCAGGTAATCGCAAAGTTCTCCGTCGAGAAGCCGAATGCTCCGGTTGTTTTGGAGAAAGAACCGGGCGACTTGGAAACACATCTGGAAAATAATCCGCGGGCCCCTGACACCGCGGCGCCTCCGGCCATGGCGGACCACTTCGGCGCTTACCTGTTCGATGACGTGCACGCGAAATTCGAAGACCTGGCACGCTCGCGGGATGCGGCCGCGCGTGTGATCGTGGATATGCAACCGGCGGACCGCGCGGCGATCTACACCACGTCCGGTCAAATCACGCAGGACTTCACCGCCGACAAAGCCCGATTGCAGGATACCCTGGCGCGGTTGCGGCCGGCGCCGGTTGCCGGCGGGCTTGGCCATGGTCTGGATTGCCCCGATATCAGTTACTACATGGCGGATCGCATTGTGAACCAGAATGACCCGATCGCGATCCAGGTTGCGCTGGCGAATTATAAAGCGTGCAGCGGAAATCCTTATGTCACGGCGAACGAGCTGATGGGATTTGCGGAACAGGCATTGCGTTCCGGCGAGCATGAGACCCGGCTGAACGCCAGCGTGCTGCAGCAAGTCGTCCGGCGCATGACGGCTTTGCCGGGGGAGCGCGCGATCGTGCTGGCTTCCCCCGGTTTCCTGGTGACCTTCGACGACCAGCCGTTCATCACCGAAATCATCAGCCGCGCCATCCGCGCCCGGGTGATGATCAGC
>Ga0335078_10018734_pt1 | contig 10291 bp, 10 predicted proteins | sample Lox_Sample_32_FD_206711 | JGI IMG/M metagenome (GOLD analysis project Ga0335078, IMG submission 206711) | Soil microbial communities from Loxahatchee National Wildlife Refuge, Florida, United States - Lox_Sample_3.2 | ecosystem: Environmental > Terrestrial > Soil > Wetlands | place: USA...
GGTCACCGCCGCCAAGCTCGCGGTCGGCGAAGGTGCATAACACGCCACGCCGGCGGCCTGGGCGGGCGGTGGCGCGTCGTACGCACTAGAGGGGGCCTGACTGGCCACGCCCCCGGATCTCGGCGCGGAGTGGCGCGTCACGCACACAGGGGTGGCGCGACGGGGCAGGACCAGGGCCTCGGAGCGCGAACAAGGCAGCTGTGGAGAACCAGATCCGCCGGATGCATCTGGAACGGCTGTCGCGCGAGGACTGGATGCTCGCCGGCCTGGCGGCGGTGCTCGCGATCGATCTGCTCCTGCTGCCGTGGTTCTCGTTCGGCGCGACGATCAACGTCGGGTCGGCGATCGTGTCGATCGGCGGGTCGCTGACGGCCGTCGACGCCCCGGACGCATGGCTGGGCGTGCTCGCGGTGCTGGCCTGCGCGTTCCTGATCGCGGACCTGGGGTTCGAGCGGCTCTCGCCCGAGACGCGGCTGCCCTCGCTCGCGGCCGACCGCGAGACGACGCGGTACATCCTGGCCTGCGGCACCGCGGGGCTGATCGTGCTCAAGTTCCTGTTTCACATCGGGCGGTTCGGCGAGCTCGCGCTGGGGTTCTGGCTTGGGCTGCTGCTCGTGGCCGGACTGGTCGCGATGACCCGGCGTGCCCGCCGCCCGGCGCCGACCGCTGCGGCGGCACCGGAACCCGGCCGCAGCGTCTAATCTCGGCCCCCCATGGACTTCGACCCGTCGAGGCTTCGGCGAGGCGAGCTGCTCGCCGGCGCCGGCGCGGTCCTGCTGCTGGTGTTCATGCTCGCGGGCAAGTGGGCCGGGTCCCAGTCCGGCTTTCAGACGCTGGTCACCCTGCGCTGGCTGATCTTGGTGACGATTGCCGCCGTGATCGGCCTGGTCGTCCTCCAAACGACCCGCCGCGCCCCGGCGGTGCCGGTCACGATGAGCCTGATCGTCACCGTGCTCGGGATCATCACCGTGCTGGCGCTGATCTATCGGGTGCTGATCAACCCGCCGGCGCAGCAGCACGCCGCCGCCTACCTCGGCCTGCTCAGCGCGATCGCGCTCGCCTACGGGGGATACGTGTCCCTGCGGGAGGAGGGCATCGCGCGCCGGGACGCGCCGCGCGACATCCCGATCGTGCGGCCGGGCGCCGAGAACGGCTCCTAGAATGGCCGAGGCATGCTTGACAAAGCCCAGGTTCTCCACGTCGCCCGCCTCGCCCGGCTCGAGCTGAGCGACGACGAGGTCGATCGGATGGCCGCTGAGCTGTCCCACGTCCTCGACCACATCGAGAAGATCCGCGAGCTCGATCTCGAGGGCGTGCCCCCGACATCGCACGTCGTCGACGTGGTCAACGTGCTGCGCGCCGACGAGCCGACGCCGCCACTGCCACGCGAGGTCATCCTGGCCGCCGCTCCCGAGCCGCTGAACGACGGCTTCGGCGTCCCCAGCCCCGGCGCCCAGTGAGCGACCTGATCGACCTGACGGCGGCCCAGGCGGCCGAGCGGATCGGCGCGGGGGAGATCGACCCGGCCGAGCTGTTCGAGGCCTACCGGCAGCGCGCGGCGGCGGACGAGCTGAACGCGTTCACGTGGGTGGCCGAGGCGCCCCCCACCGGCGATGGCCGCGCCCAAACACCGCTCAAAGGCGTGCCCATCGCGGCCAAGGACCTGTTCTGCACGGAGGGAGTCCCGAGCCAATCGGGCTCGAGGATCCTCGAGGGCTACCGCCCCCCGTACACGGCGACGGTCATACAGAAGCTGGCCGACGCCGGCGCGCCGCTGCTGGCCAAGACCAACCAGGACGAGTTCGCGATGGGCTCCTCGAACGAGAACTCCGGGTTCGGGCCGGTGCTCAACCCGTGGGATCGCCGGCGCGTGCCGGGCGGGTCCTCGGGCGGGAGCGCGGCGGCCGTCGCCGCCGGGCTGGCGCCCTGGGCGATCGGCACCGACACCGGCGGGTCGATCCGCCAGCCCGCGGCGCTGTGCGGGATCGTGGGGCTGAAGCCGACATACGGCGCGTGCTCGCGCTACGGGATGATCGCGTTCGCCTCCTCGCTCGACCAGGCCGGGCCGCTGACCCGCGACGTCACCGATGCCGCGCTGATCCTGAGGAACACGATCGGCCGCGATCCCCACGACTCCACCTCGCTCGAGTTCCCCGGGACGATCGAGCTGCCCAGCGCGGAGGACCTGAAGGGCATCCGGCTCGGCGTGCCCGAGGATCTGACCGGCGCCGAGGGCGGAATCGAGCCCGGGGTGATGGACAACTTCAAGCAGACCCTTGCGCTCGCCCAGAGGCTTGGCGCATCGATCGAGCCGTGCCGGCTGCCGCATGCCCCGCACGCGCTGTCGGCGTACTACTTGATCGCCCCCGCGGAGGCATCCGCGAACCTGGCCCGGTTCGACGCGGTCCGGTACGGGCTGCGGGTGGCGGGCGACGAAGACCTGACCACGATGTACAGCCGCACCCGCGAGGAGGGGTTCGGGGCCGAGGTCAAGCGGAGGATCATGCTCGGGACCTATGCGCTGTCGAGCGGCTACTACGACGCGTATTACGGAACGGCGCAGAAGGTGCGCACCAGGATCGCCGATGACTTCCGGGCCGCGTTCGAACGGTTCGACTTCATCGTGACGCCGACCAGCCCGTGCACGGCGTTCGAGCTCGGCTCGAAGACCGACGATCCGCTCGCGATGTACCTGAACGACTTTCTGGCCGTCCCGATGTCGCTGGCCGGGATTCCGGCCATCTCGATTCCGTCCGGGCTGAGCGACGGACTGCCGGTGGGCTTCCAGCTGGCCGGTCCGGCCTTCAGCGAGAGCCGCCTGATCGACGCGGCGTACGCGCTCGAACGGGCGATCGAGTTCGATGGGAGTCCCGCCCGTGGCTGAGTACGAGCCCGTCATCGGCCTCGAGATCCACGTGCAGCTCAATACGCGGACGAAGATGTTCTGCGGCTGCCGGCTGTCGTCGGGCGATCCGCCGAACATCCACACCTGCCCGACCTGCCTGGGGCTGCCCGGCGCGCTGCCGGTGGTCAACGGGCGGGCGATCCACTTCGGGATCATGATCGGGCTCGCGCTGGGGTGCGAGATCGCCGAGCGCTCGCTGTTTCACCGCAAGAACTACTTCTATCCCGACCTCCCCAAGGGCTACCAGATCTCCCAGTACGACGTCCCGCTGTGCCTGGGCGGCCACCTGGGCGACGTGCGCATCCACCGCGTGCACCTCGAGGAGGACGCGGCCAAGTTGAACCACCTGGGGACGAGCGGCCGGATCCATGGGTCGGACCGCAGCTGGGTCGACTTCAACCGCGGCGGCACGCCGCTCGTGGAGATCGTCACGGAGCCCGATATCCGCTCGCCCGAGCAGGCGCGCGAGTGGCTGATCCTGCTGCGTACGACGCTGCGCCAGTTGGGTGTATCCGACGTCGACATGTCCCAAGGGTCGCTGCGCTGCGACGCGAATGTGTCGATCCGGCCGGCCGGCACGACCCAGCTCGGCACGAAGACGGAGCTCAAGAACATGAACTCGTTCGCGTTCCTGGAGCGGGGTGTCCGGGCGGAGATCGAGCGTCAGGAGCGACTGCTCGCGGCCGGCGAGGAGGTTGTCCAGGAGACGCTGCACTTCGATCCGGTCAGCGGGAGCCTCACCCCGCTGCGCTCCAAGGAGGAGGCGCACGACTACCGCTACTTCCCGGAGCCCGATCTCGTCCCGCTCCTGGCCACCGAGGAGATGGTCGCCGCCGCGCGAGCCGACCTGCCCGCCGAGCTGCCGGCGGAGCGCGCCCAGCGCTTCGAGCAGAAGCTCGGGCTGCACGCCGACACGGCGAAGCTGTTCGCCTACCGGGCCGAGCTCGGCGACTACTTCGAGCGTGCGCTGGCCGCCGCCGGCGCGGACGGCGCCCGCAACGGCGACGGGGCGCTCGAGCCGGCCGAGCTGTCGAACTGGATCCCGCAGCTCGTCGAGCGAATCGGGTCAGACGCCGATCCGGCGACGAGCAACGTGACGCCGGAGAGCCTTGCGACGCTGGCGACGATGGTCAAGGCCAAGGAGGTCAGCCGGGACGCGGCGCGCGAGGTGCTCACGATGCTCGTGCAGGAGGGCGGCGATCCGCGGGCGATCGTCCAGCGCGAGGGCCTGGGCGCGATCACCGCCGAGGACGACGGCCTGGCCGAAATCGTCGATCGGGCCATCGCCGCCGATCCCGCGGCAGCCGATCAGGTTCGCTCGGGCAACATGAAGGCCATCGGCCCGCTCGTCGGCTTCGTCATGCGGGAGACGAAGGGACGCGCGGACGGTGGCGAGATCACTCGCCTGATTCGCGAACGGCTGAGTTCTTAGGGGCTTCGGCCTAGTTGAGACGGCGCGAAAGCCGTCGCACCACGAAGCCGGCGCCCAGCAGCGTTCCGCCGCCGGCGATCAGCAGGACTACGTCGAGGCCGGTGAACGGCAGCGTCCCCGAGGAAGTCGTCGTGGTGTCGCCGGTCGTCACGGTGCCGTTACTGACCGACGAGCACGTCTGCGGGTTATAGGCCTGACAAGTGGAGCTTGCTGCAACAGCGATACCCGGGATGGCCAACAAGGCCAGCACTCCGAGAACCCCTACCAGCGCTGAGATGCGTTTCATGAATCCCTTCGTTCGTCGCGGAACCCCAATACCGCCCAAATCGTACAAAAGCTGCCGACACCACGCAAGGGGTGGCTAAGCCTTTGTAAACATCCATGATCTTGCGGAGTCATGGTAATAACGCGCAAAGTGCGGCCTCGTTTGCGAAGCGAGCACTCGCGGTGATGAGAGTTGGCAAGGCTTGAGAAGCATCGGAACGGAGCAGGGTAGCGGCCCCGGCGGCGGCAACCTCATAGCGACAGCGCGAGCAGCTCCAGCGCCGCCACCGCGGTGAGGGGATGGGCGCTGTCGACCTGGTCGAGGGCGCGGGTGATCACGCCCTCGCGGGGATTGAGCGAGGCCGCGACGTTGAAGTCGTGACGGGCGGTGGCTCTGTCGCCCTGCTCGGACGCGGCCAGACCAGCGCCGAGCCACACGTACCAGCCGCGGGGATCGCGGGAGATTGCCTGCTCGAAGCGCTGAGAAGCGGTGGCGAAGCGGCTGGTGGAGAGCGCGATCGTGCCGGCGAGGCGGTCGGGGTCGGCGCTCAGCGGGTTCAGGTTGGCGGCCGTGCGCAAATCGCTCAGGGCCTGGGTGGGATCGCTCTGGGTGACGTCGCTGGCCTGGGACAGCTCGCGCACCGACAGGTAGGAGAACCCGAGGACGACGACGGCGGCGAGGAGGGCGACGGCGCCGGCGACGGGAATCCCGACCCCGACGCCCCGGCGACGGGGCGCGTTCGCGGGTGCATCGGGGGTGTCGGACGCCAACGAAGGCGACCGAGCGCCCAGCGCCGCGGCCACGGCCACGAAGCCGAGCGCGGGCGCGGTCAGCGCCGGAATCTCCCAGAACCAGTCGATCGACCCGTGGACCAGCCACACGACGAGCGGCAGGAGGGCGGCGCCGGCGACGCCGGCCTCCAGGCCCCCGCGGCGGCGGGATCGCAGCGCGGCCACAATCGCCGCCACCATGAACACCGCGAACAGCGAGAAGCCGACGAGACCCGTGTGGGTCAGCAGCCGTAGCTCGAGGCTGTGCGTCCAGGCGGGCTCTTCGGTCGTCTGCCGGTGCGCCACGTAGTACTCCGCGTAGTTGTCCTGACCGAGGCCGCCGACGGGATGGGCGGCGAACGCGTCCAGCGAGACCCGCCAGAAGTCGTAGCGCCCGCTGCCGACGGCGGTGAAGTGCGAGCCCGTGCGCGCACCCGGCTGCGAGTTCTCCTGATGGCTGAAGCCGTGCCACTGGCGCGAGATGAAGCTGCCCGGGTGACCGTGGCTGACCGCGAGTCCCCCCACGAGCGCGGCGCCGACGGCGAGCACCACGGCGAGCGAGCCGAGTACGCGCCGGCGCGCGCGATTGGGCGGACGGGCCGGCATCAGCGACTCCCCCCAGGCGATCAGGGTGGCGGCGACGAAGGCAAGTCCGCACAGCAGCACGGCGGAGTGCCCGGCCTCGCGCGCGGCGTGGGTGAGCGCGGCGCCGGCGGTCGCCTGGTACACGTGCAGCAGGCGGTGCACGATGGCGAGCGTCGCCAGCGCCGGGATCACCGCAGCGGCGGCGACGCGCAGACGATCGGGCACCACCGCGATCGCGAGCACGAGGACCAGGGGCAGGGTGAACAGCCAGCCGCGGCTCTGCACGATCACCGCGAGCTGCAGCCCGGCGCAGGCGAATCCGATCAGCGCACCGCGGAGCAGTCCCGGCAGCTCGCGTCGGGCGGCCAGGGCGATCGCGACGAGCGCCTGGACCGTGAACAGCGCCGCGGTCGAGTTGAAGTAGCCGGTCGGTGCCGACAGGCGGCCGTCGATCACCAGCGCGTCGACGTGGTCGCCCGAGGCCATGCGCAGGAGCAGCACGACCCCGATCACGCCCACTCCGAGCGCGAACACGAGGAGTGCGATCAGCGCGCCGCGCACGGTCCACGGCAGCACCAGCATGGTCGCGAACACGAGCAGGTAGAGCAGCGCCCGGTTCGACCCGGCCAGCGCGTCACCCGGAGAAGCCGCCCAGCTGATCGATAGGTACGACCAGGCCACGTAGAGCGCGAACGCCGCGAGCGCCACCATCGCCGGGCGTGAGAGGCGGATCGAGCGCAGCCCGCGCGCGATCACCACCGACGCGAGCAGCGCCACCAGGACCAGCGCCCCCCAGTACCAGGTGTCGGCGTCGTAGCCGCCGTTGTGCACGGCCCACACGAGCATCAGCGCCACCACGATCAGCCCGGGGATGACCCAGGCGTAGTCGCGGAGCGGGCCGAGGAGCTCGCTCGCGCCGGCGCGCCGGACGGTCGGCTCCTCAGTTACGGGCGCTGCCGGCATGGCGGTGGGTCAGGCCGGACCGGCCGCGCCAGCCGCCAGCAGCTTCGTCAGGTGGCTCAGCACGAGATCCACCTCCGCCTCGCCGTAGTTCGACGAAAGCGGTAGCAGCAGGTGTCGGGCGGCCAGCGCCTCGGCCTGCGGGCACGGCGGATGATCGCCATAGCCGCTGAGCGCGGTGAGCGCCGGGTAGCGCGTGGTCTGGATGCCGCGAGAGTCGAGCTCACGGGCGATCCGATCGCGGTCTTCGGGGGTGTCGAGGAGGATCGCGAACCCGAAATGCGAACCGCGCTCGACGTCCTCGTCGGACCATGGGATCGTCACCCCGTCGGCGCCGCTCAGCAGGGAGCGATACCGGCGAACCTGTTCGCGGCGCCGTGCCACGTCGGCATCCAACCGGGGCAGGCGACTCAGGCCGAGCGAGGCGCGCGGCTCGTCGAGGCGGAAGTTGAAGCCGACGTCGACCACGTCGTAGCTCTCCGCGTGACCGCGGTGGCGGTCCCACGTCATCGAGGTCATCGCGTGCGAGCGCAGGGACCGCGCCTTGGCCGCGAGGGCCTCGTCGGCGGTGAGGATCATGCCGCCCTCGCCGACCGCCAGTTGCTTCTTGGAGAAGAACGAGAAGCATCCGGCGAGGCCGACGGTGCCGGTCAGACGGCCGGCGCGGTCGCGCGCCGTGATGCTGTGGGCGCAGTCCTCGATCAGGAGCAACCCGTGCTCGCGGCAAAGGCGCTCGAGCGCCTCCAGATCGCACGCGTAGCCAAGCCAGTGGGTGGCGAGCACCGCGCGGGTGCGCGGACCGACCAGACGCTCGGCCTGGATCGGATCGAGGTTCGGGTCCTCGGGTCCGACCGAGTCGACCAGCACCGGGCGGGCGCCGGTGTAGCGCACGGCGGCCGCGCCGGCCACGAACGTCATCGCGGGGACGAGCACCTCGTCGCCCTCGCCGAGGCCGGCCGCGAGCATCGCGAGGTGCAGAGCCGCCGTGCCAGAGGACACCGCCACGGCGTGCGGCACGCCGAAGCCCTCGGCGAACACGACCTCGAACTCTCGCGTGCGCGGGCCCATGGTCAGCCAGCCGCTCTCGAGCACCCCAAGGAAGGCCGTGATGTCCTCCTCGCTCAGCTCGAGGTCGGTCAGGGGCAGCGCCCAGGTCATCCGCCCAGCTCCTCGGCCAGGGCGGCCACGACGCGATCCTGCTCGGCCTCGGTCATGTGCGAAAACAGCGGCAGGGTCACCTCGCTGCGCGCGGCCAGTTCCGTCCTCGGCAGCGAGACGCCGGGGCAGCGGTCGCGGTAAGCCGTGAACTCGTGCACGGCGGGATAGAACAGGCTCGTCTGGATGCGGTGCTGCTCGCGCAGCGCGATCCGAAGCGGTCCCTGGCGCGAGGCGTCTTCGAGCATCACCGGCATCACGTAACAGCACGAGGTGCCGACGCCCTCGTCGGTGAACGGGACGATCAGTCCCGGCACGTCTTCGAGCAACCGGCGGTAGCGAAGGGTCAGCTCCTGGCGTCGCGCCACGTCTTCCTCGAGCCGGCGCAGGCGTGAGAGCAGCAGGGCGGCGCGCGGCTCGTCGATGCGGTAGTTGAAGCCGAGGGCCGTCACGTCGTAATCCTCGGGCGCCCCCTCGTGCCGGTCCCAGCTGCCCCGGGTCATGGCGTGGCTGCGCCGCGAGCGCGCGAACGCCGCCACCTCGGCGTCGTCGGTGGCGAGCAGTCCGCCCTCGCCGGCGGCCAGGACCTTGTTCGAGAAGAAGCTGAACGCGCCGGCCACGCCGAACGTCCCGAGGCTCTTGCCGCCAAGCGTTCCGGTCGGCGAATGGGCGGCGTCCTCGATCAGCGCGAGGTCCCGCTCCGCGCACAGCTCGGCGAGCTCATCGACCGCGGCGGCGTAGCCGCCGAAGTGCATCGCGACCACGGCCCGGGTGCGCGGCGTAATCAGCTCGCGGACGTGGGCCACGTCGATCACCGGCTCCTCGAGGCTGACGACGTCGGCGAACACGGGGGTCCCGCCGGCGTAGATGACCGCGGCTGCGGTGGCGGCCATCGTGTAGGAGGGGACGATCACCTCGTCGCCGTGGCCGATCCCGGCGGCCAGATAGGCGAGGTGCAGCGCGGCGGTACAGCTCGACACGGCGACCGCATAGGTCGAGCCGATCGAGCGGGCGAACTCGGCCTCGAACTCGAGCGTCCGCGGGCCCATGGTCAGCCATCCCGAGCGCAACGTCTCCGCCACGGCCTCGAGGTCCTCCTGCGTGACCTGCAGGTCGAAGACCGGTATCAGACCGCTAGGGGATATTTCGGTAGCGCCCATCGAACGGGTCCCCAAATCGATTCTGCTCCAGCGCGTCGAGCACCTCGGCGATCCCGTCCGGAACGATCATCTGCGTCTCGAAGCCCAGCGCGGCGCGGATCTTGTCGAAGCTCACCTTGTAGTCGCGCGGGTCCTCGTCGCGGCGCACGTATTCGACCTCGCCCCGCTCGGTCTGCTTGCGGATCTCCTCCACCAGGTCGAGCTTGCGGTAGTTCTCGCCGGAGCGCCCGACGTTGAAGACATCGCGGGCCACGCGGTCGGCCGGCGCGTCGAGCACGGTGCGCACGGCGCGGCCCGCGTCGTGCACGTGCACGTACGGGCGCCAGAACTGCTCGCCGAACACCTCGAGCCGACGGTCTGCCCACAGGTCGCGGGTGAACTCGTTGACGGTGAGGTCGAACCGCATCCTGGGCGCGACCCCATAGATGGTCGCGAAGCGCAGGCAGACCGGCTCGAGGCCAGGCGCATCTGATCCGAGTAGCGCCTGCTCCATCTGGACCTTCTGCTCGGCGTAGAGCGACACCGGGGAGAGCACGCCGGTCTCGTCGATCGGCGTGGTCGGGTCGGCCATCCGCCCGTAGTTGGAGCACGTAGAGGCGAACACGAACCGGTTCACCCCGAGCCGCGCGGCGTCGCTCACGAGCGCGCGGGTGCCCTCCACGTTGACCTCCTGCGAAACCGCCGGGTCACGGGCGCAGGCGGGGTCGCCGACGATCGCCGCGAGGTGGACGACGGCCTGGGCGCCGTCTAGCGCCCGCTCGCGCGCCTGCGGATCGCGGACGTCGCCGCGGATCAGCTCGACGCCGGCCCGTTCCAGCTGATCGGCGATCCCGGATTGGTCGTGCAACAGGCTGTCAAGCGCCCGCACGCGCCGCCCGGCCGCGGCCAGGTCCAGGCACAGTGGCGTGCCGATGTAGCCCGCGCCGCCGGTGACGACGACGACGTCGCCGCGTGTCTCCGTCGCGCCCACGGTCAGTTGTGCTCCGAGCGGGGATCGGCGATCTGGTCGAGCTCGTCGGGCACGGGTCCTCGCACCGCTCGCCCGACCCGAGGGCTGCG
>Ga0335078_10018736_pt1 | contig 10291 bp, 9 predicted proteins | sample Lox_Sample_32_FD_206711 | JGI IMG/M metagenome (GOLD analysis project Ga0335078, IMG submission 206711) | Soil microbial communities from Loxahatchee National Wildlife Refuge, Florida, United States - Lox_Sample_3.2 | ecosystem: Environmental > Terrestrial > Soil > Wetlands | place: USA: Florida...
AAGTCGATTTGGGTCCCGTGGGGGACGATGTCGAAGCTCTTGAATTGCATCAAACGCTCAGCCTTGCCGTGTCTCGACGCGTGAACCAATCCACGATGACGCGCGTGACCACGATGGAGGTGAACATGGAAGCGAGCAGGCCGATGATGAGGGTCACGGCGAAGCCCCGGACCGGGCCCGAGCCGTACTGCATGAGCACCACCCCGGCCACCAGCGCGGTGACGTGGCTGTCCACGATGGTCCAGAATACCTTGTCGTAGCCCTGCTCCACCGCTTGTCGAACGGTCTTTCCGGCGCGCAGCTCCTCGCGGATGCGCTCGTTGATGAGCACGTTGGCGTCGACCGCCATGCCGAGGGTGAGGACGAAGCCGGCGATGCCGGGCAGAGTCAGGGTCGAGCCCAGAAGCGACATGATGGCAAGGACGAGAAGGCCGTTCTCCACGAGGGCGGCATCGGCGATGAGCCCGCTGCCCCGGTAGTAGAACAGCATGAAGATCATCACCGCGGCCAGCCCCACCAGGGCGGCCACGGTGCCGCTGCGAATGAGCTCGGGCCCGAGGGTTGCTCCGACGGTGCGCTCCTCGAAGATGGTGACGGGCGCCGGCAGGGCGCCGGCCTTCAACACGAGCGCGATCTCGTTCGCCTCCTCGTACTTCTCCTGGTAGTTCCGCCCGGAGCCCAGCGTGATCTGCCCGTTCGTGGCGATCTTCCCCTGGATGTAGGGGGCCGTCTCCACCACGGAGTCGAGCACGGTCGCCATGCGGCGGTGCATGTTCTCGGTGGTGAGCTTCTCCATGAGCCGTCCGCCCTCGGGCGACATCGTGAACACCACCACCGGCTCGCCGACCCCCTTCGAGCTGTCCACGGAGGGACGCGCATCCGAGATGTAGTCGCCGGTGAGCTCGGTCTTCGCGTGGAGCAGGTACGTCCGGTAGTAGTGCTCCTTAATGGGGCCCTGCCCCACCGTCACCTCCCCGATCCCGATCTCCTGCTCCCGCGAGATCTTGGGCTTCAGGAACTTGTCGATGGTCGCTTCGATGTCCTGGCGGCGGCTCGCTGCCGCGAAGGTGACCTGCCGTTGCGTGCCGTTTGGCAGCTCGACGGTCTCGACGAGCCAACAACCCGGCTGCGGGAGCGGCAGCTGTAGGCCGTCCGGCCCGCTCGGGCAGGGGGGCAGCTCGGTCCGGATGGGGTCGAGGACCGTGGAATCGTCGTCGGTGATCTTGAACTCGAGCTGGGCAGTGCGGCCGAGGAGCTCCTTGGCCTTCTCGGGGTCCTTGAAGCCCGGGAGCTGGATCTGAATCTGGTTGTTCGCCTTGCGCTTGATGTCGGGCTCGGAGACGCCCCACTTGTCGACGCGGTTGCGAATCGTCTTCTCCGCTTGCTCCACCGCCTTGGCCTGGAAGTCCTGGATCACCTTGGGGCGGAAGGCGAACCACACCGCGCCCTCGGGGGCCCCGGCCGGCGCGGAGAGCTCTGCGCCGTAGCTGTCCAGGACGACCTGCTCGACGCGCTTGAGCTCGGAGGAGCGGACCTCGATCTTCGTACCATCCGCCGAGGGAGCGCTGGAGGTCGCGGGAACGCCCTTCTCCTTCAGGAAGTCGAGGACCTCGTCGGCGCGCCGCGCCACCTTCGCCTTCACGGCACGATCCACGTCGACGCCCATGGCGAGGAGGATGCCGCCCTGGAGGTCGAGGCCCAGGTTGAGGTGCTTCCGGGAGTTCGGCGCCCAGCCCGGGATGGAATCCTCGTACTTGGGACCGTTCCGCTCCGAGGGGGGAAGGCGGAAGTAGTACCAGCTCGGGACGAGTTGATAGACGGACAGGAGGGCGACCGCCACGATGAGCGCGAGCCGCCAGTACCAGGTGCGATCCATCTACTTCTTCTCCTTCGCGTCCTTGTCCGCGTCGCCCTTCTCGGACCACACCGCGGCAACCTGCGCCTTGACGAGGCGCACCTTGGTGCCGCTGCCGATGTCCAGAGTCACGGTCCGGTCGTCGACCTGGAAGATCTTTCCGATGATGCCGCTGTTCGTGACCACGTCTTGGCCCTTTTGGAGCTGACTCACGAACTCCTGGTGCTTCTTCACCTGCTTCTGCTGCGGGCGGAAGAAGACGAGGTAGAAGACGACCGCAATGAGGATGAAGGGGACGAGCGTGACGATGGGGTTGGCCTGCCCACCCTCCGGCGCCGTCTGTGCCTGGAACGCCGTCAGGATCGAGTGCATGGCTGCTCCGTTTGTGGGAAAAAGCGCTGTCTTTTAGCCATATTTTCTGCCAGGAGGCAACCGAAAACGGGCTACCGGACGGGCGCTCCTCGACCCTCAACCGTCCAGGCCGCGCTGGTATGCCTCGAGGCGCCCGCTTCGAAAGGCCGCGAACCGCCCCTCGGCGACGGCCGCCCTCGCGCCCTCCATGAGCGAGAGGTAGTAGTGGACATTGTGCAGAGTTTGGAGCCGCAAGGCGAGCAGTTCCCCCGCCCGGAACAGGTGGCGGAGGTAGGCCCGCGAAAAGGTCCGACAGGTGTAGCAGCCGCATTCCGGGTCCAGGGGCCGCCCGTCCTCGGCGAAGCGAGCGTTGCGGATGGTCAGTCGCCCCCGACTGGTGAAGAGGAGCCCGTTCCTGGCGCACCGCGTCGGGAGCACGCAATCGAACATGTCCACCCCGGCCGCGATGCCGGCGAGTAGGTCCTCGGGGGTCCCTACCCCCATGAGGTAGCGAGGCTTCGCCCGCGGGAGCTCGGGGGCGTGGCGGGCGACGCCCTCCCACATCTCCTCTGGCTCCTCGCCCACCGCGTAGCCGCCGAGCGCATAGCCGGGCAGATCGAGGGCCGCAGCCTCCTCGATGGCCCGGCGCCGGAGGTCGGCGAACAGCCCGCCCTGGGCGATGCCGAAGAGCGCCGGGCGCTCCCCGTACGGCGGCTCCGCGGCGAGCCAGGCCTCCCGCGATCGGACGAGCCACCGATGGGTTCGGGCGAGAGCCTCCTCGTGGTAGCGCCGCTCCGACCGAGAGGGGGGGCATTCGTCGAAGGCCATGGCGATGTCCGAGCCCAAGTCGAACTGCACCCGCACCGACCCCTCCGGCGAAAGGAAATGGCGGGAGCCGTCGAGGTGGCTCTTGAAGGTCACCCCCTCCTCGGCGATGGACACGAGGGAGTCGATCGTCCCCTTCCGCGCCCCTCGCAGGCTGTAGACCTGGAATCCGCCCGAGTCCGTGAGGATGGCCCCGCCCCAGGACATGAAGCGGTGCAGGCCGCCCAGGCGCCGAACCCGCTCGTGCCCGGGGCGGAGGTAGAGGTGGTACGTGTTCGCGAGGACGAGGCGCGCGCCCGCCGCCGCGAGGTCGTCCGGGGAGAGCGTCTTCACGCTCGCCGCCGTCCCCACGGGCATGAAGACCGGCGTCTCGACGGCGCCGCGGGGCGTCTCCAGGCGCCCTCGCCTCGCCGCCCCGTCCTCGGCGAGGAGTTGGAAGCGGATCACCGGCGCCGTTTCTCCCGGCGCGCGCCCGTTGTCAAGCGGTGGGTTGGCCGGCGCGCCCGAGGCCCGGGCAGCCTCGCTAGGCGGCCCGGGCGCCGGACTTGGCCACCTCGGCCACGAGGTGCTTCCAGGCGCGCGCCCCGCGCCCCTTGGGGACGATGCGGACCCCCACGGTGCGGTCCACGGAGCCGCCGAGCGCGTTCCAGCACACCACCGCCCGGGCCGAGGGTGCGAAGAGCCCGTCTCCGAACCGGAGCGTCACCAGGCTCCCGATGGGCGGCAGTTCACCCGGCCACGACAGCGAGCAGCCGCCCTCGGAGATGTTCACGGTCTTGGACGGGAAGGGGGCCTTCCCGTCCGCGGTGACGGTGATGAGCCGCTGCGCGGCGAACCGGGGAGCGCGCTCGCGGAAGCTCACCGACTCGCCCCGCGCCGCCATGGCAAGGAAGCGAGCCGCCGGGATGCTCGCCTTGTCGAGCGCCAGCTCGACGCCCGGTGGAAGCGAGGGGCGGCCCACGCGCCGGACGAGCGCCACCTTGCCGAAGAGGGTCGCCCGGATGGTCTGGCCGTAGATCCCGATGCGGACGGCCACCTCCTCGCCCACCCTGGTCTCGGAGAGGGCCGGCAGGAAAAGGGAGCCGGCCTGGGCTCGCCAACCGGACAGGAATTGAGCGGGCTCGAGGTTCAGCGCGACGCTCTGCATCCCCCTGACAACCCCCATGCGTCGGTATAGTAAACGACGGAGCGCCCCGCTCCCATCGTCAAATGGGTGTTCACAGGACGGCCATGGCGTCGCCATAGCTGAAGAAGCGGTACCGCTTGGCGACAGCTTCCCGGTACGCCTCGAGCACTCGTTCGGTCCCCGCGAAGGCGCACACGAGGGCGAGCAGGGTGGAGCGCGGGAGGTGAAAGTTCGTGACGAGCCCGTCGACCGCGCGAAAATGGAAGCCGGGGAGGATGAAGATCTCCGTCCGGCCGGCGCCCGGGCGGACCCCGCCCGCGGAGAAGGCGCCTTCCAGCGTGCGCACGGTCGTCGTCCCGACGGCCACGACCCGGCGCCCGCGCGCCCGCGCCTCCGCAAAGGCGCGAGCCGTGTCGACCGGCACCTCGTAGCGCTCCGAGTGCATGCGGTGGTCCTCGAGGCGATCGGAGCGGACCGGCAAGAACGTACCCGGCCCGACGTGAAGAGTCACCTGGGCCCGTACCACCCCCTTCCGGTCGAGGCGCTCGAGGAGCGAAGGGGTGAAGTGGAGGCCCGCAGTGGGCGCGGCCACGCTCCCCGGCACGCGGGCGATCACCGTCTGGTAGCGCTCCGAGTCGAGAGCGGAAGGGTCGCGTCGGATGTAGGGCGGGAGCGGGATGCGCCCCACGCGCTCGAGCGCCGCCTGCAACTCGGCGCCGCCCCGGTCGAACCGGAGCACGAAGAGGCCATTTCCCTCCACGGCCTCGACCTCGGCCGAGAGGTCCCGGAACCGGAGGCGGGCCCCCACCCGTACCGGCTTCGACGCCTGCCCGATGGCCCGCCAGAGCGACCCGGCCTTGTCCAGGGGCTCGACGAGGAGCGCCTCGCATCGCCCGCCGCTCTCCTTGTGCCCCAGCAGCCGCGCCGGCAACACGCGGCTGTCGTTCAGGACCAACAGGTCCCCGCGGTCCAGGAGGTCGGGGAGGTCCGAGAAGCGCAGGTCGACGGCAGCGCCTCCGCCCCTCGGCAGCGCGAGCAGTCGCGCGCCGTCCCTGGGCTCGCAGGGGGCCTGGGCGACGAGGTCCTCGGGCAGCTCGTAGTCGAGCTCGGCGACGCGCATGGCTTGCTGCGACGGCCCGTCCGCTCCTCGGCGCCGACGGGTCGGCTCAGTACATCCTCACGATGTCCACCCCGGGGTAGTAGTAAAGGAGAATCTGGCGGTAGCTCGCCCCGGAGCGGGCTCTCCCGGCCGCCCCCCACTGGCACAGGCCGGCGCCGTGCCCGGCACCCCTGCCCTCGAAGACGAAGCGGCTGCGGCCGCCCTGGATCCTGAAGGCGAGGGACGGCAGGCGGTCGTACCCCAGGCGCCGCCGGAGCTCGGCCCCATCGAGGAGGGCGCGCTCCCCCTCCCCCTGCACCTCGATCTTCGACGCCCGCCCGGTGGGCGAGCGGCGCACCACCCGCGCCTGGGAGGCCGGACCGTGGAGGCCGGCCAGCTGCCCGAGCTCGGCCGCCGAGAGGACGAGCTTCCAGCGATAGCGCGGGGACTCCCGGCAGAAGTCGCAGCGCACCGGCTTCAGGTAGGGTTCGTCGCGCCCCAGGGCCTCCGCGCCGGACTCGGTCTCCCCCCCGCAGGCGGAATGAAAGTAAGCCTCGGCCGGCCGGTGGTTGAAGACGAGCACCTCTCCGGCGGTAGCAGCGGCAGCCGAGCGCGCCCGCGGGTCCACCGCGCCCGCACCCGGGTACACCTGATCGAGGACGGTGGCCCCGAGGTCGTAGTCGAGCCCCAGCTCCCGCGCTTCAAGCTTCTTCCCCACGGCGAAGGTGCGGGCCGCCACCGCCTGTGCTCGGAGCGCCCCCGCCGGGAAGGAGGGGGGCATCTCCGCCCCCGTGACGGCGGCGACGTAGTCCTCGAGCGGCAGGACGTCGATGACCGCGAGCCCGTCGAGCCCGCGACGCACCTCCACCGCTCCGGAGAGATCGCGACCGCCGCAGCGAATGGGGCCTCGGCCCGAGAAGAGCACGCCGGCCCCGGTCACAGCCTCGCCGTTGAGAAGCAGCTCCCCGCCGGTCAGGCGCAGAAGAGCCTTCCCATCGGGAATCGGCTTCTCCGGCGCGTCCTCCCGCAGCGGTGTGGCCACCAGCCCCGGCCCCGAGACCTCCGCCTCTAGCTGCCCGGTGCGGACTGCGATGCGCACGACCTCTTCGGCGCGCGCCACCGCGGACCCACCCGCGGCGGCGGCGGCGGCCAGGAACCAGAAAGCGAATTTCCGGGCCACGCCTCCCGCTACCCCCCCGCCGCCTCGGCCCCGCGCCGCGCCGCGCGGACCTTGTGCCAGACGAAGGCCGCCGCCGCGACGAGGGCGAGCAACCCGATGGCGGCGTCGAAGCGGTGGAAGGCCGCCTTGAGGCGCGGATCGGTGTTCCATCGCTCCCCGAGCTTCATTCCCACCCAGGCGAGGCCGGTGCACCAGGGGAAGGAACCGACGAAGGTGTAGGCCACGAACCTCGTCATGTTCATCCGGGAGACGCCGGCCGGGAAGGCGATGAAGGTGCGGATCACTGGCAGGAGCCGAGCCCAGAACACCACCGCGGCTCCGTGCCGCGCGAAAAGCCTGTCGGCGAGGTCGAGGTCGTGTCGGGAGACGAGCACGTACCGGCCGAACCTCTCGATGAGGGGCCGTCCCCCGAATAGGCCGAGGTAGTACGCGGGAACCGAGCCGACCACGCAACCCAGCGCCCCGAAAAATCCGGCGCCCAGGAGCGTGAACTGGCCCTGGTACACGAGGTAGCCGGCGAACGGCATGATGATCTCGGAGGGGAGCGGGATGCAGGCGCTCTCGATGGCCATGAGGAGCACCACGCCGGAGTACCCGAGGCCCGAGATCACGGAGGTCGTGAAAACCGCGAGCGCACCGATGATCTTCGCCGCCATTCTCGCGTTCCCTTCCCGCCGCTATGTGCAGCGATAGAAGACTTCGTCGTAGGGACAGGAGCAGTCCGACTCGGGGGGCTCCGGGTAATAGACGGGCTCTCCCCGCCAGCTCCGCAACCAGTGGCCCGGCGCTCCTCCCGGCTCCGCTACGGTCCCCGAGGGGCCCGCCGGCGGAGCGGAGGGGCCGCCCGGCCCGATGAGGTAGCCGGGCTGCAGCGTCACCTTCCCGGCGCCCCCGGGCAGGTCCACCGCCAGGTAGGGGACGGCGAGCCCGCTCGTTCGGCCGCGCAGCTTCTCCAGGATGGAGACCCCGCAGGAGAGCGGCGTCCGGAGGTGCGCCGTGCCCTCGGCCAGGTCGCCCTGGTGCAGGTAGTAGGGGCGCACCCGGAAGGTGAGCAGGCGCTGGTTCAGGTCAGCGATGGTGCGGGCCGCGGAGTTCACCCGGCGCAGCAGGACCGTCTGGTTCTCGACCGGCAGGCCCCGGTCCACCAGCCTCTCGCAGGCCGCGCGGGCCTCCTCCGTGCACTCCTTGGGGTGGTTAAAGTGCGTCACCACGAACAGCGGGGCGAAGCGCCGGAGCAGCCGGGCGAGCTCGTCCGTGATTCGCATGGGGTTGACGACCGGTGCGCGGGTGGCGACCCGCAGGATCTCCACGTGCGGGATGGAGCGCAGGGCCCCGAGCAACCAGGCCAGGCGCTCGTCGCCGAGCGAGAGGGGGTCGCCGCCGGAGACGAGTACGTCGCGGATGGCCGGGCGGGCGCGGATGTACTCGATCCCCTCCTCCGCCGTGGGCCGGTCGAAGGCCCCCTCCTCGCCGCCCGTGATGCGGCGGCGCGTGCAGTGACGGCAGTAGGTGGCGCAGTGGTCCGACGCCAGGAAGAGAACGCGATCCGGGTACTTGTGGACGACGGCGCGCACCGGCCGGTGCTCGTCCTCGCCGAGCGGGTCGCGCAGGTCCCCGGCTGCCTCCTCGCCCTCGGCCGCCACCGGGATGGCTTGCATGCGAACCGGGCAGAAGGGATGGACCGGATCCATGAGCGCTGCGTAGTAGGGCGTGATCCCGAAGCGAAAGCGACCGGCCGTGCTGCGCAGGCCCCGCTCCTCCCCGGGGGTGAGCGCCACCAGCCTCTCCAGTTCGCCGGCAGCCCGGAGCATGTGGCGCTGTTGCCAGCGCCAGTCACTCCAATCCTGGGGGGAGACGCCGGGGAAACGCTCTTGATTCTCGATCATGGACCTCCCCGGGGGGCGGACCCCGGAGCGGGCGCAACGTACCGGCGAGGCGTGCCGAAGTCAAACGCGCGGGATGTTCCTCGGACGGCCGGTCTTGGGATCGGGGGACGCCGAAAGCGTGTGGCCGGGACGCGGTTGAGTTATTTAGTTCTGGAGGCGGTCTCGGTGCCGCCGAAGGAGCGGCGTCATGTCGAGCCTCCCGCAGCTGCAGGGCGACGAGCGGCCTCCGGTCGCACCGGCGAGCGGTGCCAACGGCTGCGGCGCCAACGGGCACGACGCCACCCTCTCCGCGGCCCAGGCGCCGTCGCAGGAGATCCGCCCGCCTCCGACGGTGGCGGCCCGCTTCCAGCCGGGGCCCCGCTCGATCTGGGGAGGCGTCCCCGACGCAACCTGGAACGACTGGCGCTGGCAGCAGCGCGAGCGCGTCACCCGGCTCGACCAGCTCGAGAAGGTCATCCGGGTGACGCCCGACGAGCGGCAGGCAGCGCTGGAGACCGAGCAAGACTTCCACATGGGCATCACGCCCTACTACGCGGCGCTCATGGATCCGGAGGATTCGCACTGTCCCGTCCGCCTCCAGTCCGTCCCCACCATGGGCGAGACCCTCATCGCCCCCGCCGACTTGGAGGACCCGCTCGCGGAGGAGCGGGACATGCCGGTGCCTGGGGTGACGCACCGTTACCCGGACCGCGTGCTCTTCTACATCACCCACAACTGTCCGGTGTACTGCCGGCACTGCACCCGCAAGCGCAAGGTCGCCGACCCAACGAGCGCAGCGGCCCGCACGCAGGTGGAGAACGGCCTCGACTACATCGCAGCCCATGCCGACATCCGGGACGTGGTCGTCTCCGGTGGCGACCCGCTTTCCCTCTCCGACGAGAGGCTCGACTACATCCTCGGCCGCCTGCGCGCCATCCCGCACGTGGAGATCGTGCGGCTGGGTACTCGCAACCTGGTCACCCTGCCGCAGCGAGTGACGGACGACTTCGTCTACATGCTCCGCCGCCATCAACCCGTCTATGTGAACACCCACTTCAACCACCCCAAGGAGTGCACGGCGGAGGCCTTCGAGGCGGCGCGCAAGCTCGCCGACGGAGGCTGCGCCCTCGGGAACCAGATGGTGCTCCTCAAGGGGCTGAACGACGACCCGAAGACGGTCATGGAGCTCAACCACAAGCTACTGCTCATGCGGGTCCGCCCCTACTACATCTACCAGTGCGACCTGGCGAAGGGCATCAGCCACTTCCGGACCTCCGTGGAGGCCGGGCGCAAGATCATCCGGGCCCTGCGCGGGCACACCTCCGGACTGGCCGTCCCCCACTTCGTCGTCGACGCGCCCGCGGGCGGGGGGAAGATCCCGGTCAGCCCCGACTACGTCCTGCGCCACGAAGGGAAGAAATGGGTCTTCCGGAACTTCCGGGGTCAGGAGTTCACCTACTACGAGCCCTGAGGCGCGCCCACGCCGCCTTGGATCCGCGCCCTCCCCGGAAAAGGCGGGACCGCGCCGCCCGTTCGCCGCGGTCTTCCCGACCTCGCCCTCTCCTCGGGCGCCACGTCCGGGAGGTGGCGCCGCGCCCTAGACCGCTTCCGAGTTGAGACGATCGAGAACTTGCCGGGGATCCCCAGGTGTGATCGAACCTTGGGATGACCAATCCCTCGATCGACCTACGTCGGCGCCTGGTGCAGGCGTACCTGGCCAAGCAGAGCGGGACGTACGCCGAGACTGCAGAGCTGTTCGGAGTGGGACCGGCCACGGTCAGCCGCCAGCTGAGGCGGTACCGAGAGACCGGTGATGTTCTCTACAAGCCAAAGGGTGGCAACAATCCACGGCGGGTAGACCTTGCCTGGCTGCGCGAACACCTGCAGGCACACCCTGACGCGCGGCTCGTGGACCGGGTGGCAGCCTGGCAGCAGCACAGCGGCAAGCGCGTAGGCGTGTCGGCGATGTGGCTGGCCGTTCGGGCCTGCG
>Ga0335078_10018737_pt1 | contig 10291 bp, 4 predicted proteins | sample Lox_Sample_32_FD_206711 | JGI IMG/M metagenome (GOLD analysis project Ga0335078, IMG submission 206711) | Soil microbial communities from Loxahatchee National Wildlife Refuge, Florida, United States - Lox_Sample_3.2 | ecosystem: Environmental > Terrestrial > Soil > Wetlands | place: USA: Florida...
GCCGGCATCGAGCAACTGCCGCGCAGCCGCGATTTGCCCGCGGATGAAGGCCTTCTGTTCGGCATCGGCGCGCTGCTTTTCAGCCAGCTCCTTGAGTTGGGCCAAGCCGCGCTCTCCGGGGAAGCGCCGCAAGCCGTCCGCGATCTCGGCGAGGGCGGCATCGTAATCTTCCCGGCTCAGCGCTTCATCGACCTGACGGCCGATTCGTTCCAAGTCCTTGCGCCGCTGCTCCTGCTGGTTGCGGGTGACCAACTCCTGCACCATGGCCAGAAGTGTTTCGAGCTGGGGCTCGCGTGGAGCCTTCTTCACCGCATCCTGCAAGAGCGCCAAGGCTTCGTTGGCCTGAGCCGTATCCAGCAACTCCCGCGCAGCCGCGATCTGCTGACTGACGAAATTCTTCCGTTCTGCGGCCGCACGCTGCCGCTCCGCCAGTGCTTTGAGCTGAGCCAGCGTCCGATCGTTGGGAAACTGGCGCAACCCTTCGTCCAGTTTCAGGGAAGCGGTTTCAAAATCGTCGTGGTTCAGCGCGTCTTCGACTTCACGGCTGATCCGGGCCAGTTCCTTACGCAAATGTTCCTGCTCGCGCTCCGCAGCGATTTCATCGAGCAGGGCACGCACCTGCGTCCCTTGCGGGTCCAGCGCTTCGGCCTGTTTCAGAATGTTGACCGCGGCAGTTAGGTTGCGCGCACTGACTTCCTTGCGAGCCGATTGCAGGAGCGCCTCCAGCTGACGCTGGCGGGAACGTTCGACCCAATCACGATGAATGAGGCGGTAGAGGGCCTTCGCCTGGGTGTTATCGGAATTGATTTCGAGGGCTTCATCCGCGGCTTCCTTGGCCGCATCCAGGTCGCCGCGTTCGTGCGCTTCTTCTGCCCGTCGCAGCACCCGATTCAGCTCTTCGGCTCTTATTTTGGCTTCCCGCACCCGCTCATAGAACTTGCCCATATCGGGCGCCATGGTTTCGTTGGCGGCTGCCTGATCCAGATACTGCAGCGCCGCATCGAAATCTCCCCGGGCAAAGCTTTCCTCAGCATTGGCTTGCAGCTGCCGCGCCAACGCCCCAGCCTCTTCTTTCTCGATGGTCTGTTGCAGCTCACGCATCAGGCGGATGGCTTTGGTGTGTTTCTGATCGAGCTTCAGCAGCTGTTGCAGCCAGGCGCGGGCTTGCTTCCAGTTGCGTTTTTCCCAGGCCTCTTCCGCTTCCCGCAAGTGCCGGTTGACGAGGTCCTGCTTGAGCTGCTCATAAACCTGCAGTAAGTCCAGTGCCAGTTCGTCTGCCGTCTGGTAGCGCTCGTCACGATTTTTCGCCAGGGCGCGGAGAATGATCGACTCCAGCTCCTTGGGATGACCCACGAGAAATTCCGTCATCGGGGGCGGTGGTTCATGAATAATTTTCAGCAGCGTCGATGCGCTGCTGTCGCCTTCGAAGGGCAGGGAGTTGGTGAACAGCTGGTAGAGAACCACGCCCAGAGAGAAGATGTCGGTGCGGGCGTCGACCGAGCGCCCGTGAATCTGTTCGGGCGACATGTAATTCACACTGCCCATGATCTGCCCGGTGCGCGTCAGTGTGTTGCTGGCGACGTGGGCGATTCCAAAGTCCACTAGCTTGGCGCTCCCGTCTTTCAGAACCATGATGTTGCCGGGCTTGATGTCACGGTGGACGATGCCGCGTCCATGGGCATAGCTCAAGCCGCGGCACGCTTCAATCACGTAGTGAACTTTTTCCGCGGCGGAGAGCAGGCGGCGGGAAGTCAGGATCGAATCGAGGCTCTCCCCCTCGAGAAACTCCATTACCAGATAGGGGCTGCCGTCCTGGTCTCCGGTGTCATAGACGGTGACAATGTTGGGATGCTGCAGGCTGGCGGTAGATTGGGCTTCGCGGTAGAAACGCTTGAGGAGCTCCGGGTCCTCGGCGTAGCCCACGGTCATCATCTTGATGGCGACAAGCCGGTCCAGGCGAGGATCGGTGGCCTTGTAGACCACACCCATGCCACCACGGCCGAGAATGCTCAAGATCTCGTATTTGCCGATTTTGCTGAGCTGGTTCAAAGTTACTACTCTGTTAACGCGGGCGCGATCGCAAAACAGAGTAAGAATACGCCAAAGTGCTGCCCCGGGACTCCGCGCCAGTCAAGGCTTTTGCCGGCACCCATTCAGGTCAGATGCACGTTATGCGCCAAATCAGGGGAGGTTGGGTCGACCCGGTGGTTCGCCAGCCGAACCAATATAGCCTATCTGGCCATCCTCGGGGAGGACGACCTCACGGGCTCCGGGAAAAGGAGTGCAAGCACTTGCACATTTGGGAGGGCATAAAGCCCTCCCAACCAACCCCCGTTCGAGGCTTGCTTATCGCAGCTTGAGCTCGGGATAGAAGCTGAAGTTCGAGACTTCGATCTCATCCCCGCCCGGAAGATAAAAGCCAAAATTGCCGCTACTTAGGTTGTCGCCGGGCTGGCTCCAGGAGTCGAGGGTTACCCAGGCATTGCCTTGCTGAATCTGGTGAACGATTCGATTGGCCGAAACTGTCACCTGGAAAGTACGCGGCTTCTTCTTCTCGGTTTTGAACGGTACTTTTAGAGCTTCGGTGGTGTCCCCGTCGTGGACGAGGCTGCGGTAAAAATTATTCTCGTCCATCTGGAAGAGTTCGTAGTTCTTCTCGTCAGTGTAGTGGAAGAACCATTGCAGGCGACGCCCTTTATCGAGGATTGCGCTGAACACGAACGTTCCCGAAGCCGGCGCGGCCTTGAACAAGAGAAATCGTCCGCCCTTGTGCACGAACCATTCATTGTTCGGCCTCCAACCGGCGGGGTCTTCGAAATCCTGCATTCCGCCCGGAGCAAGTGAAAGCGGACCAATGGTGCGCACCTGCCCAGCGGCAATTTCCAGGGAAGCGGAACGAGTGAAATTTCCGTTATGCACAGTCAGTTCGTAGGTGCCCGGGGGCAAGCTCAACGCAGCACCGCTGGTCACCTTAAAGGTGTCTTTCCCGCGCGCCAGAACCACATTCGCATCCGCCGGCGTAAAAGCAATCTTCACCTGCCCTCCGGACGCTTCCAGTGCCGCCTCGGCGCCCAATGTCACCGTTCCACCGTCGGTGAAATGTTCTTTCAGGGTCTTGGCCTTGAAGCCCTCTTTGCGCAGCTCCAGAGTGTGATCGCCCGGGCTCACGGTATTGAACCCAAATGTTCCGTCGGGGCCCACCGCGCCGACCGAAGCATTATCCAGCAGCACCGTGCTTCCGGGCGTTCCGTTCTGAATCATGAGAGAAGCGACGTGCGGAACCGCTTGCAGGGTAAAGCTGAGCCGCGCCTGCTCACCTTTGTGGACCGAGACTCGCTGCTCCGGCGCATTCTGGAAGCCTTTCTTGGCGACACGAACCCGGTAGTCCCGGGGCGTCAGATTCGTGATCAGCAATTGCCCGTTGTGCGTGTTGTGCTTTTGCAACTGATCGTTCAAGTACACCTGAGCGCTATCTTCAGTCACTACCAGCAGGCTGCCGATGTTCTGATTGGAGAGAATGAAAACTGTGAGTGTCGGGCCGGGCTTCATCTCGAGGTCGAGAGTATGCAGATCGCCGCCGAGCTTCATCGCCAGCGAATGTGATCCAGCTGACACTCCGGAAACATCGGCGCCGTCTTTGCCGAAATCAATGCCTGCTTGCCCATCCACACTCAGGGTGCTCTTTGGGGTGCTGGAGGTGAGGTGTAACTGATTTCCGTTGCTGCTGACCACTACAGCTTCCACGCCGCGCGCATCCACAGCACTTTTCACCGAAGGCTGAGTTGCACCGTCAGTGCTGAAGGTGAAAGACACCTGCGACTGGGGAGCTGTGAACGTCACTTTGTGGTCACCCGAGCTCAGGTTTTGCGAGGACCACTCCGCGCCTTCCAGATCTGCAGCGGGTTGATCGTCCAGAGCAATCTTTCCATTCCCGATATCGGAGACAATGCGCAGTGCAGGCGCGGCGGGTTGCAAGGTCAATTCAATCCCGTTGGGCGTGCCCGGTTGCGCCTCGAGGGAGGTAGCGGCTGCCTGGTAGCCATCCAGTCGAGCTTCAATTTGATAGCTGCCGGGAGGCAGGCTCAGATCGAGGTCCGAGATGCCCCGGTTCTCGCCATTCACCAGGATCGTCGCCCCCGACGGGCTGGTGTGGACGTGGAATGGTAGTACAGCAGCTACGGCAGGCTGCGGGCGCGTGCGATGGCTGAGCTTGACGAGCGCAAGAGCGCCAATCAGGAGCACCACCAAAGCGGCCGCTCCAATGGTGATGGCCTTCACGGGAAGCGCGCCCAGATCCATCTTGGGCAACGACAATCGCTGCCCAAGACTCCGTGATGCACCGCCGCCCGCAGCTACCGGCACGTTCGAGGGCGCGCCACTGCGGACCACGCGAGTCGGGGTGCGGCCTCCCGGTCGAGGCGCTGTAGTTGCAACTTTGTCGAGGTCAAGGGGCGCAGGCGGAATCGGCGTCGTGCCCCGCGCCGGGGTAACAGCTCCGGGAGAAAACAGCCGGGTGGCGCTCTGCGAATCCGGTACTTCTGCAACTGGCGGGAGTTCGACGGCGGGCGGCTGCCCCGCTGCGGGTGGCCTGGCCACGACCGATGGCTTTGCGGTAATTGACGGTCTTGCAGCCGGGGGCGGGATGGGAGTGGCTCGCTTCGCCTCCGCTTCTCGCTCCCGCTGCTGACGCTGAGAGAGCAGCTCTTTTTGCAGGCCCTCCCGCATCTGCGCGAGGCGCGGGTCATTTATGTAGGTCGCAAGACTGTCTTCGACTTTTCCCAGGGCTCCCGCGACATTCCCCGCAGCCTGCATACTGACGGCTTGCAGCAAACACTGGTCAATCGCATGCTGCTTCTTGCGCTCCAGAACCACAGTGCGCATGCTCCGGGCCCCGGCGTGTCCGGGATTCAATTCCAAAGCTTCCTGAACCAACTCCTCCGCGCTCTTCCAGTCAGCATCGATAAGGCTGCGTGCCTGGTCGATGAGTCCGTCGCACAGCGCTAGGACGGTAACCGGGCTATTCGGATCCAATTGCTGTGCCTGCCGCAGCAGCTTGATGCCCTCAGCAAATTGCTTTTGCGAGCACAGCATCTGTCCCTCCCGCGCGAGATTCAGAGCGGGACTGCTAGGGCGCGCGGGCACGCTGGGCGGCTGCACTGGAGGACCGGTGGGCGACTTCATCTCCGCCGGCGGGGCGCTTGCTTGAGGATCGGTCGTGGACCGCTTGTCAAAGGTGCGGAAGAAGTTGTCGAAGGCCAGGCTGGTACTGGCTTCCTCTTTGACGCGAACTCGAATTTCCGGCCCGAAAGCACGCGCGCGCTGTGCCTCGGGAGGCTCGGCCACCTCTACCGGTTCGTTCCGCAACGCTTTGTCCAGCGCGCTACCGAAGTCTGCAGCGGAGGCAAAGCGATCTCCCGGCTGCTTGGCCATGGCGGCGCGCAGTACGCGGGCAATTGTTTCGTTGACTTGGGAGTTGAGCTCAGAAGCCAGAGGAGGGGTACGAGTGAGGATAGCCGCGATGACTTCCTCCTCTTTGGTGCGGCGAAAGGCCTGTCTCCCGGTCAGTGCCTCGTAGCAGATTACGCTCAGCGAAAAGATGTCGGAGGCCGGGGAGACCGGCTTGTTTTGCGCCAGTTCGGGAGACAGATAAAGAGGATTCCTTTTGTTGTCAGTGCTGAGCAAACGCGACGTGCCAAAGTCGCTGACCTTCACCGATTCGTCATCCAGCAAAAAAATGTTGCTGGGCTTCAGGTCGCCGTGCACCAGGTCGCGCTCGTGCGCGGTCTGCAACGCCCGACACGCATCGGAAACAATCTGAATGGTCCGTTCCACTGTCAGCCGATGGCTGGCGGTCTGCATCAGGGTTTGCAGACTGGTGCCCGACAGCAGGGGCATTACGAAGAAAAGCTTTTTGGACCCGCCCTCTTCGAGTTCATTGATATCCAGAATTTCAAGAATGTTGGGATGCTTGATCAGGGAGAGGATGGCGCAGTCTTTCTTGAACAGCTGCAGCGTCACCGCGTCGGGAAAAACGTTCAGCAGCTTCAGCGCAACATCGGCGCCGGCCACCGTATCGTAGGCGAGATAAACAACCCCCGCGTCCCCCTGGCCGAGGACTTGTTTGATGTCGTAACGACCCGAAATGTTTCGCGGTACAACCGGAGTGGACATCGCATTCCCACCTTCAAGCAGGTCTGAGCATTCTTAATTCACGGGGGAACCGCAGCCCTGAAACGCTACCGGAGCAGGCAGCAAGCGCCTCCGAGAAGATCAAAGACCAGCGGAGACGACGATTCATCTTACTCCAAAAAATACCGCTGAGCGATAAAAATTGGCACGCCGCACATGGACTTTTGTCTGTATCAGGTTCATATTGTGAAGCTCACCGGAAGAGTCGGCCCGGATGGGGATTGTGGCAAGTTTTCCAGGAGTTGGCGATGGCAAAGCCCTTCGATTTTGGCGAGATTAACCTGACGGCAGGGGCAGAAGATTCTCCTGCCACGCTGAAATCGGATACCCCTTTCTGTGTCGCAATCCTTGGCGACTTCAGCGGCCGAAAAAGCCGCGGCGTCTGCGACCCGGGTTCAATTGCCAGCCGCTCTCGGATCCTGATAGACCGCGACAACTTTGAGGAGGTGTTTGCCAAGCTCTCGCCCGAGATCCGCCTGCGCATCGATGGCGCCGGGGCCTCCGTAAATCTGCGATTCTCTGAGTTTGAGGAATTTCATCCTGACCGGCTCTTCCAGCGCGACCTTTTGTTCCACCGTCTCCGGTCCATCCGCTCACGGCTGCAGGATCCCGCCAGCTTCGCAGTCATCGCACAGGAACTCGGATGGGTCTCCGGCCAGCCGATTCAGCCAAAGGACGCTGCCAGCGAGCCTAAGCCTTCCCTGGCCTCGTCCACTCGAAGTATTGCCGGAGGCAACCTGCTCGACCAAACCATCGAGCAGACGGAAAAGCGCGCGCCTGAAGAGGAACCGAGACGCCCCGACGAACTACAGGCCTTTGTACGGCGGGTCACCGAATCCCATCTGGTTGCAGCACCTGATCCGCGCCGTACCGAACTGACGGACGCGATCGATCGCGCCATCAGTGCGCAGATGCGCGCGGTATTGCGCACGCCCGATTTTCAAGAACTGGAGGCGGCTTGGCGAGCCATGTTTCTAACGGTTCGTCGAGTCGAGACCAGTTCGCAGCTCAAGCTCTACCTGGTCGATGTCAGCAAGGAAGAGCTTGCCGCCGATCTGGGCTCGACGTCTGACCTTCTCTCGACCGGCATCTACCGGTTATTGGTTGAAAAGAGCGTCGGTACACCGGGCGCCGAGCCATGGACGCTGATTGCGGGCGTTTACACTTTTGGAAACGATCGCCACGATTTAGAACTGCTGGGTAGATTGGGAAAGATCGGTGCGACCGCGGGTGCGCCGTTCCTGGCTGCAGCCAGCCCGCGCCTCCTGGGTTGCATCTCTCTTGCCGCCACGCCCGACCCGCGAAACTGGACAGAGGATTCAAACGGCGCCTGGGCGGCATTGCGGCAACTGCCGGAATCCGGCGCCATCGGTCTGGCCATTCCACAATTTCTCCTGCGACTTCCTTACGGCAAGAAAACCGACCCGATCGAGTCCTTCGATTTCGAAGAGATGCCAGACACGCCGGTGCACGAAAACTACTTGTGGGGCAATCCCGCTTTGGTCTGCGTCATCTTGCTCGCGCAATCATTCAGCGAATACGGTTGGGCGCTCCGTCCCGGAATTGTTTCCGAACTCGATGGACTTCCCTTGCACATTTACGAGCGAAACGGCGAGTCTGAACTGCAGCCTTGTGCCGAAGCTCTTCTCACCGAGCGGGCATCCGAAAGCATTTTGGAGGAAGGGCTGATGCCGCTGCTATCTATAAAAGGCAGGGACGCAGTTCGCCTGGCCAGATTTCAGTCCATTGCCGAGCCCTTGCGGCCTCTGACCGGCCGATGGGAGGGCTGAACGCGGCAAGCACCCGGCCCCCGAGACATTGCACGGCGCGCTTTGTGGGGAGTTGAAAATCCAGCAGTCTTAGGACTCTTGACTCCGTTTTCTCCTTGTGATAAACCAGTGCACCACTTGACTTTGCGTCAGGGGGCGTCTGACAACAGGCGTCGAGCCGGGCTCCGCCTTCAAGCAGTCCGCTGGCTTATTTCGAATCCAAGCGATAAGGAAGCAGGGCCGGATTTGGGGTGAGGCGTCCGACCGGGAGCTTTCCCGGAATCGCGGAGAGACAGGGAGAACCACATGGCCAAGCAAAGCACACAGCAAAAGTTGAGTCGAGTCCGCCCGCCTCGGGTTCACATCACCTACGACGTCGAAACCGGCGACGCCATCGAGATGAAAGAATTGCCGTTTGTAGTAGGAGTATTGGGCGATTTCACGGGTCAACCGGAGCAGCCGTTGCCCAAACTCAAAGAACGCCGCTTTGTCGAGGTCAATCCTGACAACTTCGATTCCGTGCTCGAAAGCATGAGTCCCCACCTCGCCTTTTCTGTGGAGAACAAGCTCAGCGAGGATCCCAACGCCGGCCAACTGAAAGTGGACTTACACTTCAAGAGCCTCGAAGACTTCGAACCGGAGCAGGTGGCCCGCCAGGTGAAACCGTTGCGGGAACTGCTGGATCTCCGCACCCGTCTGGCCGACCTGAAGGGCACACTGCAGACCAACGAAAAGCTGGATGAGGCCTTGCTAGAGGCGGTGAGCAAGACCGAAAAGTTGGATAAGCTGAAGTCCGAGCTTGGTGGCAAGGAGGAATCCAATGGCTGAGGTACAAAAATCAGGTGGCGCGCCGGCCGTAGCGGAACAGGTGTCGGAAGCCAGTCTTCTCGACCAGATCATTCAGCAAGGCCGCTTCACTGATAGCAGCGCGCGGGAGCGGGGCAAGAACCTGGTCAAGGAATTCGTCAACCAAGTACTGGAAGGATCGATGACAATCGGGCGCGACGCGGATCAGATGATTACCGCCCGCATCGCCCAGATTGACCACCTGGTCTCGCTGCAGTTGAACGAAGTCATGCACAACCCCGCGCTGCAGAAATTGGAGGGGACGTGGCGGGGTCTTCGCTATCTTCTCGACCAATCGGAAACTGGGACTCAACTGAGAATTCGCATTCTCAACGCTTCCAAAAAGGATCTTTTGCGCGACTTGCAGCGCGCTCCTGAATTTGATCAGAGTGCGCTGTTCAAGAAGGTCTACGAAGATGAGTTCGGCATCTTTGGCGGCGAACCCTTCGCTACCATCGTCGGCGATTACGAGTTCAGCAAACATCCGGAGGACCTGGAGCTGCTGGAAAAGGTTTCGCAGGTGGCAGCCGCGGCACACGCGCCGTTCATTTCCGCGGCCTCTTCCGAGTTACTGAACATGCCGAGCTATACCGGCCTCGATCAGCCTCGCGACATCGCCAAGATTTTCGATAGCACCGAGTATGCCAAGTGGAAGTCCTTCCGCGAGAGTGAGGATTCGAAGTATGTGAGCCTCACCTGCCCGCGCGTCCTGATGCGCTTGCCTTATGGCAAAGACACCAAACCGGTAGAGGGATTTAATTACGAGGAGGGTGTGGACGGAACCGATCACTCCAAATACCTCTGGGGAAACGCTGCCTACGCGCTGGCGGCCCGAATGACCAACGCTTTTGCGCAGTACGGCTGGTGCGTTGCCATTCGCGGGGTGGAGGGAGGAGGGCTGGTAGAAGGCTTGCCCTCGCACACTTTCCGCACCGATCAGGGCGACGTGGCCCTCAAGTGTCCGACCGAGATCGCCATTACCGACCGGCGCGAGAAAGAGCTGGCCGACCAGGGCCTGGTGCCGCTGGTGCACTGCAAGGGCACCGACAAGGCGGCCTTCTTCAGCATCCAGTCTTGCAATAAACCGAAGGTCTACGATCTTGATACCGCCACTGCCAATGCCCGCATTTCAGCGCAGTTGCCCTACATGATGGCGACCTGCCGCTTTGCCCATTATCTCAAGGCGATGATGCGGGACAAGATTGGCAGCTTCATGTCGCGGGAGGATTGCTGGCGTTACCTGAATCGCTGGATCGGCCAGTATGTGACGCAGGACGAAAAAGCCAATCAGGCGACCAAAGCCAAGTTTCCTTTGCGTGAAGCGCGCGTGGATGTGGAAGAGGTCAAGGGCAAGCCTGGGGTTTACCGGGCCATCACTTATCTTCGGCCACATTTCCAACTCGACGAGCTAAGTGTTTCTCTGCGGCTTGTGGCGGAACTGCCAGCCTCGGCGAGAAAATAGCTCCGCTTTCTGTGGCGGAGAACAC
>Ga0335078_10018739_pt1 | contig 10291 bp, 9 predicted proteins | sample Lox_Sample_32_FD_206711 | JGI IMG/M metagenome (GOLD analysis project Ga0335078, IMG submission 206711) | Soil microbial communities from Loxahatchee National Wildlife Refuge, Florida, United States - Lox_Sample_3.2 | ecosystem: Environmental > Terrestrial > Soil > Wetlands | place: USA: Florida...
ATGGGCTGCACGTCTGAAACTGTGGGCGCGGGGACAGATGCCGGACGAACTGCCGCGAGTCGATGGAGCGGCCGAGCCGCAAGCGACGCCACGCGATGTATTCGCCTACGTCATTCACGAAGGCAAAATTCGCGCCCCCGCCGGCGCAATGGCGTTGATTAAGCAGGTAACAGAGGACGGACGACAGATAGCCGAAGACAGATGACAGTGATCCAAGTCATGGCGGCTTCGCGTCACCCGTTCTCTGAACTTTGTCGTTCTGAAATGCTAACGGCCACGTCCGATTAGGTGCGCGTACATCCGGCGTCACCCACCGTAACCGTGGCCGTCCCGCAGCGGAGCCGTCAGGCTCGACGCCGCTGACACTCACGTAGTGGTCGCCGGGCATTTATGCAAGGCCGGCTTTGTGCCAGACTATGCACTTGCCTTGCCGTCTTTCCGCAGCAGAGGCCCGCCGCACCGTCGCGTTCGCAGGCCCAATCCGGGAGAGTGGAAATGACCATCGATCGACCAACAGATGAAGCCCGCATCCAGCGCGCGGTCGAAGGCGCACTCCACGAGCACTGGAAGCTGTTTCTGATTGAAGGCATCGTGCTTGTCGTGCTCGGGGCCGCGGCGGTGCTCCTGCCGGTGATCGCCACCATCACTTTCACGATTCTCATCGGCTGGCTGTTCCTGATCTCGGGCGCTGTTGGACTGGCGACGACCTTGTGGATGCGCCATGCGGCGCCCGGCTTCTGGTGGTCGTTGCTCTCCGCGATCATCGGCATTGTCGCCGGCATTTTGCTGCTGCTTTGGCCGGTTACCGGCTCGTTGTCGTTGACGCTGCTGTTGAGCGCTTTCTTCATCGTCGAAGGCGTCGCCTCGATCATGTACGCGATCGAACACCGCAGTCAGCTCAGCGGACGCTGGGGCTGGATGCTGGTGAGCGGCATCATCGATCTCATTCTGGCTGCCATCATCGTCGCCGGCCTGCCGGGCACGGCGCTGTGGGCGCTCGGCCTCCTCGTCGGCATCAATCTCTTGTTCGGCGGCGTGGCGCTGATCGGCATGGCGTTCGCTGCACGCAATCCGGCGTAAGCCGCTGCGTCGTCGCAGCGCACGGCGGCCGCCTGTCGCGTGGGGCGCCGTTGGTATAGCGTGTTGATCGAGAGCGCTGGATCTCAAAAGCGCGGTCCGGGGAGGGAAAGATGCAAACGTCGTGCAAAAGGACAGCACTTAACGTTTTAGCGCTCAGTCTGGTTTTGATCGCCGGCGCCGGCGCATCGACGGCCCGCGCAGATGAGTATCCAAACAAGCCGATACGGATCATTTCCGACTCCGCGCCCGGCAGCGCGGTCGATGTGACATTCCGTATCGTCATGGATCGGCTCGGCAAACAATTGGGCCAGCAGATCGTGCCGGTCGCTCAACCCGGCGCCAGCGGAGCGATCGCCGCGCATGCCGCAGCCGATGCAGTCGCGGACGGTTACACGCTGTTCGCCCCGGCGATCTCGCTGTTCATCACCTTGCCCGGCAAGGCGCCGAACCTTCCGCTCGTCCTGCCGCGCGATTTCCTCCCGGTGGCCTCGCTGCTCGATCAGCCGATGTTCATCTGCGCCGGCGCCAAATCGGGCATCAAAACGCTGCCGGAATTGATCGCGCGCGCCAAACAAAATCCCGGCCAGATTTCTTTCGCGGCGACCGGGATCGGCCGCATCACCCACCTGACCGGGCTGCTGCTGCAAACCCGCGCCGGCATCAAGATGCAGGTCGTGCCCTACACCGGCGGACCGGCGGCCGCGCTGGTGGATGTCATCGGCGGCCGGGTCCCGCTGATCATCGAAGGCTATTCCGGCCTGGCCGGCGCGATCCAGGCACACACGCTCGTTCCGCTCGCCGTCGCGTCGCGCCGGCGCCTGCCCGACTTTCCGGACCTGCCGACTGTGGCGGAGACGTTGCCGGGCTTCGCTGCCGGCGGATGGCAGGGCATTGTGGCGCCGCTTGGGACCCCGGCGGCAAACATCCAGAAGGTCAACGACGCACTCAAAAGCGTGCTTGCCGAACCCGATCTCGCCAAGCAACTCGGGCAGCGCGGCGCCTATGTCGACGCCATGACGCCGGCGGAGGTCACAGAATTCATCAATTCGCAGCAAGCGCAGTGGAAGCCGGTGCTGCAAGCCTTTGAGGCTAGCGTCAATAAGTGAAAGGATGAGGCTGGCGTCCGCTTTTGCGGTTCATGCTCGCGATTTCACGACTGCGAGTTTCCGCGGTTGCGGCGCGATCAACTCATATTGCTCGCGCGGACGCAGCTCGGTTTCGAGCGCGCTGATAACCCAATCGACTTGCGATTTGTCAAGCCCATGACGCAGATAGATGCCGCAGCGCACGCGCGGCAATTCTGGCAACGCCGAGTCGTCGGCGATGCGCACCTCATCGGTCAGCGCGCGCGTCGCCAGCACCATGACCCCCATTCCGGCGCGCACGGCCGCGATCCGAGAATTGATCTGCGAACTCACAAACGCGATCCGATAGCGTAGGCCCGATCGCTTCAGGGCCGTGATTGCAACGCGATCCGCAAAACTCCCCGGATAACTGACCAGGGGAACCGGCTCCGATGGATCGGTCCGAAATTCGCGTCCCTTCGCCCAATAAGCAGGCTCCCACCACTCCAAAGCAGTCCCGGGCGGTGTCCTGATGGGATCGGTCAGAAGCGCAACATCGATGTAGCCGCCCTCAAGCCCTTTCAGAAGAAGCAGACTGCTTAGATTGCGAAAGATGACCTCGTGCCCGTCCGAACAGCTCAGATTTTTAAAAAGCCGGGACAGCAGCGGCGTCGCGATGCTGTTGTGAATGCCGACCATGATCTGATTCGCCCGATGCGGCTTGACGTTGGCCAGCGAGAGAAGTTCATCGTTGATACCGAGGATGCGCCGGGCATTGTCGACGATGACTTCGCCGTAAGCGGTCAATTGCGGGCGGCCGGTCGAGACGTCGAATATTTCGCCCACAAACAGTTTTTGTAGGCGCTTGACCTGCAAACTGACGGCGGGCTGGCTTAATCCCAGTTCGCGCGCGGCTTTTGTATAAGATCCCATCTCGGCGATGGCGACGGCCGTGCGCAAAAGATCGATCGGAATGTTGCGATCGTCGCCTTTCCGCTGCATCTGCCGATCTCCCTGCGCACAGAACGCTGCACCGTCGGAGCGATTGCCAAAGGCCGAGACGCGCCTTCGTTGTTTCACTCCTAAGTAGAGTCTGCGCTACCATAACGGGTGTTGCAACGGATTTCCATTGTCGCGGCGCGGCATCCGGCAGGAATTGCATGCACCAGGAATGAAAGCGGATGCGGCCAACGCTTACAGGCGGACCGCTACGGTGCCACCCTCCGACCGTGGCCTTACCAATCGCCGCCGGAACCTCGGGGGGTCTTTTCCCTCTAGACTTGCAACCATTATGCATTCTAAAGTTGTAAAAAAGAGTCGCCGAGGGGGAATTCTCAGTGGTTGCGTTACGGCGTGCGGTCGCGACAGTGTTCGCGATCGCCTGGGTGGTAGCGTGTGCCGGTGTGGACAGCGCTGCGGCAGGCGGCGCTGAAAATTCTTCGTTTCTGCTGTTTTCCGGCACCGAGTTTTGGCGGTACGGCGCCTTTCTCTATGGCGGGCTGCTGTGGTCGCCTGCAGGTCTTGATGCCGATGGCTTCACGTTCAAAATGCTGCTCGGCGGTGGCAAATACTCATACATTTCGGGCGGGCTGCAGCAAAACATCGACGGTACTCAGCTGTCGGCCGCTGCACTGCCGGGCTGGCGCTTTGTTCGCGGCGGTCTCACCGTCGCCATTTTCGCCGGCCCGCTCGCGCAGGATTACCGGCTGAAACCCGCTGATCCCGGGAGCCGTCTGCATGGCTTTTACATCGGCGCGCAAACCGGGGCCGACATTTGGTATCAGCCGAACGCGCTGACCATGGCGGCGCTCAACGGCGCCATCGCCTCGATCGGACCAACCGGCTACGTACGCGCGGCATTCGGTTTTCGCCTCTTCGCCCCGGCGTTCATCGGCCCGGAGGTCGGCGAGTTCTGGTGTGCGGATTTCGAGGAAGTTCAAGTCGGTGCGCAGCTGACTGCGCTGCGGATCAATGCGATCCAATGGTCAATCGGCGGTGGCTGGGCGCTAACCTCCGACCAGCGTTCCGGTCCGTATCTGCGGCTCGGCATCAACGCGCGATACTGAGAAGGCTTACCCCTTCTCGTCGCAGGCCCAGGCGCGCACGACGCAGGCGTGGCCGCCGTATTGGTAGCAGCGCGACATCGAGGCGTTCTCGGCCCTGCCGAGATGCGAATTGATCGCCCAGCCATAAGGGCCGCACGGGTTTTTGGCGTCGATCGCCATTGCGGCGCAGCCGCGGCGTATCACGCCGATGACGCGGCAGGTGCGGCCCGAACATTTCTTCATCGCCGCGGCGCGGGCATCCGTCACGTTGCGAAAATCGAAGCCATAGCCATAGGCGCCGCAGGCGCCGACAGCAAACGCGCCGGCGGCAGCGGCACCGACGACGCCAACGATCAAGAAGCACGCCGTCGCGATGACGAGCGCAGAATTCCGTTGCAGATTGTGCATCAAGGCCCCTCCCCCCGAGGAACTCCGAGACGCTACCGGGGAAGGGTTTCCAGTTGGTGAATTGCTTACGCCTTTTCCAGCTCCGCCTTTACCGCCTGCAGCGCTTCCGGTGTGTCGACATCGGTGAGCGCAGCGTTGCCGGACAGCGGCACTTCGGTGACGGCTTCGGCATAGCGGCCGATGAGGTGGCGGGCGCCGACATCGCCCTCGACCGCCATCAGATCGGGAAAGAAGCGGCGCGACCACACGACTGGATTGCCGCGCTGGCCCGCAATGGTCGGCACGACAACGAGCGCGACCTTGTCCGGATCGAAGGCGTCGAGGAGGCGGTCGATCAGGGCGGCGTCGACCTGCGGCATGTCGCCGAGGCAGACGATCACGCCGTCGGCCTGCGCCGGCAATGCAGCGATACCGGTTCTGAGCGAGGTGCCCAATCCTTCCGCGAAATGCGGATTGTGCAAGAATTTGACCGGCAGCCCGGCGAGCGTCGCCTCAACCTGTTCGCGCTGGTGGCCGGTCACCACGAAGACCGGCCGCGCCCGCGATGCAAGCGCGGCTTCAACGACAATGCGAACGAGCGGCCGGCCAGCGATCTTTTCAAGAAGCTTGTTGGGTCCGCCCATGCGGCTCGAGCGGCCGGCGGCGAGGACGAGCGCGGCGATATTGCGGCCCGTTTTGACCGGTTCCTCGCGCGGTTGCGGGCGGGTGACGATCTCCATCAACAAGCCGCCGACGCCGAAGCCGGTAATGTCCTCACGCTCGACAGGCAGACCGGCGAGCAAGCGCATGAGCACCCAATCGAAACCGTTTTCCTTCGGACTGCGCGCGCAACCCGGCGCGCCGAGCACCGGGCGGCCGGCAGCGTTGCCGATCATCAGCAGATTGCCGGGATCGACCGGCATGCCGAAATGTTCGATGCGGCCGCCAATCGCTTCCACCGCCGCGGGAATAACGTCGCGGCGGTCGGCGATCGCGGAGGCGCCGAAGACCAGTGCGAGCTCGGCGCCCGCTTTGAGCACCTCGTCGAGCGCCCGCGCAAGCGCTGCACTTTCATGCGGCACCCGCCGTTCGGCGACGATCGTGGCGCCGGCCGGCGCCAGCCGCTCGGCGGTAATTTTCAGGGTCTTGTCGATCACTTTGGGCGACAGGCCGGGCAGGATCGTGGACACCACGCCGACCTTGCGGATGCGATACGGCGCCACCCGAATGAGCGGTTCCCTTACACCGGCCAACGCCGCGTCGCAGGCGTCCTTGCCGACGGCAAAGGGGATGATCTTGACCGTCGCGATCATCTCGCCCTCGACCACCGGCTTGTAAGCCGGGAGCGTGGCGAAGGTGATCGCCTCGTCGACACGATTGAGCTGGTCCACGGCTTCCTTGTCGACCACGAGAACGCCGGGAAATTTGGCGAACAGATTGGCGCGGCCGGTGAAGGCGCGATCGACATGGGCGCCCTCGCCCGCCACCTTGTTGGCGACCGCAGCGGCCGCTACGTCCTCCGACACATCGCCGGGCTCAAGCCGCGCCACGACGAGATCGGGAATGCCGGCGGCCTCCAACGCCGCGACCTCGGCGGCGCCGATCAGCGTGCCCTTCTTGAGCACCAGCGCGCCTTGGCGGATCGAATGCACGGCGGTCGCGCCGAGCGCATCCTTTGGCGCGACCGGACCGAATTTCATGACGCGACCCCGGCAATGGCGGGTTCCGCCTCGACTTCCTCATGCAGCCGTTCGGTGATCTGCGCCATGATCGCGACTGCGATCTCGGCAGGAGACACCGCACCGATATCGAGCCCGATCGGCGCATGGATGCGCGACAGATCGGCGTTGGTTTCGGCTTTCAGCCGCTCAAGGCGCCGCCCGTGAGTTTTCCGCGAGCCGAGCGCGCCGATATAAAAACAGTCGCGCGACAGCGCGTGGAGCAACGCCGGATCGTCGATCTTCGGATCGTGGGTCAGCGCGACAAAAGCGGTGTAACGGTCGACGTTGAGCGGCGGCAACGCCTTGTCGGGCCATTCGGCGATCACTTTCACGTCCGGAAACCGCTCCGGCGTGGCAAAGGCGGTGCGCGGATCGACGATGGTGACGTCATAGCCGAGCAGCTTGCCCATCGGCGCCAGCGCCTGGCTGATATGCACGGCGCCGGTGATGACGAGCTGCGGCGCCGGCACGTGCACGGTGAGAAAGACGCGGCCCTCCGCGGTCTCTTCCATGCCGCTTTTGCCGGTGCGCAGATGGTCGGCCAGCACGCTGCGCAGCGGATCCTTGGCAATGTCCGCGGCCTTGACCAGCCGCTCCTTGCCGCTCGCCACGTCGGTGACGACGATCACCGCGCGCCGCGCGGCGCGTTCGACGTTGAGGGTTTTCAGGAGTTCGAGTTTCATGGCTTTTCTCTGCAAGGTACCGTCATCCTGAAGCGGCCGCGCGAAGCGCGGCCCTCGAAGGATGCGGCCGAGGTACCCGGGCCGTCGCCCTTCGAGGCTCGCGATAGCGCGTCGAAGACGCGCGTAAACGCGCTAGTGGCTCGCACCTGAGGGTGACGGATCATCAATCCACTTTCTCGACAAACACCCGGATGGTGCCGCCACAGGACAGGCCGACCTTCCAGGCGGTCTCGTCGGCGACGCCGAATTCCAGCATTTTCGGCTTGCCGCTTTCGATCACGTCGAGCGCCTCGGTCACCACCGCGCCCTCGACACAGCCGCCGGACACTGAGCCGAGAAAATTACCGTCCCCGTCGATGACCAGATTAGAGCCCACTGGCCGCGGTGCCGATCCCCAGGTCTCGACCACTGTCGCCAGCGCTACGTTACGACCGGCTTTGCGCCAGTCCTCGGCTGCTTTGAGGATATCGTCGTTGGTTGAGAGCATATGAGCCTCCGTTGTCTGCTCCCTCTCCCTGCGCGGCGGAGAGAGGTGACCTTGCGCCCGCTGTATACGACTTAATATAACGCATCAGGCCACCTTTTGCATCCAGGCCTTGGGATCGCCGGCGCGATCGCCGCCATGGGTCAGCGCGGCGACCAGCGAGGCCATCGATTCGAGATTATGGATCGGCCGGAATTCGTCGACATGCGGCAGCATGGTGCGGATGCCGCGGGCGCGCGCCTCGAACCCCTCGAAGCGCAACAGCGGATTGAGCCAAACGAGCCGCCGGCAGGAGCGATGCAGGCGGTCGATCTCGAAGGCGAGCGTGTCGTCGGCATCGCGCTCGAGCCCGTCGGTAATGAGCAGCACGACCGCGCCTTGCGTGAGCACACGGCGCGCCCATTGCTTGTTGAACGCGCGCAGCGACGAAGCGATGCGCGTGCCGCCCGACCAGTCGGGCACGCTCGCCGAGCAGGCGGATAGCGCGTCGTCGGGATCGCGCTCGCGCAGGCCGCGGGTGACGTTGGTGAGCCGCGTGCCGAACAGAAAGGTGCTGACGCGCTTGCGCGCGTCGGTCAACGCATGCAGGAAATGCAAGAAGATCCGGCTGTACTGGCTCATCGAGCCGGATATGTCGAGCAGCGCCACGAGCGGCGGCGGCTTGGTCTTCGGCCCGATGAAGCGCAGATCGATGAAATCGCCGCCGCCTTTCATGCTGGCGCGCAAGGTGCGGCGAATATCGATCAGATGGCCGTGCGGATGAGGCGCGAGGCGCCGCGTGCGCACCTCGGCGAGCGGCAGCACGAGTTTCTTCATCGCCTCCTTGGCGGCGGCGATCTCGGCGCTGGTCATCTGCGCAAAATCCTTGCGCTGCAGCACCTCGCGTTCCGACACCGTCATGCGCGCGTCGAACTCGACCTCGCGCTCCTTTTTCAGCTTATCGTCGAGGCCGGAGAACAAGGCCTCGTGAACGCGCGTCGAGCCGGCCTGCGGCGCTTGCGGCTGTGACGGCGCCTGCGGCAGCAGCATCGCCAGCATCTGATCAATATAACCGCGGCGCCGGAAGAAAATGCGAAACGCCTGATCGAACAGCACCGAATGTTCGTGCCGTTTCACAAACACCGCGTGCAGCGTCCAGTAAAAATCCTCGCGGGTGCCGACGCCGGCGGTCTTCAAGGCTTCAAGCGCGTCGAGCACCGCGCCCGGCCCGACCGGAATCCCGGCGGCACGCAGCGCACGGGCGAAATAGAGGATGTTCTCGGCAAGCCGGCCGCCATCGCCCGCAGTTCCCCCATTGAAGGGGACGTCGCCTGGCGACGTCAGCCGGGAGGGGGGTGATGGGTCGGGCATATCTCGCATTTAGGTGTGCGCTTCGGCCCTGTCACTCGGGTCCGAACCTGTGCGCAAGGGTTACCGCACGCAGGGAGAGATGAACAAGCATCCCCGTTCTCGCGGCGCGTGTTTTGCCGCGCCCGAGGTCTGCCCAAGCTGTTCCCGAGCGGTCGCCTCCAAAAGGGGAGGCGGAGCGCCGAGAGACGCACCCACCGGATCCGCGCCGCACCAGAAGCGTGCGTACCTGTCTGGCGTTGGACGCGGCGAGCACCTTGCGCTAAGGCGCCCTCGCCTTTCGGCGCTCTACCGCGGCTCTTACCAGAAGCCTCGCGGCCTCTGGCTCCGGTCCGGTCCCGCGCTTCATGGCAGCGCCAACGGGGGTGTAGTCCCGTCCGCCGCCCGGGCAGCCAGCTCCTGGCAGACCGGCGTCGTGGCCGGCCGGGCGAGTTTCCGAACCGCCTCGGCAACAGGCTTACGAGGCCTATCCCGGGCACCGCTCCCGCTCGCATCAATCGGCCGTCACCGGTTGACGTCCCTTAAGACGAGCAGGATGGTGACCGTATGTCACAAATCTAGACGAAATACAAGGACAAAAGTCGCAAATAGTCGCTAATCACGATATCGTGTTGAGGCGCCTCGTTTGGCGCAAAGAGCCCTGCGCGGGGGCCGGCCTTTCGCTGGGGCCGGAACTTGTCCGGTGTTGTCAAATCGTTTCGCAATGTCGGCTTCGCTCCCCGATAGCGGACACGCAAGGGCCTTCGCTGCACGACGCGAAGTGCCATTGCACCTGCCGTGAGCAAGTGCAGCAATTGCACCATGCAGGCCAGCCTACTCGATCACCTCGTCGGCGCGGCGAAGGGAGAACCGACATTCACACCGACCAGTCCACGATGTATAATTAGAGCGTCCCGGACCCATCGTGTTGAGGGTTAGATGGACGACCCGCTCAGAAAAGCGAAGGAGAAGGCCACGGCGACCTACGATGCCGCCGCGGATCATTTCGACGACACGCCACTGAGTTTTTGGGAACGAATTGGAAGGCGCACTGTAACCAATCTGAATTTACCGATTGGCGCGAAAGTGCTCGACGTTGGTTGCGGGACGGGAGCCTCGGCACTGCCAGCGGCCGAAATTGTCGGGCCGAGGGGGTTTGTAGTCGGCGTCGATTTATCGGTACGCATGCTTGACCGCGCCCGTGCGAAAGCAACGGAGCGCGGCCTCCGCAACGTCGAGTTCCGTCTCGCCGACATGACATCGCTGGATTACCCAGACGGCCATTTCGATGCGGTTGTGAGCGTATTTTCGATCTTCTTTGTGCCCGATATGGAGGGCCTTGTCCGGGAGCTTTGGCGTATAGTGCGGCCCGGCGGCAAGCTAGCGGTCACCACATGGGGACCTCGCATTTTTGAGCCGGCCTATTCGCGTTGGCAAACGGCGATCAAGCGCGAGCGGCCGGAGCTCCATAGTGCGTTCAATCCGTGGGATCGCATTACCG
>Ga0335078_10018741_pt1 | contig 10290 bp, 8 predicted proteins | sample Lox_Sample_32_FD_206711 | JGI IMG/M metagenome (GOLD analysis project Ga0335078, IMG submission 206711) | Soil microbial communities from Loxahatchee National Wildlife Refuge, Florida, United States - Lox_Sample_3.2 | ecosystem: Environmental > Terrestrial > Soil > Wetlands | place: USA: Florida...
AGTGGGGCTACCAGAAGTTCGTCAGGCGGGCCAACGACTGGGCGATCGTCGGCGTCGCCGCCTACGGCGGCCGCGTCGCGCTCGCCTCCATGGGCGGCACGCCGCTGCGCGCCACGGCGACCGAGGAAGCGCTCAGGTCGGGCGCTTCCGTCAACGAGGCGGCCCAGCTCGCCGCCGAGGGCACCTCTCCCGGCTACGACTTCCACGCCGACGTGGACTACCGCGAGCACCTCGCGCGCGTCCTCACCAGGCGAGCCCTGGAGGGCAAGGTCGGCTAAACATCAGCAGAAACAGAAACGGGCAGCGCCGCCCCCAAGCGGTGGCGCTGCCCGTTTGCCGCCGTGACGCGCTGATGCGCCACGTGCCCGGCTCAGCTACCGGATCAGCAGCTGGATGCCGTGGATAACTGCCGTGGTGCTCACCACGAGCAGCACGGCGAACAGGACAACGATGAGCGCGAGGCCGATCTTGACCAGGCTTCGCCAGAAGACCGCCACGCTTACCGCGGCGATCAGTACCAGTACGAGTCCGGAGCCTTGGCTGCCCTGGGCGGCCGCGGCCGAGGCGAGTGCGAGCATTGTGTGCGCTCCCCACCAGATGAAGATGCCGTGAGGGCCGGCTCCAGGGGTCTCCGGGAGCCGGTGATGTGCACTCGTGACGCCAGCCGATACACAGGATTCCTGTACGCCCCTGTGGACCCGATTTAGGCTGTTGAGCTGGTACTTTCGGTCCTGGCACAGGATTGCTACGATCTTTCTCGTCACGATCTACGTGCTACCTTGATGTGTTTCGTGATCGCTGGGTCGATGCCCCACATCGGCCCAGCTTCTTTTTGGCCACGGCGGGCGGAGCCCGCGGCTGTGCCACGGCGGCGATTCCGCGGCACCGCAGCCGTTCTGTGCTGTACATTTGAGCCACCCTCTCCTAGGCTAGAGTCTTGGATTTTCTATTGTTCTCTACTGTTCTCTACTGCTATACAGTAGAGATTCATTGATAACAGTCGAATCCGGTAATGACCGTATTTCCAGGAAGCCGTCGCCCAAACCGTTGTTTCTACGACAAAAACCGCTGTTTTTTTCCACGCAATGTTGCGACATTCGTTCGCTGAAATCCCGCCATTCCCAGGCGCCGCAATGCCATGGAGGTGATGAGTCGTGCCGCCCGCTCCGCCTGCCCTTGAGCTGGCCCGTCGGCTGCGCCAGCTCCGCCTTGAAGAGTGGCCAGAGAGCAGTTTGACCCAGGGGGCGCTCGCGAAGGCGATCGGCGGAGGCGACTCGCTGTCGCCGGCGACCGTGGCCTCGTGGGAGAACCGGTCCGCCCCCAAGCTCCCCCCGCGTGACCGTGTTCTGGCCTATGCGCAGTTCTTCGCAACCCGGAGATCACTGGAACCAGAGCCTCACCTTGTGCGCGTCGATGGATTCACCGACGAGGAGACGGCTACTTACGAGGATCTCCGTGAGGAGCTACTCACGCTCCATGCGGCCGTGCGCGGCACGCCGGAAGCACAGCCGGTCGCGAGGAGATCCTGGCTTTTCACCGACGCCGGACCGCTGACGCTTATCTGCGCTCAGCTACCGGAGGCACAAGCGGGGCAACTGGCCAACCCGAACGACCTCAACTACACCGAGCTGCTGTCCTTTGCCGATATCACCTCCATGGTGGAACTGCACGGTCACATACGAGCAGAGAACCCGGAAATGGACGTCTTTTTCAAGTCGTCCCCCGAAGTTAAAGCCGATGACCTATCGGGGCACGTGGTAATCATGGGCGGTATCGGGTGGAACGAAGTAACTCGCCGGATTCTTGAGCTTACCCGACTTCCCGTGATGCAAGAGGAAGATCCAGCCATTCCGTCCGGCGAGGTTTTCGTGGCCAACATAGGTGGCAAAGTACACAAGTACCTGCCCCGGTTGTCTGGGGAGTCGAAGGACGGCCCGGCCAAGCTGCTCGAGGACGTCGGCCTGCTTGTCCGTATGCCTAATCCGCTGAACTCGAACAGGACACTCACCATGTGCAACGGCATCCATAGCCGCGGCGTATATGGTGCGGTAAGAAGCCTTACCGACGCGCGACTACGGGAGTCTAACGAGCGTTATATCTCACAGCATTTTCCTGATAACCAAGAATTCGGTATCCTAATGCGGGTACAAGTCATAGAGGGGCGTGCGATGACACCTGATTTCAGCATCGCAGGAACAGTGCTTTATCAGTGGTCAGGCGGCAGCGGCAAGTCCCCCGCGAGAACCAGGGAAAGAGCGTGACCGAGCCTGGCGAGACGGACGTTCGCCAGCTTCCCACCCATAGCCTGCTCGTCACGGCGCCCGAGACTCTCGGTCCGCTAGCCTTTCCCCCCGCGATGCTCGACGCGATTATCGTTCCCGCCTCACGCCCAGCGGAGAGCCTTACCAGGGCCACCGACTTGGCCAAGGCGATCGGCTGCCATCTCGTAACCTTGTGCAGCTTCCATGCCGACCCGGCTGACGTGCACCAGCTATTCGGCACGCGGAGCTTGCCGGGGGCGACGGCGGTGCCCGTGCCCGAGGGATATACGCACCCGCTACTCGATTTCGCCACCACACGGTGGGCAAGGGATGGGGACGGGAAGCGGGTCTGCGCCGGCCGGAACAGCGATCTGAGCAGCAAGCGGAACATAGGACTGCTCCTCGCCCGCATGCTCGGCTGGAATCGCATCTTCTTCATGGATGACGACATAAGAGAGATCGATGCCGCCGCTGTTCTCGACACGGTATCGCTGCTCGGAACGGAGGGACCTCTCGGTGCCGGATATCGTACAGCCGCGATGATGGTGCACGAATTCCCCGACAACTCCGTCGTATGCCACGCCCGCCGCGCGATCAACGAGTTTCAGGACGTCTTCGTCAGCGGCTCGGTGCTCGCGGTGGACACCAAAGCTCCCTTCGGCTTTTTTCCTGACATCTACAACGAGGACTGGCTCTTTTTCTACCGGGACGCGGCGGCGAAGCAGCTGGCGAGTTCGAGTTCCGAAGTGCAACAGCTTCCCTACGATCCGTTTGCCGATCCGCAGCGGGCCGCCAGTCAGGAATTCGGCGATATCATCGCCGAAGGACTGTACACCTTGCTGCACAGCGGACGGGGAACGGAATCCGCGGATGAGCGATACTGGGCCGCGTTCCTGGCCGACAGGTATCGCATTCTCGAACAGATCAAGCAGCGCTCGTACAAGGCGAAGACAGAAATACGCCAGAAGATGTCCAAGTCCGTGGCCGCGGCCAAGGACCAGCTTCGCGAGGTCACGCCGGATATGTGCGTGCGCTACACGGAGGACTGGCGCGACGACCTCGAATTGTGGGCGCGGCGGCTTGAGACGTTGCCAAGTCCCGGGTCGGTCAGGAAGGCGCTGAACGAACTGGATTTGCAGTGACGACACTGTGAGGTGCCCTTCCTCCTAGGCCCGCCGCCCGCCGCGTCGTAGGCTCTTAAGAATGTGACGCGCGGTCGTAGGACCCGCCTGCCGCCCCGGACCATGGCAGGCGAGCGTTTCAGGCGGGTAGCGGGACGGAGCGCTGATGGGGTCGACCCAGTCGAGGCTGGATTCCCCCATCCGCCGACTACTGGTCCTGGTGTGCGCGCTGGTCCTCGTTGACACGATCTTTTTCTCGGCGCTCACGCCGCTGCTGCCTCATTACGCCAAGGTCGCCGAACTTTCCAAGGCAGGTGCCGGAATTCTCGTCGCCGCCTACCCGGCAGGCACGTTGCTCGGCTCGCTGCCGGCCGGCCTGCTCGCCGCCCGGCTGGGCGAGCGCCGAGTGGCGTTGCTTGGCCTGTTCCTGATGAGCGGGGCCACGCTGGCCTTCGGCTGGACGTCGACGATCGCTACTCTCGACGGTGCACGCTTCGTTCAGGGCATCGCGGGGTCGTGCACTTGGGTGGCGGGCCTTGCCTGGCTGGCATCCAAAGCGCCGGAAGGACGGAGCGGCGGACTGCTTGGCACGGCCATGAGTGCCGCGGTCGTCGGGCAGATGTTCGGTCCCGTTGTCGGCGGGATCGCGAACCGGATCGGCACGGGTGCCACGTTCTCCGCCGCCTCCGTCGCCGGGGTCGCGCTTGTGCTCGCGGCCTTCACCGTGCCGGCGCCACCCCCGGCCAAGCCGCAGGGCCTGGGCGCGTTGTGGCCGGCGCTGCGCAACGCCCGGCTCGCTACCGGGATATGGCTGGTATCCCTGTCGGGGATCGCCTTCGGGGCCATTTACGTGCTGGCACCGCTGCGCCTCAGCCACCTCGGCGCGAGCGGTAGCGTCATAGCGGCTACCTTCCTCTGCGCTGCCGTGCTTGAATCCGCACTGGCCCAGCGCGCGGGCCGCATGTCCGACAAGTTCGGCGCGGCGCGGCCGGTCGCGGCCGCCCTGGCGGTTGGCGTTGTCTTCGCGGCCCTGGTGCCGCTGCCAGGCTCCGTCTTCTGGCTAGGCGTGGTCCTCGTGGTGGGCATGCCTTTCTTCGGTGCGCTCTATGCTCCGGCGAATGACCTCGTCATGAAGGGAGCGCAGCGCCAAGGGCTCAGCTACGGCATCGCCTTCGCGCTTGCCAACCTCACCTGGGCGGCGGGACAGGCGGTCGCGGCCTCGGCAAGCGGAGCGCTCGCCGAGGCGACATCCGATTTCGTCCCCTACTGCCTGCTCGCCCTGGCATGCCTGGGGACTCTCGCCGTGCTCCCCCGGCTCTCGCTGAACAGTCAGGAGACAGAAGAGTGAGCGCCGCGGCCCATCGGCGGCTGTCGATACATTCGGTAAGCTGCTCTGGGCCTTTTGTTGCCGTATGCGATGGAGTGAGAGATGCGGCGGAACCAGGCACGGCTGGAGCCGCCGATGCTCCGGCTGCTCGCGCTCGTGTGCGCGGTCGTCGGGGTGGATACCGTCTTCTTCTCCGCCCTCACGCCGCTGCTCCCGCACTACGCGGCAGCGGCGGGCCTGTCCAAGGCCGCCTCCGGCGTGCTGATCGCCGCCTACCCGGCGGGCACGCTGCTCGGGTCGCTGCCGAGCGGCGCGCTCGTCGCGCGGCTCGGCGACCGGGCGGTGGCGGTGCTCGGGCTGGCGCTGATGGGCGCGGCGACGCTCGCGTTCGGCTGGACCACGTCCGCCGGCCTGCTCGACGCGGCCCGGTTCCTGCAGGGGATCGCCGGCGCCTGCACCTGGACGGCCGCGCTGTCCTGGCTGGCCACGGCCGCCCCTGAGGCACGACGCGGCGAGTTGCTCGGCACCGCGCTCGGCGCGGCGGTGGTCGGCGCGCTGTTCGGCCCCGTGGTCGGGGCGGCGGCAAGCGCGGTGGGCACCGGGCCCGCGTTCTCGGCCGCCGCGGTCGCCGACGCGCTGCTCATCGCGGTCGCGTTCACCGTTCCCTCGCCGCGTCCCGAGGCACCGCAGCCGCTGCGCGCGGCGCTCCCCGCCCTGCGCGACGGGGAGGTGGTGCTTGGCAGCTGGCTGATGGCACTCGCCGGGATCGCGTTCGGCATGATCGACGTGCTCGCGCCGCTGCGGCTGTCACGCCTCGGGGCGTCAGGCCTGGTGATCGCCGTGACGTTTCTGTGCTCGGCCCTTGTCGAGTCCGGGCTTTCCCCGCTCGCAGGGAGACTGTTCGACAGGCTCGGCGCGGCGCGCCCGCTCATGGTCTCACTCGCCCTCGGCATCGGCTGCGCCATGGTGATCCCGCAGCTGACATCGGGGCCGTGGCTGATCGGCGTGCTCATCGCCGGACTGCCGTGGTACGGCACGCTCTACGCGCCGGCCTCCGCGCTCGTCGCCTCTGGCGCGGAGCGGGCCGGACTCAACCAGGGCATCGCCTTCGCCGTGTCCAACCTCGCCTGGGCGGCCGGCCAGTCCGTCTCCTCGGCCGCGAGCGGTGCGCTGGCACAGGCCACCTCCGACCTCGTGCCCTACGCCCTGCTCACTGCCGCCTGCCTGGGCACGCTCATCGCGCTGCGCGGCTTCGGCAGGGCCGGCGCCTCGCAGCCCCGGGGAAAAGGCGACGCACCCGCCCGGATCCAGCTGCACCAGGATCCAGAACGGGTGCGGGCTTCGCCTGAACGCCAGGACTTACCACGGGCGGGGGGCGCCGGCGTTGCGGCTGTCCAGGTAGGACCTGACCATGGGGTAGACGACCGGCCCGGCCGCGACGATCGACGCGATCAGGGCGAGGAAGGCGCCGAAGTCCCAGCTGACGGAGAATCCCTGCAGGCCATCGGTGGACGGCAGGGCGATGAACCCGATCAGGATGAGCAGGAACTGCAGGCCGGTAGCGGCGATCAGCAGCCGCTCGTGCGTGGCGGGCAGGCGGAACGGCAACTGCTCCCAGGCGGCCCTGGCCACGAAGTAGGCGAGCAGCACGAGCGCGAGTATGAACTCAAGCCAGAGCCAGCCGTGCTCACGGGTGCCGCTGACGGACGCGGTGCTCGTTATGCCGAGCAGCGAGTATTTCCCGCTGTACCAGGGAAGCCAGAGCGAGATCATCGTGACCAGTGTCGCGCTCGCGATGATCCTGTCAGTGGTGGTCAGCCGGCTCAGGTCGAAGTTAGCCGGCGGCAGCGCGGCCGAGCGCTGCACGAAGGGCCCGGACTTGCCGGGCTGGTACTGCGGTGCAGCCGGCGTGTCGTAGCCGGCGGGGGCGCCGTAGCCGGCCGAAGCCGCCGGGACGAGCGATGCACCGCAATTGACGCAGAAGGTCGAGCCCGGGCCGTTCGCTGCTTGGCACTGTGCGCAGTTCATTTTGCGTTTACCTCCGCAATTTCCTCCGTAGATGCGCTCATGATGGCATTACGGATCTCGAGGCCCCCCCGGATTGCCACGGGGTCAAGAATCCGGATATCCGTGGGGTACAACCCCGGCCGGGGGATGCCCGGGTGCGGCTTGCGCGAGGCTCACCCGAGGGCGGGAGAGGTCGTCGGCGACGGCACCGGGGACGGCAGGTCCATAGGCGACGGCGAAAGCAGCGGGAGCGCCTGCTGGTCGGCGAGTGCTATCGCCAGCTCGCCGGCCGCGTTGGGGTGCAGCGGGGCCAGGTCGGACGGCCCCTGCACCCACGGGTCCGTGGTGCACAGCTCGTGCCCGTCGAAGCGCGGCGTGGCCACGCCGAACCCGAACAGGCTGGCGCCCTGTGCGAGCACCGTGTTCAGCTGGCCTAGCCGGGCGAGCAGCACCTTCACCTTGGACGGGGTCATGCCGTACTGCTGCAGGCAGCCGAGTTCCGGCCCGAAGGGCGAGTAGTACTGGTTGACAAGTACCGCCGGGTGCGCGGGCAGCCGGTCCAGGTCGCTGAGCAGCTGGTAGTAGTTCCTGGTGAACGTGCTGAGCAGCTGGTTGAAGTAGGCGGAGGACACCTTGTCGTCGCAGACGGCGGACGCCGCGCACAGCTGGGTCATCACCGACCAGGACAGGTCGTCCGCCCCGACGCTCACGATGATCACCTTGGCGTGCGTCGCGGCCTCGGCCTGGGGGAGCTGCGGCGGCGCGATCTCGCCGTTGTAGAGCACCTCCGGCCCGAGCAGCCCGTTCGCGATCGTCGCGCTGCCGCAGGCCAGGTTGAGCACGTTCCACTGGTTGGCCGCCGCCAGGTCGGCCGCGTACGACTCGGGCGACCGGCCGCACGCCTGGTCCTCGGGGGTCGGCTTCGCCCCCCAGGGCAGGCCCCAGCCCGCCGCCGTGGAGTCGCCGATGACCACGGCCTGCGCGTTCGGGTTCGCCGCGCCGATGGCGGGCGGCTCGTTGATCGGGTCGACGCCTACCAGGTCGTCGATGGTGCGGACGCTGCGCAGCACCTTGGGCGTGCCAGACGCGGTGAGCGCTATGCCGCCCGCGTTGACGGCGACGACGATCACGAGACCGGTCGCAAGCAGCTTCCATATGGCCGGCCGCTTGCGCACCGCCGCGACGGCGACCAGCGGGATCACGGCGAACCCGACCGCGATCAGGGTCTCCCACAGGAAGTAGCGCTCCCAGCCCGACGCGAGCTGCTGGCTGAGCGTCAGCTCTACCTTCGCGGGCCCCTGAGCCCGCAGCATGTCGATCACCTGCGGGTCGATGGTGATGTGGTCGAGCGCCAGCTTGGGCCTGATGAGGCCGGGAAACTGCGGCCTGGTAGCCATGACCTGGCCGAACAGGTCAAGTTCGCCAGGGCCGTGCAGGCTCGCGTTCGGGAGCGTGGCACCGACCTGAGCGGTCTGCCCGGCCGCCGACACGGTCTGCAGCGGAGCGATCCGCAACGCGAGCCAGATCGACCCGGCGGTCACCACGGCGAAGGTGACCAGGTAAAAGCCCGCCGTCCGGATTCTCTGCAAGAGCATCGCTGTGCGAATTCGATGCAGATTAATTGAAATTGTTCAATCTCCCCGTGGTCGCGGCAGCTCCCAACCGGCAACAGCGTATGCGCTAGACGGCCTTATGACTAACCACGCGTCCCGTATAGCCGATTTGTCCGGTATCCGAAATCGCAGCGCGAGGCAGCGCGGTCCTAGCGCTGCCTGCCAACAGCAACCACAGAGCCCTAACCCCAGCCGCCGTGTGGGGGCGGCGCGGTTTCGGCGCCTCCCCCACCGCGGGGTGATGGGGGGCCGCGCAGGCCCCCCATGATCGGGGGTGCAGGGGGGTCGTCCCCCCGCAGGCAATATTGTGCTTAGCCGAGGATTTGACGGCCCGGCTGCTGTGCCCTGTGCCGTTACCGTCCGCCCGGTCCGGGTCGATGATGGGCGTCATGGAGACGATGCCTCAAGTGCACAGGGTCGGCGGGCTGATCGGCGCGGAGCTCCGCGGTCTCGACCTGACCAGGGAGTACCCGGACGAGACCTACGACGCGATCTTGCGGGCCTGGGCCGAGCACGGCGTCATCTTCCTCCGTGGCCAGCCGCTGGACGCGGAGCAGCGGGACGCGTTCGCCGCGCGGCTCGGCGAGATCCGGGTGCGGCAGGAACTGCGCAAGGAGCCCGAGCAGACCAAGGCGATAGGCGAGGGCTGGCACACCGATATGACCTGCCTCGACGAGCCGCCCAAGGCCACCATCCTGTTCTGTGCGGAGGCACCGCCGTGGGGCGGCGACACCCAGTGGGCGGCGATGGGGCCGGCCTTCGAGTCGCTCTCCGCCGGGCTGCGGCAGACCCTGCTCGGGCTGCGCGCGGTCCATGCCAACGTGCGCAAGCTCGGCTACAGCTACGCGCAGACCGACCCGCCCGAGCCGTCGGTGGCGGAATACGACGCGGCAGAGGGGCCGGTGCACCCGGTCGTGCGCCTCATCCCCGAGACGGGACGGCGGGTGCTCTACGTCAATCCCGAGTTCACCACGCGGTTCGACGGCTGGACGCGCCGCGAGTCGCTGCCGCTGCTGCGGTACCTGTTCGAGTTCGGCATCCGCCCCGAGTTCACCACCCGGTTCCGCTGGGCGCCCGGCTCCATCGCGATGTGGGACAACAGGCAGACGTGGCACTTCGCGGTCAACGACTACCAGGGCCAGCGCCGCGTCATGCACCGCATCCTGCTCGCGGGCGCGAAGCCCATCCCCGCCGCGTAACGGCGCACGGCCCTGATCCTCCTGTTACGCTCAGCCCGGGCGCGGCGGATCGCAGACCACGAGGCGAGAGAGCCCGAAATTGTCAAGCCGCCCAACACCCTTACTACCACAGGTCTCAGCTTCACCATCGTCGCAGCATAAGCCAATGATCATGAATACTTTTTCGCGTTACCACGCTAAAAAACCTTCATAACACCAAAACTCTTCCGCAAAAAATATCCTGCTGGGACAGATGCACGGTACCGGACAGCTCACATCCATCGCCGATCACGGTGCCACCTCCCTGAACGCCGCCCTGCATGAACGACCGCCCGCCGGGCATCCCGCCAAGTGATCGCCAGTCGTTCGCCGTTGCCGAGCCCTGTAATTCGTCAGCTAACCGAAGCGGGCGGCCGCCGGCCGACCGCCCCGTTCTGCGACAGCTTTGTCCTCATCTCCCAAAAACAACTGCGATCTCAGGAGACCCGCACGTCGGCGAGTGCGCGCTCAGCACATACCATTCGTTAGCGATGGAAACTATTGGCGCGCCGCCCGTCAGGTCGCGGCGCCGTCTGGCGATGCTTGCCGTGCTCGGCGCGCTGTCCTCGTTCGGGCCGCTCTCGATGGACATGTACCTGCCGTCGACCCCGACGATCGCAGCGAACCTGCACGCCTCGCAGTCGCTCGTGCAGCTCACGCTGTCCGGCTGCCTGGCCGGGCTCGCCGTCGGGCAGCTGGTGGCCGGGCCGGTCAGCGACGGGCTTGGCCGCAAGCGGCCGCTGC